>ERZ1026844.20-NODE-20-length-155454-cov-88.049975_pt1 | contig 155454 bp, 125 predicted proteins | sample MGYA00380152_ERZ1026844 | MGnify/ENA primary metagenome ERZ1026844 (study PRJEB33269, sample SAMEA4719788) | human gut metagenome | biome: human-associated habitat; feature: organic feature; material: feces | place: Cameroon | collected 2013-10 ... | reverse complement strand
CGAACTCCATCAAATATTTTTAACTTTTTTCGGATTTTAAAGTGTCAAACTACCGTTGTGCAATAGTGGCTTAAAGGCTAAAAACACTACCTTTGCATACAACAATAAGTAACAATACGTTTAAGGTCACAATTTGTGACCTTAAAAATAAAGATAGAAATATGGCAGACATAACGGAAAAGACAGGAAACGGCGAACTGGTCACAAATCGTGACCAGTTGGTTGTTGTAGATAATATAGAGTCTCTAATAAAAGTAATTAGAGGACAGCAAGTTATGCTTGACAAAGACTTGGCAACGCTATATGGTGTAGAGACAAGAACTTTGAACCAAGCAGTCAAACGTAACATTCAGAGGTTCCCTTCTGATTTTAGGTTTCAGTTAACAATGGAGGAATGTTCAAAATCACAGATTGTGACTTTGAACGCAGGACGAGGACAAAATATAAAGAAGTTACCTTATGCCTTTACAGAACAAGGTGTGGCTATGCTTAGTAGTGTTCTTCGTTCACAAACAGCCATTGAAGTCAACATTCAAATAATGCGAGCCTTTGTTTCCATGCGTCATTTTATGGTGAACAACGCTTCTGTGTTCAGTCGCTTGGAAACTATTGAGTACCATCAACTGGAAATGCAGCAACATCAGCAAGAAACAGACAAACGCATAGACGAGGTGTTCCGTAGATTGGACGAGGGCAATGCAAAGCCGAAACAAGGTGTGTTCTACAATGGTCAAATTTATGATGCCTATACTTTCGTGTCCGACTTGATTAAGAGTGCGAAGAAACGTATTGTCCTTATCGACAACTATGTTGACGAGACTGTACTGACATTGCTCGATAAAAGAGATAATAACGTGTCTGCAATCATCTACACTCAGCAGATAAGCCGTCAGTTCCAACTCGACATAGACCGTCATAATGCTCAATATGCACCGATTGACGTTGAAAATTCCGTTTGTCACATGACCGCTTCCTTTGTATAGACGATGATGTATATCACATAGGTGCATCCATTAAGGACTTAGGCAAAAAGTGGTTTGGTTTCTCCAAGATGGAGATACTTACACCAAATGAATTGGTGGAACGAATCAATAGAGAGTAAGACGTCTCTATATGTAAAGCAAGAAAATATGATATGAGAAACATTGTGGATATTTCATAAGAACAAAAAATTAAAATAATGATTATGACAATCAGAAGAATAAGTATAACATTTGTGGCTATATTATTTGCAACAATTTCATTTGGACAAGTAAAAAGCATTGACGAGAGAATAGGCGAGGCTATGAATGGCAGTAATTGGGCTGAACTTAGATCTTTGTATATGTCTGATGGAAAGAACTTGCAGACACCATTTCTAAAACCGCTCTCCAAATTCTTTATAAGTCAATTCTATAATGAACCGGACAGCGCTATCAAGTATGGCAAAGAAATTTTAGAGAAGTATCAAGATGAACTAAATTCATCTGTACCTTCAATAATGTATTTCATGGCAGAAGATTATGCAACATTGGGACACTACGATAAGGCTTCCGCATTATTACACAGTCTGAACGAGGCATACCGCAAGGGTGGACAAGCTGTAAATCCTGTATTTGAAGCCTATGAGGACGTTTATTCTAAGCTTTCGAAATGCGGCACGTTTTCTGTGGAGAGGCCAAACAATAACGTGAGTGTGCCCTTGTTAACACATACAGGTAACCGCAAAAATCCAGAAATGATGTTTATTATGGCTAATATCAATGGACAAGAAGTGAAATGCACTTACGATTCAGGGGCAGGTATAAATGTAATGACTACTAAGTTTGCCGAGCGTATAAAGGCAACTGTTATACAGACCAAGAATATACAGATGTTGGGTATGTCTTATGCTGAGAGCAAAGGCTTAGTAGTGGTGGACTCCCTAAAACTTGGTGATTTAGTTTATCGAGATGTGCCATTTTTTGTTGTTGATATGAGAACTGACAATCCGTTAGCAAACAAAAAGTTGGAGGAACTTGGATACGAATGCGTTATAGGCAACCATACAATGATACCATTGGGTGAGATTTGTTTCGATTTTGACAGAATGCAGCTTGTAATCCCTGCCTCGTACACACCAACACCTACATATGCTCCCAATTTCTATCGTTCACCTCAGCGCCTTTACCATTTGTCATTAACAGATGGTCGTTCAGGGAGAAAGATTGATGCAATAGTTGACACTGGCGCATCGGGAACCATCCTGACAAATCGCTATTATAAAAAGAACGAAAACTGTTTTACTGGTAGAATGGCAACTGATTCATTGCGCACGGCAGGTGTCGGTAGTGTCAATGTTGTAAAAACGATACCTGTGTCATGGACATTTACCCTTGCTGGCGAACAATATACCGAAACAAACATTCCAGTAATAACATCTTCAGAACAGAATGAGGAATATGATTGCAGAATCGGTTTACCAACGTTAATGGCGCACAGGAAATTTATTATCAACTTCAAGAATATGTGGATGAGATTTGAGGATTAGTAGAAATATTAAACAATAGATTTGACTATAGGTCCTTACATATTCATAATAAAATCGGGTCTCGTTTTTGTCCCTCGCTGATTATGTGTTCGGTGACAAGAAATCACAAATTGCTGATTTACAACGATTAATGTCGTAATTTGGAAGATTGGTAACGGTAACCACCAGTAACCTCCAAAACGCCTCCCGCCCTCTGACCATTCACCGGCCAGAAGCACAGAATCCCCAAAATCAATGTAACAAACCGAGTCATACCAAACTTATTTTGTCACCGCAAAAGTACCACCCGATTTTGTTGAAATTCTGTAGATGCCGCCGTGGAGGATAAACAAATAATAATGAATATCTTAACCCATCTCCTTGAGTGGTTTCCCACCAAAGGTAAATAGCTATGGCACTGTGTTACAATCCATTGTGCATCACGCACGAATATATAACTCAACCTGGTAACAAGTGACTATTCTCAAAAGAAGGCAGCAAATAGGATAACCGTGCGGAATGTGACGAAAAATCAAAGATTCTGCACGGTTATGTAAAAAAGACAGCAAACCTAATGGTAAGCAATACTTATGATAAGACTTTAAGGAACAGACCGTTGAATGTCATATTTTTCACGCATGAGTTTTTCATTCAAGTTGGAAATACTTTCGTAAAGATGTAACTTTGAAGACTCCGTAGAAATACGAGAATTAAGACACAAAGAATATGACCGGAAAAGATACTTTCAGATTGATGTCTATCGCAGCGGCGGCAGGTACATCGGCGCTGGCGGTTCCGGCTTGCTCGGAGGCAGGGAAAGAGCCGGAGAAAAGGCCTAACATCGTGCTCATCGTGGCGGACGACCTTGGGATTGGGGACGTGAGCCTTTACAGCGGAAGTGAGCTCGTACAGACTCCGAGAATCGATTCGTTGGGGAGGGCCGGGAGGCAGTTCGACTGCGCTTACGCGACCTCAGCGACATCCACACCGAGCAGACTGGCTCTGTTCACGGGGATGTACCCTTGGAGAGCGGGGGCGAGCATCCTGCCCGGAGACGCTACTCTGATCATCGACACAGCAGCCAACACCCTTCCGAAAATGCTTCAGAATCTGGGATATGCGACCGGGGCGATCGGGAAATGGCATCTTGGAATGGGCTACGGCAGACTGGACTGGAACCAGCACATCAGCCCGGAGGCCAACACGGTGGGGTTTGACTACACGAACATCATCCCGGCCACCGTCGATAGGGTTCCGTGCGTCTATGTCGAGAACGGAGATGTAGTCAATCTCGACCAGAACGACCCGATCACGATCGACTACGAGAACGAACTTCCGGGAGAGAAGAACGCCATCAACAGCCCCGAGCTGATGGAGATGCGGTGGCATCACGGACACCAAGGCACAATCATCAACGGCATCCCGAGAATCGGACATATGACCGGCGGAAAATCAGCGCTTTGGGACGATTCCACTATGGCTGAATATTTCCTGTCGAAAGCGAAGAAATTCGTGACGGAGAACGCGGACAAGCCGTTCTTCCTTTACTACGGCCTTCACGAGCCACACGTCCCGAGGACCGCCGGAGCGGCGTTCAAGGGGAAGACCTCGCTCGGCCCCAGAGGCGACGTGATCGCCGAGGCGGACTGGTGCGTGGGACAGATTGTTGACCATCTGGACTCGCTGGGAGTTCTGGACAACACACTGATCATATTCACATCCGACAACGGAGCCGTGCTTCAGGACGGCTATCAGGACGAGGCCATTGAACTCGCCCACCAGCAAGGATACGACCCGAACGATGGTCTGCGGGGAGGAAAGTACAGCCTCTTTGACGGAGGGACACATATTCCTTTCATAGCATATTGGGAAGGTCACATCAAGCCGTCGGTGTCCAAGGCTTGTTTCTGCCAGATGGACCTCTATGCCACGCTCGCTGACGTCCTTGGCGGAAGCGCACCAGATAGACTGGATTCCAAAGCCTACCCGGAAGTGCTGATCGGCAACGACACCCTCAAAGGAAGGGAGACCCTGATCCTCGAAGCGCAGGGCCGCCTCGCCCTAAAGGAAGGTGACTACGTGCTGATCCCGGCATATTCAGGAAGCAACGAGAACCCGACAACCATCGATTTCGGCCTGAATCCAGAGGTCACTCTTTGGAACCTCACCAACGACAGAAGCCAGAAAGAGAACATTTCAAAAGACAATAAAGAGCTGACAGACAAGATGATGCAATCCTTTAAGAATATCGTGGGAAAGGCCTACGTCAGTGATTTCGAGGCAGAGGAGCTTCATTAGTCCCGAATATTCAAAAAAAAGATTCTTCCCTCTCTAAATTTTTAATATTCAGGAATATGTCAGACGCGACATTTGAAAAGACACTGACCCTCGGGGACGCCATCCGCCTTTCCGGACCGATGGCATTCAACATCATGATCAAGCCCGCCGGGTCGCTCTGCAATCTGGACTGTAAATATTGCTACTACCTCGACAAGGCCGAGATCTACGGCGGCAAGGAGCCCCGGATGACCGAAGCGATGCTCGAAAAAGTGGTTCAGGAATATATCAGCGCGAACGGAGTGCCGGAAGTGACCTTCAACTGGCACGGTGGCGAGCCGTTGGTGCTGGGGCTGGATTTCTACCGCAAGGCTTTGGAATTTGAGAAGAAATATGCCTGTGAAAAGGTCATCCACAACACCATCCAGACCAACGGCACGCTCCTCAACAGAGAATGGGCGAGGTTCTTCCGCGAGAACAATTTCCTTGTGGGAATATCCCTGGACGGCCCCAAGGATATTCACGACAAGTACCGCAAGGACAAGGGCGGCTTCCCGACCTTCGACAGGGTGATGAACGGACTGAATATTCTGAAAGGGGAAGGAGTTGAGTTCAACACGATGTCCACGGTCAACCACGCCAGCGAAGGCAGAGGGCTGGAGACGTATCTGTTTCTGCGTGAGGTCGGCAGCGGATTTATGCAGTTTATGCCTGTGGTCGAGCACGTCAAGTACCCGCTGAACGGGGCCGGGAAGCCGGACAAGAAGAAGCGTCCGTTCATCGTGGACCCGAAAGCGGACGGAGCGATGATCGCCCCGTGGTCGGTGAGCGATGTGGGCTACGGCCGGTTCCTCTGCGACATATTCGATTATTGGGTCAGGAATGATGTCGGCCGCATATTCGTCACCAACTTTGACGCCACCCTGGCCACTTGGGTCGGGGAGATGCCCGGCACCTGCACATTCGCCCAGACCTGCGGCGGCAATTCCGTCATCGAGCACAACGGCGACCTCTACCCTTGCGACCATTTTGTCTATAAGGATTATCTCCTCGGCAACATCACCGAAAAGCCGATCGCCGAGATGATGCGCTCGGACAAGCAGACGGCCTTCGGCATCGACAAGCGGAACAAGCTCCCCACCAAATGCCTTAAGTGCGAATGGCTTTTCGCCTGCAACGGAGAATGCCCCAAGCATCGGTTCAACACCTACGAGTCCCGCCAAGGCAGAGGCGGCCTAAGGATCGAGACCGGCCTGAACGCCCTCTGCGACGGTTACAAGATGTTCTTCAGCCACGTCGCCCCCTACATGGACTATATGAAAGACCTCCTGTCCCGCAAGATGTCCCCCGCCTACGTCATCCCCTGGGCCAGAACCAACTCTCGCCGTATCTAATCATTAGCCCGTGCGTGAAATCAAGCGAACCACTCACGAGTTCGCCAACAGCATCTTGTGAGCAGGATTGGGGCAATTTTGCACACGAACGGAGAGGAGAGATTATTCCATTTGCGTGGAGGGCAAACACCTGACATTCAATCAATTACAAGTTCCTACTCTCCAAAATCGAAGGGCAGCAATTCTCAACAAGTTGGAGGCCAACGAGTGATGCACCAACACCTGACTTTCAGCCCATTACAGATTCCCGCCCTCCCAAATTGACTGGCAGGATTCACGAATATGTTAACTAACAACTGATTTCGCTCCACGGCACTATTTTCAACGGATCGGTTCTCTGTATAAAAGCCAATAAATTAAAGCTCAATAGAATCGGATGATGGTCAAACGTAAGGGACGGAAATTTTCCGGAAATTGTCATTCCAATCCTGCACTTGAATATTTCTGCTGAATGACCTCAGTCAGCGATTCCGCACATTATCCGTCGAATAATTTGTTCCACGGATAGTTCACCGTAGTTTTGCCGCAGCATTTGTACAAATCAATGCGGGGTTGTATCGTTACTTGGAAACATTATATTTGTATCGGAAAACAAAACGGGCATAGGTAAACTAAAAGTTGTGTTGACAGAAGAAGCGCAAGCCTTTTTGGACGCACAACCGTTCAAGGCTCAACAGAAGATATACTATAACATCTTCAAGGTTGAGGAAGGGGTGATGAAAGTTAACATATTCAAGAAACTTGAGAATACCGATATATGGGAATTACGCACTCTTTATAATGGTATTAGTTATAGACTATTCTCCTTTTGGGACACGGAGTTGGACACGTTGGTTATCGTCACGCTCGGTATAGTCAAGAAAACTCAAAAGACACCATCAAAGGAGATTGCCAAGGCAGAAGAGGTAAGGAAAGAGTATTTTAAAACAAGAGATAACAGCATTATGGAACAGATGAAACTGATCCCAGCGGATGATATGAAAGATAAGCTTTGGGGAAAGAGAGGCACCCCAGAGCGTGAGGCTATGGAAAATCAACTCAAAGAAGAAGTGAACGCCTACTTTGTTGGGGAGGCCATACGCAAGGCACGACTGGCACAAAAACTCACACAAGAAGAACTTGGTGAACTTATAGGTGTGCAGCGCGCCCAAATCTCCAAATTAGAAAAAGGGAAAAGCGTCATCACATTGCCTACAATGAGCCGTGTATTTAAAGCGTTGGGCATAGCGACAGCGACCCTGGATTTGGGCATTGCCGGAAAAATAGCGTTGTGGTAAAAGAAGAAGATTCCTCTATTATCTCTGCAATTGAGTTTTCTCCGGTGATAGACCTCTTTGCCGGATAAACTCCGTTGGATCAGCAGTTTCTCCGGTAAAATGCCGTTTCGGTGGAAACACGTTTGTCGCTTGTTGTGTACCAACCAAGGTCAAGTCATAGTGTTCGAGTCAGGAGAGGAAAACTCTGGCTATTATCTCGGGTAAAAAAGAATGGTTTGCCCCACTGAAGTGGGCATCCTCTTATCCGACACCGAAACGATTGCTTCCTGCACAGGACTTTCTGTAGAGGAGGTCGAGGCTCTATAGCATCCTATATGAGAAAGTCCCTCTGAACCAGGATAATCATCCATATCCAAAGGGATATTCATCAGATCAGAACCTGAACACTCCGGGGTCAACGTCCGAGTTCTCAAGACTCTTGGCGGAGTGGTTCTCCTTGCCGCGTTGGAAGAACCAGGAGATGGTGAAGCCGAACTCTCGGTTCTTGGTGCGAAGGTTTGTCTGTGTCACGTGGCGGACCGGAGCGAAGGAGACCGTCTCGTTGGAGTACTTGTCATCATAGAGCGGGAGAGGTCGATGCGGAAGCGTTTGAACTCGGTGGCGGTGTAGCGGTACATAAGGACGAGGTTGAGGTAGTAGCCCAGGTCGCACTCGATGGTCTGGACGGATCCGTCATCTCCGAGGGTGCGCATCAGCACGGCTGGGTCGTCCCTCTTCTTGATGAAGTTGGTGACATTCAGGTAGTAAGGTTGGCAGATAGGAGGAAATACTTATTTGGTCAGATAATGCCGTGTTCGTTTTTGCAAAAATGATTTTATTACCAATTTTCATTTTTGCAAAAATGTTTTTATTTTTGTCATCTAAAATGATTGATATGGAACTTTCAGACATTCGCCCTCTCATTGAATTTTATCACAGCAAGTTATCACAAGTATCGCTCGATTTCAAACGTTACTTGTACAATAAGATTAATTGGAAGGCCAGAATCATCGGCATCAGAGGCGAGCGAGGGGTGGGAAAGACAACTATGCTTATCCAGCGCATAAAGGAGAAGTACACCAATCCTGATGACACAATCTACATCTCATTGGATCATCTTTGGTTCAAAACGCACTCTCTTCAGGAACTGATAGGATTTCTGTACAATCGTGGAATCAACGAATTCTACATCGACGAAGTGCATAAAAACGAAGACTGGAGCCGTATAATCAAAAACCTCTATGACCAATATGCTGACCTTAGAGTTATCTACACTGGTTCTTCGATGCTTGAACTGGACAATTCTATCGTGGATATGTCCAGACGGCAGACTCCATATATTCTTAAAGGAATGTCTTTCCGTGAATTTCTCGAATATGACGGCACTATTGACATCCCGGCATATGGTCTTGAAGATATTCTTTCCAACCACAGCGCGATAGCGTTGGACATTGTGTCACGCCTTAAAGTTCTACGAGAATTTGACAAATACCTTCATTATGGAGTATATCCTTTCTATAAGGAGGGAGGCGACGATTTTTTGACTATGTTGCAGAACGTGGTCAAACTTGTTTTGGAAAGCGACCTTCCAGCCGTGGAGAAAGTGTCATACCCCACCATCGACAAATGCAAGAAACTGTTCATGATCATCGCCGAGAATGTTCCACTGCAACCCAACACGGAGAAACTGGCTTCGTCAATGAGCACAACCAGAAACACACTCCTCTCTCTTCTCTATAAACTTGATGAGGCAGAAATCCTAAACCTTCTCACAACGGAACTTAAGAATTACAAAAGACTGGTCAATCCTGAGATAATCTATCTCGGGAACACCAATCTTATGTATGCGTTTTCGCCGAAGATCAACATCGGAACCATGCGCGAAACATTCTTCATCAACCAACTGTCAGCGGTGTGTTCCGTGCAGATGCCGGCAAAAGGAGATTTTCTTGTAAATGGCGACTATCTGTTTGAGATAGGTGGCGACAATAAAAATTTTGAACAGATCGCGGACATCCCGACAAGTTACCTTGGCATTGACGGCATCGAGACCGGCTACGGCAACCGTATCCCTCTATGGATGTTCGGACTTTTGTACTAATTTGTGAACGTCTCGCGCGTGAGACCACGTGGAATTTATGTCAGAACTTGAACACACCCGAGTCAACATCCGAGTTCTCAAGGCTCTTGACGGAGTTGTTCTCCTTGCCGCGCTGGAAGAACCATGAGATGGTGAAGCCGAACTCTCGGTTCTTGGTGCGGAGATTCGTCTGTGTGATGTGACGGACCGGAGCGATGGAGACCGTCTCGTTGGAGTACTTGTCATCATAGAGCGGGAACAGGCACTGGGCACCGAACCGCCAATTTTTCCAGTCGTAGGCCAGGGACAGGTACGACACCTTCTCCAAACCCTTCCGGTACAGACCGTCCAGCATCTTTCCGCCATAGGTCTGGCGATAGGAAAGCGCCCAGTTGCCCCAGACGGCGGAGGCGTTCAGATAGACCGGAAAGAGCCAGTCGCCGTACGCCTCACTCGAAGCGGTCTCCTTGATGGTCTGACGGTCAGCGGAGAAGTCCACGCCCAGCCGCAGCCACTTCCAAGGCAGATAGGTCACAATCATATTCATACCTGTCTCAAAGTAATGATGAGCGTTACACGTCTCAAGGTACCACGCCCCGCCATCCTGCACGAACGAATCGTAAAGGAAGCCGCCGGTGCGGTTGTAGTGGGCATCAGCCTGGACGATCAGCTTTCGGGGAATGTTATAGGAATATATCAACCTCGACTGGTAGCCGGTGCTGTTGTGAACATCGGCGTTCCCCCTGCGGTAGAAATTCTCCATAATCAGAATCCTGTTGCCGGACATCTGCTGAATGTCGGGCATCATCGTCTCCGAGTCAAGTCGCAGACGCAGTATATTCCTCTTGTTCAACCTATAAGAGAACAGCAGTGTCGGGGAGAAAGCGAATCTGGAGAATCCATCGTCGCCAGCCTTCATATTGTTCTCGGCACCGAGACTCACACGATAAGAGAAAGATCCGTGGCGGGAGGAATATTCCCCGTAAAGCCTCTGCCATCCGGTCCACCTTGTACGTTATGTTCCCTTCCGTGATAACCGACGCCGAAAGGAATTCCGTAATCACACTGTCTGGCTGCTGCGCAAGAACAGTCAGAGCCGACAGTAAAACAAACAGGGTAAATGTCAAAAGTTTTCTCTTACGGCGAAATGTGTTTGGAATGTTTTTCTACCTGACCTCTTCGATGGATTTGATGCCGTCGCGGGAGAGGTCGATGCGGAAGCGCTTGAACTCGGCGGTGTTGTCGTACTGGTACTGGAGGACGAGGTTTAGGTAATAGTCACGGTCACAATCAACGGTCTGGATGGATCCATCGTCGTCGAGGGTGCGCATCAGGACGCTCGGGTCGTCCATCTTCTTGATGAAATTGGTGACATTCAGGCGGATGATGTCATTGATGCCGCTGAAAGAATATTCAGAATTAGCCTGAAGCTTGTCCCTGTCGATGTGGACGGACTTGCGGTAGAGGATGATCTTCTCGGCGGTGACGTTGCCGCTCTCGACCTCGGTGAGGTGCGAGCTGTTGCGAAGGGTCATCACATCGGCGGGAACCTTTTCCGGCTCGATGAAGTCCACGCCCTCCTTCAGCCAGCCGAGCTCGGTGTCCTTGTGGATGATCTTCGCCTTGTTGTCGAAGTACTTGCTGCCGACACGGTGGGCGAAATAGTAACGCATCAGCTCCTTGATGCGATCTTTCAGCATATAACTGATAATGAGAGCGATAAACAGCGGAAGGGTCAGCGAGCCGAACTTCTTCTGGAAGGCGAAGCTCACCACGGTGGCGAACAACATCGCTAGACCGGCGGCGATGCTGAAATAAAGCTGCTCCACGATCACCCCGTCCCGCCGCTTAGGAGCGCGGAGATAAAGGTCGCTCTCGATGTACTTTTTCAGGATGCTGAAGCGATGAATGAATATGCGGTTGTGCAGCCGGTCATCTTTCCGGATCTCCGGGTAGCCGAGCTGCCTCATATGCTTCCCGATCCTGCGGTAAAGCGCCGTCGCCTTGCCGGTCAACTCATCCAACTTCCTGCCTCTCAGCCACTCGATGAGTTCAAGAATATGCTTGCAGGTGATGTCGCAAATGAATTCGTCCCCGGAAAGGTACATCCTCATCACGCCCTCTGGAACGGTCGGAGCGTTGATGATGGTGCGCAGTCCGACATATTCATCACAGATTTTTCCGGCGTTGCGGATGAAGCCGTCGCACAGGGTCTCCGTGTCCGAGCCGATGCGGTTCTGCTTGATGTGCGCCAATTCATCGCGCAGGGCGCTTTTGACGATGGCCGCGAACATCTTGATCTGATATTCATATTCAGAGATCAGGGTCCGGGTCGGGTTGGACGCCATCTGGATGAACGCCTCGCGGATGTTGCGAAGAGGCAACGCCGGGCCTTCCACTATCTCGCGGAGCAGGAAAACAGGGGTGATGAGGCGGATGTTCGACTTGACATCCTGGTAGAACATATCCTTTGGATAGGTGGCCCTGTTGATGTCGAGACTGCCGGGCACAAAGAACCACATCGCCAGAGAGAAGTCGTTCATCCGCAGTTTCTTGCGGGTGACGAAGCCGACTTTCAGCTCTATCGAGTAGCGGTCGTGGATTCTGGTGTCAATCTCGATCATAACAAAAAACCGCCTCATTCTTCACCGTCCGCCATAACGATGCGGCTTTAAAAAAAGCCTAGGCATACATTTGCGAATATAACAAATTATCCCACAAAGAACAAACCCGGGGTGATGCCGAGCCATTTGAGGACGGTCTCGCCCCAAAGGAGGATTATCAGCCAGGAGATGGTCATCATAGTGATGCCGAACTTGAAGGCATCCGTCATACTGTACTGGTTGGTGTTGTACAGAAGGGCGGCTGGCTTGCTGTTGAACGGCAGCACATAGACGTGCTCGATCAGCATCGAGACAGGAAGCGCGAGACTGATGACCGGATAGCCGAACCGTTCGGCTATGCCCATCGAGATCGGCACGAATATCATCGTCCTGATGGTCTTGGACTGGAAGACCAGACCTGAGTACATCATCAGGAACGTCAGGATGACGTACAGCACCCAAAACGGAGTGTTGTCGGTGATGCCCATTGAGTCGAAGGCCGCGTTCACCATCGTGCCGGGCAGACCGGTGATGTTCAGGCCGGCTCCCAAGGTGTAGGCTCCTGCGGAGAACAGCATCAGATGCCACGGGATGTCAACGTCGTTCCATTTCACGACCCCGATTCCCGGCATCAGTGCGATCACGGCACCGATGAAGGCCACGGTCGTTGCGTCGATCCCGTGCAGGCTGTCAGTACACCAAAGGATAAGGACACCCATAAATATTCCAACTGCCTTCCATTCCTCGACGGTCATCCTGCCCATCGCGTCCAGTTCGGTTTTCAGACGCTCCAGACCGCCGTCAATCTGCGGCTTCTGCTCGTCCTTCTTCATCGGGAAGAACACGTACATCCCCATCAGAAGACCGATGATCAGAATCAGGAAACTCATCGGGCCGCAGGACACCAGCCAGTCCGAGTAACCGAACTGGCTCGCCCCGGCGGCGCCGAAAATCAAGGAGATGGCCAACAGGTGGGCGCCGCTTCCGGTGTAGAAGGCATTCGCTCCGATGTTCACTTGGAACAGGTTCTGGATCACGAGGTTGCGCCCGAAATTGTTTCGGTGACCGTCAGACGCTCCGTAGATGGCGCAGACAACCATAAAGATCGGAAGCATTATCGTGGCCTTGACGGTCGTGGCGGAGATGAACATCGATAGCACGATGTTGATTATGAGGAAACTCCACAGGACTCCCTTAGCGGTCTTGCCGAACTTGATCACGAACCACATCGCAAGGCGTTTGGCGAACTTGGTCTTGACAAGCATCGAGGCGAGCACGAAGGAAAGGATATTCAGCCACATCACCGGATGTCCCAGCTGGGCGAAGGCCTCCTTCTGGGTCGTGACACCGCAGAGGACGATGAGCAGGATGATGATCAGCGAGGTGAGATAGTTCGGAATCGCCTCGGTCATCCAAAGGATAAGGCCCGCCGTGAATATGGCCAACATCGCATAGTTGGACCTTATGAACGCGGGCAGGCCTATCTCGTTCAGCCGTGCCAGGGCCTTTCCCGACACGGATTCAGCGGTGAGGCTGTCGATGAAGCCGAAATGTCCGAACCAGTAGATAAGGACAAAGGCAAGTATGGCGAGCGGGCCGCCGAGACGCGCCATCCAGATCTCGAAGTTGCTTTTCTGCATCTTCGGAAGCTTTTCGAGGCGGTAGTTGTTCATATCCAGAGGGTCTGACATATTCGTGAATATTTTAAATTGAACTTTTGTGCTTTGAAGGTCACTTCGACAGGCTCACCAATCAAAGACCCTACTTCCAGTTCTTGTAAGGATTCTTCATCAGCATCGAGTTGTAGTACTTGGCGTCGCCGGTGACCTCCTCGCCGAGCCAGGACGGCTTGTCGAAAGCCTCGTTCTCGTCGGAAAGTTCCACTTCGGCCACCGTAAGTCCCTCATTGTCACCGTAGAACTCATCCACCTCATAGGTATGCTCCCCGGCCTTCACAAGGTAACGGGTCTTGTCAATGACACCCGGCTCGCAGATCTCCAGCAAAGCCTTCACATCCTCGACAGGAATCTCCTTCTCCCACTCGAAACGGCTCGCGCCGCTGGCATTGCCGATTCCCTTGATGGTAATGAATCCCTTGTCACCCTTCACACGCACGCGTACAGTTCTTTCCGGAACACTGCTGAGGTAGCCTTGAGTGATTCTTGTAGCCTTGAACGCATCCGACTTGAAGTCGCCGTTCACCAAAAATTTCCTTTCGATTTCCTGTGCCATAATCTATTCGTTTGCAAGAGGTTTGTCAATCATTCCGATAACACGCTTGATGGCCTGGAGGTAGTTGATGTTCTCCACGCCCTCAAGACCGACATCCTTGATGGTCTTCTTGATGTCCTCGATCTCTGTCGATTCGCTGTTGATGGTCACGACCTTGGCCCCGTTGATGAGAACATTACCGACCTCGCAGATCGTGTCGTTGACCATATAGCCGAAACGCTGCTTGTGGACACGCACGGCGGCGAGATCAGGGTTGGCCTTCACCATCGCGATGAACTCCTCGTAGGTGTAGGTGTCCTTCGTCAGTTTAGGCATCTCAACCATAAAGGCAGGGAAAACCTCCTCCTCAAGCACCTTGGCGCTGATAGGGAACTCGCCCTTCATCAACGGATTCCACTGCTCAAGGCCATCGACGGTCTGGACGTAGGTCTTGATGTCCATCTTGCCGTCTCGGATCTTGGTGTTGTTGATGTCGTTCTTGCGCGAGATGATGTAAATCTCGTCGCTTGAGCGCTCCCAGACCTTCTCAGGAACAGGAACGGACAGACGCGCCATCCTCTTGTGTGCCTCACAGAAGCACTGTCCAAACGAGCGGAACTCGAAGCGAGGCTTAGAGATCTCGCCAATCTTCATTTCTTCTTTTGCCATAGCAATCAATTATTTATGAATATATTAATTCCATTAATGCATACCCCCCGGTCACTTCGCGACAGCCCCTGAGGGGCACGGGGAAAGGTTTCCCCGAACCCCTTCGGTCGCTTCGCTCCGAATCACGTGACTTTGTGGGCATTATCTATAATTCTATTCCAAACCTTCGACTTTGTCAGCGGTCTCGTTGGCGTTCTTGGCGGCCGGGGTGGCGGAAGTGAAGTACCAAGCCCCTGTCCCGTCAGGAACACGGCTGTAGGACGCGCTTGCCTTCTTGACGAAGTTCACGAGATTGAAGCAGTCCAGACTTCCGCCTTTAGGGTCGAACAGTTCCACCTTGACAGCCTTTTTGGCGGAAAGGCCTGAGCCAAAGAAATAGCCATCCGGATGCTCTGCGTGATCGGCCTGGACATCGGTGCTGTAAAGGAGAACGAACTCTCCTGATTTAAGGATGGCGGAAGGAGCCGTCCAGACATCCTTGCCGTCCTTCTGGATGGATATTCCTTTAATATGGATGTCCTCTTTCCCTTTGTTGTAGATCTCGATGAATTTGTCGTTGCCGTTGAGTTCGTTCAGAGCCAGGCCAGTGTAGTCGATCGGAACCTCACCGACGGTGTAGGAGACCTCCGGAGAACATTCAGTGTTCCCGTCTGTGCTCGCTTCAATGTGATAGACGACCTTTGTGCCGACCGGGGCGGCTGGGATAGTTCCTTGGTACACGCCCGCATCATTTGTCATTCCGGTCATAGGAACAGTCTTTTCCGCTTCTGTCCCCGCCTTGTACAGCAACTCAACCTTTGTGATCTCCACCAGAGCGGTGACTTTCGCAGTCACCGTCACGGCGTCATCCTCTGTGTAGGCAACGGTGTTCTTTATGTCGGAAATGCTGGCCACATCGTAAATCTTATCCTCAACGCAGGAGGCGAATCCGGCGAGAATGAGAGCCAACGCCGAAAACAATGCTATCTTTTTCATATTCATAATATTTTATAAATCAATTAGAAAGCGACTTGGAAACGCATCGCGAGCATATGGTAGTCAACCCCGGCCTTGCCGGCGCCCTCTACTACCTTGGTGTAGTCCTTGGTAGGATTGCCGGCGGCGTCGTGACCAACGAACAGCTTGCCCTTGCCGTTGGCATAGCGGTCATTGTTGTTGTACTGGTAGTTGATGACAAACTTCACGTTCTTGGTCGGGTAGAAGTTGATCCCGAAACTGAACGCCTCCGCGCTTCCTCCGAAGTAGTCAGCGGTGTTGAAGTCGCAATATTCATAACGCACGGCAAGTTCGACATCACCCCAGGAGCGCCCAGGAGTGATTCTGGTCGGTTTGGCGCCATCGTAGTCGTAGTTCTGACGACCGCCGAAAAGAAGATAGGAAGCCTGCGCGTACCAACCGTCGGCCCACTGGGTTCCGAGGTTGTTGATCTTCTTGTCCAGAAAAGCCCCGCGGGTGAGGTAGGCGCCCTCATAGCGCAGCCCTTTGTAGAAACCGGCAAGCTCTGCGGTCCAGGCAAGCTCATGGTCAAGACCTGTGATGACATCGGTGTCGAGGTACTTCTTCCTGTTGATGCTCGTAGAGTTGCGGCTGCTGTAGCGCGCTGCTCCGTAAGCGTCGGTGGATGTGACCTTCGGCTCACGGTAGGATATCGCTCCGCCAAGATGAAGAGCCGACTCCGAACACTTATAGAGAGGACGGAAGACTACTTTCCCCGTGTAGGACAGGCCTGCGTTGCGGCCAAGATCCTTGTTGTTGTCCTTCATGGCCGTGGCCTCTTCGGCTCCCTTGAGCTCAGGTCCGAACACACCGCCGGCAAACCAGAACCATTTGTTTGAATATGTCAGATTCAGCCCCAGATGCCTTGACGGTGCGAGCGAGGTCACCATCGGGCGTTCCATGAACATAAGGTAACGGGATGTGGTGTTGCGCTGGATGGAGAAAGACTCCTTGAAATTACCTGCCTTGATCTCAAGCCCTGGCACTCCATTATAGGCCAGAATGGCATCCTTGAGTTCACATATTCCATCAGCCCAGTCAGTGTCAATCTCTCCGTACCAGTTCCTGTCCAGCTGGGCCTTGACGGCGAAACGGGCACGGCGGATGGACATTCCGTTTCCGATGTGGTTAGGATTATCCTTCCCGTCAAGTTGGGAAGAAGTGAAGTCCGGACCTCCGAAAAAGACAGCTGCGTCGCCCTGCACACGGATGTCGAACCACATCTTGTAGTCAATCTTCTTGGCGTCCAGCACCATGATTCCGTCCTGGATCTTTACCTGTCCCGGAGTGGAGTTCACCTGCTGACCATACTGGTTCAGTTCAACCTCTGAATCCTTCTTCGTGTCCGTTGTCTGGGCGGACAACGAGACTGCCAGAAAGGCCGCCAGAGAAACAAAAACAACTCTTTTCATACTTTACAACATTAAGCGATTAATAAACTTGGTTATATAGTTTTGACAAATTCCGTCAGATTCTGCCCTCTGGCCAGGCCAAGCTTCGCGCGGAGCCTGTGCCTGCCTATCTCGACACTCGTCGGAGCTATATTCATCAATGTGGCTATATATTTCGTGGAGAAACCGAGCCTTAGCAGCATAGCCAGGCGTCTCTCCTGTTTTGTCAATTGTGGGAACCGTTCGGTCATCCGGGCCGTGAAATCCTTGTGTAGGGTCTCGACCTGGGCATAGAAACTGTCTATCTCGTTGGAGAAATTCCTTCTGAGATTGAGATCGGTGCGGAGTTCGTGAAGAAGTTCGTCCTTCTTCTCCGGTTCCATCTCCGCCTGAGCCTGTTTGACCTTTTCGTAGAGTCCGTCCATGAACTCTTTCTGCTCGCTCAGGTTCATCGCCACGCTGACGAGTTCCTTGCGCTTGAGATCCAGCAGGTTGTGCAGGTTCTCATTCTCCGCCTGCATCGTCTTGATCTCCATCTCGTTGATTGCCCGGCGGTTCTCGTTCAGTTCATTGTCCATTTCACGAAGAGTCCTGCCGGAGGTTTTCGATGCGCGCAGATAAAGGAACGACATGACCGTCAGACCGCCCGAGACAAGGGCGAGAAGCATAATGAGGAGCCCGACCTGGGCGTTCACCAAGGAGAACAGGTTCGGATGTATCATACCAGAGATAAGACAGGCGAGAATCATCGCCAGAAGCGGAGTCAAAAGCGCGTCCGTGCCGATCTTGGAGGCAAGAGGCATCCAATTGACCTCCTTGTTCTGAGCCAGTTCGCAACCGGCAAGCCCAGCCAACATAAGAAGCCCCGGAGCCAAAGGAGTGGCTTTCAATTGAATATTCCCGATCCTCAAATCGAAAGAGAAGATCAAGGTGACAAGCGCGGTGGCAAGCGTCATCGCCAAAGCGGCCTCTGCATTGACATCGAAGCACCTCTCCATAAGTCTGTGCGAGTTGGATCCGGCCTCGCCCTTTACCAGCAAACATATGGCTATGGCAACAGCGGCAAACACCAACAGTTGGAATTCCAACGTTGAGACCGACGGAACAAGCCCTCCAAGGTTGAACCCTATGGCAAGCATCAGCGCCGAGGCCGCGATCGTCATCGCCAGCCCCATCCTGTTCATCTTCGTAAGCAGATGACAATCAGACCTTGACGAAATCGCAGAGATTACCTTGCAAAGAATGATGGCGATAAGGATTGTGAATATGACCGCGGCCAGCCACGAAAGCGGCACCGACCACTTGATAGCCGACGAACCGCTTTGGAGCATCCGCGTCCCGGCTATCGCTCCGGCAAGAGAAAACACTATGGAAGCGTCCTTTATGAATATCCTGACGGCCACTACCGCCAAGGTCGCGGCGAAGATCACCACAGCGTAATCCCTGCCGGGAACAAGTTGAGGAGACACAGGACGGGAAAGGCCGACCCCGACAAACAGCAGAAGCATTATTCCCAGGACACGGAACCGTCTGGCCACAGTGTGGCAGGTTCCGGCAGGTGCCAGAGCGACCGGCAGATCCGTCACCGAGAACCATCCCGTCAGGATGATGACAAAGAGTATGAACACCGTCACTGTCATCAGATGCTTCTTTTGATTGACATAACCGACAGCTGGTCAGCCACTTTCTCGGCCTCCATTGAAATCTCCTCGATGTGGAGTGCGAAGTAGCGCAGATGGAACTTCTGGCTGAGCCTTAATTCGTCCATCGTATGGAAAACCTTCTTCTTGAGGGATTTGGCCTGCTTGTCCGCCTCCTTTTCGTAGAAATAGACCCTGTGAACCTTCTCGGTGATACTGTCCGAAGTCCTGAAATAGGCCTTGGCCGCTGGAATGGCCGTCTCCACAGCCTGAATGGACAACTCAGTGAGTTTCAAGAAATCCGCATTCAACTCCACCGGAATGAACGGCCTCTCTATCTCGAACTGGAACAGATTGTCGTTCAAGGTGTCGATGATGTGGTCCAAGGCCTCCAGAAGACGCATGATGTCTCCTCTAAGCCTCACAAGACTTGACTGCCTGTAAAGTCCGGCCTCGATCTCCCTGCGAAGGAGTTCCGCCTCGTTCTCCAGCCGGGTCATCGTCTGAAGATTCCCTTTGAACGCCTCGACATTAGTATAAAGATAGTTCTTCACCCCCTCACCGAAAATCAGCAAGGCCTGGTCGATCGTGTCGAAGAACTTGTCGATGTCACCTATGATTTTATTGATTCTTTTCTGGTATAGCATATTCAGTAGTTATTGTGTCGCTTTAGTGTTTCGGCTTATCGCGATGCCGGCATTACCGGTCATCAGCACTGTCAAATTTAGACCAGAATCACGACGAATCAAAATGAGTAAATTGTCCAAACATTGTGTTGTAAAGTTTTCAACAATAACTAAACAGTTGAAAAACAATAATGTTCCTCAACAGTCTGTAAAGTTAGCAATAAAAACCGAACCTGGGCTTTATAGTGTTTGTAAAGGTTAAGTTTTATACCTCCCCCCACTTATGAGTGCGATTCCGAATGCGTTGAAAGCAGAATTCGACGCGTATGATTTCTTACAAAACACCTTCAGCCACACAGCCACTGTGATCCACCCTGGTGGCACCTTGACTGAAAAACTATAGCTTTAGGCTTTTACTTTTTCAGCCATAGCGTGCCCTCACCCACGTCTGTGGCACAGTAACATGAAAGCGTTCTGTAAGCGAGGGAACTTTTCGCCCCAGCTTGTAATGATTCAAGGCGGTATATTCACAAGCCCTAACTAATGGTCATCCCCAATTTGAACATCGGGAGGTACATCGCGATCAGCACGAAGCCGACAGCCACCAGGATGACACCGTGCGGCTCCTCGCATCAGAAACCATCATAACCGTAAGCGGGAATATGGAAAGCAACCTCAACATCGCATCAGTCCTTCACAGTCTCCTTCAGGTTCTTGTCCTGATCTATCTCCCAAACATTAAAGACCCCGTCCTTGTCAAAATCGGCCACGGAGACAGCCTAAGCCTTGAAGCCGTTCTCGCCAGCCTCCACCACCTCAATTCGATAGTTGGCGTTCCCGCCATCCGTCACAAGAGCAGCCTGTTCAAACCCAAGTTCCTCCAAATCACTGGAATATCGTGAATAGGTGTAGAAATAGCTCTTTTCCAACGAATGCAGGAAAGTAAGTTGCTGTTGCGCCTCCGTCGCCTTCGCCCTTGAGACCAACGGCATCAGGTTCGGCATCGCCACCAGCACCAGAATTCCAATGATCACAAGGACTACCAGCAACTCGGTCAACGAGAACGCTCTCAAAGTCCTATCACTAAAAGCGTTACGATTCAAGTCGTTCATAATTCACTCGTTTTTACCATAAAAACATTCTAATGAGTTTTGACTTTCTCATATGGTGGAAACATATGAATGTTCCTCATTGCCGTTGTTGGAGGGTAATAAAGTGTATCTTTTAATAATTTCAAATCATCTAATCTTAAATCATAACGAACTAAATAACCATTATGTTCACTAAGATATTTCCAACCTAGATTATCCACATCTTCTTGCTTAAACAAATAAACAGATAACACACCGGAATGTGTAACAGACAAAATGGATTCCCAATTTCCTTTTCGACCAAAAATCCAACCTGATTCAAGAATGCTATTTGCAATACAGAATGGATTGGGATCAGCATGAAGCAATGTGTCTGGATAACTAAACCCAGAATTAATCTCATCCGCCACAAAACAAGTCAATTCATAACCAGACTTGTTATTCAAAAACAGACCTCTTTCTCCAGGTTCATAACATGACGAACCTAATAACACTATACAAATAAAGATCGCAACTTTTCTTTTCATTCTTCTCGAAGATTTAATAATGGGTTGGATAATAGAGACAGGCGTTCATAATTCACTCGTTTTTACCATAAAAACATTCTAATGAGTTTTGACTTTTTCATATGGCGGAAACATATGAATGTTCCTCATTGCTGTTGTTGGAGGGTAATATATTTTCCCTTTTAACGACTCAAGGTCCTCCGCACTCAAATCGTATCTGACCAGAATTTTATAGCCATTACGGATTTCTTTCCAGGAGTGACTCAACAAGGTGTCAATATGGAAAACAAACACTGACAAAGTATCAGAAGTTGTGTTAGTTTTCAACGCCTTTGAAAAAGAACTTCCACCATACAGAACTATCTGATCCTCTTTAGGGTTAGATTTAACAGAATCAACAATAGTATAGAACACGGGTATTTCTGGCAGCAGAGTATCCGGATAACAAAATCCTGTAAAAAGGTCTGCAAAAAGAGCAACAACACCATAATCAGCATTGTTTTTTAACGTCACCCAAGAATCACCCTCAAAATCAATACATTTTGAAGCAAGAATAGGAATAAGACAAAAACTCAATATTAAATAATTCTTTTTCATCGTTTTATTTATAAAGGATAATAATCTGCTATTGTCCAAGGACTATTTGAATTCGGGTATGGAGAGAGCCAATTAACACCATAATTCTTACTAAAATATTTCGCTGCTAGCCTATTTGCCCTTCTTTCATATGGCTCATAAGAATGAGACCGCCTGAGCCTTGAAGCCGTTCTCGCCGGCCTCCACCACCTCAATTCGATAGTTGGCGTTCCCGCCATCCGTCACAAGGGCAGTCTGCTCAAACCAAGCTCCTCCAAATCATCGGAATATCGTGAATAGGTGTAGAAATAGCTCTTCTCCAACGAATGTAGGAATGTAAGCTGCTGCTGGGCCTCCGTCGCCTTCGCCCTTGAGATCAATGGCATCAAGTTCGGCATCGCTACCAGCACCAGAATTCCAATGATCACAAGGACTACCAGCAACTCAGTCAACGAGAAAGCCCTCAAAGTCCTATCACTAAAAGCGTTACGATTCAAGGCGTTCATAATTCACACGTTATATTCATAAAACATTCTAACGAACTTTGACTTTCTCATATGGTGGAAACATATGAATCTCTGACATCTCCTCCGTTGGCGGGTAAAATATTTGACAGTTTAAACGAGCCAAATCCTCTTTCGAAAAATCATAACGCTGCAAAACCATATAGTTTCGTACTACGTCCTCCCACGTATTATTTTCAACAACTTTTGAATCAAAAATAAAGAAAGACACCGTATCACAGTCCCATCTTCGGAACAGACCATCAATATTCTCTATTCCATAATCGATACGCCCGTAGTTTTGCCCTTCTGAATCTTTTTTGAGATGTAAAAGGACCAACTCCTCCGCAGAAAAACTTATGGCAGTGTCTTTCTTACAAGGTATTCCTTTTTCTGGTATATAGCAATATACCGCATCAAATTCTCCCCGCAAATAATAATCAAACACAACAAACTTGTCACAACCAAGCAATATTGCACAGCTAAATAATAAAATAAACTTTCTCATAATCAATATTTTGTTGGATATTTAGTAGTTCCCCTATAATGTACCTCTTTCTTTGGACAGGTGTAAGTTCCTCTTAAGTCAATTCTTTGTGTAATGCAGAGCCTTCCGAAAGTAGAGCTCTGCATATAGAGCACTCCTTCCATGCGCTAAGGTAATTATTCTTCTCTTCACTTCCAATTATTTCATTTGGATTAGGCCGCGACCGCGGCGTATACCGCACGGGGTGTCTGGTGCGCAAGTCCCTGATGGCAGCGCCGGTTATTGTAGTAATCCATATACTTCGTAATTCCACGGCGTAACTCACCCACGGTCGACTCTGGATTCAAGTATACATATTCGCGCTTTATCGTGCGCCAGAAGCGCTCGATCCAAACATTGTCCAGGCACCTGGCTCGGCCGTCCATGCTTATCCGTATTCCATACTTGTCACATGCGCGATGCCAATCTTCACAGGTGTACTGCACGCCCTGGTCTGAGTTGATTATCTCTGGTGCGCCATATCGTGCGACGGCCTTGTCGAGAACTTCTATCGCATTCGGCGCATCCAGCGTGTTGTACATACCCCAGCCAACAATATTACGACTATAGACATCAATGATGGCATACAGATACATGAATCCGTTCTCCATAGGGATGTAGGAGATGTCGGTGCTCCATACCTGATTACGTCTCGTTATCTGCAAACCACGAAGCAGATATGGCATACGATACTTGGTCCAACCTCCCTTGCTTAGGCTTTTGAGCGGATATACGGCCCTCAGCCCCATCAGAGCCATCAGACGCCTCACAAGTTTCTTCCCGACATGGTATCCTTCGCCTTTGAGGTAATCCGCCATCTGGCGCACTCCCATAGCTGCGCACCTATTATATTGCTTATCCATGAGGTCCATCATCTTCAGATTTCTCTGGCTTTCGCCTTCCTTGCGCTTGTAGTAGGATGTGCTTCTGGCTATCCCAAGCAGTTTGCTCTGGCGGGTTCTGCTCGGATACCGGTGACGCTTCCCGTCCTTGCCGACAGCCTCTCTCGTTGGAGATATCAGTGCCTTTCGGGTATAGGTATCCCCAACTGCTTGTATACCCGCTTGCAAAAATCCACGTCCATCTCCAACTCGCCGATTTTTCTATGGAGGGCATCGCGCTCCTTGTCGAAATCAGCGGTATCAGACTTCGCTCCGAATGCCGCACTGGCATTTTCCACGAGTTCTTTTTTCCATCTCGAGATCATCTCTGGGGAGATCTCGTACTTCTTCGCCAAATCACCCTTCGTTGACGATTCTTTTAGAGCCTCCAAGGCTACCTTGGCCTTGAACTCTGGGGGGGACTTTCTTCGTGTTGTCTTTCCCATTTCGCAGTAAAGTTATAGTCTTTTTTTGACTTAACATCCTGTCCGAAATTTGGAGGACATTATACTTCCCAAGTATCTGGAATATCTGGAAAAAGCCGAACTTGTTTCCGTCCTGCGTATGAAGGCCAACGGGGACGCAATTCTCCGCAAAATGGACAAGCTTTATCTCCAGAATTCCAATATGTCCTATGTCCTTTCGGGCGAAAATCCGGACACGGGGAATGCCCGAAAGACTATCTTTTATTGCTGGACCAAGCAGAAGTACGATACGTTAGAATCTCCTGTTTCAGATTTTGAGATTGACGGAAAGACTTTCGAAGTGGGCGGGCGCAACAAAGGAAAGAAACAAATATCCAATTTAGAAGACGCATATGTGGTCAAGGATACAATAGAGTATGTGTTTGACAATCAAGTGCCACTATGGATGTTCGGATTCCTTTATTGACAAAGAAGTCGTAACGAGGTAAGAGAAAATAGGGACAAGCCATTTCCACCAAATCTTCTTCATCGTGGGCATAATTTAACTTGCGACAGGCTCCTAATGCTGCCCGGAACTATCACCTGACCTATTGTTGTTCAGCAATAAAATCATATCTTTGCTCATTGGAAAGCATCCATAACCAAAACAACAGAAAAGATAATGGCAAAGAGCAAAATAGACATTATACTACTCCTCCTTGCGACTCTCTGCTGCTCAATAGCTCACGCACAAAAGCAAGTTCCTGCAGAACTGAGAGATTCCACTGAGAGCGGAAGCGACATTATAAAGATAGTTGGAAATCACTCCAGCAAAGGAGCGGTCAATAACGCCCTTGACATATTGAACGGTCAGGCAGCCGGTGTCAACGTGACATCCAACGGTCTGGACCGGATGGCTATGCTCAATAGCGTGCGGGTGCGTGGTACGACATCCATTATCGGTGGCAATGATCCTTTGGTGCTGATTGACGGAGTCACTTCTGACGTGCTCACCCTTTCAACCATTTACCCTGCAGACATCGAGAGTTTCCGGATATTGAAGAATGCCACGGAGACAGCAATGTACGGTTCACGTGGAGCATCAGGTGTGATTGAAGTCAAAACGAAAAAAGGAACAGGACGTGGTTTTCAGATATCCTATGAAGGAAATGTAGGTTTCGAGCGGATGTACAAACATCTGGAAATGCTCAATTCCACAGAATATGTTGCCACCGCAAAGGCTTTGGGCGTCTATTGCAATAACGGAGGGTTCAACACGGACACTTATAAGGTCATTACCCGCACAGGACTTGTGAATAATCACTATCTCGCATTCAGCGGGGGCACACCTCAGTCAAACTATCGTGCCTCATTCGGCTTGATGGACCACAACACAATCATCAAGAAGATGGACTATGGCGTTTTTGTCGCAAAAGTTGACGTGATCCAGAAAGCCTTCAACGATAGACTTACAGGAGAGTTCGGAGTATTCGGATCGTCGTTCAAGAACCATGATATCTTTGACACGCAGATGCTGTTCTATTCCGCAGCCTGCCAGAATCCAACTTTTCCTGCCGGAACCGACGAACATGGAAACTGGCTAAAAAACGAATCTGCAACGCACATCAACCCGCCAGGAATAGTGCTTGAAGAGAAAAACGACTCCAAGGATTTGAACTTTGATACCCACATTAAGCTGAGCTATGATATCAATACTGACTGGCGGGTCTCCGCCTTCGGTTCCTACCTCTACGGTTCTACAGAGAACGGGCAATTCTGCCCGACATGGGTATGGGCACAAGGCAACGTGTACCGTGGCGAGTTCAAGAAAGAGGAGTGGCTCGGCAATATATCTCTGGATTTCAATAAGCAGTTCGGCTCACATAAGGTCTCTGCCGGAGTAAGCGGCGAATACCGCAAGCTGAGAAAGACGGCTTTCTGGGTATATGCCAAGGGCATACCCACAAATAACTTTCATTACGACAATCTGGGCGCGGCTGCTGTCAGACCATATGGTGGAACGGAAAGCACTAATGAAGACCAATCTCTGGCTTCGTTAATGGGGAGCATCACATATAGTCTGCTTGACAGATACACTTTGGCGTTGAATGCGCGTGGTGACGGATCGTCAATGGTAGGCGCCAGCAATACGTGGGGATTCTTCCCTTCCATATCATTTACATGGGATTTGAAAAAGGAAAACTTTCTTATCAATGTAAAGCCGCTGTCCATGCTCAAACTCCGTGCTGGCGCAGGACAGGCAGGCAACCTTGGAGGCATCCCTGCATATACCACCATGAACACCGTAAAGCAGACCGGCATTGTCCCTATCAATAGTTCGCCGACAGTAACACTTGGCATGGTGAGAAACAACAATCCCGATTTAAAGTGGGAAACGAAGACCACATTCAACATCGGTGCGGACATGGGACTCTTTGCCAACGGTCTTATACTTACGGCGGAGTATTACTTTTCCAAGACTACCGACATGCTCTATGCCTACGAAGTCCCGGTTCCGCCATTTGCATACAACACATTGCTCGCAAACATCGGTTCCATGTCAAACAGCGGATTGGAATTCGGCCTGTCCGGGCAGCCGATAAGAAAGAAAGACATAGAACTCAACGTTAATATGAACCTGTCGTTTCAAAGCAACAGACTAATCTCGCTGAGTGGAAAGTACAAAGGAATGAGCATGTCAGCGGCGAATGTCACCGCCATTGGAGCATTGGACGGAGCGGGACAGAACGGCGGTGACAACAATGTGGTTTATCAGATAGTCGGACAGCCACTTGGCGTTTTCTATCTGCCACATTGCAAAGGACTCGTAAAAAAGGAGAACGGCAGTTATTTCTACGACATAGAGGATCTGGATCATAACGGCAAGGTAGATATAAGCGACGGCGGCGACCGGTACGTCGCAGGACAAGCCACACCAAAGGTAATCCTCGGTTCAAACATCAGTTTCAGATACAAGAATTTCTATGTTTCCATACAGATGAACGGAGCATTCGGGCACAAGATCTTCAATGGAACGGGATTATCATTTACAAGTATGGCTTGCTTCCCGGACTACAATGTGCTTAAGGATGCCCCTCAGAAGAACATCGTAGATCAGAGAGTCTCCGACTATTGGCTTGAAAAAGGTGACTATCTGAACTTTGAGCATTTGACATTAGGATATAACGTGCCCTTGAACAGCAAGACGTTACGTTCATTGCGCATATCTGGCAACGTAAGCAACCTTGGAACAATTACGGGCTACAGAGGTTTGACGCCAATGATAAACAGCTACGTGGTGAACAGTACTATGGGTATTGATGACAAACGTAACTATCCACTGTTCCGCACATATTCGTTGGGGTTGAGCATACAGTTTTAATACGGAAAAAGCATGAAGAAGATTATTGAATACATATTGGCAGTACCGTTGATGCTTTGCTTCTGCAGCTGTCTGGATGAACATCCAAAAGACCAGCTGGACCAAGAGGAAATATACAACAACGCAGATAATATATACAAAAATGCAGTAGCTTCCCTGTACAACTACATTGGGAGCAATCAGGAGTCCGAAGGACTTCAGGGAACCTGTAGGGGCATCTACGACTACAATACATTGACAACAGATGAGGCAATGATTCCGATCCGTGGAGGAGACTGGTACGATGGCGGCCTGTGGGAAAACATGTATCAGCACAACTGGAATGCCAATGATATCAACTTATATAATGTATGGAAATACCTCTTCAAGGTAATAGTTATATCTAACCAGTCGCTTTCCGTCATTGATGACCACAAGAGTCTGCTTTCGGCTGAACAGGCCCGTGATTTCACGGCAGAGGTAAGAGCTGTGCGGGCATTGTTCTACTACTATGCGATGGATATGTTCGGACGTGTTCCTATCGTTACATCATACGACGTGAAATTGGAGCAGGTAACGCAAAGCGAGAGACGCGAGGTCTTCGATTTTATTTTCAATGAACTGCTGGATGTCGCGCCGCTGCTTGCTGACGAACATTCCAACAAGGAGGGAGACTACTACGGACGATTGACACGGCCTGTAGTCAACTTTTTGCTTGCAAAACTGGCGCTTAATGCTGAAATATACACCGATGACAACTGGACAGACGGAAAGCGCTTTGATGGCAATGACATCTTCTTTAATGTGAATGGAGAGAAGAGGAACGCTTGGAGTACCTGCATTTGGTATTGCGAGCAACTTGACAAAGAAGGGTATCAGCTGGAAAGCGATTACGCCTCGAACTTCGCTGTTCACAATGAAAACTCCATGGAGAACATTTTCACCATACCACTGGACAAGAACTTATATTTGAACGAATACCACTATCTTTTCCGCTCACGCCACTACAAACATGGCGGGGCCTATGGCGGTTCATCCGAAAATGGAACATGTGCGACGATCTCAACCGTCAAGGCTTTCGGTTACGGCACAGACCATGTCGACAATAGATTCAAGACAAACTTCTATGCAGACACCGTTTTTGTTGACGGCAAGAAGATATATCTGGACAACGGAAAGCCATTGGTGTATATGCCAATGGAATTGAAACTGAATCTTAGTGACAGTCCATATAAGCAGACAGCAGGTGCCCGTGCCGGCAAATATGAAGTTGACAGGACCGCATATTCGGACGGCAGACAAGTTGACAACGATATAGTTCTATTCAGATACGCCGATGCCATATTGATGAAGGCCGAGGCTAAAGTCCGTAATGGAGAAGATGGTTCAAAAGAATTGAATGCAATTAGGGACAGAGCAGGCATGCCGCATGTAAAGGCCAATTTGAGCAACATACTTAAAGAGCGGCTGTTGGAATTGGTATGGGAAGGTTGGAGACGTCAAGATCTCATCCGCTTTGGCGAATACACCAAAGCATACGACCAGAGGACTCCTCTGGAAAACGAGTTCACCGGGTTCACAACTGTTTTCCCGATACCACAAAGATGCCTGGATTTAAACAAAGGGTTAAAACAAAATCCAGGTTATCAATAGAGAGCCGTAATCATCATTCTCGTATCAGAATGACTTTCAGTCATCTCACTCCGCATGTCCCACGCTGCGGTAATCCCACGTGATGTATTTCTGTTTCAGTTTCTGGCGGTCGCCCAGGCTTATGTTGTCCTGACTGACCACCTCCTGCGGCCATCCGTCATTGAAATAACTTATGCGGACATATGAGTTGTACACCCCGTCCGTAGTCACCTGACTGTCAAATTCGGTATCGAGACCTTTCCGAACATCCTTTGCGGACTCCTCATCAGTAAAATACTCTATGAGATTTCCTAGCAACGCCTTAATGTCCTCTCTTGGAATATGCGAATAGACATCTGCGGATATGCCGTATTCATACGTGTCCGGATTAAGCCAGATGTCCGTTTTGGTATCAGAGGCGTATTCGTTTTCAGTCGCATCTTCATGGCTTTCCGTTTTGCCTATCTGGTATTGGCCTCCATGATAATTGAACAGCAGTTCTATCTCTTCCGTATATCCGTCGACCAGATTGTCGGAATCTATCATTGACATCAATTTATCCGGATCAAGCCCGACAGCGCGCAGGGAATCCGCATATGGCATTTTACTGATCGCCTTCGTCAGGACCTCTTTCGCCTGTTTCCTAATATCCTTCAGATTGTAGTATTTGACAATCTTGCCGCACTGGTCGGTACGGAATCTTATAGTCGTGCCTACTGTGGCATCATTGAGAATATCCGTTGCCTGTCCGACAAGATTCTGGGCCTCCGATTTGATTTGATCGTCGGAAACGAATTCAAGGAAAGTATATTCCATGTCATACCCTTTCCTGGTGGAATCCGTAACCGTAAGCATCACTTTGGCGGCGGCACCGAGTGTCATCACCGTGTCTTTGCCGTTGACTTCCCATTGGTTGTCATGTATCCAGTAGGTCATGGTGTCCCGCTTGCTGAACCAAGCTATAACCGGAAGAATGCTGTCATCCTGGACAGTCACGTCAGAAGAGTCCTGGACTTCAGATGAACGATGACGATGTCGGGCCGGAGCAAATGACATCAATGAGACCAGGAGGCCCGAGACCACCGGAACCAACAAGAGCTTTTTTACGTGTATCATATTTTCATGCATCATGTCAGACAGCAATTTCGGGGCAAATTTAACATCTTACGAAAAAAGTTATTCTCAATAAATGAAAAAATCATATATTTGCCACTCATTAACAAAATGGCATGATGAAGAACCATAAATTATTCGGAGCGATCGTCGGCTCCGTCATCGCGCTGACAATTTCGTCATGCGGGAAAGAAGACAAGACTGAACGGTTTCCAGAGGGAACGTCAATGATAAAGATGATGGATGAGGACAACGGAGGCACCACATTGGGCAATTCCAATGTCTATATGACATCTTCCGGAAACTTAAAGAGCAATAATCTGCCGATTCTCGACTGCGGGAAGAAGTGCGGAATAGGAGACATCGGTCTGCCGGATTTCACTAACATGGCGCCTGAAGTCGCTGTGATACCAGGACACGGCTACGTCATCTGCGATTCTGACAACGTAAAGGAATTCCCGTCCAGAAAAAAGGCAATCCGTGAGGATGCGCTCATGTACAGGGTATATGTCGATTCATGGATTCAGACAGACGGAAAGAATGTCGGGGCCAATGTCTATTTCCTGCTTGGCAGCCCTCTGGAACGCGGGCAGATGCCGGAAATGGACAGCGACCTCGGAACGCTAGCCTTCGATCTGGTCAGCCATAAGTCCAATTCAATCAGCGTAAAGTTGCCTTCGGAGGACATTGAGGTTATTATCAATGACAACAAGACACCTCTGACCTGCTCCACTGAAGGTAAGACATTGACATTGACATTGACAAGAGCTCCGATGTCATATGAGACAGGCACGTGGCCACTCAGCATCCGCAGCGGAAGAGTCTATACGAAGGCGACAGTCGCAATTGAGTAACGCTACCGGTCGCCGTGACTTATTGTTTTCTTGTCATAGATCATATCTGGAACAAGTTATCGGATGGCCGATTATAAAAAAGTGAATTTTTTCTTGTAATTTAGGGGGGGGGCAGTATATTTGTGTCATATAAACCACTAACGACATGAAAAAGTTATTATTATTCATCTGTGCCACATTGATGTTTTTCGGTTGTGGCAAGGAAGGGGCCGGGGACGAACTCATAATCGGCCCTGCACCTACAGGAAAGGTAACATGGGCCACTATTGTCAAGACGTATCCATTCCTGGACGGCTTTCCTGTATTTGACGGGGAAGTCGAGAATTGCCAGTACAAAGAGCTCGGCAGCATGAAGACATTGACCTTCTTCGACTACAAGTGCGACAAGTCCGTGTCGACCACCTATTACGCCAAGTTCATACCTGCGGGATTCACTAAGAGCGAAGGTTCTGAAATCTACCGGAAGACGGTGGACAAGAAGACTTATATCTTCAGCGGCAGCTATGGCGGCGGCAGTTTCGGCTTAAGTTTCTCCGTTGACTCCGAATAGGACATGAAAACGGGAATCATCATCACTTGCGCTTTGACGGTATTGGCCCTGTCGGCAGGTATCACGTCGCACGCACAGACAGTCTCCGACAAGAAGGCAAATCGTCAGAAGGAAGAGGTTGTCAATGTCAGGGTATGGCTCAACAAGGGAGAGGACAAAGTCATTGACGGTTATCTCCGTTCGGCTCTCGTCAACCGCCCCGACAACATTGAAATAAGCCTTACCGCCGACGGCAAGAGGATGAGATATGTCAATGAAGACGTCGATTCCCTGCTTCTTGACGGTTCGGACAAATATGTGAAGAGGCTGGTCAATATGTACGGAGCATTGGGCGGCCCGGCAAAGGTCGAATGGGTGCGTGAGGAATACCGGGGCAAAGGCATTGACCTGTACTCTCTTTTCACTGTCGAAGCCGAAAGGACGGGAAGGGACATCACGGTCGTGAGACCGGTCCGCTCGTGGTACCTGAGCATTGCCGGGGACATGGCCATAATGGTCGGGTCTGATACCCGCAACAGCATCTTTGACAAGGCTGAGCCGCCGATGTACGGGTCTATGCTGAACAAGTATTTCGGAAAGATATATGACTATCCGGAATTTGCCGCAAGGATACGGGAGGGCGAATTCAGCACGTTCATGGATGTCATCCATGCGTGGGAATCATCTTACGGAGGCACTGCTCTCCGCGTGGATGGAAAGCTCAAGGACGGGCAGGTCGGTGTCCAGGGAGGAATCGCCTCTTCCGACGCCAATAAGAACGTGGACTGGAAGCGTACCAAATCTGAGATAGTGTTCCCGAAATACACGAGGACAATCCAGGTCGGCGCCTCCCCTGTGATCGCGGAGTGGACAAAGGTGATGAAGCATGCCACTGACGGCTCCAAATCCTCATTCAAGATGGCTGTCCCTCCGATAATGATATATTCGGACATCTGCTTCATTGATTTCGGACGTTTCGGAAGCCTGGGCTGGTCAATAGGAGGCGAATACTCCCGCTACAGCTACAACTGGATGCTGGACAACGGCTATGGCGACAAACAACAGGACACGTACTGCAACAGAGTTGACTTTGCAGCAGGTCTTAGTTATCACATAACACTATGCAGCCGTCTCGAACTCTACGCGAGGGCGATGATCGATGCAGGACTGATCGGAGAACACACCACTGACCACGAAAGCGGAGAGAAAGCCAGCTCCACATTCAACAAGATGGACACGAAGATGGGCATATTGGCCACTGCCGGACTCCGCTGGTACTTCTGCAACAAGGCCGGGCTCTGGGTGGAGGGCGGCCATGACGCGGGCTACGTGTCGGCAGGATTGTCATTCAAGTTATGATGAGGTGGCGGAAGAAATCTGCACCTGACATCATAACGAATTATTTCATAATAACTTATATGATACAGCGTGGAATTTTGGATTATTCTGTCCGCAATTCCACGCTGTATTAAAATATCGTCTGATTCACTTGAGGATCTTGAGTAATCAAGAGCCCAGTCTGTTTTAGAATCAGTTCGCCATCAGAACTTCTGCATAGTCGTTTGCTGAATTCGGCAAAGTGATATGGGATAGAGATTTCGTGTCGTTCCAAGCAAGATCATAGATTTGCAAGCCATTGGATGTCTCCGAAACGTTCAGAAGAATGTGGCCAGGCTTTTCAGAATTCGACGTGGCGGATATTATCTGGCCGATTTTGCAGGTGTAAATGGCTTGGCCGATAGTTCCGTTTTCAGGATTGACCAGGCGGAACAGACTAAACCCTCCGTATGTGGCAATATAGCCGGCGTCACTGCCCGCCCTGAACGGAATCAATGATTCGGCTGCGATATCCTCCATTATGTGGAAGCCCTCTTTGTCCAGCATAACCGCAGTCCAGTTGCCATCACCCTTGTTTGCAGCAAGAAGATATGAAGTAGATTCTTCCGTTCCGATGGACACTCCTGGATAGTTTCCGAAATATTCAGGCTTCAGGCCATCTGGCATGGCAAATGTCGGCTGCACAGGTCCAAGTGCGTCCGACTTTGTCATATAGTCGGCTCCGATTTCAATCGGCAATGTCTGCAAGGCGCAGATTCCATCATGACATACAACAGCCACGGCGGCATTTGACGGAGTCAGGAATAATGCCATGACATCAATAGCGAGAGTCTTGACCTCGCCGGTGAAGAAATCGACACATACGGCTGTCCGGTGCTCGTCCTTCCCAGAGATGCCACAAAGCCCATATGATCGCGGAACATTGATGACTGAATGGAGATTCTCAGGCAGTGCAACCTCAAGGGATTTCTGGCAGGCATTGTTCATGTCAAGCATGAATCCGTCAATTTTGCAGGACACATGGCTGACTCCATAGAGTCTCAATTCCTTCGGTGACTGTCCGTCCGTGATTCTCAATAATCCGATTCTCTGCAGCTTTCCCTCACGCATTACGCTGACTTCCACATCCGCTGCCGGATACCTATATGGAAGGACGGCGGTTATGCCGACTGGCGTCACATCTTGTTTCTTTGCATAGATACCGGACACCTTACCTACAGGAATAGTTGCGTCAACGGTCTTCCAAGTAAATGTAAGCATGACATTGTCCGTCTGTTGGCAGCCTATGCCATGAAGATGAAAGGCATCGCCAGGCGAAAGAGTCTGCCCAGCCTCCTCAAGTCTTGCGTCCTGTATGAAAACGACATTATCTACAGGCTTGAATGCTTCTCTGTTGCAGGAACAGGCTGCCGTCATCATGGTAAGCCAAACAGCAAGTGTCTTACGTAGCTCCATTACAAATTATATTAGAAAGTTAATATATGTCCATTCAGTCCTTGATTGCGATATAGCCGCTCTCGTCAATCATATCCGCACCACTTTTCGTAAAGATGAACTGGAAAAGTTTGTGTGCTATACTCTCTTGGCTTTCCGTCTCGCGGATTGCAGCATAGATGCTTGATACAAAAGGGTAAGTATTATTTTTCAGAGACTCTTTGCTCGGTACGACGCTATCGATGGACAACATATTCACTTTCATCAAATCACGAACCATCGCCGTGCAATAGAAGAATGGTGTGTAGCCGATGCCGTATTCATCCATCTCAATCTGCAAATATGGCGATGCCATTTGTGAGCCAATGATTTCAGGCATATAAGTACCGTCAATCATAGTCAGCCCAGCCATTACAAGGGTCTCCATTTTTTCCTGGCTTCCGGAATCAGTATCACGGATATAAGGAGTGATGGTGTGGTCAACGCCGCCGACCTCTTTCCAGTTGGTTATCTCGCCAGTGTAAATCTTCCGCACTTGATCCGAACTCAGATTCCTGACTGGATTCTTGGGATTGACGATGAACACCAACGCGTCGATGGCCACAGGCTTGGTTATGATTTTGATTCCCACGTCATTAGCTGATTTCAATTCATTCCTTGAAATATCTCGGCTTGCGATTATCATGTCTGTCTTAGACTCGATAAGGTTCTCATACGCTCCATGAGTCCCACTACAAAGATTCTTTTCCAAATAATCTTTGTATGAGAAAGATGACTTCGTTCCATTAAAGTCGGGCTTAATGATATATGTCGTGCCGCTCAGCCAGTCCTCCTCCCACTTGTATGGTACGCCAAGCACTTTATATGCCACGAGATCCCGGACCGGCCGTGTGCTTGTCGAGCAGTCGGTAAGCGGCCAGTCTTCAAATTTGACATCCCACCCTGAGGTCCGCCGCTCAGATTTAGCACAAGATGATATTGTCAAAGCAGCAGATAAGCAGGCTATTCCGAATAATCCGTAAAGTTTCATAGCAGTTTGCATTTAAGTGCCCTTGTTATTTATCCTTTTTCAGCTTGAACGTAATGTTCTTTCTCATTGTATGCACAAACACGTAAAGCTCTCTCGTAAGAACTTCCTATTATCAGTCTGTCAACAACCAATTGCCCAGAACAGTTCCAAACATTGAACGTGGATTAGCAAGTTCTGAGCCTATCCCATTTTTTAACGAGTCCCCAAGTGTTACTCTTTAGAAATTATAAAATCTTCACACTCTTGCGAAGCGCCAATTTCAATTATTGGTAAACAATACTTGGCAAATGGAGTATTCTCAGTCTTGACGCAAATTGCACCACGCAATGTTCCTATAGCAATTCTAGCAAGTGCGTCCATGAATTGTTTTGGAAGAGCGACACTTGTCTTGCCGCCATCAGATAAATCATTCCAACAAGCTTCTTCTATTTCATAGTGGCAAAATGCCTCAGCAACCATAAATGGCCTACCAGCTTCAGTGAACTGAATATTCGCACCAACCGCAAGAGCCCTTCCTCCATAATTGGTCTTAATCGGAATCGATATATTTATTTCAACATTGTCACTCGCCGGTTCAAAGACTGTTGCGAACTGATCAATCGTCACGCCTCGTAGCGCATATTTAATTTCTTTCATAATCTAATTATTATGTCTGAATTGTTGAGTAAATACATGGTTATATGAGTATTTTCCCACATCGCATACCCTATACGAATAATTATTAACCGCATAGAGAACGACAGGAGCATCCTGCTTTTTTGTAGTCACATCCGGCACTTCTATTAGTTTCAGACCGAGAATTTTTCCATATCTGATAGCTGTCGAAACTTTAATGTCGCAGTCTTGTCCATGAAGAAATTTATTAATATACTGTGGTGAAACGTCGAGTTTTTCCGCCAAATCCTTTTGTGACATATGGTTGTTTTCCATATATCTAATAATTTTGAGAACAATCCTCTTTCCTGCCAGAATTTCGTCTTCGTTATTGATAGCCTCAACGGCATCAGTCATCCACGAAGACACCTTTCTCATGCGTTTGGTCTTTATATTCTCTTCCATATCTCGATTCTTTACATTTTTATAATATAAAATCAATGAACAATTCTTTCGTATCAACCTTATTTTCTGTCAGCTCATTAAGCGCATATTCCAATTTCTCCTTTTCAATTTTTGTATTTGGAGCTTTCTGCATGTCCTTGTGCACCTTTATCGTCGCACCCGTTATCAAATAACATTTTCTTTCTTCGATTTCTATTGCATAGAATCTAAAAGCCAACCTGTGATGAATCCAGCCTTGTTTAAGTTTAACCCTTATGCTTTGGGACAATCGCAAACCTTCTTCTTCCGGAACAAGAGGCTCAACAACGGCATGGAGTCTATGATCAGCAAAAAGATTTATTAGTTCTTTCCGGATATCGTTCAACGATTTTGTGACATCCCGGACAAATTCATCCTCTGTTATTCCAATCCAATATTCTTGTTTAAAATATTCAATATTATCATTGAAGAATTTTCTAAGATAGAATGGCGAATCCCATAATTTGAATGCTTTCTCGAATTCATTATCTTCAACAAACGGGTTCTGAACATCAAATGCCGAATGACTCACTCCAAATGCGATTAACTCTTTGGCTTCAAAATATGATGCCGCAACCACGCAAGGAACACTCCTTATTTGGTCTATATCTGATGGATATATAAGATCATACTGCATTTTATACTTTTTCAAGATGCAAAGTTATGAAAAAAAATATAAATATCAACCTGTAGATTTATTTTTTATCAGTTACAACACAATATTTGTTTCTCAGAAACATGATATATCTCACATAGTGCAATTCATCTATTCTTCAACTTGAACGTGATGTTGACTTCCCACCCGTAACCATCGGCGATCTTGTAGATGTTACTGAAAGTGATGTCATCCTTCTTGAACCAGAGCTGGACGGTGTTGCGGATGACGTTCAGCTTCTGCGCCAGCGCCTCGTTGGTGATGGCTGCCGACTTCATGGCTTCACGTATGAAATCCAGCCTCTTGCCGGGAGCCTTGATGGGGCGTGCAGGCTTTTCAATGACCAGCCTGGTGCCTTCTATCTCCCTCATCGGAACGGTGTAGGAAATAATGAAGTCATAGCCGTAATAGTCCGCAGCGGTGATGATCCTGCTGAGGGTGGTGTCGTCCACCATGAACCAGCGTGTGACTGAATTCCTGAGGAGACCCACGCCCTTTGCGATGTCCCCGGTCGTTAGGCCCGTCTGGTTCATGAACTCCGCCAGGAACTTGAGGTTCTTGACCTGCCACTGGCCGTTCACGAATACGCCGCACCCTTCCGGGATTTCGAAGCCAAAGGCGTCGCAGATAGTCACCTGATCTCCTACGAACGGAGTGATGAACTTGCGGCGGCTGTCGTGCTCGACGCAGCGGATGGTCTGCATCCCCTCGAGAATGGCCGCCATTGACGGGAAGGCCTTCGTCAGCTCCGGTTTAGTGCCGCGGATGTGCCTGATGTATGATGCGAGTATCAGGGCCACAAAACAAATGAACATCCTTCCATGCTTGGAAGACTCCGTACATACCCTCAGCCGGTCTTCGCCCAAGGGCCCTTTCTGCAACATGAAAGTCTTCTCCTGCTCGTCCCGCATTCCGTACCGGCTCTTCGCCTCCATGGGGTCAAGGTCGAGGCCGAGGGTCTTGCTGGCAAAGAAGCCGCTTGTGAGCGTATGCACGGAGGGCGTCTTCACTACACGCTGCCACTTCCCGATATGGGAATAGGTGCGGCTTTCAAGTAACAGATAATATGCGAGGGTGAGCGCGTCCTGGGCCATCTCCATGTTGCCGTCAAACACTTTCCGGAGGTCATCCGTCAGGCCTGTCTCCCTGGCGACGTTGTCCAGAAACCAGGTGGGGCCGTACATCCTGTCGAGGTCTCCGCCCTCGGACTCCACCGCGCCCCGATGCCCGGTTCCGCACAGGGCCTTGATTTCGGACAAGTCCCATTCGGCAGGGAATATCAACTTACGGCGCTCTTCGATAGGCGCATAGAAGTATGTCGAGTTTGGATGAAACCTCATGTCGTCGTCAACAATGCCCCACTGCTTGTGCGTGTAATGCTTCTTGCCGTCGTCATCAACAGTGAAAGGCTGGGGGGATGCGTACTTCCGTCCTCCATTGTTATGGATGCTTACCTTGTATATCGTGCTGGCTTTGGCCGGCCTTCCTGTTCTCATGGGATTTGCTATAAATATTAGTACGGATGTACTAAATATAAATGACAAATCCAAACTGCCGAGTGCTTATTTTCAGCATTTTACGATTTATTAGTACAAAGTGCTGCAAAACTCAGATTAATCAGTGTCGTACATGGAATCAACCCTCATCCGTTCTCTTTCAATATCTTGAAGATAATCCGGCAATGGGCATAGAATTATTTTAATATAACTTGGTGTTATGCCATTGTTTTTATGGTACTTCATCTTATCCGCCAATATTCGCGCATAGAAACGCTCTCCGACAACGACCTCTCTGAAAACTTTCTTTCTAACAATAATCGAACTACTATAATATTTCCCCTCAAACTCAACATCATAATACAAGGTTCCGTCCCACTTTCGTGTTATAACGGCCACAGCGTCTTGCCCATAATGGTTAATTCGATATGAGTTGTAACCCTTCCAACTATAATACATTACACCCCATATCAATACAACCGGAACTAAAACATAGATGACTATATTAAATATGACATTCCTCATGACACAACTTTATTTTACAAAACGCCTTCAGCCACGTTGCCACCACAATCCTCTCAGGTGGCACATCGGTTGAAAAACTGTTGCCTTAAGCATTGACTTTTTCAGCCGCGGTTCACTCTCATTCACGTCTGTGGCATAGTAACATGAAAGCGTTTTGTAAAAGTTATCGTACTTTCTTATATGGTGGAAACGTATCAATTCCACCGAGAGATAATAAGTTACCTTTGCGCAAAAAAGTAAATGGAATATTCTCAAAAACTGACATTTATGGCGTGACAGATTTCCACGGCAGAGCCAATATCAGAAATAATACCTTAGGCCGATAGAGGGTTGGATGGCGAGGTTGTAGGTCAGCACATCGGTCTTTACGTCATAATCGTTCTGGCCGACCTTCTTGATGTTGGTGAAGGAATAGCCCAGAGTCAGGAAGCTGACGGAGAAGGCGAAATGGGGAGTCGGGCGGAACTCGAACGCGCCTGGAGCCAATTCCACACCGTAGCCAACGACATTCTTGCTTACGTAGATGTCCCTGGTTTCGACCTTTACGCTCCCGACGGTTCCGAACATTGCAACCCCAGGCGTGAAATAGAAGCCATCCCTGATTTTCAGGTAATATGTCAGGTTGGGACCTACCAGAACCAGATTGGTGTTCTGACGAAGCCACCCATCACTGCTTTCATCATACGGATTGGACTCCAAAGCATATTGCACAGAGGCTCCGAGCCTCCAGTTGTCAGCGAAAAACCAGCCGAACTCGCCCCCGGCGCTGAAGGAGGTTGATGCCGGCGTTCCACTCTCCGCTGATCTGACACTTGAATATCCCCCAGAAACCCCGATTATACCTCCGATCGAGACCTCACCTTTCTTCTGTGCCGAAACGGAGCCGCAAGTGATAATGGCAAGAGAGGCACAAACTGTCAATAACTTATTCATAGTATTGAATATTAATATATTCCTTTAAAAGCACGATGCCTACGAGGCGGCTTGCAGGCTACAGATTCAACTTCAGTGTGAATGAAAGATCGATATGAGAAATATTCTCCTGTTTGTCCTTGTCCAGAGTTGTTTGAGAAGTCTTCACACCGTTCTGTTCCAATGTCAATGTGGTAAGCGTTCCTTCTATCGAAGACAGGTTGACACCTATTGACCACATCTTGTTCAAGGCATAATCATAGCCGATGTTGTACAACAAGCCCAGTGTGCCTCCTGTCAGTTTCATCTTTTCTATGACCATTCCTTTGTCACGATAGTTTATGTAACCGACACCGATATCCGCCGTGAGGGTATGCAAGCCGTTTCTGCTGGAAAACCTTGTGCAGAACATCGGGCCGATGAATGATATCTGTATGTTGTCTTTCAATTTACCAGTGACAGTGGTGCCGTTTTCGTCAGTGCCAGTCACCGTCGCGCCATTGCTGGCCGAGAACGCCTTGTAGCGAAGACCAACTCCCATAAACTCCTTGAAGAACCAAGTCGCATCGGCTCCATACACGAATCCTCTTCTAAGTTTCTTCGTGTAGGATTTGAAGTCATCTGACACGTCATTGCTGATCTTGCCGAGTCTGAAGCCACCTCCTCCCTCAAGGCCGAATCTGAATTTTGAATATTCCCGTATAGGTTCCTGCTCCTGTACTTGTTCCCGTTCCTGTTCCTGAGCGGAGATGATGCCGCCTGACACAAACGCCAAAGCAGCGATGAAAGTGATGATTCTTTTCATTGTAATATGATTAATGATTAATAGACAAATGTTCAACAATGCATTAATGGTTTGCGATTTTCTAAATCGCGAATGTCCGTTTTCTTGCATTAAAGGTAAACAAAAAACTCAAAATAAACTGAATCTTGAGGTTCGGTCCCCGGCCGAATAATAAGAATACTCTATGGCTGTCTGACCATTAACTGACAGACACATAAAGGATAGAAACAAAAAGGCTACTACTATAATTCTTCTATACATAATCTCAAAATTGATACAATCTCTTATTTTCAATATCATTTTCTATTATATCTAGGGCACATTTTGATATCTTTCATTCGTTCATCCGGGGGATAACTTATTTCCAATTGATTCTTGTCATTCAGTAAATTACGCATATCTTTTGTGGTCAAATCATAACGATAATAATATTCATCAACCTCCAAAACCTTCTCGGAATCATTTCTGTTATAGACAAAGACTCTAACGGTATCATACGGGGACATCTCTTCCAGAGTAGTATAATTACTATATAGTTGAGATTCATCATATGGAAAAACCGTACAACGCGCAAAAAGAGGTCTAGCCGAAGTGACTGTTGTGTCATCAATATCAATGTCAAACATATCTCCACAAATAAATGGATAATAGCTCATTGGTTTGATTGGGAAAAGAAACTCAACTTCATCGGCAGAATTATTGACAAAATTATACCAAACACCATCTTTACGGACACAGGATTGAATAACAACCGCAAGGGCGACCGCCACTATGAACAACATTTTTCTCATAACTTTAGCTATCTCACAATCAAACAATTAAAAAAGGCAAGAACACTGTTGCCCCTTTCCCCTATGCCAAATCATATTCTCTAATCCGATGAGCGGCAACTTCCCCACACCAAACATAATAGTTATTCTCCTAATACACTCGTTATATACACAAACATCCTATCGCATTTTGACTTTTTCATACGGTGGAAACATATGAATCTCTGACATCTCCTCCGTTGGCGGGTAAAATATTCGACAGTTTAAACGAGCCAGATCCTCTTTTGAAAAATCGTAACGCTGCAAAACCATATAGTTTTGTACAACTTCCTCCCACGTATTATTTTCAACAACTTTTGAATCAAACATAAAGAAAGACACCGTATCACAGTTCCATCTTCGGAACAATCCATCAATATTCTCTATTCCATAATCGATACGCCCGTAGTTTTGCCCTTCTGAATCTTTTTTGAGATGTAAAAGGACTAACTCTTCCGCAGAAAAACTAATGGCTGTGTCTTTCTTACAAGGTATTCCTTTTTCTGGAATATAGCAATATACCGCATCAAATTCTCCCCGCAAGTAATAATCAAACACAACAAACTTGTCACAACCAAGCAATATTGCACAGCCTAATAATAAAATTAACTTTCTCACAATTAAATTCGTTTGGGCAAATGTATATAAAAGATCCTCTAAAAACTCAAAAGAGGGCATTTTGGGCGTTACAGATTTCCGCAGATTCGGGGTATCGAGAACTCTATTTTTCAACGTTTTACAAATAGATGGAAGCAATCGTCAAAAACGCCCCATCTATAAGTCGCTGATTATCAATACCCCCCCCAAAAAAAATTATTCAAACTGTAACGAAATTATGTGAACAATCGATACAGAGTCTCGTTTGGGCCGGAATAGCCGTTCAATTTTTCACGAAGGCGATGCTTCTTCACTCTGACATTCTCCTTGGAAATGTCCATCAGGAATGAAATTGTAGAGGTGTCAAAGCCTACTATCAGGTAACAGATAAAGCGGATGTCATCATCTTTCAACTTTGGAAAGTCGGATCTGATCTTGGAGACGATGTCATCAAGGTCAGCGTTTATCCTTGCCTCAAACTTTTTCTGGCCTTCCGATCCGCTGGCGATCTCCTCAAACAAGGCTTGGGTTGAGGATATGACATCGTGGTAGGCTTTCTCCTTTATTGACTCAAGTCGATGCGATGATGCGGCGTCATAGTACTTTCCGATTTCGCTGAACCGCTTTTGATAAAGGGCAACGTACATCTCACGCAATTCTTTGATCTTGTCCCGCTCACGTTCATTGTGTGATTTCAGATCAAAAATATCCTTGTCCCTTTCTTCTTTTTCCTGCTTAGCCCTGTTCCTTACCGTTTCCAAAAGCTTCTCGGATTCTTCCACAGCCTGAGCCAACCTGTCTTTTTCACGAATCAAAGCGGTTTTTCTTTTCATAAAGACAATATAGAGCAAACCTGCCATCATTAGACCCGCTATGAGAATTATGACGCTTCTCTGATTGGCTATGGTTGATTTTTGTTCAGAGACCTCAGCAGTAAGACGATAGTAGTCACTTTGAGCCTTGAAAACAGATTGAGCCAATTTCTTCTTAACCACGTCATTCTGATGAGACAACATACTTTTCAACAAAGCCAGGGCTTCTTCATTTTGTCCTTTACACTCCGCTATCCGGTATCTAATCTCCATCGTTTTTCCATTCGCTTCACGATTGGACAACTGTGAAAGAATATTCTCCGCCTCTGATTCCTTCCCTGCCAAAAGGAGAAGATACGCATATTCATAATACGACTCCAAACTAAGATTACCGCGATGTTCGGCGACATATTCAAGCAATTCAAGGTCCCTCTCAACATCTTGTTTCTCTTGATACAAGTCATTGCTGACCAGATCCTCCATAGCATAGAGGGCAAGCCGTGATGTCGAGTCCTTCCCGGAATAGACAAGCGAGTAAAGGCTGTCGGCCACATCAAACCGTTCATTGTTATGATAAGCCTGGGCCACTTTGTACAGCGATAGATCAAGATCCTTGTCACCTATTTTCTCAAAGCACTCATAGGCCAAGATAGTGTTTCTCAACTCTTCCTCATCATTGAAAGATGCGTTGTAAGCATCAGCGGAGGCAGCATAAATCAATCCTCTGTGGTAATAGTCATATTCACCCGATTCCCGCAAAGCCTGTGAATAGAAAATGACAGCATTCGGGTAATCCTTTCTGTTGGCATAAATTCGTCCCAGATAATAGCAGGACAGCATCTTGTCCTGCGGCGAACCTAATCTCTCGTAATATGCAACTGTCGGTTCCAAAATAGACAAGGCCGTCGTGTCAATGTAGTTCTTGTCCAACGCCATCGCAAACAGCAGGGAATAGCGGGCACGAAGCGACTTGGTGTTCAGCGTCAGTGAATCAACTTTCCTCAGAACCCGCAGGGCACTGTCCGGCCTTTCCTGAATGTAGGTCTCGACATCCTGAAGCAAAGACTTGGTCTGCCTGTTGTCGCAGGAGACTAATAAAAATGACATCAAGAGGAATATAATTACGAATCTGTTCATCTGTCAATAGTTACAAGTTACGGACTTTTAGAGGCCTACTAATATTCACCGTAAATTTATAAAGGTTAACGAAATAATCAAAATATTCAAGAATAGGTGTGAACTATTTAACCTTCCAGCCGTTGATGCGGCCGGAAGGTCACGTTGTTACTTCTTTATAGATTTAATAATTTGAATCAAAAGTCCTTCCAGCCGCCGCCGAGAGCCTTGTACAGATTGACCACGGAGAGATTCTCCTTCGTCCTTGCCTCGCTTAACTCCAACTGGGAGGCAAGGTACTTTCTTTGCGCGTCAAGGACATCCATATAACTGATCACACCGTTTATGTACTGGCTGTTGGCCAGCACGACATATTTCTTGGACGCGCGCTCCATCTCCACCTTCACGTCAGTGTTGGAACGGGCGGAACGGAAAGTCACAGTGGCGTCATATACCTCTCTGAACGCCTGCATAACATCTTTCTCGTACTCCAGCCTTGTCTGCTCGTAGGAGGCCACGGCGGCTTTGAGGGCGGAACGTCGTTTGCCGAACTCGAAGACCGGTGAAGCCAGTGTGGCTCCGGTGAACCAGAACGGGGACTTCAGGAAATCCTTAAGGGCGTTGTTCTCCTCTCCGGCTCCAAGATTGATGGTAAAGGACGGGAACCTTTCGGCCATCGCCACGCCCACGCGAGCCTCCGCCGCCCTGAGAGCGTTCTCGGACTGCATAAGGTCAGGCCTGCGCCTGAGGATGTCAGACAGAACTCCGGACGGAACAACGGTCTTTGACATTTCCGATAAGGACAAACCACGCTCCACATCCTTCGGATACGATCCGGTAATAAAACACAACTCACTCTCTTTCAATGCGATTTGTTTCTGAAGATCCGGTACCAAAGCCTCGGTGGAAGCCAATTCCACAAGAGCCTGCTGGTAAGGGATCTCAGATGTCAGTCCTCCTTCCGCACGGAGTTTGGCCTGATTCACGGACTTCTGCCTTGTGACCAAAGTGTTGGTGACTATCTCCAGTTTCTTGTCCAAGCCAACCAGTTCATAGTAGGCGGAGGCTACACTGGCGATGACGCTCATCCTCACCGCTTTCTGAGCCTCGACAGTGCCGAGATAACCGGCCAGTTTCTCTTTCTTGGACCATCTCAGTCTTCCCCAGAAATCCACCTCCCACTGAAGCGAGGCCTTGACTCCGAATTCAGGAGAGTCCGGTTTCGGATCCGTCCCCCCGTAATTGCTGTGATCATTCTGCGCATAGCCTTTCACCGAGACGGAAGGCAGCTGGGCGGATCTTTGCACACGGTACCTGTACTCCATCTCCTTCAGACGCTCCGCAGCGATGAGGATGTCTTTGTTATATTCCAAAGCCGCGTCTATAAGCTTCTGCAATTCAGGAGACTCATACACTTCCCGCCAGTCAAGGTCAGCGATGCTCCTGTCGCTCGAATCCTCGAAATAGGCTTTCGGCATCTCTCCGAGGTCCGGCTTATCGCAATACCTCGATGTGGAGCAGGAATCTAAAGTCAGGGAAGACACGGCCATGACTGCGACGACCGACAAGGCCTTTCCCGCCTTACGGAGTTTTGGTCTCCACTTCGAGATCCTTGATCTCAACTTGTAGATCAGCACGAAGAAGAACGGAACAAAGACGATTCCGACGGTTATGCCGGTGATCATCCCGAAGAACACTCCGATGCCGATGTTCCTGCGGCTCTCGGATCCCGGGCCACTGGCGAACACGAGAGGCAGCATGCCAAGGATAAATGCCAAGGATGTCATCACGATTGGTCTGAACCTCAGTTTTGCGGCGGTGACCGCAGCCTCTTCCAGATCCTTTCCGGCCTCAACCTCTTCTTTGGCGAACTCTACGATCAAGATCGCGTTCTTGGCCACAAGGCCGACGAGCATCACGAGACCTATCTGGAAATAGATGTTGCTCTCCATTCCAAGCACAGCCACACCGAGATACGCTCCGGCTATCGCGATCGGAAGCGAAAGGATGACGGCCACAGGAATGGACCAGCTCTCGTACTGGGCAGCGAGGAAGAGGAACACGAACAGCAACGCCAGCGCAAGCACGAGTCCAGTCTGCCCGCTCTCCTTCTTCTCCTGATAGGACATTCCGCTCCACTCCACTCCGATGTTGTCCGGCAGATGCTCCTCGGCGATCTCCTCAAGTATGGCAAGGGCCTCGCCGGAACTGGTTCCGTTGGCGGCCTCTCCGCTGATCGTGGACGAATTGTACATGTTGAACCTCTTGATCGTACCCGGCCCTGTCGTGAAATGCGTGGTACCCAGAGCATTTACAGGGATCATCGTGCCTCCCGAACTCTTCATGAAGAAGAGGTTCAGATTGTCGGAGTTGGCGCGGTACGGGGCGTCGGCCTGGATGTAGACACGGTATATTCGGTTGTACATGTTGAAGTCGTTGACATAGATCGCACCGGTGAACGCTTTCAGGGTCGCGAAGACATCGGCCATCGACAGCCCCAGAAGCTGGATCTTGTCACGATCCGCATCGAAATACAACTGAGGGATGTCCTTTTGCATTCCGGAGGACAATCCGGTGAACTCTTTCCTCTTCATCGCATAATGAAGAAGCGTGTCCGAGGCGTTCTGGAGATCCTGATAGGTCGCGTCCCCCCTTGCCTCAAGCACCATCGAGAATCCGCCCGAAGTACCGAGTCCAGGGATAACGGCAGGTGTGCTGATGTACACCTTGCTCTCCGGATAGCGTGACAAGGAGTCTCTCACCATCGCTATCGTCTTGGACATATTAGTGACCTTGCGTTCTTTCCATGGTTTCAGGATCACCGTCAAGGTGCTGCTGGACTGCGCGGTGCCTATCCGGGGACTGGAGCCGGTGACATTGAGGACATATTCAACATCGCGCTGCCGGAGCAGAAAATCCATCGCGCGGTCCGTCACCTCTCTGGTCCGCTCAAGCGTGGCACCCGTCGGAAGCTCCAGCTCCACAGTGAAATAGCCCTGATCCTCCTTGGGGATGAAACTCTGCGGAACGAGGCGACCGAGTATGAATATTCCCACAATCGCGACGCCGAAGACAGCGAACATCCTCTTCGAATTGTGCAGCGCGAAACGGACCATCCTCGCATAGAGCGAGGTTCCTTGCTCAAGCCACTGGTTTATCTTTCTGAACACGAAGTTCTTAGGCTTGTCATCATCGTGCGGCTTCAGGAATTTGGAACACATCACAGGGCTTAAGGTCAGCGCCACAATGGTGGAGATTATCACGGAAACAGCGATCGTGACTGTAAACTGCCTGAACAATTGGCCCGTAATTCCGGAAAGGAAACTTACCGGAACAAAAACGGCGCAGAGCACAAGCGACATCGCCACAAGGGCGCTTCCTATCTCCCCCATCGCCTTTTTTGTAGCCTCGTACGGGGACAGATGTTCGGTTGACATGATCCTGTCCACATTCTCCACGACCACGATAGCATCATCCACAACGATTCCGATGGCCAGTATGAGGCCAAGCAATGTCATCATGTTCAGAGAGAAGCCGAAGATCAGCATCACTCCGAAGGTGCCGATCAGGGAGATCGGCACTGCTATTGCCGGGACGAGCGTGGCCCTGACATTCTGAAGGGAGAGGAACACCACGAGGATGACAAGGATCAAGGCTTCGAACAAGGTTCTGTAAACGTGATGGATGGACTCCGAGATGTAGGTGGTCATGTCGAACGGAATGTCGTAGGACATGCCGTCAGGGAAGCCCTTGCTGATCTCGGCCATCTCCGCCTTGACCTTGTCGGCGACCTCCACGGCGTTAGCTCCGGGAAGCATAAAGACGTTCATCACTGCGGCGTTGCGGGCGTTGATGCCGCTCTCGGTGTTGTACGACTGGGCCTCAAGCGAGATCCGGGCCACATCCCTGAGGCGGATGATTGATCCGTCCTCGCCCGTTCTGACCACAATGTTCTCGAACTGCTCGACCGATGAGAGACGTCCCGGAGCCGTGATCGGGATGGTGACATCCACATCCGTGATCGGCTGCTGCCCGAGCACTCCGGCCGCGGCCTCACGGTTCTGATCCTTCAGAGCGTTCTGCAGATCCTTGACCGTTATCCCGAGGCTGGCCATCTTGTCCGGCTGTACCCAGATCTGCATCGCATAGTAGCGGCTTCCTACGTTCGAGACAACTCCCACGCCAGGAACACGCCTCAAGCGGTCCTGAATATTCAAGGTTGTGTAGTTGCTGAGATAGACCTCGTCGAATTTCGGGTCATCCGACATCACGGTGATCGTCATCAGCTTGCTTGAGGACTCCTTCTCCACCGAGATTCCGTTCTGCACAACCTCGGCCGGAAGTCTGGACTCGGCCAGCTTGACCCTGTTCTGAACCTCCACGGCGGCGAGATCCGGATCGGTGGAGATGTCGAATGTCAATGTCGCCGAATAGCCTCCGTTGTTGGAGTTGCTTGACTCCATGTAGAGCATCCCCGGCGTTCCGTTGAGCGACTGCTCGATAGGTGTCGCCACGGCCTGCGACACGGTCTGCGAGTTGGCGCCCGGATAGGATGTCGAGACGCGCACGACCGGAGGGACAATCTTCGGGTACTGGTCAACCGGCAGCATAGTCAGTCCTATGAGCCCGACAAGTACGATTATTATGGATATGACAGTCGAGAATACGGGCCTGTCTATAAAGAAATCGGATTTCATAAGTTCGTGTCTATTAACATATTCCTTAAGAGCGAACCGCCTCCACCTTCATTCCGTGGCTCAGCTTGTGCTCCCCTTCCACCACAATGACCTCTCCGGGATTGAGGCCACGCTCCACGACAGTCGTGTTCTCCACTTCAGGTCCAGTCTGGATGAAACGCTTCTCCACGATGCCGTCATGTTTCAACACGAATATGAACGAGCCGCTCTTTTCGATGATGATGGCCTTGGTCGGCACCGCCACAGCGTTCTCCCTCACGTCCAAAAGGACTTTAACGTTGGTGAACTGACCCGGCAGGAGCTCACGGTCAGGGTTAGGCATCTCGGCGCGTACCGAGAACGTCCCTGATTTGGCGTCCACAAGAGGATCGGCGAAATCCACCAGCCCTTTGTACTTATAGACGGATTTGTCAGCCATAGTGATGGTCACATACGGATCCCAGTGCCTGCTGGTGTCCTTCTGGCCGAGGTTCACATTTCTGGCCTTTGATTTCTGGTAGTCAAGATCAGTCATCTTGAACTCCACAAGCACCGTGTCGCTCTTGACCACATTTGCGAGGAGGGACTGCGATCCCGGCCCTACAAGAGTTCCTATGTCCACATGCCTCTCGCTGATGTAACCACTAATAGGAGAGCGCACCGTGGTGTAGCTCAACGCCAGACGGGCTTCCGTCAGATTCGCCTCGCTGACCTGCACGTCAGCCTTGGCACTCTCATAGGCGGCCACGGCGTTGTCCAGATCAAGCTGGCTGGAGGCCTTCTGCTCGAACAAAGGCCTGATCCTCGCCAGATCCCTCTCTGCCTTAAGGGCCATCGCCATGTTTTTAGTCACCAGTGCCTCTGCCCTGTCCACCTGAGCTTTGTACTGTTTCGGATCAATGATGAAAAGTATCTGGTCTTTTTTAACGTATGTTCCTTCCTCAAACATCATCTTCTCAAGATAGCCTTCGACCCTCGCCCGCACCTCCACGAACTGCTGGGCGCGGATCCTTCCCGGAAACTCCCCGTAGATCTCCACATTCCTTGTCCTGACCGTGTCAACGCTGACAACAGGAAGATCCTCCAAATGATGCTTTGGCCGGAGAACAATGATGACAACAGCCGTGGCGACAACAGCCACAGCGACCGCGCCAATAATGGCTCTTTTGTTAAGCTTGCTCATAGCGATCTTTTTTTGCGAACCAGGCTGCCCTGATCCCGTGTATTGAGGCATCGCCTCATCAAAGACCGTTCCAAATTAAATATAGGCCCGCAGTGTGTTCTTTTTCAGAATTGTACATAACCACTTTTAAAGATTGGATTTCAACCGACAATCACGGCGGGCACCCTCTTTCTTACAAAACACCTTCAGCCGATGTGCTGCTGAAGCCCACTCCAGCAGCACATCGGCTGAAAAACTATTGCTCTAAGCTTAGACTTTTTCAGCCATAGCGTGCCCTCGCCCACTTCTGTGGCACATTAACGTGAAGGCGTTTTGCAATCGGTCTTCTCATACTTTTCTACAACTAATAATGCGAGGGATAATAAGCCACATATTCAACATCTTTCTATATCTATTATCGAAATGTTCTTCATTTTACCAATGGAGCGACAGCAACGACAGGTACAACCTCTCCGGAAACAGAGTCGATTACCGAAAAGGTCGGTTCGGATGATTCCGAGGAGGTCTCAACATTTATGATGTACGACCGGCCTTGCTCCACATCGAATGTGATCGCATAATGAAGGGACAGACTATTTGCAGCCGCTGCCGCACCCGCAATCGCTCCGCCTATCGCACCGAACATCGCCCCGGCGACAACAAGGCCGGTTGAATTGTCCTTCCACTGCTGGTGATGCTCCACCTCAATCGTCCTGCGTCCCGGGAGCACCTTGCACTTCGACGGGAACCCCTTGAAGTTGTTTCCCACCACCCTGTCATCAACCTTGCAGAGGTACGCTATCTCCCAACTATTCTTCTTGCCGACCGTCACGTTGTGTTTCTGCGAACTGACCACTGCCACGGTCATCTCTGCCCGACCATAGTAACCTTTTGTGCTTGCGCACGAATTTAATATCGCCACCGATAATAGCAATACAATTATTGACAGCAAGATAGTTATCAACTTATTGGGAATTATTTTCATTTCAAAAATGAATTATTGTTCTTTTCTCTTTCTAGTACCTTCAATAGCCTCTACTGAATATCGTCTCTGTATGTCACCATCATAAGGAGGAAGGCACCTATATTTTTTAAGAAAGAGTTCGTCCTTCTCGTTCCTATGATCGCGACCTTTTAGAATACCTTCCCAATAGTCTATACCACGTTCCTGCTCGCCACGGTAATACATAGCCACTGCGACGGGAGTCCCTTCCGCATTTGCATATTTTCTCTTAAGGATAGAATCCGAAATATCTTTCCAATCGTGATTACGCACAAAGAAAGGCTCTGCATAGTCAACTATAAATTGTCTTATCTCGTCACACAATTGTTTGGGATCTCCATTTTCAGTATAATACATCCATTGAATCACTTTTGGTTCAGGCAAAAGGTCTCCACACCATAGCCAAAGCAGACTCTTGTAGCCATCAGTCTTTTCATATAATTCATCAATCAAATCTACAAGTTCTTTCAAGTAAATCCCTACAACAAAGCTGACGGACACAGCCTTGCCTGAATATGGCTTAAAGAAAAAATGGATGGCATCCTCCAATCCTGGAATTACTTCTCTCATATAATGTCCGGATTTTCTATCTTTTTTAAACCCAAGACTTTTGCACATTGCATCAATGCTTTCTTTAATGCTATTTCCTTTTGGTTTCATAATATTAAAAATAATAATGAAAGATTATAAAATTGTAATTTGTTACTTGCGTACCGACAGAATATCCTGTTGTTGACATCATCATTTCCGCTTTATCCCCATGAAAAACCACCGACGGATGCTGATTCATAATCTGTGGATAATTTATCATTTGGTTATGTGTATATCTCGCATTCAAACCAGTCTTGGTGGCACTCCTGCTTTCAATATCTCAATCGGGAAATTATTTTTTACTAGAAAGTGTTGCAAGAATTCATATTCCTTTTCAGTCAACATTATCTCATTCATAGTATTCTTTCATCAGAATTTTATTATATAATTACCTTTTTCTCAGCAAAATACATCCTATTTCACTTTTACTCTACTAAAACAGAGTTCTTCTATTCCTGAGTCAATCAAGTCTCTTTTAATCTCCTCATTTACATAGATTTGAGTCGTGATCTGCCAGAAACGATTAGGACTATGAATAACAGATAGATTCTTTATCTTTTCCTTGTCAAAACACGGCTTCAAGACAATTCCCGATACTGGCACATAGACACTCTCACTGACATTCAAAATGTCCAGTTTTCTTGTAAACATCGGAATATAATACTTTTGGGAGATGTCTTTTCCATTGATAGTGATGCTCTTCCATTCTATATATTCTGAGCCAGTCAAATGAGATGCAATTATTGACTTCATCTTTTCTGACATTACTGGCCAAGCCAAACTATTAGGCTGATAATCATAAAAAACATCACTAACCTCTCCTACTATAAGTTTAGAGGCTACAAAAACATCCCGTAGTTCTAATGAGAACGGAACATCATCTCTATTTCTCATCTCCTCAATTAGATAATGCGAAACAGGTGTCCCCTTAGGAGCATAGGCAACCGTTGAGACTTTATCGTTATTTGCTGATATCCAATAATAGTTCATAACTAATACCTCCATCCTGATTTTCTTAGAAGTTCAGGATTATCTAATACTACTTGTTTTATATATACATTAAAAAGTTCCAAAAAACGTTGTTTATCCCCTGCTGCTTCAAAGTCAATCTTACAATACTATCGTTATTTAAACAGGTACATTGTTGTTCTTAGTTAAGACCAAGCTGCCTGACGAATGTAGAGCTTGCTTGGTACTGTACGGTTGATTCCTTGGTGACGACGGTGGTAGTTGTAGTTGTCAATAAATCTCTTGATTCCAAAGAACAGATCCGCGCCGTTTTCCTCCGGCTGGATGTAAATATACTCATATTTTATCGTTTTACAAAATCTTTCTATCCAGATATTGTCTTTAGCACGGCCGCGGCCGTCCATGCTGACCTTCATTTCAGAGTGCTGAGAGCAGGCGTCAGCCCATTCCTTGCCCGTAAACTGGCAGCCCTGATCGGAATTGATTATTTCCGGTACTCCATGCCTTGAAATGGCTTTTTTGAGTACCTCTATGCAATTTGACGTATCGAGTGAGTTGTGCAGGCTCCGGCCTACAATGAAGGCCCGCAGTGTGTTCTTTTTCAGAATTGTACACAACCTCTTTTTATGATTGGATTTCAACCGACAATCACGGCGGGCACCCTCTTTCTTACAAAACACCTTCAGCCGATGTGCTGCTGAAGCCCACTCCAGCAGCACATCGGCTGAAAAACTATTGCTCTAAGCTTAGACTTTTTCAGCCATAGCGTGCCCTCACCCACTTCTGTGGCACAGTAACGTGAAGGCGTTTTGTAATCGGGAAAGGTTTACGGCTCCGACGGGACGGAGTTTTAGCGGCAATATTCGCAGTCCTTTTAGAGATGGTCTGGTCTACAAACGCTCGTGGCACCCAAAACGCTGATTATCAAGGGAAAAATGGATTACGTGGTACTCCAAAACGGCACCAGATGATCGGTCTTATTCCTCATTTTCAACTGGTTAAGTGCCACACGCAATCCTCATCATCAGAACTGGAAGTAGATGAACGACTGTAGGTCGGCGGTGATGAACTGGCAGATGATGAAGACGGCGAGGACGCAGGCGAGGGCCATCAGAGGGAGAGGCATCGAGGCGAACCAGATGCGGTAGCGGCGCTTGAAGTTCTCGGGGAGCCAATGGATGATCATTCCGATGACGAAGACGAGGATCACACCTATGTGCTGCTGAACCATCTGCGGGATAAGGGACAAGTCCCAGTCGCCGCCGATGCGCTCGACCATATTCTTTGCTGTGCTCCACGCTTTCTCGTTCGCTTCCGCAGGATTCAGGTTGGAGCCGCTTCGGAAGAAAAGGCGGGTAAAAGTAATGAATATGAACGTCATAGCGACCGCCCAACCTGTCTCAAGCCACGAGAAAGCGGCCTTGAAGCGACAAAGATGATAGAGCATCCGCACGGCCGCGCCTATGAATATGATCAACGTCCAGACGAAGAACATATTGAACACCGAAGCCGGGACCGTGGTCTTAAGAATATAAAAGGCCATGCAGACGAGACCTATGACGAGCGTCCTGACATAGACATTACAGCTCTTCCAGAACCTGTAGATCAGCATTCCGAGACCGTTCAGACCGCCCCAAATCATGAAGTTCCAGCTGGCTCCGTGCCACAGGCCGCCAAGAAGCATCGTGTCCATCCTGTTGATGTCCGAGATCAGTTCCTTACGGTATTTCTGGCAGAAAGTGATCAGAAGTGCCAGCACTGCCGCAATGACCAGAACCACTCCGAAAACCCACCAGTTCTTGGCCAAAGCCGAGGCCAGGAAAGCGATTCCGAGGATGATCGCATACGAGCCGAATGTGCCATTGCGGTTGCCTCCAAGCGGGATGTAAAGATAGTCCTGAAGCCATTTGGAAAGGGAAATATGCCACCGCTTCCAGAACTCTCCGGCGTTGCGGGCCTTGTACGGAGAATTGAAGTTCTTCGGCAGATAGAAACCCATCAGCATAGCGACACCGGTGGCGATGTCAGTGTACCCGGAGAAGTCGGCATAGACCTGAAGCGAGTAGCCGAAGAGAGCCGTAAGGTTCTCGAAACCGGTGTAAAGCAAAGGGTTCTCGAAAACCCTGTCGCAGAAATTCACAGCCAGATAGTCACTGAGGATCAACTTCTTGGCAAGTCCGTTCAGAATCCAGAAAATCGCGATACCGAACTGTCTGCGGCCAAGGAAGAACGGTTTGTAAAGCTGAGGGAAAAACTCTTTGGCGCGCACGATCGGGCCGGCCACAAGCTGAGGGAAGAAACTCAAGTAGAAGCCGAAATCCCAGAAGTTCTTGATCGGGCCGATTGTCCTGCGTGAAACATCAACCACATAGCTGATCGCCTGGAAGATGAAGAACGAGATTCCGACCGGAAGGAAGATCGAGTCAACGCTGAACGCCTGAGAGCCTGTCAGTTGGTTACCCACAACCGCAAACCAGTCTCTCACAATGAATTCCGTTCCGAAAAGATTGTTCACGACATCGGTCAGGAAGTAGGCGTACTTGTAGTAGCAGAGCAGCGACAGATCCACGACAACGCTCAGAACCACAATGGCTTTCCGGCCAAAGTTTCCTTTCACACCGGACAGAGCGAAACCTGCCAGATAGTTATAGACAATCACGAACCCAAACAGAATCAGGAACAGTCCGCTCGTCTTGTAGTAGAAAAACAGGCTGACAAAGAACAGGAAGGCATTCCGAAGCACGACCTTGTTCTTGAAAACGCACAGAAAGGCCAGCACGATGGCGAAGAACGCCCAGAAATAGAACTGGGTGAACAACAACGGGTGAGCCTGATCAAAAGAGAACAGGTTCTTGAAAAAGTCAGCGGCAACGTCCCAAAATCCCATCACTTACCTTTCTTTAAATGTTCCACATACTTATCCATCAACGCGTTGAACAGCAGGTCTCCCACCAGTTCATAGCCCTTTTCCGTAAAATGAATCTTGTCCCTCTTGGCGAGGCCGGCCTCTTCCCATTTCCTCATCGAACCGAGTCCCCCCATAATGTCAAACAGATCCCAAACGCCTGCGTCACAATCCTTTCCGAGCCTCAAAAAGCTTTGCTCAGCCAACTTGCCGTTAGAATTCACGACATAGCCTTTACGGCGTATCCTCCTGAAACTGTCGTTGTTGGAGACGAACAGCAGAGCGCAGTCGGGATTCACCGAACGAATCTGCGACACAAGCACCTTATAGCGCGCGACAAAATCATCCACAGAAAAATTCGCGGCGGTCGCATCATTGATCCCGACGGCTAAAATCACCAGATCCGGATTCACCAGCCTCAAATCATTCATCAGATCCGGGCACTTTGAATATGACCCGAGCGAAGCTCCGTTCACGCCGATTCCCGTCACGGAAATGCCAGGGAAAGGGTTGTCCAGGAATATTCCCGTCAAGGTGAACTCGCCTTGTCCCTTGGTCGCGATCTTGACGGAGTCCGCAAACGCGGGAAGGCCGAAAGACCAGCAGGAATCCGCCCGGCACCCTTGCAGCGTGTCACCCTTAGCCAAAACCACCACCGGAACTCTCTCTCCTGCTGATGAATATCCAAGGACCTTCACTTCGTTGAACCGAAACGTCGGATCCTGCGGTTTCGGATCCCTGGCCACAGTGGTGACCATCACCGAAGCCTTGTCATCCGACGCGCTCAAGGATATTCCAGTAAGTCCAAGCCTATGATCCGGCTCCCTTTGGACATTCTTTGTCACCTTCCAGGACCCTTCGTAACTTGTCGTGAAACTGCTTGGATTGTTCGTGTGGGCGGCGGAGAACGGGAAAACCAGTCCCCTGCCCCCGTCCAAAGCCGTTCTCAAAGACAGAAGGTCGTTCCGTAACTGCCGCGTCAAAGTCCCGGCCTGCACGTGAGACCCCCCGATGTGCATAATCCTAAGGTTGCCTTTACCCAGAAAAAGCACGGAATCCATCTTCTTGAAAAGCCTCTCAAAGGCCGAACTATCCCCCTGAAACCCAATCCGGTTCTTCTCGAAACGCGCGAAATCATATTCAGGAACCGCCTTCCGCAGCGACTGCCCCCAAAGGGTCGCCGGAAGCAGCAAAAAGAGCAATGAATATGTCAGGAAACGTCTCATAACTCTATCTTTGTCAAGGTGTCAGGCACGGCGGGACGAGGATTGAGACTGTCCCGCAGGTCGCGCAGATATATTCCCACAGCCTCGTCTGAAAGTTCCTGGCGGAGCTTGTAGAAGTCGTGGTAAAGAATGAAGGACTTGGCGAGCGCGTTTCCGATCTCAAGCGCTCCTTTGTGTGTGAAATGAATATGATCGGGGCCGGCCAGAGCGGGATTGTGGCTCACCCATTTCCTCATCGATCCCGGACCTCCCATCACGTTGAACGTGTCCCAGTAGGCCACACCGTTCTTCAGACAGTTGACCTTCAAGGAATCATTAAGTTGCGGCAGAAGCGGCCAGGTTATCAGATTCCCGTCCACGCTTTTGCACATGTCCGCCGGGCCGATGAACATCAGCCTGGCCTCCGGAGCGACCTCCTTGAAGTAGTCGAACTGCATCACGATCTTCCTCACGTAAGAGGAAATGGCTTTCTTCGAGGCTATTCCAGGCATCGCGTTTCCGCCGAACTGCATGATTATCAGCCGAGTGTCCGTCTTCGCGAAACTCTCTTTCATCACCTGACGGTTGATGGACGAGAATATGAATCCGGCGCATCCACGCAAGGCGACATTGTCAACGGTCACGCCTCCCTTTCCGTCCAGCATTATTCCATAGATCTCAGCATTGCCGGAAAAGCTGATTGTGCCTTTCTCCACATCGCAAGGTAATTCCCAAGTGACCATCGAGACTTCAGCCTTGGCCGAATCTATGACGGTTTTCCTTACCGGCAACGTGTCGCATTTCAGGGCCATCTCAAAGCCTGCGGAATTCTGCCCCAGAAGCACGGAAACCTTTGAGATCGACTTGACCAACTCCTGGGAATACCTGTTTTTGGTTCTGGTGAACGTGAACGTTCCGTTGCCGGAAACGTCAGTGAACTGTGTCAGAGGCCCGTAGCGCTTGTGCGGAGCCTTCCTTGTCAGCGAGTCCCCCACCATAGCATAGCGGGTCAGGCTTCCGGAAGCGTTCTGCGAGAGCGACACGGTCGGAATCCGTTGGATCATCGGCACCATTCCCGGCCCGGATCCCCCGAAGCGTTCCTGAAGATCCTGTCTCAGCACAGCCGAGATCCTGTCCATTTCCAATTGGGAATCACCATAGTGCAGAATCCTGACGGTGCGGCCGGAATCTGCCGCCGCGGCCATCTCCACGAACAGCGAGTCGAAGAACGTGTAGTCATCCTCCGGCAGGCAGATGCGGTTTGGATTAGAGGTGATGTAGTCATAGTAGTAGCGAAGGGTATCTGTCGAGCCTTCGACCATCTCGTAACTTTTCTGCACGGCAAGAAGCACGGAATCCACATTCACGTCCTCCGTGCTGTCCTGAAGGTCGGCAAGATAGCCCTGGTAGGACGGGAACCTCAACTTCAAATCTCCAACCTGAACGCCTTTCGACGGATATACGAACCAGATCGCGGAAAGGATCAGGAAAACGGAAAGAAAAAACAAAAGTATCTTATATTGCTTCATAATGACTATCTGTAAATCACCAGTTTACGTCCCTCACGGATCATATCGCTCCTTAGGTTGTTCCATCTCTTCAGGTCAGAGACCTTGACCCGGTATCTTGCCGCGATTCCTCCCAGCGTGTCGCCCCGACGGATAGTGTAGGTAATCCTGTCGGTGTTCGCCGCCTGCCTCTTCCGCAGCGAGTCCAGCCGGGCCTTCCTAAGCGCCGCCTGCTCCTGCAGGAACGCCAGCCTCTCCGCCTTCCTCTTGGCCGCCAGCGACCCTATCCGCTCAAACGCGGCCGGAATATTTTCTGAATATTCCTCCTCAGCATTTCGTAAACTCCTAAGAATCGGAGCGTTGGCAAACGCCGTGGAATCCATCGCGGCCAGCGCCGTCGGACTTGTGGCATAAGCCACTATCGACATATTCCAGTCGCCATATTCATTGAAAAGCTCCTGCAGCCGGTTAAGGGCTATTTCGGAGGAAATCCGTTCGTCAAACCGAATGTCCGTGGAATCGGAAATCGTACAAGATTGACCGGAAGCCGTCAAAAGGGAGCCCTGACTTGGAGCCGTGGAAGACAAGTGCCCCATTCCCCGTATAGCATCCAGCGCCGTGAGCGACCATATTCCTTCCCGCCCGTCGTCACCCCTTTGGTCCGCAAGCGCCAATGGCAGGAATAGGACCCGCTCCGGCATATTCCTGAGCCTCAATTCCGTACGCAGCGAGTCGATAAACTCAAGCGTGGCGCACCACCCCCGCAGCCCGCTCCCCGCAAGCAGCGCCAGACTTATGAATATGCATCTGAAAAAACCTCTCATCTGACCGTCTTTCTCTCAACATCCGTTACCAGGCATCCGCCCGAAACGAATAAAGTCCAAAGATACGAATTTTTCGTGCGTAAAAGGTCTTCTCCTACGCACGAAAGTATCATTTCCCTTCCTCTTGTGAGCCAAAAGCCGTCTCGCGCTCACGAGAGCATCGCTTTCCTCTCCTTCGTGAGCGAAAAAACTGTTCTGCTCACGAAAGCACCTTCTCCTACCCTCTCGTGAGCGAGATGCCCTTCCCCACGCACGAAATGCTCTTGGCCACCTGACACTAAATCAGTTACAGCTTGGCGATCGCGGTGACGAGCTGGTCGCCGAGACCGATGGTGTAGCCCTCGGTTGTGAAGAAGACTCGGTTGAAGGTGTCGGCCAGAAGGAAGCACCGAGGATCATCACCCGTCTTTCAAAACTGAGCTACGGGATGTACCTGATGCATATCTTCTGGCTGCACCAATGGTCAGTGGTGTCCATCCAGACTCTCCAGCTGCACACAGCGGCGGCGATTCCGTTCATCGCGGTCTGCACATTCGTCTGCTGCGCCCTGACCTCAGAACTCATCTCCAGGCTTCCGGGCAGCAAATGGATCATAGGGGCGTAAAGCTTCGATGCTTCGACAAGCTCAGCAACCACAGAGCCTGCACCCAGCAACAGTTCGTGGAAAATAAATACCTGACTGGCAACTACTTAAATAATCCTGCTCCTCTCATTTGAGGAGCAGGATTTATCAATATATTCATTTACAAATAGTTGCCCTCCACAAAGATATTTCACTTCGCGCGGGTGTACGTCTCTGTCTCGGAGTCTTTGGCTCCGACCTCCAGAAGCTGGAGCTTATCCGATGTCAATGAGACCACATTGCTGCGTATCGGTCTCTTTGAGTGTTTCTTGAATTCCGAGACAACACTTTTGCTGAGGACATTCAGGAAGAATTTCGGGAAGCCGTCCGGTTGCTCCAGAATCTCGGTCTTGACGGATTTCGCGTCATAGGTCTGAGACAGGGTTTTATCGGTAAGAGACCATGTGCCACCGCACGAGATCCTGACTTTAAGTATAAGCGGAGCCTGGGCGTTCTTGTTATCGACATACTTCATTTCCAGAGTCACCACATCCTCAAAGGTGCTGTTTTTCATAAAAGATAGCGTCTCGGATGTCATCATCTCCGAGCCATTCTCGGAACCTTGATGGGTCTGACTCCATTTTCCGGTGATCTCTTGTGCATAGATGCTGACAGATAACGCCAGGCTTATCAGAGCGATAATTATTCTTTTCATGATTCCGCGATTAAACCTAGCAAAATTAGCAATTAACTATAGCAAAAACAATACTGACATTTATGGTCGCTTAGATGCTTCGACAGGCTCAGCAACCACAGACTTTGTGACCGTAGGATCATCGACCGGAAGATTAAGGCTCAGCAACAGCAGGGGGGGGCAGCTGTTGGCAGTGGAGGTCAAATGCTTGACCTGCAATCAATAAAATAACCCTACTCCCACCCGAAGGAGCAGGGTACTTCAATATATTCGTTTACAACAATTTAGCCTCCACAGCCATTCAATTGTTTTATTATATGGGCTATAACTTCGCGATCGCGGTGACGAGCTGGTCGCCGAGGCCGATGGTGTAGCCCTCGGTTGTGAAGAAGACTCGGTTGAAAGTGTCGGCGAGAAGGAAGTACGGCATCCGGCGGTCTTTCAGGTCGAGTCCGTCAGGGATTATGCCGAAATGGACGTTGGACGGGAGCGAGGAGGAATATTCCTTGAGCCATCCGAGACCTTCAGCGGTGGTCAGAAGCAGGATCGGACGGTTCCAGGACTCCAGTTTCGCCTTCGCGGCGATGATGTCGTTGATTGCGTGGACAGACGGCTCCTGCCGAGGGGTCAGTAAACCGATCACATAGAACCCGCGGCCGGTGGTCGAAAGGACCGAAACAGGTTCTGAATCAGGCTTCACCTTGTACTTTGTCTCCGCATCGAACGAACCGATTACGGACAGTTTGTCCTCCGGAATGGTGATGCGGAGATCAAGCGTCGTGGTCTCGCCCTCCTTGACAGAGAACTGCTGCATCGTGACAGGCACGCTGCCATCGGAAAGACGGTTACCGCTCACAAGCACATAATCACCGACATCGAGCGATGTTCCTTTCTTGAATATATTCGCCCAGCTGACGCCTCCGCCCATATCAACCTGACCTTCATCAAACGACAGAAGTTTCGTGCGGCCATTCTCTATCTTGCTGACAGTGAAGTGGGAATAGTAGCCCGGATTCGCCAGGATAGCCGTAGGCTCGTAGTTCAAGACCAGTGTCCCGGTAGGAGCCACAACCTGCGAGGAAGCCTCGAAATCCACATCAACCCACTGGCAGTCAGCCTTGTACTGAATCTTTCCGGTCACAGGATCCTTGCGCGCGTCAATCCCAAGAGTCCTGGCGAGAGCGACAAAGAATATATTCCTTGAGCGAACGTCCGCCATTCTTGCCTGATAAACGCCGATAGGAGACATCGGAATGCTCCAGGCCTTAGGGTCACGCAGCACAGTGATGCTGTCCTGCACCCATCTGATCAGGTTCGAAGGGACAGACAACTCCTCCTTTGACAGTCCGGTTCCGAAGAGACCTACAAAGAACGACTTGTAAGGACTGAGGAACTCGTTCTCGACCCTTGGGCAGAGAATCGCGTCCGAAGCATTGTAACTGTCATCCAAAATAGTCCTCGTCACATCTATCATATCCTTATTGCTCAAGGATTTAAGCAGTTCCAAAGCCCTTGCGTCCGGATGATCCTCCAAGAACTTTTCGATCACCTCGTGGTTGCCGGCAGAGAATGCCAGAAGCCTCCCTTTCTCCGAACTGTCCGTGACGAAGAATGTAGCCATATAAGCCTTTCGGATGCTGTCCTCCTGAGCGAAACGTCTGTCGTTCTCAGCACGCTGCTCCGGAGTAACCTCAGGGATGTTCGCGGTCTCCGGCGGCGGGACAATCATCATTGACTGAGGATCAAATGAATGCTGGTCCGAAATCGTGATCTTAACCTCTGTGTCCTTGCCGAAAGAGACCTTGGAATAGCCATACTTGCCGTTCTTCGAGGCCCAGGCCATCATATCCCCCATCCCGGCGGTCAGGAATGTACGCCCTTGAGCGTCAGTGTATTTGGAAAGCGCAGGATAGAACTCGGCGTAGTTGTAGATCTTGAAATCAACCAAGGCGCTGTCAACCGGGGAACCGTTCTCATCAACTACAGTAAAATCCACTCGCGCCGTCTTGGCGTAGTTGTCGATCAGATTGATTTCCGTGAAGTTAGGCCCGACCATAACCTTCTCTTCCGGGCCGTCATAATTTCCGAAAACCCTTGTGTGCATCAGCAATCCACGGCTGGCCGGAGAATTGAACCACCCCAGATTAAGAACCGGTTCCGGCTCGCAGGCACCAAAGAAGTACCAATCACCGTCAGCCCAAGCCTCAACCCAGGCGTGGTTGTCATCCGTGTGCGCCCAACGAGGGGTGTAAACCTGACGGGCAGGGATTCCCACAGCCCTAAGAGCCGCCACAGCGAATGTGGACTCCTCACCGCAACGCCCCAACGAACTTCTCATCGAGGAAAGCGGGGACAGGGTACGAGCGTCGGATGGCTTGTAGGTCAGTTTCTCGTGACACCAATGATTCACTTCCAGAATGGCATCCTTCATATTCATACCCTCCACACGTGGCTTCAACTCACGGTAGAAGGCGACCCTTGAAGTGTCGAGGTTCTCATTGTTCGCCCTGACAGGCAGCACGAAATGCCTGAATATCCTCTCCGGGACATTCCACCCCATCTCCTTTCGGGCGGCGAAGGACGAACGAATATTCTGAAGGTAATAGTCTGTGCTGTAATCCGTAACGTCCGCGAGCGGCATATAGGCATAGAGAAACTCCAAAGCCTCGAACTCTTCTGTCGTCAGATAGAGGTCGCTGACAAAGCCGTTGGACTCCGTAAGGCATTTCTTGTCTTTATCGACCGCAAAGAAGCCTTGCAGACGCTCCGGCCGCAGCCTTTTATTCAGATCCGCCTCAACCGTGGCACGATAGGAAGCGTCGGTCATAAAATGATGAACCTCGCAGGATGAGAGCAGCAACAGAGCCGCCATCAGGGAGAAGAATGTCTTTTTCATAAATGAATATATTCAATCAGGTAATCTTTCCTCAGAAATCTGAGGCAACTAATTTTTATCACTTAGGAATGAACAACCCTCCCCTCCGGCAGCGATACCGGAGAGGAGGGCTGAATATTCTTTGTCATCGACCATAAAGGTCTGTTGATATTACTCCTCTTCCTTCTCCTGAGCGGCGTACTCGGCAAGAAGCTTGGTCTGGACATCAGCAGGAACAGGCTGGTAGTCAGCGAACTCCATGGTGAATGTCGCGGCGCCGGAGGTCAACGAGCTCAAGGTTGTGGAGTAGCGGTAAAGCTCAGCGAGCGGAACACGGGCCTTGAGGACTGAGAATCCTTTGTCCGAGCTCATACCCTCGATGAGCGCCCTCTTGTTCTGAAGGTCTGACATGCAGGCTCCCATGTAGTCGGCAGGTGTCATGATCTCGACATTGTAGATAGGCTCCATGATCTTCGGACCGGCGTTGCGGAATGCCTCCTTGAAGGCGTTGCGCGCGGCGAGGATGAAGGAGATTTCATTGGAGTCAACCGGGTGCATCTTACCGTCATAGACGAAGACTCTGATGTCACGGGCATAAGAACCGGTGAGAGGGCCCTCGGTCATCTTGTCATTGAGTCCCTTGAGGATGGCCGGCATGAAGCGCGCGTCGATGGCTCCACCGACAACGCAGTTGTAGAACTCAAGCCTTCCGCCCCATTCGAGGTCGAACTCTTCCTTGGTCTTGACGTTGAGGACAACATCCTTGCCGTCAATCTTGAACTTGTTCGTGAACGGAACGCCATCAACGATAGGGCAGATGAGGATGGAAACCTCACCGAACTGACCGGCTCCACCGGACTGCTTCTTGTGACGGTAAGTCGCCGTAGCCACCTTCGTGATGGTCTCACGGTAAGGAATCTTAGGAGCGAACATAACGACCTTCACACCGAACTCGTTCTCCAGACGCCACTTGCAGACATTGATGTGCTGCTCGCCCTGGCCGCTGAGGATAGTCTGTTTGAGTTCCTTTGAATATTCAACGATGATCGTAGGATCCTGGGCGGAAATCTTCGAGAGAGCCTCGCCGAGTTTGGTCTCGTCGTTCTGGGACTCGGCCTTGATGGCGCAGCGGTACTTGGACGCCGGGAATACGATGTGCTCGTAGGCGATGCCGGAACCAAGCTGTGAAAGGGTCACGTTGGTCTTTCCTGCGCGCAGCTTCACTGTACAACCGATCTCACCCGCCTGAAGTCCGGAGACCTTCTCCTTTTTGGCACCGGCCACGGCATAGATGGCGGAAAGTCTTTCCTTGTCTCCTGTCTCCGCATTCTCAAGATCCATACCCTCTGTCAGATGACCGGACATAACCTTGAAATAAGAAACCTCTCCAAGATGCGGCTCGACGTCAGTCTTGTAGATGAATATGGAAGTAGGGTTTCCGGCGTTGCACTCAACCTCGTTGCCATCCTTGGTGACAAACTTGGTCTCCGCAGGGGAGATGGCGGTCTTGATGGTGAACTCCATGAGCCTCTTCACACCGATGTCCTTCTTGCCGGAGAGGCAGAAGATAGGAAGCACGCCACCCTGACGGATTCCCTTTCCGAGACCCTCGCGGATCTCGTCCTCGGTGAGCGAGCCGTTCTCGAAGAATCTCTCCATAAGGGTGTCGTCAAACTCGGCTGCCTTCTCGATGAGCTCCTGACGGAGAGTCTCGGCCTCGTCCATAAGGTTCGCAGGGATGTCAAGATCCTCACGGGTTCCGTTATCGTCCTTGAAATGATAGTATTTCATCTTGAGGACATCTATGAAGCCGTCAAATGAAGGGCCTGGGTTGACAGGGAACTGGACGATGATCGGCTTGTGGCCAAAAGTCTCCTTCATCTCGGCGATGGTCTTCTCCCAGTCGGCTTTCTCGGAGTCAAGCTGGTTGACAGCCACGATGAGAGGCAGCTTGTACTTATCGGCGTAACGAGCGAAGATGTCTGTGCCCACCTCGACGCCCTGCTGTGCGTTGATGACAAGAATACCGTTCTCGCAGACCTTGAAGGCTGACACAGCGCCTCCGATGAAGTCATCGGAACCCGGAGCGTCGATCACGTTGAACTTCGTGTTCATGAACTCTGCGTAAAGCGGAGTCGCGAAGATCGATCTCTGGTTGATTTTCTCGATTTCCTCATTGTCGGAAACAGTGTTCTTGTCCTCGACCGTGCCTCTTCTGGCGATCACCTTGCCCTCGAAGAGCATGGCTTCAGATAATGTGGTCTTACCTGACTTGGCGCTACCAATCAGAACCACATTACGGATGTCTTTTGTAGAATATTCCTTCATTACTATAAGTTATTAATTATGAAATCATTGTTGGCAAAATTGCATTACGGGGAACAACTTGATAAAAATCGATTTACCTTTGTAAGCGCCTCATAATTTCGCCGAAAGGCAAATCTAATAAAAAAATGTCCCAATAACAACACTATTCCACAATCTTTCTTAATGAATATTCTCGCAGCGGCGATAAAAATCGACCAGATCCTGCCCCCGATAACCCAATTCATCATAAATCACGGCGTCCAACGCGGCCGGATCCGCTCCTATCCGCAAGCATATTCCCGTGAAATCCGGAATTTGCCTGTAAAGCCTCTGCTCATCCATCGCCTTCTCGAAGGCGGAATAGTCATTCTCTGTCCTGTCCATAATAAAAAGTGTTTTCGCAAAGGACAGCACTTCCTCTTGAAAAAACAACCTCAGGTTGCTGACAAGCGGGGGTAACAACTGAATATTTTCTGTTTTTTATCATTTTTATATGTTTTTTATAACCATTGGCTACATTTTGCAACCTATGATTACAAACCGAAGAATCTTCTTTTGGATATTTTTGCGTTTGTGTAACGCTTTTGAAGATTCACTCAAATGGACGACGCAACGATAAAGAACAATCTTGAAAAGAAAAGGAACGAACTCGGCCTTTCACAGACCGAGATGGCACGTCGTCTTGAAATCTCCCTGAACGCCTACCGGAAGCTTGAGAAAGGCAAGACCAGAATCCTGAACGAGCATGTGGGAAAATTCGCCGAAAAGACCGGGACTTCCGTGGCTGAACTGGTGAATGGTTTCGAACCGATAAGTTCGGCGACAGAAAGGATAAACGACATCAAGGAGAACTATGACAGAAAGATGAGGGATCTTGAGGATGGCTACATAAAGACAATAGCCTCGCTGAAAGCTGACATCGAACGCCTTAACGAAAGGCTCCAAGACAAGGACGAAATCATCAGCATGAACCGCAAGCTCATCCTCCGCTACGAGAAGGAACTCGGACTAAAGACCGGTGAATAATGTCGGTTCAAGTTCCTTGGGGTGGAACGACCTACGGTGCCACGGTGTCAACCCGAATTTTTTGATGGCCTCGATGTGCTCCTTGGTCGGATAGCCCATATTCCTATCCCAGCCATATTCAGGATATTCCTTGGCCAGCTGGCGCATCTTCTCGTCCCTCCAAGTCTTCGCGAGCACAGACGCCGCCGCGATTGATGAATATGTCGCATCGCCGTGAACCACAGTGCTGTAGGTGCCGAAGCCATATTCATCGAAAGGTCTGAAACGGTTGCCGTCGATCAGCAGGAAGTCCGGTTTAGGGTCAAGCCTCCTGACCGCACGCTGCATACCGGTAACGGATGCCCAAAGAATATTCAATTCATCTATTTCCTCAGCGCTGACAGCCTCGACCGCCCAAGCGATCGCCTCACGCTCAATGATCGGCCTCAGGATATCCCTGGATTTCTCGCTCATCTTCTTGGAATCGTTCAGCAACGGGTGGTGGAAATCCGCCGGAAGTATCACGGCCGCGGCATAGACAGGGCCAGCCAACGGACCGCGCCCGGCCTCGTCACAGCCGGCCTCGATGCGCCCCGCCTCCATAAACGGCAGCAGATGTATCTCTTTCTTTATATTCATAAATTCAAACCTTGCCGGCGGACAATTCCTTTTGGTCGCTGAGCCTGTCGAAGCGACCGGCGCTTCGACAGGCTCAGCAACCTTGGGTCAACCTCCCTCCAGCCTGCCGGAAACGGCAAATATAACCAGAAATTTGAGTTTAAGCAGGAAATGGCTACTTTTGTTGGTTATTTTCATTGGAAATAGCTACTTTAGTAAATATAACCGGTAATCTTTTTTGATTACGGACACAGACATATTTAAAAGTATTTGATATGAGAAAATTGATTTGTTCCTTCGCGGCCGCCCTCATGGTCGGATTCAGCGCGATGGCAGACGAGGGGATGTGGATGCTTCCGCTCCTCCAGAAACTCAATGCGGACGCGATGAAGGATCTCGGTTGCAGGCTCACCCCTGACCAGATCTACAGTGTCAACCATTCTTCGCTCAAGGACGCTATCGTCATCTTCGGCGGAGGCTGCACCGGTGAGATGATCTCCGACAAAGGACTGCTGGTGACCAACCATCACTGTGGCTACAGCAGCATCCAGCAGCTTTCCTCTGACGAGCACAACTACCTTGAGGATGGATTCTGGGCGATGAACAGCAACGAGGAAATCCCCGTTCCAGGACTTTCGGTAACGTTCCTTGTGAACATGAGCGATGTCACCGACGCGATCGAAGGAGCGAAGAGCGATGAAGAGAGAAGGGCTGTTTCCGAAGCCCTTGTCAAAGCCTCAGAGGAGCAGAATCCTGGGTGCGACGTGGAGCTCACCTCCTTCTATAATAACAACGTGCACTACGTCATTGTCTATAAGATATTCAAGGACATCCGTTTCGTGGGTGCCCCTCCGGCATCGATCGGAAAGTTCGGCGGCGAGACCGACAACTGGATGTGGCCGCGCCACACGGGCGACTTCTCGATGTTCAGGGTATATGCCGGCAAGGACAACGAGCCTGCTGAATATTCAGAGGACAATGTTCCTTACACTCCGAAACAGTCTCTGAAGATTTCCTTGAAAGGCATCAACGAGGGAGATTACACGATGATTATGGGCTACCCTGGCCGCACGCAGAGATACCAGACCGAAGCGCAGTTGAACCATATGATGGCACTGAACGACATAGCCATCGAGGCCAGGACCCTCCGACAGGACATTATGTGGAAATGGATGGAGAAGGATCCTTCGATCAGGCTGAAATATGCCAACAAATATGCGAGCTCGGCGAACGGCTGGAAGAAGTGGATCGGTGAGAAGAAGGCGTTCAAGGACTTGAATATCATCGAGAAAGAGCACGATAAGGAGGCCCGTTTCCAGAAATGGGTCGATAAGAACAAGAAGCGCTCAGCTCTCTACGGGACGGCGATCGCTGACATCGCCGCAGGAATCAAGACGAACGAACAGGTGGATTTCGATGTCAAGCTCTTGAGCGAGACTGTTTTCAGACTTGAGCTCATGAATTTCACCAGCGCGTTCAACGGCGCTTGGCACAACAGCCTGAAGGCCGGTTCCGACACTGCGGCAGCCACTGCGAAAGGCCTTGAGGCGATGAAGGCTGTCTATGAGGACTACTACGCGCCTCTGGACAAGGAAGAGACCGCCGCCCTGCTTAAATTCTACAGAGAGAAGGCAAGGCCGGAGAATTATCCGGATCTTGGAGAGGATTTCGCGACTCTGGACATTGACAAGTACGTCGATGAGTTGTTCAGAACCACTGTTTTGACATCCTACGAAAAGGCCGCTGAAGCCATCGGCAAGGACGGCATCGCCGCCATCAGACACGATCCGGTCAACAAGCTGTCCTCTTCCATCGTGAATGTCTTTGTCAAACTGCGCGGAGAGCAGAGTCAGGAAGCAAAAGACAACATCAAGGCCGCATCCAAGGCCTACACCGCCGGCCTGATGGAATGGCAGAAAGGCAAGGCGATGTACCCGGACGCGAACTTCACGATGAGGCTCACCTACGGAACCGTGAAGTCATATTCCCCGAAAGACGCTCTCAACTACAGGTACTACTCCACAATCTACGGTGTGATGGAGAAAGAGGATCCGGACAACTACGAGTTCATCGTTCCTGAGAAACTCAAGCAGCTCTATGTCAAGAGAAACTACGGACAGTACGCTATGGCCGACGGCAACCTCCCTTGCTGTTTCCTCACCACCAACGACATCACCGGCGGCAACTCCGGCAGCCCTGTCCTCAACGCCAACGGCGAGCTCATCGGACTGGCCTTCGACGGCAACTGGGAGTCAATGTCAAGCGACGTGATGTTCGAGCCAGACCTCCAGAGGTGCATCTGCGTGGACATCCGCTACGTCCTCTTCCTCGTGGACAAGTTCGGCGGCGCCGGCTACCTCACCAAGGAAATGAACATAGTGAAATAACGAATATGACTGAACAGGAAATCTTGAATATGCTGACCGAGGTGGTCCACCCCGCCCAAGGAAGCAAAAGCATCATAGAACTCGGGATGGTTCATTCCGTCTCCATCGATGGCAACAAGGTGACAGTCACCCTCGCCTTCCCGAAAAGACGTGACCCTCTCACTGAATATCTTGTCGGAAGCACCCGCGCGACAATCATCCGCAACGCCCCGCAAGGCACTGAGGTAGAGGTCAGAACGGTTGTCAAGGAGGAGGCTCCCAAGAAGAAAGCCGGACTTGATCTCGGACTTGAGGAGATCAACAATGTCCGCCACATCATCGGAATCGCCTCCGGCAAGGGCGGAGTCGGAAAGTCAACGGTGGCGGTCAACCTGGCCGTGGCACTGTCACGTCTCGGCTACAAGGTCGGACTCGCCGACGCTGATGTCTATGGCCCATCGGTTCCGCTGATGACCGGCACGGAAGGAGCTGTCCCTGAGGCCGAGGAGATCGCCGAGGGCAAGGAGGTCATTTACCCGATCGAGAAATACGGCGTGAAATGGATGTCCATCGGCTATTTCGCCGAGCCAGGCCAAGCCCTCATCTGGAGAGGCCCAATGGCCTGCAACGCGTTGAAACAGATGATCCTGCAAGTACGCTGGGGCATTCTGGACTTTCTTCTCATCGATATGCCTCCTGGAACAGGTGACATCCACATCTCCCTCGTCAACGACATCCCGATGGAGGGCGCGCTGATCGTCACGACCCCTCAACCGGTAGCCCTCTCGGATGTTGAGAAAGGCGTGAACATGTTCCGTAACAAGAACATAGACCGCAAGATCTTCGGCCTCGTGGAGAATATGGCCTGGTTCACACCAGAGGAACTTCCGGAGAACAAGTACTACATATTCGGAAAGAATGGCGGCAAGGAGATGGCCGACAAGTACGGAATTCCGCTCCTCGGTCAGATTCCGATCGTCCAGAGCATACGTGAAGGCGGAGACTCCGGTGAACCCGCCGCCCTCTCCACACGCCCTGACGGCCAAGCCTTCATCGATCTCGCCGGCCGCCTCGCAAAAGCCGTGGAGTCGTAGTACCTGATTGCCAAAGTCTTACCGTATTGTCTTTGGTAGATAACAGCCAAAGTCAATACTCTATCTAACTGAGGATAAACACTTTACCCGCCACCGACTGATAATGAGCCAGTGGCGGGTAATTAGTTGGTTATCAACAAATAAAGCGATGTCCTGGTGCGGAATCCGGCACCAGGACATTGTTCTTTTAATTCGTTATCAATGAGTTAAATGCCACGAGAATATTCCTAAATGATAGCGCCGAGTTTGCGTACTGTGCCCACAAGGGTCTCAATGTCGATGTTCTGCACGTCACGGTTCTCAGTGATGCTTTGGGCCGCGGCTACGCCGGCTGCCTGACCTGTACCCATGCAGCTCGCCATCACACGCAGTGACGCAAGAGCCTGACGGTCAGTGGAGATGCAACGCCCGGCGACAAGCAGATTAGGATATTCGGGAGCGATGAGAGCCCTGTACGGCACATACGCCGGCTGCTTGAGATCAACGCGCATCTGTTTGGTACCCTTGCTTGCGTGCATGTCAATCGGGTGTATTCCGCGCGAGATGCTGTCATCATAATGGAAGCCGCTCACATATTCATCAGCGGTGACGGTGTGGACACCCTTGATGCGGCGGGACTCACGCACACCGGCCTGCGGTGCGGTCGATGCGACGTAACTGTCCTTGAATTCAGGGAAATTCTCTTTAAGAAGCGACGCGAAAAGGAATATGTCCTCTCGCAACCGGCACTCAGCGGCCGTGAAATTCCTATTGTCAGTGGACACGGCGGCGCGGCGGGTGATGTTGACCGCCACACTGCCTTTGTGGAGCACGTTATTGAACCAAGGACCTCCGAAATCCGGGATCTCTGGATGTGTCTCCTTCAAGGCAAGAAGTTTCTCTCTGACCGGACGGCACTGGCTCGGACCGTTGATACCGTTATGGTACATACATTTATTAAGCAGTTCGCTGTCCGTGTCAACTCCGGAAAGGATGAAGCAGAATGACGACGGCTGGACTTCACCATCCGGATTCTCCTGCATTGGCACCTCTGCCATATTCGCAAGGTCCGCATCGCCTGTGCAGTCGATAAATCTCTCTGCCTCAAGAGTTTCCAAACCGTTCTTATTTTCAATGATCACTGAGGTTATGCGCTTGCCATCCATCTCGCAGCCTATCATGGCCGAATGCATGTAGAGATCCACTCCAGCCTCCAGAACCATTCTCTGACAACAAAGCTTGTAGAGTTCAATGTCAAAGTCGATGTTCGCTTTCGGCCATTCGATGAAAGCGCCGCCCATGGATTCGAGCCTCTGCACGAACTCCCACGGAATGCCGCCGATCACGAGCTTGTTGTCTTTCGCGAAGACGCTGATCGGGGTCACATAACCGGTGGTGGCCATTCCTCCAAGGAATCCGTAACGCTCGATGAGGGCTGTCTTCGCCCCTTGACGCGCCGCGGCCACCGCTGCAATGAAACCGGCCGGACCTCCACCTGCGACAACAACGTCATATTTACCGGCCAAAGGAGCTGATTTCCTGATTTCACTCGCTTTATCTTTCTGTCCTGCGCATGAGACAAGTTCCGGAGCGACCGCTATCGCTGCCAATCCAGCAACCCCTCTTTTAAGAAAAAGCCTTCTTGATATCTCTGACATAATTCTGAATATTTTGGATTCTCTTCAAAATCTAAAAGGCGGTCGATTCCTTACGGGAAAAGGCAATGCCTGCGAGAGAAAGGACAAGCAAGATGAACAGGGTCAGAGATGAGGCTCTGGATGCCTTCTCAGCGACGATGTAAACATTTGGCTCGTAGCGCATCACAATGTCGTGTTCTCCGGCCGGAAGATTGGCGGCACGGAAAATCCAATCGGCACGGAACAGATCCAACGGAGCGCCATCCACCGTTGCGGTCCAACCATCCGGATAGTAGATTTCACTGAATATGGCCGTGCGGGTGGCAGATGCGCTGTAATGGTAGCGGAGCTCGTTCGGGGCGTAGGAGGTCATCTGGATAACGTCCTTGGCCGTACCGCTGACGGAAATCTCTTCCGAAACATCAAGGGGATCCTCATCAGAACCGCCGGAGGAAATCTTGGCAAAACCTTCACGAGCCTCGGTGAAATCAGAGCCGATCACAGCCGTGTGCCTCAAATCCACGGAATCAATCAACGCGATCTCCTCGTCCGGAGTCCCGGCGGGAACGAACGAATCCACAAACCACGCCGGACCGAAAGCCTCAAGGTTCTCAACCGGCGGCATATCCGCTCCAAGAATGAAGTACTTGGTATTCAACGCTGAAAGCACCTGAATATTCCTGATTCCATTTTGGAATTCCTCGATGGTCTTAGCGTTGCGTGTACCGAGAGACACTGCCTGGAGTTCCTTGACAATGTGGCGGTCAATCAGGTCCTGATAGCGCTGCAGCTTCGCCGGGCTGTAACCTCCGACGCACTTGTGCCAATAAGGGTTGAAGGAGTCATTGAATATGTCCGCGCTGAGATCCACGACCCTGTAGGACGGAGCCTTGTCCTCAAGGATCAGCTTGTCCACCTGCCTGGCTGTGAACTGGTTATTAAACTGGCGAGGAGTCGTGAAGCTGTCCGGATTGAGGTAACGCTTGCCGACCGCGAACATATTCACGAACACGAGGAGGCATATTCCAACCATCGCCTGCATCCGGCGTGCATTGCCGATGTGAGGGTCGCTTTCGTAGGACTTAGGTGCGTTCTTAGGGACGCTGTAGGCCCAGAGGATCAGGCCGAAGGTGACAACAATCAGTACCATCGACCAAAGAGCGTCAGCTGAAAGAATATGTCTGCGGTCAGCCTTGAGGGCATCCACGATGATGTCCTGCATCTGGGCGTCGGCCCTGCCGGAGAACGAGCCGGCGATGCCTGGAACCAAAACGCAGAGAAGGCAGAACCCGGCCGTCAGCGCAAGGGCGATCCAACCGGCGCGCAGGAATTCTTTCTTTGAATATTCCTGCCTAAGGATTCCGTCAAGGGTTATGAAACCCAGCATCGGCAGAGTGAACTGCAAGACAATCAAGGCCATGGACACGGTTCTGAACTTGCTGTACATCGGAGCGTAGTCGAAGAACAGTTTCGTGAACCACATCATGTGGTTTCCTAAAGCGAGGAACACAGCGACGAGGGTAGCTGCAAGAAGCCACCATTTCTCCTTGCCTTTATAGAGGAACAGACCAAGGACGAACAAGAATATCGTTATCGCTCCCATATACATTGGTCCGGCCGTGAATGGCTGAGGTCCCCAGTAGAGAGGCAGGGACTTGGCGATCTCGTTGGCGTTGCCCTGTCCGGCCTGCCTGAACAGTTTCACGACCTCGGACTTGTCAGGGTTCACGGATCCGGCTGACGACCCTCCGTTGAAGTTCGGGATCATCATATTCGGAAGCTCCTCCCAGCCGTAGGACCAGGCCGTGGCGTAGTCGAGCTGAAGGCCGGAGTTGTTGATCTCACCACCCTCTGGATGAGAGAGTTCGGAGCCGCCACGCATCGTGTGTCGGGTATATTCATAAAGCGGGGCGAGCTTGATGGTGTTGGTGCCGATGCCGACAAGGCCCACGACCAGAAGCAACGCGCTGGCGGCGAAGAAGCGGCCGAAAGCACCGCGCCGGTCACTGAGCTTGCCGAAGAGACCGTTTTTCTCCAAACATATTCTCAGGAACACGTACAGCGCATAGATCACGATCATTATCGCCAGATAATAGGTGATCTGCTGATGGTTGGCTTTGATCTGGAAACTCAGAGCGAAACCGAACAGTACGGCTCCGAGCAAGGTTTTCGGAAGCCAGGATTTCCACCCGTTAGCCACTGTCGCTTCGACAGGCTCAGCGACCTGTTTGTCCGGTCCCTGAGCCTGTCGAAGGGCCGAACCGAGCCACGGACGTAGAGCCGATCGGTAAGTGAATATCACCGCCGCAAGCACCCAAGGCAGGAACGCTATCGCCTGCATCTTGGTGTTGTGCCCGACCTGAATGATCTGGAAATTGTACGAGCAGTACGTGACCGCCACCGCTCCGCCGATGGCCAGAACCTTGTCCACACCAAGCGAAAGCATCAGCAGAAAGGCTCCCAGCAAGGAAATGAACAGCCAATTCGCCGGCCTTTTCCCTTTCAAAAGGAGATTGTACAGCGACTGCGTCCAGTCACCGTCGCTGGAAGGCATAAACGAGGTGGTCGGCATTCCTCCGAACATCGAATCCGTCCAATGGGTCGGATCGTCAGGATGAGCCTTGTTCCACGCCACCGCCTCCTGCGACATACTCCTGTAGCCGGTTATATCGCTCTGGTTGACCACCTTGCCGGTCAGCACCTCCGGCACGAAGCCGTAGGCCAGCACCAGAAACAGCAGCACAATCCCGGCGTATATTCCAATCTTCTTCATCAAAGTCTTGTCCATAATCTATGAATATTATTTTTCAGTTATCTGATTCAGCAGTTCAGCCAGTTTCACCGTCAAGTTGCGGCGTGTGAACCGCGAGATGTCTGAAGTGTTGTCGTGAAGCTCATCATTCTTGAACTCATCCCAACAGAAGTCTATCCAGGCCCGGATCTTCTTCTCGTCATCCCAGTCATAGACCACCCCGGATCCGGTCTCGCCGACAATCCGCGCCATAGCCCCGTCAGTCTGACCTATCCCCAGAATAGGGCGGCGCGATGCGAGATATTCAAAAAGTTTTCCGGGAAGGACGGCGCGATATTCAGGTTCCTTTCTGAGCGGAAGAATCAGAATCGAGGCGTTAAGCTGCTCTCTGACAGCCATTTCATGATCCTGATAGCCGAAATCCTTGAGATTGCCGCCAAGTCCCGCGGCCTCGATTGAATCCGTGATTTCCCTGTCCGTCTTTCCCACAAGTCTGATCCTCAACGACCTTCTGAACTCCTCATCCTCCTCACACTTCTGGGCGAGCACTTTCCAGAGTGTCTCCGGATTGCCGTCCGAAGCGAAAAGTCCGGTGTGCGTCATGTTGAAATTCTCGTCCAGCTCCACATCCTTCTTGAAGTCCTCCTCATCGTAACCGTTCGTGATCAGTTCGACCGGAGTCTTCGTCATCGCCTTGAACTCGTCCTGCACCAACGGAGAGACCGCGATCACTCTCGTGGCTCCGTCCAGGACAGACTGTTCGAGCCTATGATGCTTTTTCTCCGCCCACGAGGTCAATCCCAGATGCTTGAAATAGAACATCTTGGTCCACGGATCGCGGAAATCGGCGACCCAAGGGATCCCGGTGGCCTGTGACAGTCTCAATCCGATAAGGTGCATGGATTGAGGCGGGCCGGTCGTGACAATGGCGTCAACAGGATGCTCCTCAAGGTATTTTTTCAGGAAACGGACCGACGGACGCACCCACATCACACGAGGATCCGGAATGAAGAAGTTCCCCCTGATGAACAGGGACAGTTTCTGCTTCCAGTTCTTTTTCTGTCCGTTGATCGGATTGACCTCGTCTTTGACGGCATTAGCGGCAGTCAACGTCTTGAGGTCGGTCGTGCTCCCCTTCCCCATCAGTTTCCGGTAGATCCCGTACGGCTCGAAAATGTGATTCTTGACGACCTCGGCCTCCGGCGGAATCTCCGCCGCCAAGGTCCTGTCAACAGTCGTCAACTCAGGGTTCTCAGGAGTATAGACAACCGGCTGCCAACCGGCCGCCGGAAGGTATTTCGCAAACTTGACCCACCGCTGCACCCCGGATCCTCCGGACGGTGGCCAATAATATGTCACTATCAGCACCCTTTTCATGTCACTCCTGACTTAGAGTTGTTATACCATACATCCTTCCGCACACAATCAAAACCGTATCTTACATAAGTTTACAAAGATAGTCGTTTTTCCTTCGCAATCGAAGAAAAAAAGCTATCTTTGAGTCTGACACTAAATATTCATAGATCATGCAAAAGATAAAGTACAAGACAAGCATTTCCCTTTTGATAGTACTCGCGAGCATTCTGCTGGTGCTGCTGTGCCTGCTGATCGTGCACACGTTCCGCACGGGCGAGGAGGCGACCGTAGGGATTTTCTCGTTGGCGGCGACGCTGGTCGGTACCATATTCATAGCAATTGAGTTGAAGAACGGGTCGGAGGTCACGTGCAGCGAGATGCTGATCAACCTCAACAATTATTTCCACGACAGCGACCGCCTGATGAAGGTCTATGAGGTGTTGGAGAATGCCGAAATCGATGGGGACTATAGCTATGAGCGGTGGAAGGATGTCTCCAGCGTTGAGGTTGCGCAGTACTGCACATTCTTCGAGAACCTGTACCTGCTCTACCGGCACCACATTGCCAGCATCGATGATCTTGACGACCTTTTCGGCTACCGTTTCTTCCTGTTCATGAACAACCCGTACATCCAGGAGAACTACATCCTGCCGACATCGTCCTCCTACGTGCAGGTCTTCGAGTTGTACAAGATCTGGATCAAGTACCGGGAGAAGGAGAACAGCGGCACGAAAGGCTGGCAGCGTCACATTCCGAGCCACCGGTTCATGTTCCCGGATAAGTACCTGCAGAACAAACTCTATCTCTTTGACTACGGGACTTCTGAATATAACAAAGTCATCTCAGATCTTCCAGACGGGTTCACGATGAAAAGACTTGGCTTCGACAGCCTCAGCGCGGTGGAAAACCTTCAGCGGAAAGTGGTTGACGGGATGGAGAACAAGAATCTTTTCTACCCTCTCAGCCGCGAGGAACTGATTGAGTCAATGCAGCTTGACTATATTTCTGGAATATTCTCTCCGGAAGGTCGGCTGGCAGCTTTCAGCGTCATCGTCAGCAACCGTGACGGCGAGCGCAGCCTTGCCTCGGACGTTCACCTCAATCCTTCCGAAGTGTTCACCTTCGACGCCGTGGCAGTGGATAATGAATATCGTGGCAGAGGCTTCCAGCGCACGTTCATCGGCTGGTCCATCGAATTAGCCAAAAGTTTAAGTGTCAAATACATAGTCGCCACCGTGGATCCGCAGAACACCCCAAGCGAGCGCAATTTCCTCGCCCAAGGTTTCCACATCGCCGAGACCAAGACCAAGTACATCGGCCTCACCCGCGACATCCTCCGGCTGGATGTATAGAGCCCTCTTAGGGAACGTTTTCGGTCTAAAATGCGTCCTGACAGTGTTGTTTGCACTCTCCAGCGACACTATAGTGCGTTATTGTCGCCCAACAGTGCTACCCAACACTATTCGGAAGCGTATTTTGTCCAAACGGTGGATAACTCCGAAATCTCTTTCTGCATATTCAAGGTTTTTCGTAAATTTGTAATCTTGCCTCTTCGGTAGAGGAGACATTCGAACTTATATTTTAGGCAAACATAAGACATTGATATGGCGAAAGGTAAGGTACTGGAGGACACTCCGCTGATCAAACAGTTTTTCTCTGTGAAGGCCCAGCATCCGGAGGCGGTGCTGCTTTACAGGGTGGGTGACTTCTACGAATCCTATTCAGATGACGCGGTGCTGGTCAGCAAGGTCCTTGGCATTGTCCAGACCAAGAAATCCAACGGAGACAAGGGCTACATCGAGATGGCCGGATTCCCGCACCACGCCATAGACGTCTATCTTCCGAAACTTGTCCGTGCGGGCTACAAGGTGGCCGTCTGCGACCAGCTGGAAGACCCGAAATTCGCCAAGAAACTGGTCAAAAGAGGTGTTACAGAACTGGTTACGCCTGGAGTGGCTTTCAACGACCAGCTGCTTGACCAGAAGGAGAACAACTTCCTCGCCGGCCTGACATTCGACAAGAACCAGTGCGGAGCCGCCTTCCTGGATGTCTCCACAGGCTCGTTTCAGGTTGCGCAGGGATCACTGGACTACATCGGAACCCTGATCGCCTCCCTGAATCCTAAGGAGATCGTGGTCCAGAGGGGTTACGATAAAGGTGTCAAGGAAAAGTACGGGGACAATCTATACATCTCCACGGTCGAGGAGTGGGCGTTCGTCTATGACGCAGCGGTCGAAAGGCTCAAGAAGCAGTTCAACGTCGAATCACTCAAAGGCTTCGCCGTGGACAGTTTTCCTCTTGGAATATGCTCGGCCGGAGCGCTGATGGTCTATCTGGAGCAGACACAGCACACGGGTCTCAAGAACATCTGCTCGATCTCCCGGATCGACGAGGACAAGTTCGTGTGGATGGACAAGTTCACGATGAGGAATTTGGAGATATTCAATTCCTCTGTCGGCGGCGAAGGCGTGTCATTGGTCAGCGTCATCGACAAATGCTCGTCCCCGATGGGCGCGAGGCTTCTGCGCAGCTGGCTGGCGATGCCGATAATGGACATCAAGGAGCTGAACAGCCGCTACGATGTTGTGCAGCACTTCCTTGAGGCCGGCGAGGATCTGGACAAGGTTCAGGAATATATCGGCAACATCGGGGACCTTGAGAGGATCATCTCCAGGGCGGCCACAGGCAGGATAGCCCCTCGCGAGGTGATGCAGCTGGGTCGTGGACTTTCGCAGACGGAGCCGATAGCCGCACTCTGCAAAGACCACGGAGTCAAGGCGTTGGACTCCCTCATCAGCAAGATGAAAAACTGCTCGAAGCTGCTTGATCGCATTATGAAGACGATGACCGCCGAGCCGGCCGCCGCTGTGGGCAAAGGCGAGGTCATCGCCCCTGGAGTGGATCCTGATCTGGATGAGTTGAGGAATATCTCCTCAGGCGGCAAGGACTACCTTCTGAAGCTCCAGCAGTCCGAGGCCGAAAGGACAGGAATATCCTCGCTAAAAATAAGTTACAATAATGTCTTCGGGTACTACATCGAGGTCCGCAACTCCTTCAAGGACCTGGTTCCGCCGGAGTGGATCCGCAAGCAGACCCTTGTAAACGCCGAGCGTTACATCACCCAGGAGCTCAAGGAATATGAAGAAAAGATCCTGAGTGCGGAAGACCGTATATACGCCCTTGAGACAAGGATTTACGGTGAATTGGTCGCCGAGATTCAGAGGGACATCCCGGCGATCCAGACCAACTGCCGGATCATCGCACGTCTGGACGTGCTGGCCGGATTCGCCCAGCTGGCCCGGGACAATCACTACAACCGTCCGGAGATGACCAAGGATCTTACCCTTGACATCAAGGCCGGCCGCCATCCGGTCATCGAGACATTGATGCCGGCGGGAGAGGAATATGTTCCCAACGACATATTCCTGGACAACAAGAAGCAGCAGATCATCATCCTGACCGGTCCGAACATGGCCGGTAAGTCGGCTTTGCTGAGGCAGACGGCGCTGATCGTGCTGTTGGCCCAGATCGGATCGTTCGTGCCTGCCGAAAGCGCCCGGATCGGGTATTTCGACAAGATATTCACAAGGGTCGGGGCCACCGACAACATCTCCAGAGGAGAATCAACCTTTATGGTCGAGATGCTGGAGACCTCAATGATCCTTCATAACCTTTCCGAGCGATCGCTGGTGCTGCTGGACGAGATCGGCCGAGGCACCTCAACCTACGATGGAATGTCGATCGCACGCGCGATAGTCGAATATATTCACGAATATGGCCGTGGGGCGAAAACACTCTTCGCCACTCACTATCACGAGCTTAACGACCTTGAGGAGATATATTCAAGGGTCCGGAACTTCCACATCGCGGTGAAGGAAGTTGGCTCGCAGGTGATCTTCCTGCGCAAGCTCAAGGAGGGCGGGACCGCGCACAGTTTCGGTATCCACGTCGCAAGGATGGCCGGGATGCCTAAAGAGGTGATCCAGAGTGCCGAGAACACGTTGAAGGCTCTGGAGATGAATGATTCCCAGCACATTGTAAGCGCCAGGAAAGGCGAGATCAAGAAGCCTGTCCAGACCAAGGCCGGCACCCTTGAGAGTGACGGAAGCCTCCAGCTCTCGTTCTTCCAGCTGGATGACCCTACGCTCGAATCCTTGCGCGACAAACTCGCCGGAGCCGATCTCAACAACATCACCCCGCTCCAGGCCTTCGACCTCCTCCGCTCGATGAAGGACGAGCTTGGGCTTTAAGCCTTGACGGCCTTTCTGGATTCGATGCCGTGGATGATGTTGATCAGGACGCTGCCAAGGATGCCGGCGCAGAGGGAGCCCATCAGGACGGCGACCTTGCCCATATCACGCAAGCGGGCCATCACCTCAGGAGTCTGGTCACCGAACGAAAGGGTGTCCACGAAGATGGACATCGTGAAGCCGATACCTCCAAGACAGGCCACAGCTATCAGCATAGGCCAAGTGGATTTCGCAGGCATCTCGCCCACGTGAAGCTTGACAGCGATGAAACTGGCGAGGGATATTCCCAGTGGCTTTCCAAGGACAAGGCCAAGGAATATTCCCATACTGACGCTGCCGAGAACCTGATCGAACTGGAACACGTTGAAATAAGACACGTCCGGAATCTCAACCCCGGCGTTGGCGAGGGCGAAGATCGGCATTATCAGGAAATTGACCCAAGGGCCGAGGGCGTGCTCAAGACGGTAGCTCATTCCGATGGAGTCTCTGGAGATCGCTGACAACCTCCTCAGGCAATGCCTCTGCGGACCGTTAGGGAACTCGGAAGACGTGGAGGCTATCCCATTATATTCATTAAGTCTGCGGATGTACTGGAGACGCTTGCGGTGGAAGTAGGCCTCGCTGAATCTTGGTGCCATCGGCACGAGAAACGCCATCACGACACCTGACATCGTGGAGTGGATGCCGGCATAGTAGAAAAGCGACCAGATCGCGATGGCCGGAACAAGATAGAACCAGCCTCGTTTCTCCCCCAACTTATTCATCAACAGCACCAAAGCAATCAGCACAAACGCTATGCTCAGAAGTCCGAAGTTGATTGTGCCGCCGTAGAACAAAGCCACTACGAGAATGGCGATGAGGTCATCGGCAATGGCCAGCGCGGTCAGGAAAACCTTCAGCGACACGGGCACACGATCACCCAGAATGGACAGGATGCCGACAGCAAAAGCGATGTCAGTGGCGGTAGGAATACCCCAGCCGGAAGCGGCCGCCGAGCCATGATTGATGGCAGTGAATATCAACGCCGGAGCCACAACTCCGCCGAATGCGGCGATCACCGGCATCATGGCCTTCTTCAGGCTGGAAAGTTCCCCGTTCTTCATCTCGCGCCTGATCTCCAGACCGACCGTGAAGAAGAAGACCGTCATCAGGATGTCGTTGATGAACTTCTCGACCGTCATTCCGTTAGGGAACAGGACGCTCTCCCCTCCCGGACTCTGGAATCTCAACGAGATGTCCGTCTCCAGGAAGTTATGGTAAAACTCTTTGGTGAACGGAAGATTGGCCAGAAGCATCGCCACCACGACGCAGCAAAGCAACAAGACTCCCTGCGCCCACGGTAACTGGGAAAACTGCTTCCTTCTATGGTCAAAGTTCCGGATGCCTTTGGTCCAGGTGTAGATAGGAATTAGTCTCATAATATTACTTTTAATATAAGGGATAGGCCGACAAAACAACCGACCAATTCCCTAACAATCATTTATGTGATTATTCTCCGTAAAGGTACTTATGCTGCGCCGGGGTCAGCGTGTCGATCGTGATTCCCCAGTCCCTCAACTTTCTGAAAGCCACCTCGCGGTCAATGGACTCAGGCACGCAGTGAAGCATATCTCCAAGATCCCTTGCGAGAACCATCCTGTTGTCGGCCAGATACTTGGCGCTCAACGCCTGGATCGCGAACGACATATCCATAATCTCCGCAGGATGTCCGTCCCCTGCGGCAAGGTTAACAAGCCTACCCTCGGCTATGATGTAAACCTTGCGGCCGTCAGGGAGATCATATTCCTGAATATTCTGTCTCGCAGGTTTCTCACTGACAGCAAGTTCCTTCAGCTGGGCGACATTCACCTCGCAGTCGAAATGCCCCGCGTTGCAGCAGATCGCACCGTCCTTCATCGCAAGGAAATGCTCCTTGGTGATGACATCGTCGCAGCCAGTGACGGTCACGAATATGTCGCCTTCAGATGCTGCCTGGGCCATGCTCATGACCTGGAAACCATCCATCACGGCCTCCATCGCCTTGATCGGATCCACCTCTGTGACAATCACTTTCGCCCCGAGACCCTTGGCTCTCATCGCCACGCCCTTACCGCACCAGCCATAGCCGGCGACAACGACATATTTCCCGGCCACGATCAGGTTGGTGGTCCTGTTGATGCCATCCCAGACGGACTGGCCCGTGCCGTAACGATTGTCGAAGAAATGCTTGCAGGCGGCGTTGTTCACGAGCATCATCGGGAATCTCAGCCTCCTTTCACGGTTCATCGTCTCAAGGCGGAGGATTCCGGTAGTGGTCTCCTCGCAGCCACCGATGACATTCGGGATCAGCTCAGGATAGTTCTCGTGGATCATCGTGACGAGGTCTCCCCCATCGTCGATGATGATGTTCGGACCGCACTCGATGACACGCCTGATGCCGTGCTCATATTCCTCGGGAGTCGCCCCGTGGACAGCGAATACGTTCAGCCCCTCGTACACAAGGGCCGCGGCCACATCGTCCTGCGTGGAAAGAGGGTTGCTGCCGGTGACATACATCTCGGCACCGCCCTCGGCCAGCACCTCGCAAAGATGCGCCGTCTTGGCCTCCAGATGCACGGAAAGGGCGACCTTCAGCCCCTTGAACGGCTTAGTCTCCTTAAACTCCTTCTCCAGACCTTCAAGCAGAGGCATATGATGCCTTACCCATTCTATCTTCAGCTCCCCGCTTTCCCAGAGCTGAGGGTTACGTATCTCACTCATTTCTAAAAACTGATTCCACGACTTCGGCACGCCGGCGGTTCATGAACATCCCAACGCCCGTCATCGCTGTGTTAACTTGGCAAAGATAGCCATTTTATCCGAGCCTTTCGCCACATCTTCCATTCTTTCACCAAATAGCGACCAAAAGATTTGCGCATCGTGGCAAGATAGCTTACTTTTGCGGTGGTTATTATGGTCTAAAGTTTGCTGCAAACTTTGTTTACGCCTTTTTTAGACAGAAAAATTTTAATTTAGGAACATGAAAAAAATAAGTTGCTTCAGATTAAGAGAAGATTTTCGAGGATAGATCTTTTTTTGAAGAAGGAGTGTGCCGGTGGCACATGACTGATGAGAAAAGAGATCTAGACCGAAAAGATTCCTTAAGATGATGCAGGTTATTTTTTGAATGTTACTTAACTGACTAACGTTCTGCATTTGCAAAACACTACTATTCTCCACCGCTATGAGGTGGAGGCAAGTCCCTCCCCCGAGGGGAGGGATTTAGGGTAGGGGTAACGTGAATAGATAAGGGTGGGCAATCACCTTCGAACGTGAGATAATGTATTAAAGCAAGTAATTGCCTACTTGCGAAAGATGAGTTTACTGAATATTATGGGACTTTTAGACGGAAAGGTAGCCCTCATAACGGGCGCCGCAAGAGGAATCGGCAAGGCCATCGCAATGAAATTCGCTTCCGAGGGAGCCGATGTGGCTTTCACTGACCTCGTCATCAATGAAGCTGGTGAACAGACAGTCAAGGACATCGAGGCCTTCGGCCACAAGGTAAAGGCCTACGCCTCCAACGCCGCGAACTTCGAGGAGACTCACAATGTCGTGAACCAGATTCTTGCGGATTTCGGCAGGATTGACATCCTTGTGAACAACGCCGGCATCACCAAGGACGGGCTCATGCTCAGAATGAGCGAGGCCCAGTGGGACGCCGTGCTGAATGTAAACCTCAAGTCAGCGTTCAATTTCATCCACGCCCTGACCCCGATTATGGCCCGTCAGAGAAGCGGAAGCATCATCAACATGTCTTCTGTCGTGGGAGTCTCCGGCAACGCCGGCCAGTGCAACTACTCGGCTTCCAAGGCCGGTCTCATCGGCCTTGCCAAGTCAATCGCCAAGGAGATGGGTCCGCGCGGCATCAGAGCCAACTGCATCGCCCCTGGATTCATCATCTCGGACATGACCAACGCCCTCTCAGAGGAAGTGCGTGACGCTTGGGTCAAGCAGATTCCGCTCCGCCGCGGAGGTACTCCTGAGGATGTCGCCAACGTGGCAGTCTTCCTCGCCAGCGACCTCTCCAGCTATGTTTCCGGCCAGGTCATCCACTGCTGCGGCGCGATGAACTGCTAACGGAGTTTCTCCTCAGTCTTGGCCTTAAATTTGGCGACATCAATCACAAAGCGCTCATGGGTGCCCTCACCTATGAGCCCTTTTTCGTCATAGGCAGCGACCTTGAAGACAATTCTGCGGCGGTCTATCTCCACGACCTCGCTTTCGCACCACACTTTCAGTCCAACCGGCGTAGATGAAACGTGGGACACATTCACCTTAGTGCCCACTGTCTCCTGCCCTTCCTCAAGGTAAGGTTTTACACTTAGTCTGCTTGTGCGCTCCATGAGGGCGATCATCATCGGGGTGGCGAACACCCTCACAGTCCCGCTGCCGATGTGGCTGGCGGTCAGTTCCTCCGTCACGATCTCTTCCTGACGGCCTTTGATTCCGAGTTCGATCATATTCGTTGTTTTTCTTCTGACAAATTTACGAATAGTCAGTCGCTTAGACAAGCTTTGTGACCGGAATACTTTGGTCGCTGAGCCAGTCGAAGCGACCAGACATATCTGAAGATGGGATATATACAAAAAAAATGAGCGTCGACGCATCGCGCGTGGACTCTCACTCTAACCACATAATTAATAACACTAAAACTAATAACCAATAGGTTGATCGGGGAGAGAACCTCCTTGCTCAACCCGAGTACAAAGGTACAGCTTTTTTTGATACTTGCAAACATTTTTTAATATTTTTTGCAAAAATTTACGAATATACAGACTTAACCGTTTTATTTCCAACCCTATAAACAATAAGGGAAATTTTAATCAGTTTTAATAGACACATGATACACGGCATGAAATGCACATCGCACTTAAAATCTCACAATCTAAAACGTTTCTCCTTACGATTCGTAACCAGAATGTAACATATCTTACATTCCGACACAGGCTAAAGTGGCGACACTGATACGGACAGGAGGCGGAAAAACCGTCCGCAACGCCTTCTGGCAGGAACGAAGCGTCGCCCCGGTCGTGAAAACATCATCCACAAGAAGGATGTGTGAATATTCAGGGAAGGCTCTCATCCGCCTGACCTGAAACGCCCCAGTCACATTGCGGGCCTTTCCCTCAACCGAGAGTTTTGTCTGTGTACGGGTTCTGCGGGATCGGTAAAGGATGTCGGTGCGCATCTCCGCCCCGAGAAAACTTGCCAGAACCTCGGCTATGATCTCAGCTTGATTATGTCCTCGGGGCCAAAGCCGGGTCCAATGCAAGGGCACAGGAATCACGGCACCCACATCTGAGTAAATCGGTGACGCGGCCATCTCACGGCCCAGCATCGAGGCGAAATAACGGCCGGCGGCATAGTCGGAATGATATTTCAGCCTCTGGGTGATCAGCCTGTAGCCTGTCTGGGAGCGGTAAAAGAACAGGGATGTGGCGTAGGAATATTCCTCAAAAACGCAGGTCGCATCCAGATCACGCTGGATCAACGCATTGAACCTGTCGGCAAGTTGGTTGTGCGGCATATTCGAGAAATATGTCCGCGGCAGATCGGCAAGGCATCCGATGCAGAGATGGCGTTCGCGCAGGGCAAGAGGTCGTCCGCAGACAATGCATTCGCGTGGCATGATGAGATCGCCAAGGGCGGTGAGGACATCATAAAAAGTAACGTTTCTTATCATAGTTTACAGTTCATATTCCGCAATTATAGGGAACAAAAACGTAAATTTTGATAAGAAACGTAAAAAGTTCAGGTTTTACCCCCCTATTCATGTCGCTTCGACAGGCTCGGCGACCACGAAAAGCGGTCATCGGTCACTGAGTGAACATCCATTCGGTCGCTGAGCCTGTCGAAGCGACTTTACCTACAAAGAAACTTCATCAATCCCGACCAAGAGTCTTGACCGGATTCTTGGTGGCGGCGGCGTAGGTCTGGCCGACAACGGAGATGAACGAAATCAGGAGTGAGATCAAGGCTGCGAGGAGAATCGCCCACCAAGGGTAAGTGATCTTCGTGTAGAATCCTTGGAGATAATAGGTTATGCCCCACACGGCGAACGGAACGGCAAGCACGACGGCGACAAGGCTCATGATCATGAACGACTTGGACAATGTCCATACGGCCGAGTTGACTTCCGCGCCGAAAACTTTGCGGACAGCGATCTGGCGGCTCTGCTGCTCAGTGAAATAGAGCGACATAGCAAACAGGCCGAGAGCCGAGATCAGGATGGCCATGACCATGAACGAAATCACGAGAAGCATCGTGTTCTTGGTGCCCTTCAGATCATCTACCAGTTTCTCGTCCAGATAGTAAGCCTCCATCTCCACAGGAACGCCTGTGGCCTCCTTCGCAAACTCTTTGCAGACATTCCTGACCGCGGCCATAGCCTCGGAGCGATCACCCGTTATCTTAAGAAGCTGAATGAAGGCATAATCATAATTCTCGTCGATAATCCTTATGGAATTACGCTCGTTCTCCATAGGCTCGAACAGAGCGTTGTTGGCGCGGAAATCCGGGATGACGCCACAGATTTCATATTCACCATTGGTGTAGCTTCCGCCAGCGTAAGGATGCTCCGCCGTCACACCGAGGGTTCTCTTTGAAGTCTCAGTCAAAAGCACTTTTGGCGAAGAGAGTTCGCTGTACTTTTCCAAGACCTTGATTCCCAGAATACTAAGCGAAGTCGTGTCCAACTGAGCCATACGCATCCAGCCTATCAACTGATTGTTCTCATCGTGAAGGCCATTCGCTCCGCAGGATATCGGAGAGGTAATTCCAAGTCCCACGTCAACCACCTGAGGCAAAGCCTTTAACCTGTCGCGGAGCGCATCCTGAGGCCCTCTCCTATAGCCTACATATTGGGAAGTGACCTGAATGATGTCCTTTGTATCGTAGCCCACCGGAAGGTTCACGAGATAGTTCACCTGCGCTGTCATCACGATGGCCATAGTGATAAGGATGGTGCTGAACACGGTTTGAAGAACGATGAACACCTTGCCGAAAATCATCTTGTTCTTGAAACGGAACTCCCCTTTCACGACATCGATCGGTTTGAAGCGTGAGACAAGCATCGCTGGGAGCAGCGCCGAAACCACGGAGATGACAACCAACGCCAGAACAGCCCAAAGCACGGTGCTAAAGTCAGGTGTCAGCACAATGTCGGCGTTCAAAATCCTGTCAAAGAGCGGTTTGAATGAATATGCCAGCAGACAGCCCACTGCGAAACACCCGACCGTGAAGGCGAATGACTCGGCGATGTACCTCGCCACTATATTCCTTGAGCTTTCGCCAAGCAGCCGTCTGGTGGCCATTTCCTTGGCGCGCTTTCCCGTCTGCGCGACAGTCAGATTGATGTAATTGAATATGGCGGAAATCAGCAGCACCAGAGCCACAATGAATAGTAACCCAACCTGTTTTTTGTCACCCGTTCTTATGCAACTATAGGACTTCAAATCCGAAAAATAGACCTTGTCCAGTCTCGTCACGCTTGCCCCCCACAAAAAGGCGTTATCGGAATTGTCAGCCTTATAGAAATTCCAGTACCCGAGATACTTTTTAAGAAGATCATCACGCACCTTTTCCACATCAGTTCCTTCGTCAAGCCGGACAATCGGAATAGTGTTGCCGAAATTGTCCATCCACGCAAACCGCTTCTGAGCACATTTGATGCTTGTGAACAGATCATATTGCTTGAACACATCGGTCGGCCCGAAATCCTCAACGACTCCGATTACAGTCCACTGATCTTTACCTGCGCTCAATGTCCTGCCTATAGGATCCTCATTTCCAAACACTTTCTTGGCGAACGACTCGGACAGAATCACCTCGTCCTCGTTCTCCAGAACCCTGTCCTTCGGGCAACCGGCAAGGCGGTAGTCAAAGAGATTGAAGAAATTAGTGTCTATCGAAGCCTCTGCCGCCTTATAATAGTCATCGCCGACCATAATGTCGACATCTCCCCCATCGCAGATTTTAGTCCACGACTTGATCTCCGGAATAGACGGGAAAAACTCATCGGAAGTTCCGAGCGTCATTCCGAAAGAGTCGCCGGCACCGACAACATACAGCTGCTTGGAAAGCGGCTGCTTAGCTCCGACACTGAACTCCGTCCTGGCATACGAAGCCAGCAGAATGACAAATCCCAATGCCACCGAAAGTCCGAAAACCTCGATGAAGGTGTAAAGCTTGTTCCTCGACAGGAACTTCAGATACGTGCTTGACATATTATCTCCAATAATTAATCTCAAAAACAGCTTCTCATTTTCCGGCAAACCCTCGGCAACTTATCGCCGTCTCTTCCCAGAAACGACACTTTCGCCGAACAGAGTTCATGCCAAACCATACAACTAATTATTTGTTAATATTTTAGCGATTAACCATTTTTCTAAAAGTGTAAAGAAATTTAACACCCACTGTAAAGAAACTTTACACTTTCACCAGTCACTTCAACAATCTCAGTGACCGCAAACTCAGTCGTAAACCAGATTTTCCAATCAGAGAGTTTTGTACTCCAGAAAGGTCTCAACTGCCCAAAATCCACGATTCAAGGCAGTTGGTACAGACGGCCTTTTCCTGTACAAAACCCACGATTCAAGGCGATTGGTACACCAGATGGCCTTTTCCTGTACAAACTCCACGATTCAAAGCGGTTGGTACACCAGAAAGCCTTTTCCTGTACCAACTCCAATCATCAAATTGAGTAAGCGTTAAAAATATGTCGAATGCGGAAGATTGAGGCTGAGCTGGGAATCGGCGGTGGAGCGGGTTTTCTCGTATGCGATGACGGTGTCGAGATCCGGATTGATCATCAGATCCAGATTCCAGATCATGAGGCGGTCACCGGTCACGACTTCCTTGAAACAGTCAGTTATGCCGACAATGGCCGGAATGCCGATGCCTTTAGCAAGGACACAGACCTGACCGTCAATGTCTTCCTCTTGAGTGACAATTCCTACCACGTTGCGGAAATCAATCAGCGTGGAGTCCGACAGTGACAACCGCTCGGCAACAAGGACGCTGCCGGGCGGAATGTCCTCGAACGGATTCCTTTGCCCGCAGTCCTTGACCACGAACGCACGGCCTTTCGCAAAGCCACGGACACCCGTTCCACGCACTGTCATATTCCTAATACATATCTTGCCGGCAGACAATCACCAGTGGCACCGATCATATTCAAAAGTAATTGTCCGCCGACGAAAAAATCTAATTCCTCTCCTTTGTCAGATCCCAAGCGGCGCCGGGAGCGAAGACAGACTCAACGAGCTGATCGTAGAACATTCCCCTCTTCGCAAGGTCAAGCACATTGAAGCGGAAACGCATCAACTGGACCTTCGGGAACATATTCTTGAGCATCTCGCGGGTCACGCCGATCATCGAAGGATCGTACGGCGCGCCGGCCTTCTTCATCAGATCCTGCATCTTGGCGAATGAATATACCTGTCCCTGAAGCTTCTTCTTGAGTTCCGGCCAGCCTTCCTTCACCTTTGTCAGCTGGACACGGACAGTCTCGGCATCGTCATATTTCTTGGTGATCTCGGTATAGCCAAGCTCCGGCGCAGGGAAATTCTTGAATATCTCAAGCGCCCTCTTCTGCTCCTGCTCAAGCGTAGGCCAAGCCTTCACGCAAGCGTCAACATCAATCTTGGAGAGGTCCATCTTGAACAGCTCATCGAACACGGCGCACATCGTCAGCGTGCCGATGGCCACCTGAAATCCGTGAGACTGAAGCTTGCCGTTGAAACGATGATGTGTCATGTCAAGAATATGGCTGAACAAGTGATCGCAGCAAGAAGCAGGACGGCTGGACTGTGCGGCCTGCATCGCTATTCCACTGAGAGTCAACCCCTCGAACAAATCGGCAACGGCCTGTTTGTCACCCTTGGCCACACCCTCCGGGTCAGCCAGAAGGTCATCAAGACAGTCCTGAAGCACGTGCCAGGCATCCGGCTTGATCGGTTCCGTGCCCATCAGGTCAGCGATCATCCACTCGGCTCCGGCAGGAACCTTTGCGGCAAGATCGGCGTAACCGGCGGCAGTCATGGCCTTCGGGGCGGAGGCGATCACGTCAATGTCCGCGATGATCACCTTTGGAGCCGGGCAGGAGAATGTCTGCTTGGAGTTATGGTAGGAAATCGAGGCACCGAACGACGAGAAACCGTCCACGGAAGCCGCCGTCGGCAATGTCAGGTAGGACTGGCCGTAGTGGTGCGAGGCAAGTTTGCAAAGGTCGTTGATGACTCCTGAGCCCACGGATATGGTGACATATTCAGCCTCGGAAGACGGTCTGAACGCCTTCTCCGCATCCGGTTCCACATATTCAGGATCATTCTCGATAGCCTTGGCGGCGGAGAAGTCTCCGGCGATGATGTGGTCAACCATATCGACGTACCTCCAGTCGGCGTGGAACTCCTTCGTCTCGATGACATATTTATCCGTGTGGACACCCGCGGCCACAAACTCATCGTACACCTTCTGGCCAAGAACCTTCCAAGTGTTAAGGTCTGCCACCACAACGGCAGCCTTGCTTTCAGGGAACCACTTCTTGAACTCCTCGGGAGCCAGTGAGCTGACTCCGCAGCCCATCTCGAACACCTTGGTGTCGGTGGCGACAGTCAAGGCTTTGGCAATTCTTTCTTTTGAATTCATTATCAATGTTCTTTTAAGTAATTCTAAATAACACGCAGCACCTTTGCCAAATACATAGTGGCTGGATGTCCGCGGATCGGCAAAGTTTTTTTGTCGGCATAAAGTTACAAAAAATCTTTCGTAACTTAGCGACTATGAAAAAGTACATCTCAACCCTATTGGCCCTGCTGGCCGTCCCGATGATGATGGCGGCGCAGGAAAAAAGCCTCCACCAGCTCCAGCAAGAGTTTGTTGACCTGAGGCTCGGAATGTTTGTTCACTTCGGTCTCCCGACCTACCAGACAGCCGACTGGACCGATCCTGACCTTAGTCCGGAGGTGTTCAACCCGGTCAAGCTGGACACTGACCAATGGGTCAAGGCAGCCCAGAGCGCAGGGATGAAGTTCATCTGCGTCTCCGTCAAGCACCACAGCGGATTCTGCATGTGGGACACCAAGACCACGGACTACAGCGTGATGAGCTCGCCTCTTCACCGGGATGTGCTTCGTGAGCTCGTCAATTCCGTCCACAAGGCCGGGATGCAGATAATGTTCCACTTCTCGATCCTGGACACCCATCACCGTATCCGCCCGACCCTGCCGTTCACCCCGGAGAAAATCAACCTGCTCAAAAGCCAGGTGCGCGAACTTCTCACTGAATACGGCCCGGTCAACACCATAATGTTCGATGGGTGGGATGCTCCGTGGGGCAGGATTTCATATTCAGATGTCTCATTCCCAGAGTTTTATCATCTCATCAAGAGCATCCAGCCAAACTGCCTGGTGATGGATCTGAACGGGGCGAAGTACCCGTCCGAGGCTCTGTTCTACTCAGACATCCGCTGCTACGAGCAGGGCGCCGGTCAGAAGATCTCCCCGGAGACCAACCAGCTCCCGGCGATGGCCTGCTACCCTTTGCAGAAGACCTGGTTCTGGAAGACCGAGTTCCCTTCTTCGCCTCTGAAAGACGTGGACGAGATCGTGAAGGGCAACATCATCCCGTACAACAACGCCTACTGCACCTACATCCTGAACTCCGCCCCGAACCGCGACGGCCTGATGGATCAGAACTGCATCGATGCCCTGAAACGCATCGGCAAGATCTGGAAGAACACCGGCCACATCGTGGACGTGGCCGAGACAATGGAGCCGATCACCGACATCAACATCGCCATCGGCAAGCCGTGCGACTCCTCCTGGTCTGACGACATGGACATCATGGATTTCGCCAACGACGACGACTTCCGCACCTGCTGGGTCTCCAGCCCCGAAGTCAAGGAGCCGTTCTGGAAAGTCGAGCTCGACCCAGGCTCCCTCATCAATATGGTCGTGATGACCGAACCAAAGGCTGGCGTGATGCAGGAATATGTCATTGAATATCTCCACAAAGGCACCTGGCACACAGTCTTCAGCGGCACCACCCCGACTCAGAGCCGCGTGAAAATCCACCGCTTCGACAAGGTTTACGCCGACGCCGTCCGTGTCCGTTTCACCAAATGGACCGGCCTCCTCTCCCTCGCCGAATTCGGAGTCTATACCCCGTACGGGCAGTAAGGTCAGCCGCTTCGGGCAATCGCTGAGTGCGGATTTCAGTGATGACCACCCAAGCTTCTCGGCGATAACCACGCACTTGTCAAGGAGCCCACGACGCACGAAGAGGAGCCTTTGTTGACCAAAGCATCACCATGGTCACCAGAACCTCGACCGGTCGCTGAGCCCGTCGAAGTGAACGTGGTCCGGCAAAGCCCGCAGGCAACGGTCCGGCAAGCCCGCAGGCAACGGTCCGGCAAACCCGCAGGCAACAGTCCGGCAAGCCCGCAGGCAACAGTCCGGCAAAGCCGCAGGCAACGGTCCGGCAAAGCCGCAGGCAGTGGTTCAACTGGCTCTCCGACCGTCTCTCTGTTGGAATATGCTTGCCGTGGCACTTAATGCACTGATAATGAAACGAAAAAGCAACCTCGTGGTGTCGATTACCGCACTACGAGGTTGCTTATTATATTGACAGATAATAAGTTATCCGCCAAGAATACACTACTAGAATTTGAATCCAATGCCGAAAGTCCAGGCATAGTTGTTCCTGGAAGCTGCCGAGTACGATATCTGCGACCAGTCATCGCCAACGTAGAACGAATATCTTTTGTAGTCAACACCGATTCCTACCCTGAAAAAATGGCCGCAACCCGAATCCTGAAACCCCTGTGGCATATCTTTCATGGAGTTTGAATAATCAGATATCAAACCACCTTTAAGATCTATGAAAGGACTTATGGACTTGTTCAGAAAGCTGTACCTCAACTGGATAAAGGTCGGTACCAAAAAGGAATTAACATCCGAAAGAGAGTGGAATTTCTGGTTCTTTATCCCGATTCCCACCCCGGCGAACAACCCGGGAAGAATATTGTACCCCGATGACACGTTCACATATTCTCCGGCAAAACCGTCTTTGAAAAGGACTCCGGCCTCAACGTTTCCGGCGAAGCCGCGGGTGAAACTCGGATTATTGTTCCCCTGAGCGGAAGAAATCATCGTGCTGGCAAGCACGGCCACACAACACAAAAACAGATTAAGTTTCATAACTGATAAGATCTATAAAGTTTTTTGTCTTTAGTAAGCGTTAAAAAATAAGTTGAACTAAATATGTGTCAGATTTATGAGGATAGATTTCTTTTGGAAGAAGGAGTGTGCCAGTGGCACATGACTGATGAGAAAAAAATATAGACCATAAAGATATGCAAATTGTTCAAGTTATTTTTTAATGATTACTTAGTATTGATTTTTAGTGAATTGTTCTGATTTCGCCCCGTAAATAACACAACTACTATGCCATCACAATATTCATAAAATAGCATCTGCTACGACAGTTACCGACTATATCCTCTCCCCATACTCAAGAGACTGGATTTGCCTTGCTAAAACTCTTTACTCCACCGAACGGATGGCATTATGGGCATTATACTCAACTGTTTCCACTTTCCACCTTCATTGAAGATCATATATGCATTATGCCTGTTCAGCAGATTGAATATAGAAAAAGACAATGACGACGTTCCTCCTTTCCTATGAGTCTCAATCGTATAGGCGACATCTATCCTGAAATAGTCTTTCATTCTCCAGCCGTTTTTGCTTGTCATCTCATAGCGGTTATAATTCAACTCTGTAAACTCGTCCGGAAAAGAGTTGACACCCAAACGCTGATTCCAATAAGGCATTGGCACACCTTGATAGGAAGACGCATAGACAGTTGCCATATTCCCTGACGAATACGCCAAAACACCATTAACATACATTTCCCTCCGGAAGCCTTTCCCTGTACGACGTTTTGATACCAGATATTTAGCCTGAATATTAAGAATATGCCTCCGGTCAAATTTGAAAGGGAATTCTTTGCCGTTATTGAGTTCCAGATAACGTCTGGTAGTTTTTGACAATGTGTATGCCAGTGTTCCGTTGAACTTGTCAGAAGTGTAGGATGCTGACAATTCCGCACCAAAAGACTTTCCTTCACCGACATCAACCTCATCCTCCCAAGTGTCATCACTGAGTCGGAACATATTAGATGATGATTTGTAGCTGACAAGGTTGTTCATTTTTCTATAATAAGCCCCCATTGTCAGATGCAGTTCCGATCCGGAAAAACGATTGTGGTTGAACACTCCGACATAACCTTGTTTCGTCACCTCTTCCGGAAAGTTGTCATCCACAGGAACATCAATATCTAACGCCCATCCTGTAGGCAGACCTTCCAAGATATGATGATACTGGGTGAATTTGTCAAAAGTCGACTCAACTCCGAATTTATCGGACAACATATAGTCAACTTTGAATCTTAGGTCAAAATTATCTCTCAAACTTGAACCGTTCCTTGCCAAAGTATTACGAAGCCCCAAAGAGACATCCAACCTTCGCACAGACAAAAAGGCATCAATGAAAGATGAGTATGTCCTTAACGAATAACACTGGTTGGATCCGGCGCTGAAAGACGATGATTGTTCCTGCCTGTTCATCGGCTTGAAAACCTTTCCATCGCCCATCAAACCTCCGTTTATATTCAGATAATCATTTAATTGCCAATTCAGTTCGCTCTGTACAGCAAAGCTTGATTTCTCATTGCCAAGAACTATCTCAGAAGTTTTTGTATGGTGGCGGTTATAATAGATTTGCCCCTCATTGGATTTCGATGACACATAATAAAGCTTCATGGCCAACCTCAACTTTTCGTTAAGACTTGAATTCCATTGACCTTTAACAGCAAATGTGTTCCACCCCAAATAACTTTTGTCCTCATCATTGAAAAACGAGAACCTATCATTCGAAGCAAACAACATTAAGTCAACAGAATTTGACCTGCTGATATTCCAATCAGACAGAATACACACATCGTAGACATTGCCTGACATTCCAGCGTTGCCGTTATCGTCATCCGCAACCGCTTTCATAATCAGTTTTCCGGCAAACAGCGCCGGAGAAAAGCGCAGTGCCGCCTGCACTCCAAACTTACCATTAGATGACGGAAGCGAAATATACGCTCCTGTCATATATGGAGAAACCGAGACGCTTCTCTTAGCCGATAAAGCTGAGGATTTCTTGGTCCTTATGTCAACTATGGATGAAGATACATCCCCATATCTGGCACTGATTCCACCCGGGCTGAAAGAAGTACTGGCGATAATATCAGGAGAAAAAATTGAAAACAATCCTAAGAGATGGCTTGTGCCACTTATCGGCACCCCATTGAATTCAACCCTGTTTCCACCATTGTATGCCCCCCTTACAAACAACCCTAAAGTTCCATCCATACCTTGAGCCACACCTGGCAGACTTGAGATATGACGAATCACATCCGGTTCCCCGATGATGGAAATTGTGTTGAGTGACTGCTTGGGCGAGTAAATAAAATTGTTTCCTCGATTATCAGACGAATACGATGCGGTAACCTTGGCACTGTCAATAGCAACAGCTTGTCCGTCAAAACTTTGAGAACGTAAGACAAATTGGGACATGAAGATTGATGCAACAATCAACAACAGATTGTAAATACACCTATTCATAAGCGCTTGGCAGATCAAATTGTGTACATTGGATGATGTGGTCTGAATATGCCCCGAATATTCCCAAACCACCATTGATGTTGCAATAGACGGTACTTTCATCCAGCCATTGAGTCGGATCATCAAAGTTTTGGTGCGACATCATCTTCATAAGGCTTGTCTTCAAATACTTATCATATTCATCAGAGACACTCCGGAATACCATCAGACTCTGTCGTAATTGTCCTTCCACATAGAATTCCCGCCGACTTGAATCTTCCGGCAAAACCCTTATGTAACAAAGATGCTCCCTTGTGTCGCCAGGTTCTCCTGTATCAAAAAACATCAGATTATCAGATGCATTAAAATTGTCAGCATCCGGATGTGATGTGCCTATGAATTCCACCAATCGATCTGATGCCGAAATCGCAGGTTTCAACATTAAAGTGTCAATATCCTGTTTAAGATGAAACATCCAAAACGGGTTATCCGCACGTTCCTGAACAAAATATCGTTTGGAAACTGTCCCTTGTGAACAATCTGAAAACACCTTGACATCTTTTGGGAAAGTCGTTTCCGCATAAATATCCTCAAAACCGTCCACAGAAACCTTTAGATCATATTTTATTTCTGGTTCAGGGGTAAAGTCCAGTGACCATTTTCCATAGCCTGACTTCTGAAAAGTTCCCATAATCGCTCCATTGGACGACAATGTCGCGACCGCGTTTTCAACCTCGTCAAAGAACAGATCCCCCTTTTGGGCGTTATGCGTCAAATAAAGATATTGGACAGAATCCGATGACAACAGGCAATTGACCACGATTCTGTCCTTTCTGACATTGTCAAACTTAATCTCCTCGACACAAGAGATCAAGGATATTAATAAAACAAAAGCGGTTAATCTGAACCTCATCAAAATCTCCTACCTAAGAATCACGGCCGCCGTAGTGTCCCTCATCACCTTTCCATTCCTCATTTCCACCTCAACCGCGAATCTTGACTTACGACCGACAAGGCCATCATACTGTTTGAGCTGAAGAAACATTGTTGCCGTGATCATAGGCCTGAAAGACAGGTACTTCTCAAGAGGCGTTTCTTTCCCGACCTCTCCAACCAAGCGTTTATCATACGAAATGATAAAGTTCTGATAATTTCCGGCACGCCAAATGTTCACCCGGTCATCACCGACAGGTTCAAACGTCTCTCCTTCCACGACAGGTGTAAGCCTTATTCCCACTACTTCCTCGGTACGGTACTCGACATCAACCATAACAGTTCTTGTCTGCACGTAAGACGGCGATCCTTCCAGATACTGCATAATTTGTCTTTCAATCTCGTAGTCGTGAGTACTTATCTCATCATATTCAAACCAATAGATTCTACCAGTCAACTTCCTTGGTCCAATGTCAACTCTGATAAGATAGTCAGATGCGGAAACACTTTCTCCCTCCAACGCTTTTTCTTGAAATATATCTTTTGATGACTCATTCTTTTTAGGGACAATGTATCTTTCAAAGTTTCTGGCCGTAATCGCCTCACAAGTCCGTGGCACACAACTATAATTTGTTTTTTCAGAAAAGTCATACTTATCTTTCCTACAAGAGAAAAGACCAACCGCCAAAACAACAAGTAAGAGTAGTTTCCCTTTCATAACTAAACACAGTGTTATTAAATTGCGGTAAAATTATAAAATATCGTCCTCTTATACAAATAATCATCTCCTTGCGCAACCCAAGAATCTTTAATATAAGGATAATATTCAGCATAGTTTTCAGGGCCTCCACTCCACCCCCAATTCATCAGTAAATATTCTGTTGTTGAGTATGTACTCTCAACAACCTTCATTCCCTTGTATATTTCAGGATATTCCGCCTCTGCCTCTGGAATTGTATAAATGAGATCGCCATTACCCGTATTTGGAATAAAGCCCGGAGTCAATACCGGATTTATGAATATCCACTGATATGTCTGAGCGTATTTATACGTTCTTTCCCTTAAGCCGTCGATTATCCAAGCGTGACCACTTTTATAAACATAATAATCAAATGGCCAAACACCTTTTTTATCTCTATCGGCATATGCTGTTATCATTACCGGTTTTCCTTGTTTAAGGTTTGATTTAACCAAAGAATAATCATAATCTTCCTTCTCACAATGTAATCCATAGAACGTAAAGTTTTCTGGATCAAACTCAGAATTACCCGTACCGTCCGGTGTATATTTAAGATTGATTCGATAACCTATTTCAGCCATCAAATCACGGACATAATCAGTGTTGTCATCTGTGTGCGACAATGCCATCAAATCCCACCTTGGAGAATCTTCAACATAATTGCTACGTGAAAAATTTATAGAAAAATTACCTTCATTAAGATACTCTCCAGAAAGAGAGACATTATGGAACAAACCTGATGGTTTCCCTAAAAAATAATGGTAATAATATAACATCTGTGCCATTGCAACGGCTTGGCATCCAGTAGGGCAGTTAACCAATATTCCATCTTTATTATATCCAAAGGGAAATCCATTATTCCAAGGATCAAGCTGTCCCCATTTTGTTATTGTGAGACGAGGAACAATATCTTCTACAATGATATCAGTTCGAACTCTTTCCAAAGGTCTTTTTACCCAATAACACACACATTCAACATTTGTATCAATTTCGACTTGTCCCCTTGTCAAAGGTTTTGACAATTTGCCCTGAGATGACGCGATATTCTCAAAGAACTTCCAAAAAGATAGATTATGTTCGTCATAGTCAGTTCTATTATCCTTTTTTACTTTGAAAATCATATTAGATAGTTCATCAAGCCAAATTCTGTTCTTCACGTTTTCAGCTTCACTTGATGAAATGTGTCCGATCGCATTAGAGCCAAGTATCGGCGCCGTTCTTTTATCACCGGAAATCACCATCCAACCATCTGAAAAGTTACAAATAAAGAGCAATGTATCTTTCCCTTTTGTGACAGGAACCATTTCTATCAGATTCTTGTCTTTAACAGTTTGTTCAGCAAGGATTCTGGCAACACATTGTGGCACAGCATAAATAGTCTCTTCATCCGCAACATTTCTGTCAGTTTCAAGGTAATCGTCATACATATTGCAAGATAATACTATTAAACTAAATGATAGTAATACGATAAATTTTCTCATAATACCTTTAGTTTATAAACAATTAAATCATCAATAGTTATCATTTATAGAAAACTCACCTATGAATTGCTTTCCATTTTGTAAAGTGAACGTTATTACATAGTCACCAAAATCTCCGGATATCGGTAGCACAATAGATCCGATTTTACTATTAATCGTGTAATCGTTGTATTCTCCAGATGATAGATTCCGGATTGAGATTTCAACTTCACCGACATCTTTTATAAAGCGCACCAACACAGAAGCAAGTCCCGCATTATAGTTAGCCTCAAAAGGAACAAAGGCTTTAGAATGTGGCCGATGCTTGGAACCCTGTTCAGCAGGAATTATCACTATTGGTTCTTCATTGTCTGGAGCATAAACATTACCTGAATAAACAGATGTCGATGACAGTAACAGAAGCAGACAAACTGCTTTTAATAAAAATTTTAAATGCATATTAGTTTGTTATTTTCACCGTGTAAAGTTCGTAATAACGAATATTATCTTTGGTAAAAATAACCCAACATTGATTATATGGAAAACAGGCCGTACAATGCGTCACAAACGATATTAGGCAAAAAGAGTTAGGCAAAACCTAACCTGAAGCAACCATAAGCCACTATTATTCAATCGCTTGAATAAAAACCACGATTGAAAGCATTCTAAAACATTAATTAAATATACTAATAATCAAACAATTAACACTAACACTAAAAGAAAAGAAGGTAACGTTCTTTGTCCGTTGAATCGCTTTGCCGTATCTTTTCCTTCAATCTGGCTTTTCTCATATAAACCGCATCTTTGCTTGGTAGGTTAAAAATTTTAAGTATCAAGACGGCATCGAATTGAGCGACAACACAACTGAACAACCGAATGTCCGCTTCACATAAATCAGCATAGTCCTGCCTGAATCTTTTCATTACATTGTTATAGGTTCTGTTTAATTCTGATTCAAACTCAAGCTGACCTGTATTGTCGTTTGAAATAATTCCTGATACTATTCTATATATCCTTCCATATACCTCTGATTGTCTTGATTTTGAATCTTTCTTTTTTGAGTCACATAAAATCTCAGCAAACTCTGACATCCACCGACATTGGCTTTTGTATAATTTCAGATAATCAGTTTGAATAACCGAAATATCCTTAAGCATTTTCTCCTTAGACTTATCGCTTTCGGCTAACTTGTTTTCAGAGATCTCGTTCAAGAGCACTAATTTTATGCGTTCTCTCTCAGCCTTTAAGTATCTTTTATACAATAATATAGAGATAATCACTATCATAATGATGGAGATGAATACCACTATCGCTGTCCAAAAGCGCTGAATCAGCATACTCTGTTCCCTTTCCGAACTAAGCAGTCTATAATAGTTTCTCTGAGCCAGTGCAGAGGATTGAGACTGTATCTGCATAGTCTTAGAATCATATCCTCTCAAAGATTCCAAAAGCAGAGTATAGGCTCCGGAGTTGTCCCCCTCCAATCTCATTACTTGACTAAGGCAATACCTATAAACCGGAATAGTTCCAAAGCCTTGTCCATCAAGTTTTGTGAAGATTTCCTTTGCTTCCTTCATCCTGCCTACTTTCGCCAAGGCATAAGCATAAACACACTCATCATTAACATTACGTGGATGATTGTCCTCAAACAATGCCATTGACCTTTCAAACATCGACACAGCCTTTCCATAATCAGAAAAAGGACAGAACGTCAGCATACGACCATAAGTGGCCATCGCATCCGCCTTGAGATCTGTTGGAAAAGACTCATCAGCGACAATGTTTTTTAATAAAGAGTCCGCCTCAGACCAAGCAAGGCTGCTGACGCAATCATTCGCCTTGTCCAGCACCATCATACAAGAATAACGATGTTCACCTGCCTTATTAAAAAAAGACTCAGCCTTACTATAGTATTGACGGCTTTCAGAAAAATTCTTTGTCTGCGAATATGAATACGCTATCTCAGAATAAGCGAAGCCAAGCATTCTCATATCGCTAACCTCATCTGAATATTCCAACGCTCTGGACAAAGTCACCACCGCCTTGTCATACTCTCCGGCATTTACCTGCATTCGTCCAAAGTAAAACAATGCCTTAAGTCTGTCATCCTGAGAGCCGTGACGCTCGTAGTACTTAACGGCTGGAATTATGATACGGGCATCCGTAGTCTCAACATAGTTCCTATCTAGAGCCATTGAATAGAGTAAAGAATATCTCGCTTTCTGGGATTTGCCGTGCAAAGAGGTGGTGTTAAGTGATTTCAAAATTACCAGCGCGCTGTCGGGCTTGGTCCACATCAATTCATCCGCCCGGGACAATGCCTGAGTTACCTCCTTGCTCGCGCAGGATGACAACATCAAAGCACACAGCAGGATAACTATGAAATGTATCCCTGCCAGATTCTTGTTAATGGTAGTTGTATTATTCATTCCCTATGATCATCTTTATGTGTTGCAAATATATGCAATAATCATAAAAATGTATCCAAAATGGAGGCTAAACCGATAGGATACCTATCCAATCACTTAAGTTTCATTTTTCGGATTATCTTAGTCGTATGGCTGTCAGGCAGTTCACTAACCGCCAAGTGATGTGGTAGATTTGGTACACCAGAAGCGTGTTTCCTGTACCAACAGCATCTCTTAGCCCATTTGGTACACCAGAAGTACGCTTCCTGTACCAATGGTGTGGCTCGGTATATTCGGTGCATACAAAGTCCTCATCACATACATTTTTCTATCCAAAAAACAATTGGAGACCGTTCTTCCCGGTACGATAAACCATACGCACCTGAAACACCATTAGCCTGATAACTAACGAGTTGGTGTTCCAGGTGTGAATATATTCGCACACTTAAGAGTCGGTGCCCCCAGTACAGGGCGTTCTGTTGGGGGTCCGGACTTCCAGGTACGATAAACCATGCGCACCTGAAACACCATTAACCTGATAACTAACGAGTTGGTGTTCCAGGTGTGAATATATTCGCACACCTAAGAGTCGGTGCCCCCAGTACAGGGCGTTCTGTTGGGGGTCCGGGGATATTACTGGAGGGTGTCGATTTGCTTCAAGAGGTCGGTGGTGACTTTGTGGATTCGGTGATAACGGCCGCCGACGGTGCTCAGGACAAAGATGTAGAGGACCGCAACGAACACAAGATGAGATATGTCGGTCGTGATGTCGGCCCAGATTTCGTTGAGACAGAAGGCGCTCCAGATGACCGTCGCGACGGCGATGCTGATGCCTTGACGGAGGTTCTGAAGTTTCCATCTCGACACCGTGCCCACAGTGTCAGTGACAGATCCGTCAAGCAGACGCTCCCTGAAGTTGTCCTTGTACTGCCGGAAGTTGACAAGAGCAAGGAAAACGCACCAGACAATGGTGGCGGTCATAAACAAGACACTGCATTTGTGCAAGGACAGGCAGACATAGGCGATGAAGCCAGCCATAAGCAAGACGGTGACTATCGCCACGATATTCCATAAACGTTTGCTGATCAGATTTTTGGCGCTTGACTTTATTGTGGCGTCAAGCATCTCCCTGGAGACGATCTCACTGTCTGAAAGGTGGTTTTTCAGCACCTGCATCTGAGATTTCATCTCGTCAAATTCGTTCTTTTGATTATTCGTCAACATATTCATTCAATCTTTTTAAGGAAAACGTGCCGGGGTTAATCCCCCGAGACGCGGCTTCCTATCCGTTAAACTTTTTCAACTGTTCCTTTATGCGGACCGAGTAGATCGTCCCCTTATGCCTTTTGACCAATCCGCTAAATTCTTGTTCGTCAGCGGTCATAAAAAAACCGTTTGCTATAAAGACTGAAAGACAGTGCCGTTTGCTACAAAAATATTCATAAAAATCACTCCGGATGCCGATGGGCGGGGGTGACTACTGAAAAAAGGTGATGAATATGAAGAGCGAGGCCGGGAGGGCGGTGCGGAGTTCCTTGAGGGCGAGGTTGAGGTGATTCTCGACGGTTTTCTTCTTGATGTGGAGGAGAGTGGCGATCTCGTCGTTGGTACGATGCTCAAGGCGGCTCATTATGAATATCTTGCGTCGCTGTTCGGGCATACGGCTCACAACGGCGGCGATGAAGGCTTCCTTGTCCTTCATATCAATGGCATCCTCGACCATCTGGTCGTACGGGATGTCAGTCAGGATGGAGCGGACGTTAGACTTGTTCTTCTTGATGAAGTTTATGGTCTGGTTCAGACTCATCCGGTACAGGTAGAAACGCAGGGATGTGATGTCGGGTAGGGCGGAGCGCATCAACCAGAGCTTGATGAAGACTTCCTGGGCTACATCCGAGGCGTCTTCCTTGACTTGAAGGAGGCTTTTCATAAAGCCGAAGACCACCGGATAATAGTTGTCAAAAAGCTGGCGGAACGCACTTCGGTCGCCTTCGGCGGTGCGTTCCATCAAGAGTCTTTCCTGGCTTTCTGTCAACATATTATTTTATATGAGACAAAGTTATAAAAAATTCAGATTTTCTTTGGGTGTAAGAAACGGTTTTGTTGTCTTATGCCCGTCAGTAAGCATTGAAACTCCAATAGGATTACAAGACCCATAATTATGACAGACAAAGACATCCGGAACGAGTGGGAAAAACACTATGGTGACATACTTCCGAAAGAAGAAGTGGACAAGGCGTTCACCAAGGTGATGAATTCCGCCGACAATCTTGAGAAGACGCAGACCAAGATAATACGCACTGGTTTAAGGCACAGGATATTCAGAGCGGCGATGACCTGCGCCGCGGCCGCGGTCGTGCTGTTCTTTGTGCCTTGGGCGACCCTCAAGGTCAACGAGAAGCTGAACGGTCAGGAAGCGGTGCTCACGGCCGGACCGGCAAGACTGTGCGAGATCTCCACCCACAACGGTGAAACACGTGAGGTCATCCTGCCGGACAGTTCAAAGGTTCTGCTCAACGCAGGCTCTGTGATAATATTCCCGGAAAGATTCTCCGCCGCGGAGCGAACTGTGTTCCTGTCCGGAGAGGCCATATTCAAAGTGACTCATAATCAAAATATTCCTTTCACGGTAAATACTTCCGACCTGGCGATTCGGGTGCACGGAACCACCTTCAACGTGAACGCCTATCCGGAGTCGGGAAGCACCGCCGCCACTTTGTGCGAGGGTAGCGTCTCGGCGACACTGAACAGCAGCGGAGAAAGTTTCCTGATGGTTCCCAACGAGAGGCTATCCTACGACAGAGCCACCGGAGAGGCCACCGTCACACACGTGAACGCAGCAGAGGACACGGCCTGGAAACGTGGGGATATGTGTTTCAGGTCCGAGAATATTCACGGAATAGCCAAGGCGATAGAAAGGAAGTACGGACTCAACACCTACATCACCTCCGGGAAATACGATGATATGATCCTGACGGCCAAATTCGTGCATGGAGAGACGCTGGACCAGATGCTCAGCGCAATCTGCAAGCTTGTGCCGGGAATGAGATACCACATCGAGAACAACTGCGTTTACATAAGATAAAGACGAACCACCTCTAATCACAGCCTACGGAAAAAAGGCTGGAAAATTATGAATGAATATATTGATGAATATTATATAAATCGTTAAAACCAAATACCAACAAAAACAGTCTATGAAGCAGATTAAACATTATCTGATCGCGCTTATGCTGGTCATCATTCCAGCCATCGGACTTCACGCCCAGAACCAGGTCGTGAACTTCCGGTCCGGGACGATGACCGTCAGACAAGCGTTCGAGGCCATTGAGCATCAATTAGGGATGACTGTGGCTTACAACGAGAGCCTTCTCGACGTTAACAGAAAGGTCACTCCTCCGTCAGGGAAAACCGTGATGGAGGCGATGGCGGCCATCCTGGACGGAACCGGGATGCAGGCAAGTCTGAACGGGAAGATGATCCTCGTGGTCAAAAACGGACAGCAGGCGGAGGCGCCGGCTGAATATTCCGGAAAAGTCGTTGACGCGTCGGGTCCTGTGCCTGGAGCTATGATTTTGCTCGACGGGAAGAAGGACAACGTGGCGATGACCGACCTGGACGGAAACTTCTCCATCAAGGCGGCTCCGGGACGGTCGTTCACGGTGTCGATGATGGGCTACAAGGACTACACCGCCACGTTCGGAAGCCAGACAGCGGGAATCGTGGTCAACCTTGTGGAGGACATCGACCTTCTGGAAGAGTCAGTAGTCGTGGGTTACGGCGTCCAGAAGAAGGTGAACCTGACCGGAGCGGTCGGAGTCATCAGCGGCAAGGATCTGAACAACAGGCCTGTGACCAACACGGCGCAGGCTCTCCAAGGAGCGGATCCATCCCTTGTCATGAGCATGAGCAACGGTTCCATTGAAGGAAAGGAATACAGCGTAAAGATCCGCGGGCAGGTGTCTCTTAACTCTGGAAGCCCGCTGATCCTCGTTGACGGAATCGAGTCCTCGCTCTCGCAGGTGAATCCTAACGACATCGAGTCAGTCTCCGTGCTGAAGGATGCCTCGGCTTGTTCGATCTACGGTGCCACGGCATCGGCCGGTGTGGTTCTCATCACCACCAAGAGCGGAAAGGCCGGAGACCTGAAAGTAACCTACAACGGTCGTGGAGGTGTGGCTTTCAACACCACACGCACGGACTTCATCACGACCGGTTATGACTATGTGAACCTCTCCAATGAGTTCACACTCCATTCCGGCAAGGGCTACAACGCCTGGAACTACACGGACGAGGAGATGCAGATGCTCTACGACCGCAGGAACGACAAGACCGAGAATCCTGACAGGCCTTGGGTCTATACCAACGACAAAGGTAAGTACCGCTACCTTGGTAATTTTGATTGGTACGGCTACATATTCAAAAGATCCCGTCCGGAAACAGAGCATAATGTGACCATCAACGGTGGCAACGACAAGATCGACTACTATGTAAGCGGACGCTATCTTTACCGCGAAGGTGTCTTCAACAACGCCAGCGAGGACATTATGAACGGATATTCATTCCGCGCCAAGGTGAACGCCAAGGTGAAACCGTGGCTCCGCTACACAGGAAACCTCAGCTATGAGGGCTCGGCCTACAACTACGGCGGATTCTGGGAGCAGGACGGTTCTGAGGATCTTACCTCGTCAGGCATCCTCTGGAACATCACCCAGAACATCAGCCCGACCATCGTGCCGGTCAACCCGGACGGAACAACCACGATGTACACCAACGGCATCCAGTTCGCCGACTCCCCCATCGCTTCGGGACGTGGCGGTGTGTTCACGGACGGAAGGAACAAGAACTCCAGAAAGGTGAACTACTGGGTGATCACCAACAGGCTCGTGTTCGACCTCACCAAGTGGATGAACATCACGGCTGACTACACCTACAGAAGGCGTGACAACCTCAACAGCTACCGTTCCTATCCTACCGCCAACACGTGGGACAAGAATATGAAGAACATCGTGGAGATGACCAACGGCTCCATCTACGATTTCTACCATGAGGCACGCGCCTACCTGAACGGCCATGTGGCCAACGCTTACCTCAATGTGAACAAATCATGGGGCAATCATAACTTTACGGCCGTGGCCGGCTCACAGTTCCAGGACTACAGATCATCAACCTCGACCATCCGTCAGAAAGGCTCGATCTCAGACAAACTCGCGTTCATCAATATGGCGCAGGGAACCATCGAGAGGGCCGATGAGAGCAACACGGCCTACAGGACACTCGGATTCTTCGCCCGCGTGAACTACGACTACGCCGGCAAGTACCTGTTCGAGATCTCAGGGCGTGAGGATGGTTCGTCACGTTTCGCGAAAGGTGACAGATGGGCGTTCTACCCTTCTGCGTCAGCCGGTTGGCGAATCTCCGAGGAAAAGTTCTGGGGCGGTCTGAAGAACTGGTGGGATCTCGCCAAGGTGCGTGTGTCATACGGTTCGCTCGGAAACCAGCAGGTCAGCAACTATTCCTACATCAGCACCATTTCCACATCGATGATGAACTACACGTTCGACAGCACGAACAAGGCCGGAATGGTCAGCACTCCGGGAGCCATCACTCAAGGACTGACTTGGGAGACGGTCATCACCTACAACCTCGGATTCGATCTCGGATTCTTCAACAACAGGCTCAGCGCGAGCGCAGACTTCTACATCAGGGACACAAAGGATATGCTGACCTCGTCACAGGAACTTCCGGCGGTGTTCGGAACAAGCTCTCCTAAGATCAACGGAGCCGACCTGAGGACCAAAGGCTACGAGATCACCCTCTCATGGAAAGACCAGATCACAGCGGCTGGCAAGCCACTCTACTACTCCATCACGGGATCTCTTGGAGATTATGTGACGACAATCACAAAGTTCGACAACCCGAACAAGTCGCTCAGCCAGCACTACGTGGGACAAAGACTCGGAGACATCTGGGGCTACGAGGTGGAAGGGCTCTTCAAGACTGACGAGGAAGCCGCTGAATACCAGTCCAGAATCAACGACACCGCTGTCAACAAGGTGGTCTATGAGTGCGGCGTGGCATCAATGGCGAAACTGATGGCCGGAGACGTCAAATTCGTGGACAGGAACGGAGACGGTGTCATCAACACCGGAGCCAACACGCTTGACGAACCGGGCGACCGCTACATCATCGGAAACAACAGGCCAAGGTACACATATTCATTGAGAGGCGATGTGGACTGGTACGGCTTCAATCTCTCCGTGTTCTTCCAAGGGGTCGGACACTGTGATTGGATGCCTCCTAAGAACTGTTCCTACTTCTGGAGCCTCTACGGATTTCCTGCATCCTCATTCGTTCCGACCGACTTTGAGTCAAAGGCTTGGACGGAGGATAACAGAAACACCTACTTCCCAAGAAGAAGGGGTTACGAGACCTACGCTAACTGCGCGCTTGGAGTCAACACGGACCGCTACCTCCAGAACGCGGCCTACCTCCGGCTCAAGAACGTCACCCTCGGCTACACACTTCCTCTGAAAAAGAACAAGGCGGTCGAGAAAGTGCGCCTCTACCTTACCGGAGAAAACCTCTGGTACTGGTCGCCGATGAAGAAGTACACCAAATATGTCGATCCGGAAGTGGCCACAGCATCCTCAAAGCAGAGCGATGACTGCATCTACCCATTCTCAAGGACAGTGTCATTCGGAATTGACATAACATTCTAAATGAATATGATCATGAAGACTACATACAATATTCTTATGGCGGGACTGCTGTCGGCGCTGGCTTTCACATCCTGTGAAGGGTTCCTTGACAAGTTCCCTGAGACAGCCCTTTCTCCTGAGACGTTCTACACCAACGAGAAAGAGCTCACGCTTGCGACGAACGGATTCTACGCAATGCTGCCTAAACCGGACGATTCCTTTGACGGAGCCCTTCAGGACAACGACCTTCAGTTCCATCTGTCCCTGAGCTCGATCCAGAGGGGTACACGTCAGGCAGAGACTGAGACCTGGAGCGCAAGCACCTGGTCGGACCTCAGATCCATCAACTACTATCTGGAACATTCCGTGAAGTGCACAAACGAGGACGTGCGCAAGAAATATGACGGAATAGCCTATTTCTTCAGAGCGGTCTTCTACTACGAGAAGGTCCGCAAGTACGGGGATATTCCTTTCTATGACCACGTCATCTCCGACTCCGACAAAGAGTCTCTCTACCGTCCGCGCGACAGCAGAGGTTTCGTGATGCAGAAGATCATGGAAGACCTTGACCGTGCCATAGACGGCCTGCCGGTTTCCTGGTCGGAAGGGGTTTACAGGATCAACAAATACGCGGCTTACGCGCTGAAATCCCGTATCGCCCTGTTTGAGGGAACCTGGAGAAAGTACCATGACATCGCCGACGAGTCCTACACGAAAGAGGACGGCACAACCATCACACTTTCATCGGCTTATTTCCTCCAGTTGGCCGCCGACGCGGCAAAGGCCGTGATGGAGAGCGGAAAGTACAGGATGTACAACGGAGCGACCATCGTAAAAGGCCAGCCTTACCGTGACTACTTTGTGCTTGAGGACGCTGAGACCAGCGAGACGATCCTGTCCAGAAGATTCCTCTACACTGCCGAGATGCAAATTCGTCACGGAGTCCAGTTCACGTACAAGAACCAGAGATATTCATTGACCAGAGCCCTTGCCTATCATTATCTTATGGCTGACGGAACTCCGTTCCAGAGCCAGGAGGGATGGCAGACGATGCAGTACAACCAGGAGTTCAACGGCCGTGACCCTCGTATGGCGCAGACCATCGCCGCTCCGGACTATGTCGCCGTAGGCGCTGACGCTTCGTCCAAGTACTATCCGAGCTGCAAGGATTACGAGAGAAGTGGCTACCGTCCGATCAAATACTTCTCTGACGACACGCACGACGGAGCCACCACATCGACCACAGACTATGCGATATTCAGGTATGGTGAAGTGCTTCTGAACTACGTCGAGGCCAAGGCTGAGCTCGGACAAGCTGACCAGAGCGTGATCGACGAGACCGTCAATGTGATCCGCGCGAGGGTAGGCATGCCGGGACTGGATGTGGCCAAGGCCAACGCCGCTCCGGACTCGTTCCTGAGCTCTTACTACACTGACAAGCATCTGGAAGGCGCCGACAAGGGACTTATCCTTGAGATCAGAAGGGAAAGGACCGTCGAACTGGTCAACGAAGGCTTCAGGCTTTGGGATATGCTCCGCTGGCACGAAGGACAGCAGATCTGCCCTGCCTCCAACACTCTCGGACCTGGATTCATCGGCTGCTGGTTCCCTGGACTCGGGGAATATGATATGAACAACGATGGTAAACCTGACCTCTGTATCTACAGCGGAAGCACTCCGCAGACAGACTGCGACAACACCTTGAACGTGGCTCCGGGCAAGGAAAACACCCTTTCGGAAGGCACAAGCGGTTACCTCGTGCAGTTCAAGGACCAGACCTACAAGTGGGAGGAGAAGGATTACCTCTACCCTATCCCTAACAAGCAGATGCAGATCTATCCGATTGACGAGACAACCGGAAAGAGTGTCCTGACACAGAACCCAGGTTATTAACAGACCGCAAAATCAACACAAAATGAAAAGACATAAGATATTGTTTCAGGCCCTTGCCGCCGCGATGCTGGTGGTGTCCTGCTCGGAGTACGATGACTCATCGCTCTGGAAGCAGGTGGACGAGGCCCAGAAACAGATTGCCGAACTGACGGCATCACTGACAGAACTGGAAAGCCAGATAGGTCTTCTTTCGGCTGCAAAGAATGGAGGTCTGATCACCTCCATTCAGGAGAACACAGACGGTGGCTTCACAATCAAATACACTACCTCTGATGGCAAAGAGGCCACGGCCATCATAGCCGGCAAGGATGACATCAAGAGCGTAGACATCATCGGCACCAAGGAAGAGAACGGTGTCCTTTACTGGACCATCACCGTAGGAGGTAAGACGACAATCCTCACCGACAACGACGGAGCCAAGATCCCAGTGGCGGGACGCACTCCGTCATTCACCACGGACAAAGACGGTTACTGGATGGCCAACGGATCGTATATTCTTGACAGCAAGGGTGACAAGATCAAGTCATCCGGGCATAAGGCTTCATTGATAGCCGGAGCGGAGAAGAACGAGGACGGCTCCGTGACGCTCACATTGGCCGACGGCTCCAAATTCACGGTTGACACAGCCGAAAGCTTCTCTCTGAAAGTGTTCTTCGGCGGTAAGGAAGTCAAGGACGAACTGAAGGTCGAAGACGGGACAACCTCGCTTGAGTTCACATATTCATTGACAGGGAAAGCGGTGGAGAACGCTGTTTTGAAAGTGACAAGGGTCGAGAGTGTCGAGGCTTCGGTGGACGAGGCTGGCGGCAAGATCAAGGTCACTGTTCCTGATCCTCTACGCAAAGGACAGTTCACCCTGATGGCGGCCGATGAGAGCGGTCATCTGGCCGTGCGCACGGTCCGTATGCGCGGAACATTCTCCGTGGAGACTGAGAACGAGCTTTGGAAGACCGTGGAGGAGAAACTCCTCGCGCCAGGCTGCAACTACTACAGTATGGAGTTCAAGAACATCACCAGAAGGATGCACGTACTGGAGATCGACCTGACCAACCCGGCGATCGAGGTCACGACATCCTACGCCGATGACATCGTTCCGAACCCTAACGGCAATGCCAACAAGAACAACGGATTCAACCTCCGCGAGACCCTTTCCCAGCTTTGCGCGCGCAAGACCGCTGCCGGAGAGGATGTCATCGCCGGAGTCAACACCGGCTATTTCGACTCGAATGACGGAATCAGCAGAGGAGCTCACATCGAGGAAGGCGAGCTTGTCTATATGAACAACCCTGCCGTTGTCTCCAGCCTCGTGAACCACTCCTGGGCGTTCACGATCTTCAAGGACAACACCGCTTCGTGCGGAAAGAAAGCCTTCTCAGGCAAAATCGAAGTGGCGGGCAAGGAATATGCTTTCTTCTCGGTGAACGACACCATCGTGCGCGGCGGAAGCGCCTCCAGAATGAAATCATACCCTGTGAACCTCTACACCTCAAGGTACGTCAAATACCCTCACCCGGAGCGCCAGAACATCACCAACACACTCAGCGCAAAAGCATTATACCTCACGGCAAAATATTCATCAAAGAATATGACCGTGAACGATGGTTGGTTTGACGCGACCGTGACGGCGATCGCCGATGGCAGAACCACTGCTCTCGGAGAGGCTCCTTACCTTACCGACCGCAAGGAAGTCGGCATCCAGGTGACCGGAAGCACGGCCGATGCTATCGCCGCCTCTGTGAAGGTCGGAGACAACATCAGGCTGATGGCCCAAATGGACGTTGAAGGTGTCGTGAAGCCTATCCAGACTCAGAACTCCACGATGTGGCACTATGTCACAGACGGAGAGAACACCCTCAACACCGTCCCTGCGAACCACGATTTCCGCACGTTGATCGACCCGATGACATTCGTCTGCGTTGACAAGAGCGGATCAAGGATTATGATCGCCGAGATCGACGGCCGTCAGGTCGGATTCTCCATCGGAGTCAACGCCGAGGAAGTCACAGAGATCGCCCTGCGCCTTGGAGCTTGGAACTCGACCCGTTTCGACGGTGGCGGCTCATCCGCTATGTGGGCTAAGAAAGACGGGGTCTCAGGACTCGTCAGCAGCCCAAGCGACAGAAAGGGAGAGCGCAGTTGTATGAATTATATGTATGTACGTAAGAAATAGCATATTATGAGAAAGATACCTGCTATAATATCAATATTTCTGGCGGCCGCCACGCTTTTTTCCTGTTCGTATGATTCCTCTGAGATAGAGAACGGAATCACCGATCTGGAGAACCGTGTCGCCGCTCTCGAACAGAAAGCGGACTATCTGGAGTCGCAGTTGAAGGCGGTTTCGGAATTCGTGTCCGGCAACTTCATCTCCCGCGTGGGAACTGACGAGAAAGGAAACTTCGTCATAACCTACCAGGACAGGAACGGGGAGAAAAAGACGGTCACCCTGGCCAAGGCATCCGACCTTGACAAGTCGCCGATGATCGGCACCGCTGAATATGAAGGAGTCCTTTACTGGAGGCAGACCAAGGACAACGGAGCCACCTGGGAGTGGATCACCGACAAAGACGGCGACAAGATGCCAGTCTCCGGTCCCGCTCCGGTCGTAGGAATAGACAAGGACGGTTACTGGACAGTCAACGGAGAGAGCACCGGCGTTCTCGCAAAGGATATGACCGGCAACATATTCAAGAACATCGCGGCTGACAGCGAGAGCGGCCTTGTGGTGTTCAGCCTGACTGACGGCAGCAGCTTCTCGGTAAGGTACAACGAGTCGCTGGCCATAGCGTTCACGACTCCGTCATTCCTTGCTTTGGAAAGCTACAGCGCGCCTGTGGAAGTAGGCTACAAGGTCAGCGGCACTATGGCCAAGGACGCGGTTGTGGACTACCTGACGGCTTATAATGTGAAGGTGAAGGTCAACGAGAGCCTCAAGACAATCTCCGTGACGATGGAGGAAGGCGCCGAGGAAGGCAATGTCGTGATTATGGCCACCGCAGGGGACGACATCGTTTACAAGCCTCTGTTCTTCTCCTACGGCAAGACTGTCATCGATTTCGAGAACTACATCAAAGACAACGAGCTCATCACCCCGCTGGGAGAGCCTGTGATCAACCTTGGAGGGGATATGACCCCGTTCACTGTCAGGATCTCGCACAACATCGACGTGGAAGCATCCGTGGCCCAGGAAAACGCATCCTGGCTCAAGGCTGTGAACACCAAGGCCTTGCAGACATCCGAGTTCAATTTCGTGGCTGAATATTTCGAAAGCAAGACCAACACCCCTCGTGAAGGCCGCATCATCCTGAAGAACAGCCTCTACGAGGTTTCCACATCCATCATAGTTAAGCAGAGCCCTATCGTGAAAGGTGGCGGAGGAGGCGGAGATGATCCGTCCGAGGACAAGGGAATCTCCGATGTGGGCACATTTATGGAGTTTGTGCGCAGCGTCAATGCCGGGGCCTCGACGACACGTTGGGAGAACGCCGACGGTGAAGTCTGCCTGCTCGCCGACATCGACCTTACGGGAATAGACTGGACACCTATCGGAAACGCTGCCGGAGAGGGTTCCGGAATACCTGCGTACTCGTTCGCGAACGCGTTCAAGGGCAAGTTCAACGGTAAGGGCCACAGCATCACCGGAATCAACTGGACCTGCGATATGAGCAAGAACAACGTTTACGGACTCTTCGGAGCGGCTGACGGAGCGACCATCAGCAACCTCGTTGTCGGAGCGGCCGGAGACGCCATCACATTGACCGGAAGCCCGGATGTGACCCCGTCCGTGGCCGGAATCGTGGGTTACGCCGAGAATGTGACGATCAGCAATGTGACCAACAATGTCAGCATCATCCTTGAGGGAGAATGCCCTCAGGCTATGCCTACCAGTCTCGCCGGAATCATCGGAAGCGGCTCGGATGTCACAGTCGGCGGAAAGACCAAGGAGGAGGCCGTGAAGAACAACGGAGACATCCTCGTGAAGTCCAAGGTCGCCAACGCCCAGGCCGGAGGAACCGGCCTGCAGGTGGCCGGAATAATGTCCTACGTGAAGAACGGCAAGGAAAGCCAGTTCATAAACTGCACGAACAACGGTCATCTGACAGGCCCTAACGGACGAAGCGGAGGAATCCTCGCTTCCATCCAGGGAACCGAAAAGGCCGGCAACAAGGTCACCATCAGCAAGTGCGTGAACGCCGGTCTCATCGAGGACAATTACCTTGATTATGACGGCTACACCAACGCCAAGAGAATAGGCGGAATCATCGGTGGCTCAGAGGCCGCTGACGTCACTGTGGAGTCCTGCGTCAACAGCGGGAACATATTCTCGCACACAGGATGCCGAGCAGGCGGATTCGTAGGCCACTTCAAGGGCGGAATCATCACCGGATGCTCCAACACCGGAATCATCCTCAGCCACATCACTCCGCAGGCGGAGGATCACAGCGGCGGAGACGGCCCGGGTTGGGCGGCAGGCTACTGCAACATCAAGATCTCCGGCTGCACCCGTGGCGGAAAGGTCGGCGAGTGGGCTGACTTCAAGAGCAATCCGGAAGGCGCTCCGGACGCGACGATCTACAATGCCTACGGCTACCAGAACTCCAAGTATTTCAACGCTTCTGACAACCAATAAAATGAAGACAATGAAAAGATTAACGAATATATTGCTGTCGGTTCTGATGATGGTTTTCGCCTTCACCGGGTGCGGTTTCGACGAGGATCCGCTCCAGAACAGGCTCAATGACATCAAGAACAGGATCGCGGCTCTTCAGTCCAGGATCGATGAGGCCAACAAACAGGTCGAGACCCTCGGGCTGCTGACCTCAGGCAATGTCGTCACTTCCATCGACAAGAACAGCGACGGAAGCTATGTGCTGACCTATCTGGACAGCAAGAACGAGGAAAAGACCGTTGTTGTGGCGGCTATGGACCAACTGCTCAACGTTCCGGTGGTCGGAGTGCGCAAGGACGAGAACGGTCTCTATTACTGGACCGTCACCGCCGGTGGCGAGACAAAGGACATCACGGTTGACGGGCAAAGCGTCCCGGCCGCCGGCAGGACTCCGGTCATCTCCACCGATGAGCAAGGCTACTGGACCGTGGACGGAGAACGCATTCTGGATTCGGCCGGCAACCCGATAGAGGCCACCGACGGAAGCGCGTCCATCCTCAAGTCTGTCACAAAGGATGCCGAGGGGAATCTCTCGATCACTCTCGGAGACGGTTCACAGATCACCATACCAGTGCAGAACTCTCTGAACCTCAGTCTTTCCACATCCTTGAATCTTACCATCGCCAATCTCAGACAGGAAATGAAGATCGGCTACGATGTCACCGGAAGCAAGGCTGACGGAGCCATCGTGGCGATCGCCGAGGCCAAGTCCGTGAAGGCCAAGCTTGACAAGACCGCCAAGGAGGTCAGCGTCTCTTTCGACAGCGACTTCTCTTCCGGCCATCTCATTATGATGGCCACGGATCTGGACAAGGCAACGGTGCTCAGGCCGGTGTTCTTCAACAAGGCCAAGGAGACAAAGATCCTCATCAGCACGGCTGACGAGCTTGTGGCGTTCGCCCAGAATGTCAACGCCCAGGACGGAACAGAGAACATGGATGTCTATCTTGAGAAGGACATCGACATCTCCTCAATCAAGGACTGGACACCTATCGGCAACGGAACATTCTCCGGAACAGCCGTCAGCGGAGCGGCCTTCAAAGGCACTTTCCACGGCCAGAACCACACGATCAAGGGTATGAATATCACCGTGCCGGCAGACGCCGCGAAAGGTGCCTCCTACGGCCTTTTCGGAGTGCTTGACGGAGCCACGGTCAAGGATCTTAACATAGGCGAAGGATCATCAATCATTTCATCCGCCAAGCTTCTGACTTGCGGCGGAGCCATAGCCGGATCAGTAGTGAACTCAACCGTTGATCATTGCACCTCATCGGCTTCGTTCGACATTTCCGGAGGAACGGACAACATCAGCCAGAGGTTCGGAGGAATCGCGGGTTCTGTATATTCCGCCGGAGAGGTTATCGCACAGGTCACCAACAGTTCCAACTTCGGAATATTCAAGTCTGTCAACACCACCAACAGCAAGAACGGCGGCACGGCCTTCTCCATCGGTGGAGTGGTAGGTTACGCCGAGTCTGCGTCATCAGCCCTTCGTGTGATGATCAAGGGTTGCGACAACTACGGTGCGATGAATGTGCAGGCTTCCCGTAACGCCGGAGTCGTGGCAACGCTAAACAAGAATGCCACGGTCGAAAGCTGCAAGAACTTCGCTGACATCACCAACACGGACATCAAGGCCTCCAACACACGTGTGGCCGGTATCGTCTCTGCGTTGAATGCCCAAACCTCGGCTATCAACTGCGTCAACAAGGGCAAGATCACATTCGCCGTCGCAGGAAACACCACGAAAGGTTACGCCGCCGGAATCGTCGGTCAGACCAACGACAACTCCAATGTGGTTGAAGGCTGCGAGAACTATGGTGAGATCCGCTCTGACATATTCAATGCGACTGACGCGACGAAGAGGTTCATCGCCTCCATCATCGCCAACACTAACAACAAGACCATCACCGTCAGGAACAACAAGGTCGGTGGCAAGGTGGGACCATATTCAGATGAAAGCAAGGTTGTTGCAATCACCGCCGAGAACTTCGCCGACTGGATATTCTTTACTCCTAAGACCCAGCCGTCGATTGTCTCAGGCAACGAGTTCGCGGGTGAGGTTCTGACAAAGGGCATAGCGTCCGCTGATGATTTCGTGGAGTTCGCCGCCGCTGTCAACTCCGGCGCGTCCCTTGAGAAATGGCAGGACGCGGCGGGAGGAATCAACCTGCTGAACGACATCGATATGTCTTCGGTAAAGGATTGGACTCCGATCGGTAACGCCACTTTCGCCGTTGTCAGCAACAAGCTGACAGTGACTGGTCCTATGTTCACAGGCAGGTTCAACGGTCAAGGCTACAAGATCCGTAACTTCAAGGCTGTCAGCAAGGTGGCCGAGACCGGAGGCACATTCGGACTGTTCGGAGTGATCGGTCCGGGATCCGTTGTTGAGAACTTCATCTTCGAGTCCAGCTGCTCGCTCACTGTACAGTCTCCGGCCAAGAGCACTTCCCACGGCCTGATCGCGGGACTTCTCTACGACGGAACCGTGCGGGATGTTCACAGCTATGCTCCGATGACGTTCCAGAGCAAGACCGGCGTCAAGAACGCCGCCCAGTTTATGGCTCTGATCGGCTACGTATTCACCCAGAACACAGAGGTCACCATCGACAGCGTTGACAACTTCGGAGAGATCATCGCCGAGAACGCAGACGGAAACAATCAGGGAGGCGCGAACGCCTTCCATATCGCCGGAATCGTGGGCTTCTCCACCGCCACGGTGGACACCCAGCATTTCGTCACCATCTCCGACTGCTCCAACGAGGGGAATATGACATCCGCCACCTGCCGCACCTCCGGCATCTGCGCGGCCGCCAACCGCAGGACCAAGATGGTGAACTGCATCAACAAGGGCAACCAGCTGAACAGCTGTCCTGGTCCTGACAAGGGACGAATCGCCAACATCGCCTGCAACGTGGCCAACGTGTCCTCGATGACCGGGTGCGTCAACTACGGCGACATCATCTCCACCACCAGCGCCAGAACTGCCGGCATCGCCAACCTCTCCAACAACTGCGAGTTCACCAACTGCGCCAACTACGGTAACGTACAGTCAGACAACAAGTACCGTGGTCTGTTCTGGGCCTACAACAACGGCCTGGCATCGTGGAGCAGCTGCGTCGCCGGAGGCACCGTCGGAACCTACAACGACGGCAAGGGCGTGGCCGATGAATATACCGACGCGGCCAAGGTGAACTACCTCGGTGTCCAGGGAGCCAGCAAGACAACCCTGAACGACATCACATACCTCATCGGAGTCAAGGATCCTGAGCCGCCTGTAGAGTCGAACGCCAAGCTGAAGATCCTCTTCATCGGCAACAGTTTCACCAAGGACGCTGTCGAGCATATTCCAGGTCTCCTCGCGGCGGCCGGAATCAAGGACATCAAACTCTACCACATGTACTATGGCGGACGGCGTGTCTATGAATATAACGACGGCTACACATCCTCTGTTGACTATCATTGCTACAGATGCGAGAACGGGGCGACATCCTGGACTGATGTCACCGGCCACAGCCTGCACGAGATCGTCTCCAGCGACAAATGGGACATCGTGACCATTCAGGAGCACACCGGACGCGCGGTGGCGTGGGACTGGACCGCAAGCCAGAAATCGGCGTTCCAGGGCCTTGTGGACAAGATAAAGGCGGACTGCCCGGACAAGACTCCGGACTTCTATTTCATAATGTCACAGGCCTACCACGATATGAACAAGATCGCCACGGCCGACCGGGGACAGATCAACTTCACGACCACGGAGGAGATGTACAATGTCATCGTCGGGATGACCAAGAAGTTAATGGCCGACATCCCGTTCAAGGATGTGATCGCCACAGGCACCTGCCTCCAGAACCTCAGGACATCGGATCTGAACAACGGGATGTGCCTCACCCGTGACGGCTACCATATGGACTACGGGATCAGCCGTTACGCTGCCGCCTGTATGGTCTTCGAGAAACTCATCTCCCCGTCGTTCGACAACGTGAAGCTTGACAAGAACACCTACAGGTACGGCAATTCCAGCACGACATCCGGCAGTTACTCGACCCCTGTCACCGATGCCAACGCCCCTGTGGCCCTTCAGGCCGCCCGTTACGCCCTGCAGACACCTTATCAGGTCACGTCAATGAAATAATGACCGTGGCGGATAACTGTCTATCCATCAAGCATTAAAGCGATCACCTTCAGATTATTTTCCCTGAAGGTGATTGTTTTATTATCTGTTTATCAACAAGTTATCCGCCACATCAAAAAAGGATGGAACCTAAGCGGGTATATTCATTAGCATTTTATTAATTTTGCATATCAGAGAATATTAAAACAAGAATATTTATGCGTAAGAAATTATTTGTCGCGGTCATCGCGGTTATCGTCTCGGCGCTGGCTTTCCCGGCGGCGGGGCGCGATCTGAAGATCCTTTACTGGAACATCCAGAACGGAATGTGGTCCGACCAGGGAAACAATTATGACAATTTCGTGGATTTCGTCAAGTCCGAGGATCCGGACATCTGTGTCTGGTGCGAGGCCGAGTCCCGTTACTTCACGGATTCCGGTGACAGGATCGAGAACTGTGAGGATGCCTATCTCCCTTGGAACTGGGATATTCTTGCGAAACGCTACGGACACAACTATGTGCTTGTCAGCGGCAAGAGAGACACTTTCCCGCAGGTGATCACCTCAAAATACCCTATCCGTATAGTCAAGAGGGTCAACGGCAACGGTGATGATGTCATTGTTGTCCATGGAGCCGGAGTAGCTCAGGTGGAGGTCGGCAACAAGACCCTCAACATCGTCACCATCCACTCATGGCCGTACAAGTACACATATATGGCTGATGACAAGAAGGCAAGTACAGAACGCAAGGAAGGAGCCATGTTCAGAGCCAAGGAAATGGAATATATCTGCCAGCAGACCATCGAGAGCGTTCCCGAGGCGGCTTCGCAGTACTGGATGATGCTCGGGGATTTCAACGCCAGATCACGTGTGGACAACCACGTTTACAAGATGGCCGAGGATGACAAAGATTTCCTCGTGCACGACTTCATCAGGAACAACACTCCGTACATCGACATCATTGAGAAGTTGTACCCTAATGATTTTCAGCCAACTACACTTTCCGGGAAAAGAATTGACCTCGTTTACATGACCGAGCCTCTTTTCAAGAAGGTCCGTTCCGCGGAGATCATCCGTAGCGGTTTCGCAAAGTCTGTCCGTGATCCGCGCAAGATCAAGGGCTTCTGCAAACCTTCCGACCACTACCCGATCCGTGTGGAGCTGAAATTTTAGATCTACGGGCATTTGGTCCATAGACGGCATTGCCTTGCAGTGGTTACTCTGCACGATTGTAGTTACCTCACTGCATGTCTTTCTGGGTCATAAGTAAGAGGCAAGTTATTTTTACGGTTATTAAACCTGCAAAGAGAACCTCTATCCTGAATTTTTCACGTTACAAAAATTCAGAACAGAGGTTCTCTTTGCTTATTAAGTTTCTGTTATAAGGTCTCTGTCACTTCGGCAGGCTCAGTGACCATACTAGTTCTGGGACCGCTGAATATGATCAATAACAAAACCACCCGGCCGCTTTGATGGTTGGTGAGTTTGCCGAACCACAGCGACCGGGCGGTTTGAATATTCAAAAAACTAAAGTTTCCTAAGAAGGTTGTTCATATTCACTTCCTTGTCGATGATGGTGCGGAGCTCGGCGATCGGAACCCTTTTCTGCTCCATGGTGTCGCGCTCGCGGATGGTGACGCAGTTGTCATTCAGCGTGTCGTGGTCAACGGTCACGCAGAACGGCGTGCCGATGGCGTCCTGGCGGCGGTAGCGCTTGCCGATGGAGTCCTTTGGATCGTACTGGCAGTTGAAATCGTACTTGAGATCGTTCATCACCTCCTGAGCCTTCTCCGGCAGGCCGTCTTTGTTAATCAAAGGCAGCACGGCCACCTTGACAGGGGCAAGCGGCGCCGGGATGCCCAGCACGACGCGGGTTTCGCCGTTCTCAAGCTGCTCGACCTTGTAGGAATGGCTCAGCACTGCGAGGAACATACGGTCCACACCGATGGAAGTCTCCACGCAGTAAGGAACGTAGCTCTCATTGGTCTCTGGATCAAAGTACTGGATCTTCTTTCCGGAGAGTCTCTGATGGTTGCCGAGGTCGAAGTCGGTACGGGAGTGGATTCCCTCCAACTCCTTGAAGCCGAACGGGAAGTTGAACTCGATGTCGGTCGCGGCGTTGGCATAGTGGGCCAGTTTCTCGTGATCGTGGAAACGGTAGTTCTCAGCACCCATCCCGAGGCTGACGTGCCACTTCATACGGTTTTCCTTCCACTTTTTGAACCACTCCATCTCGGTGCCAGGACGGCAGAAGAATTCCATCTCCATCTGCTCGAACTCTCTCATTCTGAATATGAACTGTCTCGCGACGATCTCGTTTCTGAACGCCTTTCCGATCTGGGCGATACCGAACGGAATCTTCATACGGCCGGTCTTCTGGACGTTGAGATATTCAATGAATATTCCCTGTGCCGTCTCCGGACGCAGGTAGATCTTGTCGTCCGCCTCGCCGGTGTTGCTGATCTGGGTAGAGAACATCAGGTTGAACTGACGCACGTCGGTCCAGTTCTTCGTGCCGGAAATCGGATCCACAATGTCGCAGTCAAGGATGATCTGCTTGTACTCCTTGAGGTCGTTGGCCTGCTCGGCTGCAACATAACGGTTGTGAACCTCGTCATATTTCGCCTTCTCCCTCAGAATGTTAGGGTTAGTGGCGCGGAACTGCTCCTCGTCGAAGGCATCTCCGAACCTCTTGCGGCCCTTCTCGACCTCCTTGTTCATCTTCTCCTCGATCTTGCCGAGATAGTCCTCGATCAGATTGTCGGCGCGATACCTCTTCTTGGAGTCCTTGTTGTCGATGAGCGGATCGTTGAACGCCGCCACGTGGCCTGAAGCCACCCAAGTCTTAGGGTGCATGAACACGCAGGAATCAATGCCGACGATGTTCTCGTTCAGCCTTGTCATAGCGTTCCACCAGTACTGCTTGATGTTGTTCTTCAGCTCGACGCCCATCTGGCCATAGTCATAGACCGCGGCCAGTCCGTCATAAATCTCACTTGACGGGAATATGAACCCGTACTCCTTGCAATGTGCCACCAGCACCTTGAACAGTTCGTCCTGTGTCATAGTATTGTTGTACTTTAAAAATTCTCAAAGTCATCTGAATATGCCTCGGCAACTTCCCCCTCTTCCTGCGACTACGTACCGGCATATTCCATAACGCTCACTAAAAACTTGCAAATATACACATTTTCACGCAAGAATCATCGTGAAGGAAACACGTCACTTGCGCACCGCCACTTGCCATCATTGCTACGTTTCCTCTCCTGGGCCTCCTCTATTCGCATCTCAGTGCGATTTGTCCACCCAAAGCACCGTTGCGCCGGACATACCGTGCCTTTTAACCATTTTGTCCGGCGACCACAGCCTTTCACCGGACAAATAGGGAGGTCGTGGCAGATAACCTATTATTTATCAGTACTATAAGCAAACTCGTGGTACGAAAACCGACACTACGAGTTTACTTATTAAGCTTATTATCAACCCATTAAGTGCCACACCACCACTTGCCATCGATCCAGTATCAAGCGTTATTGTACTGCCGATTGACCCAGAGCCAGAGGAACTTGTCTGGGATGGAATATTCCTTCAAATCAACGGTGATGATGTCTTCCTTGAGGAGTTTGCGGATGGCGGCGTTGACAACGCTGGCGGTGGATAGCTGGTAGCGGTTAATAAAAGCGGACGTGTTGACATTACGCACGCGCGCCTCGTTCGCGATGGCGGACAGAACTCGTTTTTGGTTTTCTGTCAGGCTAGACATCAGCTCGGCGAATTGAACCTCATTCATCAACAATATGTTGTCAATTGACATCCGTATCACTTCAATAGAGCACTCCTCTCCACTATCTATCGACGCGAAAGCCTCATTAAAGACACGTTGCATATAATAAGTATATCCTTCAAACAAGTCATAGACGTACTCAACCACCGCTTTGGCTATCCTCTTGCCATATTCATTGAACATCTTCCCGACAAAATCTGAGTAAATGTCTTTATCGAGAGCCTTCAGTTCCAATGGATCAGCACTTTTATAGAAAGGACGAGCCGGGGACTGAAACATCGCGCTCATAATGCTCCTCTTGCTTCCCGCAAACACGAAATGGCAGTTCTTCATTTTCTGAATATGCCCGCGAAGGAGAGCCTCGACGTTACCATCCTCATATTCATTTATTTGCTGAAATTCATCAATCGCGACGAGGCACGGCTTCCCCGCATTGTCAAGGTAATTGAATATCTCTTCCAATGTGAACTCCGGCCGCTGAATATCCCCAAGGCTCACACCGAACGACGGCTGTCCGGTAACGGAATCGTAGGTTATCTTGCCCTGAAGCGACTTCAACGCACTGACAAGCTTATCAAGTACTTTCTTTCCGGCAGGCTGTAACGCCCTGAACACTTCCTTACCCAAAAAGAAAGTGAACTCTCTGAGACTTGTAGTGTGCAGAATATCAACAAAAAACGTGTAGTAAGAACGTTTGATTTCCTCCCGCTCGAACACGTGCGTTATCAACCCCGTCTTGCCCATTCTGCGAGGCGAGAACAGAACCACATCATTCCCGTTCATCAATGATTTTGCCAACCTCTGCGTCTCGCTGACTCTGTCACAGAAACATTCATCTGGGATATACCCTCTGGTTATAAACGGATTATGAATTGTTTGCATAACGAGCTACATTTTTAGCAAAAATAATTATCCGTTTTGAATAATCCAAATCAAATAATCCATTTTGGAAAATTTTAATAAAGAAAACCACAACTCTCTCAACACCAGTCTCAGACCATTTCAGACAGAATTTTACAACTCACAACAGGATTCTATATTGTCATGGTTGGATCATAGTGCTTCACTCTGCTTATAGCTTAGTATTTGTAAACACCAATTGCGATACTCCTACTTCGCCCTATAAACAATACGCACTATGCATGAATTTGATTTCATAAACCGCCCCAAAGAACTTCTCACGCCGGAGGTCGTGGCTCTGCTGACCCGCCTCCACGAATGCCGCGGCCGCCAGGAACTCTTCATCGAGGCCGCAACCTATAATCCGCTGATCCTGATGCCGATATTCATCCTGGACTTCCTTTGCATCCACCCGTTCAATGACGGAAACGGCCGCATGAGCCGCCTTCTGACGCTTCTCCTCCTGTACCGCGCCGGATTCATTGTGGGCAAGTACATCAGCATCGAGATGCTCATCGAGAAGACAGGAACCGGCAGGGCTACGGCCTATGTAAAGAAATAATCCTCCTATAGCTCTATTTTCATAAGTCAATAATTTCTCAGTATGACACAATACATCGCATAGAGGTACTCAAAAAAGCCATTTCGAGGCATGGAGTACCGGAAATAATCAACTCCGATCAGGGCTGCCAGTTTACGAGCAAGGAATGGGCTGACGCCTGCTCTCAGCACTCTGAAATGAAGGTCAGCATGGACGGCCGCGGCCGTGCTAAAGACAATATCTGGATAGAAAGATTTTGTAAAACGATAAAATATGAGTATATTTACATCCAGCCGGAGGAAAACGGCGCGGATCTGTTCTTTGGAATCAAGAGATTTATTGACAACTACAACTACCACCGTCGTCACCAAGGAATCAACCGTACAGTACCAAGCAAGCTTTACATTCGTCAGGCAGCTTGGTCTTAACTAAGAACAACACTGTACCTGTTTAAATAACGATAGTATTGCAGGAGAAAGTATTAACTTTAGAGACAATGAAAGACATAAGTTGCATTAAAAGAACCATATATAATTATTAATGACACTACTAATTTTTAACCAATGGTAACATTCTTTCGTTTTTCTTCCAAACCGGCCTGTATCCTGGCATGTGCGCTTGCATTATGCGTAGGATGCAATGATGATGACAAGAAAGGAGGCACATCATCGAAAGAGTCTCTGGCGCTCACGTCATTCCATCCTAATTACGGGAAGTATCAAGAGAAGGTCATCCTGCAAGGGAAAGGCTTCGGTGACCCTTCCCAGATGCGGGTATATTTTAATCAGAGAAAAGCACCTGTCATCGGGGTCAGCCGCGATGGCACGGAATTGTACGTGCAGGCTCCGCGGCTCCCCGGTGATACTTGCGTCATCTCCGTGTCGAACGGCAAGGACTCTCTTTCCTACGAAGAAACATTTGCTTACACGGTCTCTACCACTGTGACCACGGTCTGTGGCAACGGCACCGGCATCTATAAAGCCGGAGACCTGAGCGAGGCGCAAGTCTCTCCTTATTATTGCTGCGTAGACAGCAGCGAAAACGTGTTCGTAATAGACCACAGCAGCTCAAACGGAGATGGAGGGAGCGTCAATGGCATTGCCAGGATTGATTTCAAGACGAATGAACTGGTGACGATTTCGACTCAGTACTATGCGAACGTGCCTTGCGTTGACCCTGTCACTCAGAAGGTCATGGCCCCTACCGAGACTACAGTCGGGATGTTCGTCGAGATGGATCCGAAAGAGATGTGGGGTCTGAGGGTCCGGGACTTCGGCGCAAAGATCGACTGGTCGAAGAGTTCTGCAGGCCGTCCTGCGAACGGCTATAAGCACACTTTCGTGGTGAATCCTTACGACGGATTCATTTACACGCGTTTCTATTACGGCCAGGTAGTGAAAATCAATCCTGTGACTTATGAGGCAGAGGTTGTCTGCGACACTCCTAACGGAGATTCTTTCGGCCTTACGTTCCGGCCAACAGACCCTAACGTGCTTTACGTGGCTTGCTGGAGCAATATGACAGGCATGGCCAATTCCATCGCGAAGGTCGACCTCAACAAGGACAAGCCGGAGATGGAGAAACTGACGAGCGGCATCACCGGCCACAGGGATGGCAAGATTGCCGAGGCTCGGTTCAATTGCCCGGCCCAGCTTTTCAGCGATAATGACGGCAACATCTACGTTGCCGACTGCGATAACCACTGCATCAGGAGGATAACTCCGGAGAACCAGGTGGAGACAGTGCTGGGAGTTCCCGGAAAGTCAGGCTGGAAAGACGGCACAAAAGAAGAGGCTCTCTTCAAGTATCCAAGAGGCATCGGAATAAGCAAAGACGGTTCTGTCTACGTGGCTGACTTCGGCAACAGGAGAGTCCGCAAACTATCCATCAACTAAAGATTATTCTAATGAAGAAACAGTTATATTTCCTGATTTCTATCATATTGATGATAGGATCTTTTCAAGCCCATGCCCAGACTTACAGGCTGGCAGGAACGGTTTATGACCAGGATGGCCCACTGCCTGGAGTCGCCGTAATAGTCCAAGGTTCTACAGTGGGAACGATGACTGACGACAAAGGGCATTTTTCCATCAAGGCTCAGAAAGGCGACAAGCTGATTTTCCAGATGATGGGGTTCAAGGACATTGAATATATCGTCGTAAAGGAAAACACGAAAATTAGCATAACGTTCACGGAAACGACTCAGGAACTTGACCAGGTCATCATCACGGCTCTCGGTACCACCCAGAGGAAGATATCTAACCTGGCTGCAGTGACATCCATTGACGCAAAACTGCTTGATCAGCCTACGACATCCATCAGTAACCTCCTCGGGGGCAGAGTCGCTGGCGTCATTTCTTCTTTGACCAGCGGAGAGCCAGGCAAAAACATTGCCGAGTTCTGGATTCGAGGCATAGGGACATTCGGAGCTAATTCTTCTGCCCTTGTGCTGATTGACGGGCTGGAAGGCGACATCAACTCGATAGACCCTTCGGACATCGAGAATTTCTCCGTCCTGAAAGATGCATCTGCCACCGCAGTTTATGGCGTCAGGGGTGCCAACGGAGTCGTGCTTATCACCACGAAACGAGGCAGCACGGACAAAGTACGCATCACTGGCAGGGTTTCAACTACTTTGTCTCACCTTAGGAGGCTTCCTGATTATGTGGGTGCATACGATTATGCAACTCTTGCAAATGAAGCCAGAGAGGTGCGCGGAGAAGAGCCGCTGTATTCCAACGTCGAGATGGACATTATCCGCAATAATCTGGACCCCGATCTCTATCCAGACGTGAACTGGCAGAAGGAAATCGTGAAGAATAATTCATGGAAGAGGGCCTACTATGTGAGTGCGCAAGGAGGAGCCAAGGCTGCGAAATATTTCCTGTCTTTGTCTGTCAATCAGGAAGATGCGGCCTATAAAGTGGACCATTCCAGCCCTTACGCCCAGAACGTCGGTTACGATACATACGGATTCCGCTCCAACATTGACATGAACCTGACTCCGACTACCAAGCTTTATTTCGGTAGCACGGGTCACCTGGCCGTGAACAGGAATCCTGGCGTCGCAAACACAGATTACATCTGGTCCGCCCAGGCAAATATTCATCCTCTCCGACTTCCCACTGTATATTCCAATGGACAGTTGCCGGGCGTAGGACAGGGTGCGCAGACTTCCCCTTACGTTATGATCAACCGTTTGGGAAAACGTTTGGACACAGAGTTCCAGTCTAAGACGACAGTCGCTCTTGAACAAGACCTGGGCATGATCACTAAGGGACTTAGGATTCGCGCGCAGGGTGCTTTCGATTACACTTCATGGTTCAGCGAGAGCCGCCATGTCCAGCCGGAGCTTTACGAGGCGGTGAGCAGGACATCTACCGGAGAACTGGTGACGATCAAGAGGGTTAGCGAGCAAGCTGCTTCTTACAATAAGACAACGAATAATTATAGGAAATATCACTTCGAGTCCACTCTTAATTATGATCGTCTGTTCGGCAAAGACCACAGGGTTTCTGGCCTTGTCTACTACTATATGTCCGATGATAAGTATTCCAGCGAGAGCGTCAGCAACATGAGCGCCATCCCAAAGAGATATCAAGGAATATCCAGCCGGCTGACTTACGGCTACTCTGACACCTATCTGATAGACCTGAACTTCGGATACACCGGATCGGAGAACTTCCAGAAAGGCAGGCGTTTCGGATTCTTCCCTTCCGTGGCTGTCGGCTGGGTGCCTACCCAATATAAGTTCATGAAGGACAATCTGCCTTGGCTGAATTTCTTCAAGGTCAGGGCTTCTTACGGAACGGTCGGGAACGACCGGATTTCATCCAAGAGATTCCCTTACCTTACAATCGTCAATCGAGGTACGACTTCCCCTTGGGGATCGGCCTCTGCGGAAACTCTTTGGGAAACGTACACAGGTGCCGACAACCTCAAATGGGAGGTGGCGACTAAGTTCGACCTCGGATTCGAGGGAACGCTTTTCGTCGATAAGGTGGATTTCGTCCTGGACTTTTTCAATGACGTGCGTGACGGAATATTCCAGGAACGCCAGCAAGTTCCTCTCTATGTCGGGCTCATGTCCAGGCCTTACTCCAACATAGGTAAGATGCGTTCATACGGCGCTGATGGCAATGTTTCATTCAAGCAGAAGATTGGAAGCGACATGAACCTCACCCTCAGGGCCAATTTCACATACTCTAAGAATGATGTCAAGAATTGGGAGGAGTCGAATCCTGCCTATCCTTATCAGGAGCGCTCAGGCTATCCTTACGGAGTCGTAAGGGGTTATTACGCCCTTGGCTTGTTCAAAGATCAGCAAGACATAGATACAAGCCCGGTGCAGACGTTCGGTGAATACAGGCCGGGAGACATCAAGTATCGCGACGTAAATGGAGATGGCCGCATAGATTCCGATGACCGAGTGCCTATCGCTTATGGGCTGTCATCGTCAGGGGCTATCGTTCCTATCCTGATGTACGGCTTCGGCGGTGAGTTTCAGTACAAAAAGCTCAGCATCGGGGTGCTCTTCAAGGGAACCGGAAATTCAGATTTCTTCTATGGCGGAGCGGGCTACATTCCTTTTGCTTCCGGAAGGCTCGGAAACGTGCATGCGCAAGCCATGGAATACAAGAACAGATGGATTCCTAAAGATTATGCCGAAAAGCATGGGATTCCGCTCGAGCAGGCTGAGAATCCCGACGCGATTTATCCACGCTTGACCTATGGAAGCAGTTCGAACAACACACAGACTTCCACGTTCTGGAAAGGAAATGGAAGGTACTTGAGACTTCAAGAAATTACCATCAATTACAACTGGTCGGCAAAATTCATGAAAAAGATCGGACTCCAGTCTGCTGACCTGCAGCTGGTGGGAAATAACTTGGCCGTATGGTCGCCTGTGAAGATCTTTGATCCTGAGCAGGCTCAAAACAGCGGCCGGGCTTATCCAATACCTGTCACTTTTACATTCCAGGTTTATCTGCACTTCTAAAAAAATCACGAACATGAAAAGAATATCATACGTTGTTTTAGCCTCGATCTTGTCGGCCGGATTTGCTTCCTGCAACTATCTGAGCATAGATGACTATTTCTCCGACGAGATAAAGATTGACGAAGTATTCGCCAACAAGAGGAATGTCCAGGCATACATCTGGGGCATGACAGGGGACCTGCGTGACGAAGGCTCTCTCTATCAGAATGCTGATTTTCCCGGACCTCTTGCGACAGACGAGGCCTTTACTATGTACGGCACTCAGTTTGGCTACAATGGAATGAAGCTTGTTCTCGGAGAAATCTCTGCCAGCAACCCTTATTCCTTCTCCAACGTGTGGACGACAAGCTACCAGTGCATCAGAAGGGCGAATACTGTGTTCGCAAGGATAGATGAAGCTAAAGATCTCACCGCACAGGACAGGGCAGAACTTCTTTCTCTGAACAGGTTCATTCGTGCCTATGCTTACTATAAGCTTTGGCTTGCGTATGGACCGGTAATCTTGGTAGGGGACGAGGAAATACCTTCTAACCTTGATCTGGGAGATTATGACAGGGCTCGCGCCACGAATGAAGAGACTGTGGAATATATCTGCAGCGAGCTTGAGGAGGCAGCTAAATATCTTCCTGAAACCTATCCTCTGATGGAATTCGGAAGGCCAACCAAGGGAGCCGCTTACGGACTGATCGCAAGAATCAGAACTTATTACGCCAGCCCTCTCTGGAATGGAGGGGAAGCAGCCAGAAGGTGCTTTGGCAATTGGTACAGGAAAACGGACCGAGTTAAATATGTCACCACCGATGAATATGACGAAGAGCGCTGGGCTATTGCCGCAGCCGCTTGCAAGAGAGTGATGAATATGAAAAAGAGCGGAGCTCCGATGTACAGTCTATTCACCGTGCAGGAAGATACGCAGACTCCGCCTTTGCCAGAGGGAGTGACTTCCGATCCGGACTTCTACGAGCCTTATCCTGTGGGAGCCGCAGGAATCGACCATCTGAGGTCGTATTCGGAGCAGTTCACGGGGGAGGCGGTGATAGCCACAAATCCTGAATATGTCTGGGGAAGGAAAAGCCAGACCCTTGTTGACAACACCCGGATGGGTTTCCCTATCAGCTTCGGAGGATGGGGAGGAATGGCCCTTACGCAGAAAATAGTGGATAGCTATTCCATGTACGACGGACGCTCCATAGACAATTCCAGCGAAGCTTATCCGTACTCGGAATCGGGTTTCACCAACGAGCAGAAGTCTTTCTCGGGCTACAGGCTCAATGCCGGCGTCTATAACATGTACGACAACAGGGAGATGCGTTTCTATGCCTGCGTAGGGTTTTCGGAGAGATTTTGGCCGATGTCTTCCACCACCATGTCTGGGAAGTACAACCAGACGGTGACATATTACTATGACTCCCCTAACGGAAAGCAGAATTCTGCGACGGACTACAGCCCTACGGGCTATGTCATTGTGAAATACATTCATCCTAATGATGCCTGGGACGGAGATAACGCCAGGAGAATGGATAAAGGCTATCCTATCATAAGGTATGCTGACATACTGCTCATGTATGCCGAGAGTCTCAATCATCTGACAAAGGCTTATGAGATAAAGCTCGGCGACGAGACTTATTCGGTGTCGCGGGACCTGAATGAGATAAAGTCGGCGTTTAACCTCGTGCGCCACCGTTCCGGGATGCCGGGAATCAGCAATAATGATCTTGCAGACGAGGAAACCTTCCAGAAAATCCTTGAAATCGAAAGAATGAAGGAATTCCTGCACGAAGGGCAGCGTTACTTCGACGTCCGCAGGTGGGGAATTTACGAGGAAACAGAGAATGAAACAATCATGGGAATGAACGTGGATGGATCTAAGGAGAATTTCTATCAAAGAACAGTTCCGAATACTTCCAGAATCGGAGCTCGCCTGGTTCATAAGAAACTCTACCTGCTTCCTATTCCACTGAGCGAAATCCGCAAGCTCCCTTCTTGCGACCAGAACCCGGATTGGGAAAGCTAACATCAACACGTATTGAATCATGAAACACAAATGCATAATATTAGCGGCTCTGGCAGCATTCTCCATCGTTTCTTGCAACGACAAGGAGGTGTTCGAGAAAGAGCAGTACAAGAACATCTTCGGATTCGTGAGCGAGTCTGACAACACTAAGAAGATGACGGTCAGCCTTCACTATGAGACAACCACGACGTACATGTCATTATCGATGGGAGGCACGAAGGCTCCAAAGAATGACGTCAAAATAAACATCGTCTTGGATTCCACTCTCGTAGATGAGTACAATAAGGCGAACTATGACGTAGATGTCGAGAAATATGCAGTTGTCATGCCTGCTGATAAATACGAGATATCCAGCATGACATGCGTAATAAAATCTGGCGAGGTGCTTGGCACTATCCCTGTCACGATTCACCCCGCAGGCCTGTCTCCAGACAAGGATTACATCATTCCTGTGAGAGTCCTTTCCTATGATGGCGCCGAACTTCATCCAGACAAGAGTTCCCTTCTGCTTAAGATAGCGATAAAGAATCAATGGTCTAATTCCAGCGGAATAGGTTATCAGATGGTGGGAAACAGAAAACTCTTGCCGGATGGGTCTCCTATCAATATGCCTGGAACCAAGACGATTCATTGCTGGACTGCGAACAGCGTGAGGATGATGCCCGGGAATGAGACTTTCAGCAAAGACAAGCACACCTTGGAGGCAAAGGCGATGATAGCGTACATCGATGCCGCGGCCGATGCGAAAGGCTATCACAAGGTTACGCTGAAGCCTTACCGGGATATTAAAGTGACGCAGCTGGACGATGACCCTGAATATCCTAACGTGTACGGAATCATAGACGATGGGTACAATACCTATAAGACCTTCCTGCTGCATTACAAGTATCAGATAGGAAATGATGTATATGAGATGCGGGAGGAGACGAGGTTTCTTTATTCGGAGGATAAGGATGTGGACGAGGGTTTCACTATCATAGAAACAAAAAAGTAGGAGGCAGACATGAAAAAAATAATATTGAATATATCGTTGGTATCTTTGTTGGCGCTTTCTGCTTCATGCGACAACTTCCAAAGAACGGATGTTTACCCAACCATCACAGTGGATCACAGTTCCGTTACGTTGTTTGAAGGGGACGAGATTCAGCTGACGGCTAGTCCGTCCAGTCTTACGTTCAAATGGTCTACGAGCGACGAATCCATTGCCTCGGTCGACAATTCAGGCCTGGTCAAAGCCATAAAGCAGGGCTCTGCGTCCATTTTATGCGAATCGGGAGACATGTCGTTCGAGACTGAGGTCTACGTAAGCAAAAAGGTTGCACTGACCGACGTTGCCATAAAGTGCGACAGCCTGATCGAGCTTGCAATCGGTGCCACTGTCACCATTCCGGTGTACATGGTTCCATCGGATGCCAACGACGTTCCAGCTACGGATTTCGGCTGGTGGTCTGATGACGAGAATATCGCCAGGGTAAGCCAGTCCGGAGTCGTAAAGGGCATAGGCACAGGAACTACGAAAATCCACTACCGCAAGGGCTCGTTCGCCAAGTTTGTGACCTTTGACGTTCAGGTTACCTTCCCGTTCGTGAAGGGGCATCCGTTCGCTATCAGCAAAGATGAGCCTGCCGTCATCTGGTTCAGGGATTTCGACCGCGGAGGAATGAACGTTGCGTTCTACGACACCGGCGGCGGTGGCGGAAACACTTACCGCGCCCAGCATGGTGACCCTACAAGTTCAATGGTGACAATCGAAGGTGGCGGCAACATCGGCTTTCTTGCCAGTGGAGAATGGTACATCTATTCCATAAGCGTGAAAGATGCGGGAACCTACAAGATTACCATAAACGCTGCATCTGGTAGTGGCGGCTCTCAGGGCATGTATCATTTTGAAATCGACGGAGTCAAGGCTACCGAAACCATGCCGATTCAGGGCAGCGGCAACTGGGGACAATTCATCAATGATGATTCATTCCAGATTACCTTACCGGCTGGCGATCACAAGCTGAAATTCTTCGCTGATACTGGTTCTCATAACCCTAAGCACATGACTTTCACTTATATTTCCGAATAAACGTAGGAATTGCCATTCTCAAAGCCTTGGAAACCCGAAATTCCAAGGCTTTTTTCAATATATTCACTATATTTATAAGATTTTTTTCAAACACTCTGATATGAAAAAAATATTCTTGATTTTTGATACATCCACTATTGATCAGCAGGAAGATATTGTGATAGCATTGAACGGTTTACTATCTATGTTGTCCTAAGAACACATCCGCACACCAACTTTTGCAGTTTCAAGCAATATCTTTACGGCATGAAAAGAAACATTGACAAACCGGACATATCATCGCACGGCAGACCTCGTACGGGCGCTGCTGGTGATGAAGAAAGACGATATGGATGACGACTACATGATTGAAAGCCGACTGGTCCCGATATTCGACATTCCGTACTCAGTTCTGCGTCTGGAGGATGACGAATACTATGGCTCAGATTTCATCCGTATGGCCGCCATCCTGCAGGAGACGGAGAAACATAAGCCTGGCATGGCAGATGTTAGTTGTGATTGGTCGCGACTGAAGGACAAATCACCCTCGGCCACGGACAAGGATCTGGAGTGCTCAAATGACCTGGATGACGGTAATTCCTGGGCGGAAGGGCCTCTCGTGCATCCTAAATTGTCACAAATCACCATATGCTACGCTCTCATGCGCTATGCACCCACATGAACTGGTCCATTCCGGACGTTCTGCGCATAAATGATTTCTCAATAGAAGTCAAACTCACTGTCCAGCAGTTCTCCGACCAGGAAAAGAACAGGCTCCGCTGGTGGAATAAATATGATCTTCCACGCTTCAAGAATGTGCTTTTGAAGGAAGCGGCAGCACGCCCGGAAGGTCTTCCGCTGGAAACCGCACTCCTGCAGCGCTGTCGGGACTACTTCGAGGACTATGCAGATGAAGTCCTTGACAAGGTCGGCATCTCAGACATTGACCGTTATCTTGAGACCCTGAAACACAAAATCGATAATCCCTACCAAAATGACACTCAAAGACCTGATACTGAAGTCGTCTTCCACTTTGAGGACGGATGGCTGGATGGTGTCCCGCCATTGGGGACAGGTCAAGATTTGCGAGGTGAAGTTTGAATATGAAAGCAAGGTCCAGGAAACGACCCTGAACCTTGCTGCCGATGACTTCGTGGAAGCCATTCTTGAAGACGCACTCGTGGGAAAGGCCGATTACGTCCCCAAGTATTAACCCGCGCTCCTTAAGACTCCTTGATTTCAGGAGCTTCCGTCTCCGCTTTCTTGCGGGTCTCATCAAACTTGGCCTTCATCGTGGGGTTGCAACGGGTGAGGCGCTTGATGGTGAGGTTGTCGGCCTTGTCGTTAGCCAGACGGAGGTTGTTCTCGGAACCAATTAGAGCATCCTTGATCTTCTAGAGATGGGCAATGGATTTGTCAATCTCATCGATGGCGGTCTTGAACTTCTCGCTGGCTAGGCGATAGTTGCGTCCGAAAGCGTCCTTAAAGGCATTGAGCTGGCCTTCAAAGTTGGTAACGTCGATGGATTGGCTGCGGGCGATAGCCAGCTGGCGCTGGTAGTCGATGCTCTTCTTGGCCGCATTCACCAGTAGGGTGATCATAGCCTTGAAGAACTGGGGCCGGATGACGTACATCTTGGGATAGCGGTGTGACACATCCACGATACCGCCGTTGTACAGCTCGTTATCGGGCTCCAGAAGGGATACCAGCACGGCATATTCGCAACCTTTGGCGGTACGGTCTGCGTCGAGCTTCCGGAAGAAGTCCTCGTTCCTGTGCTTGGTGGCCGTCTCATCCATCTCATTCTTCATCTCGAACATAATGGAGATATACTCCGTGCCGCCATCATAGTCCCGGAAGATAAAATCTCCCTTGCTGCCGGATGAGGAGTCATTGTCCTTCTCGAAATAGGCCACCGGGAAAAGCGGTCGCAGTTCTCCGTTGAAGATTGTGCTGCAGTGGGCTTCCAGACTCTCGCCCACCATCTTGGTGGAGAGACGGGTCTTGAAGTCCTTGAGGCGCTCTACTTCTTCTGCCACGCGCAGACGGGATGCGGCCTCGGATTTGACGACCTGCAATTTGCCTTCATATTCTGTCTGAAGACTCTTTTCGCGGAGTGCCGCTTCTGAGGCGACAAGCTTGGCCTGTGACTTCAGGCTTGCAATCTCCACGTCCTTTGCCTGGGTCGCTTCTTTCGCCTGCTGGCGTTCTTTCAGTAAAGCAATCTCCAGAGCCTGAGCGTTCTGGTCGATGGTGGCCTTGAGCGCGGCAATCTCCCGATCTTTTTTCCGTGACGGCGGCATTCATCTCTAGGTCGCGTTTCTCGCTCATAGCAGCAAGCTGGTCTTTGAGACGGAGAATCTCACTGTCCTTCTCGCTGATGGTTTTGTCTTTAACGGTCAGTTCTTTCTGATGAGCCTGTCCGGAGAGGGCTTCACGAGCCTCCCGCCACCAGATCTTGGCCCTCCATCTGATGGGGTGGCGGGACGCGGCCACGCTGCGAATTTACAAGTAGTTGATTTGCAAGGAGTTATAAGACAAGGGCGTGGAAACGTGGCCAAAAAACAGCTGCGTTTCCACGCTCTTGTAAAATTGGTATTTGATTATCAGCGAGTTACGGATTCGACTGTGGCCGCGTCCCGACCGGTTCTCGTGTTGACAGGCCCAACTTTTTCATAGAAACAATTTTTTAATAAACACAATACCAATTATCAAAATAATTCCTATTTTAGATGAACTTTTTAAAGCAATAAATGAAAATGAAACGGTTAATCGTTACGTTAGCGGCCGCGGCTATGACATGCGGCGCAATTTTCGCCCAGAACAGGGGCGATATGTATGTAGGTGGAATTTTAGGCATTTCTGGCGGGTCCAGCAAAACCAGTGTTACTGTCGGCTCGACAACCGTGAAAGGTGACTCCACGCCATCAGACACAGAATTTAATCTGACCGGAGAATTTGGATATTTCTTTGCCGACAACTGGAGAGTAAGCTGTGGGCTCGGTTACGAACTGCTGTCATCCCCTACCGGTAAAAAGGATGGCAAGTGGCTGAAAGACAACACAAATATTTTTGCTATAGGACCTAGCATAGCTTACTACCTCAACGTAACCGGCAATCTGTATTACACACCGGAATTCGGCATTTGCGGTTATTTCGGACAGTATAAGTCAGACCTCTCCTCATCTAAATTTCAGAAAAATGGAGTCGCAGGATTCGGTATGAATTTCGCCATCGGCCAGTTTGAGTTCAGACCTACAGCACATCTCGGGCTGAGTGTAAATCTCTTGACACTAGACTATGCTTACCTGAAGATTAAGGGCGATGATTCCGATAATTATTCGACGACTTCAGCTGTACAGTTCAGTCTCGGCATCAAACCTTCAGTAGGATTCCGCTACTATTTCTAGCACCAAGTTGATTGATAATATATGACCAGTCTCTCCTGAGGCTGTTTTTTTTGTTTTCGGCACTTCGCTTTCAGATATTGGGGCCAGGAGGCGCTTCAGAGAGGCGGCAACTCCGGGAGTTTGGCAAAGGGGTGCACTATGACTGCTATACATTGCCGCCGGCTTCCTTCAGATTCCGTATCGCAGCGGACACCTTGCCTTTGTCTGTAACCGTCCCAATATCAGGGCGGTTTAGGGACTTGCACCCATTATAGTATGTTCGTGAGGATTTCCTGCGAAGTTCCTGCGTTTTTTACTTAAAGTTCTCTTAAAATTTCAAGGGCAAAACTGCCACTCAGCCGCACAAAAGGCCAGTTGATGTTTTTTTACGCCTTTAACTTCGCTTAAAGTTCCTGCGTTTTTCGCTTAAAGTTCCTGCGTTTTTTCCTGTGATCCTATTTGGATTTCCGCCAGATTTTACCCGTATCCAAAAAAATATCACCGGAATCTCGTAGTGTTGTCAAAAGTCTGGATACCTTCCAATCTTTTTGTTCCTCGGTTAGATGCTGAGGAAGATATTCAAAAAGAAGTTGGTTAATCTTGAATTTCGGAAGGCCATCATGTTCTTCCAATGCTTTTAGAATCAGATTACAACAGAATTCCTTACTAAAGCCTTTAGCTTTGCTATACTCCGCTTCCTGCTCCGTCGCTTGGGCAATGGATTTGGCCACAATCAGCGCATTCTTCCTGCCTTCCACCAGTTGCTTGCTGCGGAGCATCTTCACCGCCTCGGCCGATATAGGCTTGTGCTTCTGCACCCGGTCCAGCAGAATGACTGTCTCCAAATCCAAATCCGTGTGCTTAATGAGCATCAAACTGTAGTCCAGGTCAAGGACACTTCCGGGGATGGTCAATGTTACCGCACCGGGGTCGGACAGATCATACTCCGGCAATGGCAAGTAACGCTCCCGCTGCTTCTGGAACAAGGTGTGGATGCCCAATCCCTTCGAGTCAATCATCTTGATGTTCACCATCGCATCTGCAAGAAAATGGTTCCTGTACTTGCTCGGGGTCTTTGTTCCCAAAATATAATCTTCGTAGGAACCATCAAAGAAACCACCGACATTCCAGAAGGTCAGGTCGTTCTCCGTTTCCGTCACTATTATCCTTGAATTGCGCTCAAACTGCTGGTGGGCAATGCAATTGTGGAGGGCTTCAAGCACCATCTCCTCGTCATATTTCCACACCTCGGCAGGAATCAGTTTGTCATCTCGATAAATCTTGAATCGGTAGTTGCGGATTTTCTTCAAAAGGCGGCTTGTAGTGAGCACAAAAGGAATCGTGAAAATCTCCCCGGCGGTCTCTGTCTCCGTGTGAAGCTTCCATACTAGTTGGGAGATATGCTCCAGGAAATACGCACTTTCTTCTTTGCCGACAAGCAGGAGTGTAGTTCGCGTAATCTTCCCGTCATAAGTCAGCTTTGCCCTGTCCAGAAAAGTTCTGTCATCCCACTTATCACACTCCTTCGATAGTTCCGGAAAACGTTCCTTGAATCCATCTCGCGCCTCCTTAATAGCCTCGACATTCAAATCTTTAAGCGATGCTCCGGGGACTATTTCGGCTGTCCAATCGTGCCCGCTGTTGTAGATTTCCCTTATCCAATCCAGATACGGAACTAGAGACGTTACATGGCTGTCTATCCGGATATAGGGCGCTCCCATGAAGCAGGTAGGTTGCCCCTGCGCGGCAGGAACGATCATTACTACAATCCGTTCCGCACCGTGATATAGGAATTCCTCGAAGCGGAAATCAATCTTCGGATCAACGTATAACTTCAAATAGAGTGATAGCGCCTGGTTTCCCTTTGCCTTCAATTTTGTTACGTCAAAGGTGGTTCCCTTGACGGTCAGGGTCTCGTCATCCACCCCAAAGAACAGGTATCCATAGTCTTGCCTGTCCAGACAGGCACCGTTGGACAGGGCCGAAATATACTCTCCCAAATGCCGGGCATCCTGATAATTGCTCTTAAACTCCAGAAACCGGTTCTCCTTTCGGTTCCGCTCAATCATCTGGTCAAGCAACTGGCTGTATGTTTCGTTTTCCATCATGGCGTCAAATGTTCATTGGCACAAATATACAAAAAAGCAACAACCTAAGATAATTGATAGTATTTAATGGCAACAATAGCCCTCATCTTTCTCGTCTTTTATTATTCACTTTTAATATATGGCGTTTTTCTGGAATGCCCCACGCCCTCACCGCACCATTCTCCAGTTATTGCCCATATTTCGTAAAACAGAAGCCATTCCGCAGCCCACGGCACTATTTTCATTGCCAAGAACATTGATGAATCCCACTCCCCAATCCTACCGTAATAAAGGCAGAGTTGTTGCTTCTCATCATCAAAAACATGAGGCAAAGATCTAGCGCCTTCTGCCTTTTTTAGTGGAGTGGGCTCTATTACGAATGTATTAGGTGGACTCCCAAAGGTATAGTCAATACGAATTCTATACGAACAACTGTTGGGTGAGGGCGTAATATCCATCTCCCAAATAAGATGACGAGGCGTCTGCATTCTCACCTCTCCATTTGGAAACTTTTTGGCAAGCACTTTAACTTGTCCAGATATTGGCACAACCGCCATCTTACTTACTCTTTCCAAAAAAGTTATGGGCTGCGACCTTAGTTCCAGCGCCTGCTCCAAGTGTTGCCGCGCCCGATGCCGCTGTTAACTTCCCTGCTTTCCTCTGGGCAAGTATCATATCGCCGTAAGCCTTAAATGATGCCTTTGACACCTTCTCTCCGAACAGTTCTTCAAACAAGGCCTGAAGCTTATCCAATCCATGCCCGGCAGCGGCCATTAACCTGTCAACATCAACCTGCAGCTTGCTGACCCACTTATAGAAATACTCCTCCTTCTTATTCTCCGGCATCCATCGATCTGCGAAATTCTCGGAAGAATTGACAGGATTCTTGATAACACGATGTCCCTGCGTACCTTCAATGAAGGATGTCATATTACGGGAAATATGCTGGAGAGCAGTAAGCAAATCCGTGGCATCATTGTACGTCCTGCCCGCGAGTGTCGTAATAATGATAGAAATGGGCTTATCATCCTCGTTACCATCAAACATAATATCACGGTGGCGCTTCATTAATTGGACCACGCGCTGCAGAGGAGCCTTGGTCTCATAGAATTTAGGAACGGGTGCAATAGCCTCTTTTAAGTTGATTGACCGCTGCAAATCCGTAGGTCGATAAGCTATGTTGTAGAACCACTTTGCGAACCCGAAAGGATTACTCTTCTGCCACTTATCGGAATCAGTCTCCGTCATATAGTCTGCCCTGGTGTTATCTGTAATACGAATGGCCGTCGTGTCAGAAACCACTGAATCAGAAGAAGCGAGCATCCTCTCCAATGCAGTTACATACCCCTCGTTAACGACACACGGAAGAACGTCCATATGATATTTTCCGTCTGCATATTTCAGCGTCCAGCAGCGCTTTCCTTCCTTATCCAACATATTGCGATAACGGTCTGACTCTTTTAGTCTGTCGCCAACTGCATTTTTGGTAAAATACTGTGTCCAATAGAACGGCTTTTTAGTCAGCTCGCATACAAGGTCAATATCCAGATCGGCATCTTCCGATACCGGTCGCACTGCAGTACCCAACAAGAACGAGCCCTGCGGCCTGATTTGCGGGGAATATGCTTTCAAAGGGCTTGGATCTTCGGCCAGATAGTTACCCACAGCTTTATAGCTGGTCGTAATCTGTTCATACTCTGTCTTCGTCACGTCGAGCGCTTTGCCAATTTCATTAAGCAGGACGGAAATCTGTTTTTGCTGATCTGTAGTCATATCTAATCATGTTTAATTGTTATCGTTTCAGTATCATCTACATCAACAGCGTTGTTCTTGTCGAACAGCACCAACTGTTTATCGGCTTTCGGCATCCATACTCGGCCCAATTCCACAGCGCAAGCCGCCGGCATGGCCATGAATACCTTTATTGATTGTTCCTGTGAGGCAGCATTAATCTCGTCCAACACTTGCCTGGTAATCTTTCGGAATTCTGCGAGCTGCCCCTCCGACTTCAACATATCGTTGTTGGGATTCTCTGCCGTCACAACCCACATGCTGACTTCATTACCGAAACGAGACTTCACCCGATGGACAATGGCAGTTGCGCTTAGCGAGAAAACGAGCACTGGCATCTTTGACGTGTCGTCAGGACGGATAATCTTCATAGGATTAGGCTCGTTGAGAGGCTGCCATTTCCAAGTATCTGGTTCTCGATGCTTCTGATACACCTTTACTTTGTGGAGGTCGGTAAGTTTGGTTCCGAGCTTCACGAGTAGAGGTTGCGGTGCCAAAGCGAAAACAGAAACGCAGTCTATATCTTCTCTGCCGACAAGCGCCTTGAGGCATTCCAAATACTTCTGGTCAAGTTGAACAGTCTCCGAAGTCCAATACCTATCCATAGAGTCGTAGATACTGGAATCACGATGGGAAAGCAGAACTGTATTCTCAGAAGGATAGTTGTCCGGCAGCATCGCCATGGCGAGTTCCCTTCTTGGTATGGAGGCTGCTTCCTTTCCAATATTCACCCCATATACGATAGGTACGCTGACTTTGGCAGCGTCGATTTCCGTAACCATACGAATCCTGTCCTCATGTTTTTTCTTCATCTCCCGCAGCATCTCGACAGTGTGCTCTGCTACCTGTTCATGGTCAATCAGCCGATGGTGGTCGTGACACATCAACATCACATTGTCAATATCGTCAACCAGCTGGGCAGATAAGGTCTTATCGCCTCTTGGACCATCCGGTGATGCGGCTACAATATGAGCCACAAATGCACGGTTAACTTCCTCTGAGGTCAAGTCATCCTTGTACAATAATTTATTGCAGCCGGCGTATTCACAACGGCCGGCGGCCTTCGCCCATAGTTTCGCTATTGTATGTGCGGTCGCATTTCCCGCTCTCTTTTTTGCCATATATCTACCTGATTATTAAAATTAACAGTGCAACATATTTGTATAATAATTCTACCCATTAAAAAACACCGTCACTAGGTTCTCTTTCCTAATGACGGCACAAAGATAAAGCCTTATTGTGCATTGTATCTGCATAATAAAAACATCAAATCTCTTTCAGACCAAGTTCGCGGAGATAGCCGTTGAATTTTGCCCTGGCATCAGCAAGTGTTCGCTCTATCTCGGAGAGTTTCTCCTGATTGGCAGAGAGGTCAATCTGCGCCTCTTCCTGCGCCAGGGAGACGTAGCGGGTGATATTGAGGTTGTAGTCGTTCTCTACGATTTCACGGATGCTGACTCGGCGGCTATACCGGTCTTCCTCTTTGCGGAAACGGTAGGTATCCACAATCTTGCCGATATGCTCCTCCGACAGGGTGTTCTGCTTCTTATCCTTGTTGTAGTGTTCCGCGGCATTGATGAAAAGCACATCGTCGGTTTTGCGGCATTTCTTGAGCACGATGATGCAGACGGGGATGCCGGTGGAGTAGAAGAGGTTGCTTGGAAGGCCGATGATACAGTCGATATTATCATCGGTGATGAGTTTCTGGCGGATAGCAGCCTCAGCCCCGCCACGGAACAGAACACCGTGGGGCAGAATGATGGCCATCGTGCCACTATCGCTCAGATAGTGGAAGCCGTGCAATAGAAAGGCGAAGTCGGCTGCACTCTTGGGCGCAACGCCATAGTTCTGGAAACGGGGATCTTTTGAGACTTCGTCATCGGGCTCCCATTTGAGGCTGAACGGCGGATTGGCCACAACAGCGTCGAATGTCACCGGCTTAACGGGGTTGCTGTCTTTCAGCAGGGGCCAGTCGTTGGTGAGGGTGTCGCCGTGGAAGATTTCAAACTCGGAGTCGTGCAGGCCGTGAAGCAGCATATTCATCCTGGCGAGGTTAAAAGTGGTTACATCCTTTTCCTGGCCATAGATTTTGCCTATCTTGCCGCCATGCTTTTTCATCTCGTTGTTCACGTTGAGAAGCAGGGAGCCGGATCCGCAAGCAAAGTCCAACACACTGGAGAGCTCTTTCTTGTGGCCAGTTGTCGGGTCTTGGCAGTCAAGCGTGACGATGCGGGAGAGGATGGTACTCACTTGCTGAGGAGTATAGAACTCGCCCGCTTTTTTTCCGCTACCCGCGGCAAATTGACCGATGAGATACTCGTAAGCATCGCCGAGGATGTCTCCACGCTCATCAAATTCGATCAGCTTCTCTTCCAGTTTAGCGATGATATTGCACATCATCTTATTCCGTGCAGTGCGGTCCTTGCCAAGCTTCTCGCTATCAAGATTGATCTCGGAAAAGAGGCCTTTGAAAGCGCCCTTGAAGGACTCTTCCTCTATATGACGAAAACTTTCCTTGAGCTCGGTCAGGAGGGAATCGTCCTGGGTGCGAGCCAGCTCATAGATTGCACTCCAAAGGTATTTGGGCTTGATGATATAATGCGTGCTCTTGAGCATCATATCCTCGAATTCCGGGACGTCCGCAGCGTTCTCTTCGTACCAAACGTAAAGGGGTTTGTCTTCGGGCAAGTCGCTTCCCAATTCCAGGCGTGCAGCCGCTTCATATCGGGCGCTGATGTAGCGGTAGAACAGCAGCGAGAGCATATAGTCGCGAAAGTTGTCGGCTGTCATAGCTCCTCGAAGGATGTCGGCAATATTCCAAAGGGCCCTGAAAAGCTGCTCACGTTCTTGCTTGGTCAGCGTGGTTTTCGCCGTGTTTTCCATTTTCTATGTCTTTTTTTTGTTTCTATTATTGGCTTTTAATTATCTACCAAAAGTATGTATCTCTCTTTCACTGCGAGCATCCGTCAAATCTGGCAGCATAAAATGGTATTTCTTCTTGATATGATAGAATAACGTCTTGATAGAGTCTTTATTGTCCTCGTTCATAAGTGTAGGTGAGAAGAACTGACCCTGATGAGAAAAGACGTTGACTATTCGCGAATACAAGTCAACAAGTTCCCCTTTACTAAAAGATGGTTCATCGAAGTCATTTCCTTTGTAGGTAATGCCGTCAAGAATATAACGATAATCCCGATGTCCAAAGAATTCTGCAATCTTCTCCATTACACTTCGCATTATGGTGAAATGATAAGTATAGAGCCTGTCATTGAAGATAGCTTCTTGAATTTCACTCATCATGGCGACGTTGTAGTAGAATGGCGTCTTGTCGCTCATGCTCTTGAGGATTACTTCATCAGAGTCTTTAGCCCTGTGCAGGTAAAACTGTCCAAGCTTTGAATCATTGCTCAGACCATGTATCATAACATGGAAGAATAGTGCGTGGTGGGTGGAAATAACGAACTTTATTCGTCTCAATTCATCGATTCCGCTGTTTATCACCCTTCTCTCATTCCTGAGACTATCACGAATAACATTATAAAGTTGAGCTGCAAAAGTAATTACATTGTTGTCGTCAAGAGACGACATAGGGTCATCAATGTAGATGTACTCAATACCTTTATAGGCGCTGTTCCCTTCAAGTACTTGGTCAACTATACAGCGGAAAAAGCACCATACAAATAACCTCTCTTCTCCACGCGAGATTTTAATATTCTCGAACGTTTCGTCATTCAAGGTTTTACTGAAAACCACATAGTCAGGAAGATCAGGATTCTCGCTATCATAATGAAAGTCAAAATCTATATCAGTAAAGACTTGAAGGTATTTACGTAACGGTTCACTAAAATTGAAGCCTGCCAGACCTTGGATTAAAGCCGAATCCTGATTGATTATCAGGTGGTGATCGGTATTGTTCTCAAGATCATTATCCCAAGTGAAGAGGTCTTCTGTATATGCGTTGTAGTATAGTGTATGTGGGGAGGCACCCTCTTCTCGACCATAGTGAGCAAAGTCATAAGATAACCGAGCCTTGCCTGTTCCGTTGTAGGCGAAAATGAGGGCGCAGTTGGTATACTTACCCGTTTCGTCTTCTTCAAAGACATCGCGTAATGAGGTGATAATATCGTAGTTGTAAGCCATGGCGAATGATTATTTAACAGGCTGAGGGAAGAGCTGCTGCATGAGACCTTTTTTGTGGATTTTGAGGGATTCGACTTTCTGCTCCTGGGCGGCAATCATCTGGTCTTCCGCTTCCAGACACGCGGCAATTATTTTCTGTTCAGAAAGAGTTGGTAAGTTAATTGAACACTCCCTCAATTTTTCATAAAAGAAATACTGTCTAACCCCTCCTTCCTGAACATTGATAACCATCCTACGGAATATATCCGTATGAAACCATTGCCAAAGAAATGTATCATCAATGCCATCTTTGGTTTGAAAAACTTCGTATAAAGAGCTAACGATGACGTCTTTACCCAAATCCTGATAACCAATTGATCCGACATTGATTCTAGCAGGATTATATGCGAAAGACTTCGGTGGGACAATTATGTACTGCCGACAATCAATGTCCTTCAAATATCCACCACCATCTTCAAACTGACTACTCTGCGGGTAGAAACCATCCTCGTTCGAAATAGAATATCTTTCATAAGGAATATTCTGCCTATTCTTCTTGCCGGCAGGAACGGTAATATCTTTGAACTTCTTCTTTTCCCAGTTTCCAGAAAAACCAGGGAAACGGAGGGCCGGGGTGGTGGCGCTGGGCTGCGGGAAGAGCTGCTGCATAAGGCCTTTTTTGTGGGCCTTGAGTGAGTCCAATTCGTTTTCCGCTGCCGTGATTACATCATCAAAGGAAGAAAGGCATTCTGCAATTTTCTTCATTTCAGGGGGAGTTGGGAGAATGACATTCAGCCCAAAGAAATCCCCCGTAGAGATATTCAACAGCCCGTGATTCCTGGCGCCTTCCTGTGCAATTGAGAGAATCTCGCTATCGAGAATTCCGGCATCAAAGTATTGCTCCCAGAAATCAATTTCTTCAGGATTGTTGCATTTAAAACAGATATAAAGCGTGGATACAACACCTTTATCGTATAGCCTAAGCGGTTTGATTGCGCCGACAGGACGACCTTGCGAAGAGCTCTTATTGTATGCAAATTCACCCTTGTGTAAGAGGTAATAACCTGTAACATCGGATGAAGCGACAGACTTCTTGAAGAACTCCAATTGGCTGATCAGACCATATTGGGCAGAAATGGTCAGGACATTCTGGTTATTCTCAGCGTTTTTCCGCGTTACTCTAGAAAACACTTCGTTCAGTTTCTTCTCTCGCCATTCACCGGTGAAACCCGGGAAACGAATGATCGGAGTTCTGGTATTGCTGTTATCCTTAGTCATGTTTTATATTGCTCGTTCCTTTATTTCACATATGCATTAAGACCTTCGATGGTATTGCCGCCGGAGAGAAGGGCAAATAGTGGTGCTAGGTCCGCGAGGAGTCCTTCCTTGGCGGCTTTGCGCTGCTTCCAGCCGTCGATATGGCTTAGGAGTTCGCGCAGGGCGTCTTCGTCCAAGCGGCGGAGCTTGGTGGTTTCGGCCACGAAGGCTTCCAGTGCGGCGGGCTCGATGCCGTACTCTGCGGCGAGAGCGGCAATCTGCTGATTGAAGCGCTTGTCTTTGTAGGCCTTGTAGCGCTCACGAATCTCCTTCTCACTGATGCCGCTACCCTTGTGGAGTTCTTCTTCGATGAAGGCTTTGAGGTAGTCGCGCTCGTTCATCAGGTCCACGCTGCCGGACAGGATATCAAGAAGCTGCTCTTTGGTAATCTTCACCTTCTCAAAGTGGGTGTCGGTGTACTTGGCCAGCAGTTTCATGATATAGTCGTAATCCACCAAGGTGGAACTGAACAGGGAGAGTTCAAAGTCCGGCTCCTCCTCGGGATCTTCCTTGGATTGGCTTCCCCTTTCATTTCTGCAACGACGTGCAAGATCCAGATATGCCGTGCGGAACTGTTGGAGGGTGTCCCCCGGCATAGCGGTCTCTATAGCATCCTTCATTTCTTCCGGCATATCCACGTACTGGTCCAGTTTGAGCGCAAGACGCTGGACATCTTTGAAGGCACTGATAAATTCGCCGGTGTTCTCCCCCTGAGGAATGTTAATCACCTCGTCAGGTTTGCATTCCAAACCCATACCGTTCATCACGGTTTGGAGTTGCGTGATGGCTTCCTTGTATTTCTCCACCACCGATTCGACAGGTTCCACCAGCCAGTACTCTTTTCCTTTGTCGTGGTCGAATCCGCTAAAGAGTACCATAGCGTCGTCCATCTGTTTTTCCAAGTTGCGGTAGCAGATGATGTTGCCGTAAGGTTTTGTGCCGTCAAGAATGCGGTTGGTACGGCTGAAGGCCTGAATGAGTCCGTGCCATTTGAGGTCTTTGGCGACGTAGAGGGTATTGAGGAACTTGCTGTCGAAGCCGGTAAGCATCATCTCCACGACGATTACGATGTCCAGCTTCTTGGCGTGCGGAAGATCCTTGTTGGGATACTTCTGGTCTTTGAGGCGGCCCTGCACATCGCGGTAGTATTCGTCAAAGAGATCGACTGTGAAGTTGGTGCCGAATTGGGCGTTATAATCGTCGATGATCTTACCCAGCTCGCTTTTGTTGCGTTCCGGATCCTCATTGTTGTCTGCTTCCTCCTGGGGCAGGTCTTCGTCGGAGCTGTTCCGCATAGGCGGTGTGAACACAGCCGTGACATTCAAGGGCACATAATCGGGAACGTCTTTGACAAGCGCATCCTGCAACTCCTTGAATATTTCATAGAAGATTATTGCTTCCGGGATGGAAGGTGTGGCGAGGAGAGCATTGAAACGACGGTTTGCCGTGAGGGTGTCGTGGTTGTCCAGAATGTGTTTGACAATTTGCCAGATGGTAAGGGGCTCATTGATAGGATTCCCGTCGGCATCCGTGTTGCCGTAGTGCTCCACCTTGAAGCGAAGGACGTTGTTGTCCGTGATGGCGTTGGTGATGGTATATTGGTGCAGGCATTTCTGGAATATATCCTTGGTGGTGACATACTCGGCCTGCTGGCCGTTTATGCGTGTGTAGCTGCTGTTCTCCTCGAATATCGGAGTGCCTGTGAAGCCGAAAAGCTGGGCCTTCGGGAAGAAGTTCCGGATAGCGGCGTGATTCTCACCGAACTGGCTGCGGTGACATTCGTCGAAGATGAAGACGATGCGTTTGTCTCTCAGGCGCTCCAGGCGCTGGTGAAACTTGTTCTTGTTGGTCGGATCCAGGGCGATGCCGAGCTTCTGGATGGTTGTAACAATGACCTTGTCGGCATAGTCGGTGCTTTCCAAGCGACTTACGAGGGCTGCGGTGTTTGCGTTTTGTTCGACGCAGCCTTCCTGGAATTTGTTGAATTCATCACGGGTCTGCTTGTCGAGATCCTTGCGGTCCACGACGAAGACACATTTCTCAATGTCACTGTTGTATTTGAGCAAGGTCGAGGCCTTGAAACTGGTGAGGGTCTTGCCGCTGCCGGTGGTATGCCAGATGTAGCCGTTTTGGTTGTTTTCCGAGACACAGTTAACGATGCTTTCAACAGCGTAAATCTGGTAGGGACGCATAACAAGTATCTTCTTCTCCGTCTCAACAAGCACCATATAACGGCTGATGAGGCGGCCGAGGGTGCACTTGGGGAGCATCATGTCGGAGAATTTGAAGAGTTCCGCAATTTTGTGGTTGCTCTCGTCGGCTGCGTGATAGACGGGAAGATAGTTATTGGTGGCGTCGAAGTGAAAGTGCTCGTCGTTATTATTGGCAAAGTACATAGTGTCGCTGCCGCCGTTGCTGACGATGAAGAGCTGCATGAAACACATCAGCGTATTGGTGTAGCCGTTTCCGCGGTCTTGCTTGTAGCGGACAATCTGTTCAACAGCCTTCATCGGCGAAACGCTGTGGCGCTTGAGCTCAATCTGTACCAGTGGCAGGCCATTGACCAAGATGATGACGTCGTAGCGTTGTCGGCTGTTGGCGGTATTGATAGTGAGCTGGTTCACCACCTCATAGTCATTCTTGCACCAGTCCCGCAGGTTCACAAGGCTGTAGTCGAAGGTGGTACCGTCGTTCCGCACGAATGTTTGTTTCTCGCGCAGGCGCTTGGAGGCGGTGAATACATCGGCCGTGACGTTCTCCTGCAGGAGCTTTCGGAATTCATCATCCGAGAGAGAGACGAAATTGAGCCGCTCGAATTTTTGGCGGAAATTGCTTTCAAGCGCATCCAGGTCACGGATGTCGCTGCGGTAGGTGTATTTCATCTCCTGGAGTTTTTCCAGGAACTGCTGCTCGAGCTGTGCTTCGCTTTGGATCATATCGTTTGTGTGTTTGTGTTATTTCGAGTGCAAAGGTAAAGGCTTATTGTGCACTCATTCTACACAATTATATTTTTCTGTCAAATTCTTGGTTTTTTCGCGGAATCTCTCACGAAGAGAGGCCGGAGCCAGCACTTCGACCTGATCTCCCTGGGAGAAAATGAGAGATTCCAGCTCACGAGTCAAAAAAACAGTCAATTGAACGATGCAATTTTCATCATCCAATATGGCCTGAGACGGATGAAGGGGCTTTGTTATAATATATGGGTATTGTCTCTTGTCAAATTTCAAAACCACCTTTTCGGGTTCCCCTTCACGCGGAACCGATACGCCTACAACGTCTTCGAAATACTCCTCAAAGTTAAACTTCGTGTTGGGGATATACGGAATGTCTACGACCTCGATACTGCCTATCCGATCCAGAGGCAGATTGATAAGGTTGTTTTTGTCCTGCTCGGTTATACCGAATAGGAACCAGCGATTATTGTACTGTTTCAGGTAATATGGGTGTACGGTGTAGCTCATCTTCCCCTTTGTAAAATGCCTGTAGGAGATCTTCAGAGCTTTCTGATGTACAATAGAATTGTATAATGTCGAGAGATTTTCTATACCTGTTAAAAATGGGTTCTTCTCGTAACCGATGACCGGCGTGGCGCTTCTGCTACGGCCAAGTTTGTCTTCAAAATTGGCGATGAATTCACTTACCCAGTCAAAACCGGCCTCTCCGTTCAGCCGGTTTAGCATAACGAGCGCTTCATCCAGTTTGTCAAGCTCCACCTCGGAAAAATCTCGTTTATTGATGGAGAAGTTCTCGTCCGAATACCTGTAATAGCAACGGTGGCCTTCATAGTATCGCTTGATGGGCGCATTATAACCGCTCTCGCTTTGCATATAGCTTATGTCAGTGAAAACAGTGCGCTTCTTGACCTGATAGCTTTCTTTTGTAAAGGGATTCTGCTTGGAGACATAGAATTCCTCCAGCGCATCATTACACGCGGAGACGAGATCCTCTATGAAGAACTTCCTATACCTATTGCCAAAACAGGCATCAAGGGCTTGATACCTGATCATGGCATGCTTGTTTGTCGCCATTCAGAAAAAAATGGTAATATGCTTATCTTAAATGCAAATTTAAGAAATATTAGGAAATGCGGCGCAAGATAAATAAAAATTGTGCAGTGTTTCTGCACAATTTTCGGTAATACTCTTAATGTAAACGACCTTATCTTTCATGCCATACTTTTGCAGTGACGCGTTTTAACTTGCGTCTGCAAGAAAAGGACATTAAGTATGATACAGTACATCGCAGACGAAGCGCACTTTCAGGAAGTCATAGCTCGCGTTGCAAACGTGAAAAAACACCTTTGGATCGGGACTGCCGACATAAAGGACCTGTATGTCGGCGAGCGTCCTCTCCTTGGCGTACTTGCCGACCTGATCAGCAAAGGGCGTGAAATCCGTCTCACCCATGCCAAGGAACCAGGCCCGAAATTCAGGGAGGATTTCGACCATTATCCAGTACTGTTTTCCGGACTGGAGCGGGTTCTGTGCCCCAGAGTACACTTCAAACTGATTATCTTTGACTTCAAGCTTGCCTACATCGGCTCGGCAAATCTCACCGGCGCAGGCCTGGGAATGAAAAGCCCACGCAACCGCAACTTCGAGGCAGGCATCCTGACAGATGAACCCTCTCTGGTCGAAGCCGCAATGAACCAATTCGATACCATCTGGGCCGGCTTCAAATGCAAAGACTGCGGCCGCAAGCAATACTGCTCTGATCCTATCGATTGTCAAAAATGACTGCTGGGCAACTTTTGTTCTCTTGGCTGAACTCATAATCAGGCGAGCCAAGTTCAGCAAATAATGCCATGTTCACTACTATTTTTGAGACAGACGGCGGCCCACCTGCCACTCTTTAGCAGTTTCAAACTATATCTTTACGGCATGAAAAGAAACATTGACAAACCGGACATATCATCGCACGGCAGACCTCGTACGGGCGCTGCTGGTGATGAAGAAAGACGATATGGATGACGACTACATGATTGAAAGCCGACTGGTCCCGATATTCGACATTCCGTACTCAGTTCTGCGTCTGGAGGATGACGAATACTATGGTTCGGATTTCATCCGTATGGCAGCCATCCTACAGGAGACGGAGAAGAACAAGCCTGGCATGGCAGATGTTAGTTGTGACTGAAGGACAAATCACCCTCGGCCACGGACAAGGATCTGGAGAACTCAAATGACCTGGATGACGGAAGTTCCTGGGCGGAAGGGCCTCTCGTGCATCCTAAATTGTCACAAATCACCATATGCTACGCTCTCATGCGCTATGCACCCACATGAACTGGTCCATTCCGGACGTTCTGCGCATAAATGATTTCTCAATAGAAGTCAAACTCACTGTCCAGCAGTTCTCCGACCAGGAAAAGAACAGGCTCCGCTGGTGGAATAAATATGATCTTCCACGCTTCAAGAATGTGCTTTTGAAGGAAGCGGCAGCACGCCCGGAAGGTCTTCCGCTGGAAACCGCACTCCTGCAGCGCTGTCGGGACTACTTCGAGGACTATGCAGATGAAGTCCTTGACAAGGTCGGCATCTCAGACATTGACCGTTATCTTGAGACCCTGAAACACAAAATCGATAATCCCTACCAAAATGACACTCAAAGACCTGATACTCAAATATGATCTCGACACCCTGCCTCTCCACAGCTCCCAGCAAAAGATCGAGGAGAAATCGGACGAAACCCACACCGTCTACAGATACCGACTGGTCCCGACCTTCGACTTCAAGCAGGAACTGCTGAGACTCGGGCCCTCTGTCGAAGTGCTGGAGCCGGAAGAGCTGCGCGACGAAATGGTCGACGACATCAGGAGGAGGGCAGAGAACTATAAGATTTAGCCGTGATTATAATTTCTAAAATAGTGCGTAATAAGTATGCTATTGAAGAGCTTCAACCAACATACTTATTACGTTTTTATTTTCCACAAATGGTTTGAATACTTCCTCCCATAAATTGTCCGCCAACCCCTTTGCATCTTGTTTAGCCCTGAACAGGCATTCTTCCACAAGCTTACAAGAATCATTGTTGCCATCGTGAAACACCTTTGCCGGAATTGTCTTCACAAACGGATACCACGAATGTTCCCGGCTCTCATGAAAGCCATTGGCCGTCAAGAAGTCTTTCAATTTGGTATTGCCATAAACCTTCCCAATAAAATCTTCAGGAGTAATTTCAGAAGGATTAATCCATATCCCAGCTCCTCGTTTATACCAAGGACATGTCCAGAATTGCCATTCTATACAAATCTTCAGTGTATGATGATTATGTAAAACAATGGATATATAATCATCCTTAGCATCATACTCCCAACCGGCTCCGGACAAATTGGATTCAGCAATTATCCTCATCTGAGTCAATAGACGACTCTTCAGTTCGCGGACCATCATGTCCTTCATATTGGAGAGTTCCACAAACGAGTTCCAGTCTTCTGCAGTTTAAAAAAAACTCAAAACCTTCTCTATCTCATTCATTTCCTTATAACTGTTTGCAATATTCAATATATTGGGCAATCAGATTTCTGAGCTGAGTATTCTCTGCCGGAAATCCTTTCATGCATTTTCCTAACCACTCAGGGATATCCTCGTGAAAAGTCATCACTTTTGGTTTCATCGGTAGTTCTTCCGGCAAGTCTTCAGGATAGTCAACCGGACGTGAAGTTGAATTGGAATTAATATGTTTGGTTTCATCCGGCACCAAATAAACTATTTTGTACTCAGGGTGCTTCGAATAATAATCAGTATCGCTATCTTCTTTGCGTTTGTGAATATTCTCATACCAATACCGGTACAATTGATTTGGTTGATCTACTGCCCAATTGGATTTGTTCTCAATTATGACAGCGCCTAACGGATTCAGTCTTCTTAACAGAACATCCACACGCCCTTCTTCAGCCGTTATTATCCACTCCTCATTGCCTTCGTCCTTCTCAAAACCAATATACTCCAAAAACGCAGACAAGAACAATTTGCCTTGTCCATGCATCGGATTATCCGAAAGGAAAAAATGCAGGATTCGGCTATGGATGGGTTCACTTATGCCGGAAAACTCATTCCAAAGGGAAAATACATTGACGTACTTGCCCATCTTCGTATTGGACATCCTCTCCGCCTTGATGTCTTTCATAATTGAACTGCACAACTCAATCGTCTTCCGATATTTTTCCAAATTCTCTTCCATAATCTACAGATTTATCAAATGCGGTTCAAGCAGCATGCCGTAATGCTCATCCATCATGGCAGCATTGGAAAAGACGGTTCCGCCGCTTTCCTCCAGGCCATTGGCCTTATGGATGTGGCCGAAAAGATGTATCCGGGGACGGACTGCCTTCACACGCGAGAGAAGTTCATTGGAGCCGTAATGGATGCTTCCGTCCCGGTCGAGGATTCCGTATGGCGGGGCATGGGTAATCAGCACATCCACGCCGTCAGGAATCTTTTCATAGAACTCCTTCTGGCATCCGGAACTTCAGTCCTCCATAAACATGGGGTCCCCATAGAATGTCACGCCGTCTATCTCCACCGAACTGTTGCACAGATAATGGCAATTGGAGTCAAGTCCGTCAATGACGGCACCATACAGGCATGCGTCGTGGTTCCCCGCCACGAAAATCTTATGGGCATAGGGAAGTGCGCTGAACCACCTCATAAAGTCCAGCACCTCCGAGGATGATCCGTTCATGGCAATGTCCCCCGAGTGGACAATCACGTCCGCCTCTGGAAGACTGACAAGGCTGCGATGCGCCCCATGGGTATCCGAGAGATGAAGAATGTTCATGTCAAAAAGCATTCTAGAACTCCAGGTTCACTTTATATATAGGATCTTCCAGTTCATCTTGCTTGACTAGGAACATGGTCATATAGACAGGTAGGTATTCGACATTGCCCTTCACGTGCAGGTTGTCATTGCACAGAACTATCGCCCTCCGTATTCCATAATTCGGGATGCTCAAGAGTTTGGACAGCGCATTATGACGTTCGTAATCCTTACCAGACTTGACTTCCAAGGGAATGATTTCATCATCCGTTTCCAATATAAAATCAATTTCACCCTGCTTCTTGCTGTTGAAGTAGTATAAATCCCATCCATGAGCGTGAAGCTCTTGTGCGACAGCATTTTCAAATACGCTACCATAGTTCACGTTCACCTTTCCCTGCAGAATCTTCAGTTGGATGCCTCCTGATGAATATTGGCAAGAAAGCAGCCCTACATCGTTCTGGAAAAGCTTGAAAAGGTTCCGCTGCTCACTCAGTTTCAACGGGGAGACTGGCTCTTCGACATTGTATGTCGGAAGTGCCATGTCTGCGTCTTTGAGCCAGATGAAATCATTTTCATGTCTGCCGAAAGTCATATTCTCATTGAGACGTTTGAGGATGAACCGTTTGTTCTTGGCATTCAACTCAGAAGGGATGAGATCAAATACCTCATTGATATATAGTTTCTTTCTGACATCCTGATCGTAACGGGCTATGTCTTTCTTATAAAGATTGATAATATCCCTTTGTTCTTTCACCACGTTCTGAATATTGTTGGAATCTATATAAGTCTGGACAGCAGCAGGCATACCTCCAACTATGATGTACAACTGAAATAGTTGCATCATCTTTTCATGTATATAGGCATCCACCAGCGTTTTTTCCGACCAAGATTTCTTGACAGCATCCAACACATTCTCCGGCACCCCCACGGCACTGACAAATTCCTCAAAATCCATGGGATAGACCTGCATCTCTGACATATAACCAACAGGCACTGAACGGATGTCTTTCAATTCAACACCCAGAAGGGAACCACTCAACGCATAAATATAGCTTCCTTCATCCACCAATGCTTTAACCCAGGTCATCACATCCGGGCATTCTTGCACTTCATCAAAAAAAATCAATGTTTTGCTTCGCACCAAAGGGACTCGCGAATATGCCGAAATCCTGAGCAGCAGTTCTTTGACATCTCCTGCCCCATTGATTATGTCCATCGCCTCCGGCTGAAGCAAGAAATTGAACTCAATGAGATTCAAGCCATGCAGTTTAGCATATTTCCGGATAGAATAGGTCTTACCTACCTGTCTGGCGCCGGTAAGAAACAACGCTTTCTTCGAGTTGGAGAAATGCGCATCTATCTCGTTGTCAATCTTTCTATTAAGCATATATTGCACAATTTACGCAATGTGTTTTACCACAGTTTTTGCAACTTTTCCAAGGCAAATCTATGCTATTTTTGCAACTTTTCCAAGTATTTCATCTTTTATTCACATTATTCTCTACAACGACCTTCCCTGGAAAAGGTGGTTCTTCCGCAATTTAGTTGAAGCACAGGTCGCTGAAGACCATTTTTCGTTT
>ERZ1026844.19-NODE-19-length-160133-cov-20.257999_pt1 | contig 160133 bp, 118 predicted proteins | sample MGYA00380152_ERZ1026844 | MGnify/ENA primary metagenome ERZ1026844 (study PRJEB33269, sample SAMEA4719788) | human gut metagenome | biome: human-associated habitat; feature: organic feature; material: feces | place: Cameroon | collected 2013-10 ... | reverse complement strand
TTTCGCCCATTGCCCAATATTCCCCACTGCTGCCTCCCGTAGGAGTCTGGGCCGTGTCTCAGTCCCAATGTGGCCGATCACCCTCTCAGGTCGGCTACCCATCGTCGCCTTGGTGGGCTGTTATCTCACCAACTAGCTAATGGGACATGAGCCCATCTCAAACCACTGAATCGTTTTTACCCCTGCGCGATGCCGCGCTGTGGTCTTATGCGGTATTAGCACCAGTTTCCCGGTGTTATCCCCCTGTTTGAGGCAGGTTGCTCATGTATTACTCACCCGTTCGCCACTAACCTATTGCTAGGTCCGTTCGACTTGCATGTGTAAGGCATGCCGCCAGCGTTCGTCCTGAGCCAGGATCAAACTCTCAAGTTCAATCTTGACTGTTCCGACTTTGTCTGACAAATTTACTTTGCGTAAATTGGAATTTGACGTCGAAATTTATTTCGTGTTTTAATTCACTACAATTTCTTAATTCGCTTTTCCATATCTTCAATTTTCAATGTGCTGCTGTTGCCTTTCACGGGCGACAGTGTTTACATACTACCATATCTAAATTCGCTTGTCAACGATTTTCGCAATATTTTTCAAAGTTTTTTTAACTTTTTTCAAAATGTTTTTGAATGCACAATCCCGCGTTGTTCCCGATAAATCCTGAGCCGCAGCGTTTGTCGCCGGCGACGGGTTTTAAGGAGATTTGCGATGCGCGGTTATCAAAACTTACCGCGATTTCGTCAACTGAATTTTCAATGTTCATTTGTAAACAACATTTGCGAATTATAGCCTTATCTTTTTATTCCGTCAAGCAAAAAACGGGGGTTTTTTACAAAAAAATTAAATTTTTTGTATATTTTGACATATCTTTTTATTTGTCAAAGTCAACGGGACAGACATTACCTTGAAACACTATATATAGAAACGTGCGCGCATACGCGCGTGCAAGCGCTCGCGTATGTATGCGCGTCAATATAATAAGCATATTTCGTTTTCTATTTTTTCGACAAACGGTCTTTTTGGGATTTTTTGAAAAAGGCGGTTTTGAAACAGGATTGCAATAATGCAAAGTATTTCCGATTATTCTTAATCTTACGAAAGCGGTTTATTAAACTATCCATAATCTTGCGTAGGCAAGATTTCACCCGCCGAAGGCGGATTTCATCACACCGTGATTTCACCACAACGTGATTTCATTAAAAAAGCCCCCTTCGCGTTTTGCGAAGGGGGCGCGTTGTTTTTTTATTATTTGTCAAGCCAGAGCGTTCCGCCCGGATTCATAATACCGTTGGGATCGAAATGGTGTTTCAAAGCTTTCAGCATATCCATCTGAACGTCGCCGAGTTGTTTTGCGTTGTACGGCGCGAAGAGTTTGCCGATGCCGTGGTGGTGACTGATGCTTGCGCCCGATTCCTGAATCGCGTTAAGCACGCCGCTGTGGAACTCCTTGAACTTTTCGATGCCCTCGTCCTTCTGCATCCAGATGAAGTAAAGGTTTGCGCCGTTCTGATAGCAGTGCGAGATATGGCAGGTGCAGATGACGTTGGGGTGCGATTTAATGAACTTTCTGACGTAGTCGTGAATGTGATCGACTTCGTCCCAGGGCATTGCACATTCGAGCGTGTCGATGATAACGCCGAAGTCCTGATAATTGTCGCGCATATAGGGATCGGAGAAACGTCCCGACGACCATTTCGGCACGACGATGCCGGGCAGGAACGACGTCAGATGATGTTTTCTCGCGTTCTTTTTGACGTTTCTTATCGTCATTCGCTGATAATCGGGATCGCCGTCGCAGAAACCGACGATAAGACAGCATTTTCCGAGTTCGAGTCCGAACGTCTTCAAAAGTCCTTCGATTTTGCCAAGTCCGTACATTCTGAGACCAAGGTCGCTTTCTTCGCCGTCGGAAATTCTGAATACGGAAGGTACGCCGCGTTCAGCCTGCATAACGTCGCGCATAAACGCAACGCCGCTGTCCCAATCGCGCGAAAGATAGCAGAAAGGTATTTGCACGCGGGAACGTCTGTGGAGTTTCAGCGTAACTTCGGTAAGGATGCCGAACGCGCCTTCGCTGCCCATCATAATCTGGTTAATATCGGGGCCCGTCGCTTTTCTGGGAGCGCGTTCCGTACGGAAAGTACCGACGGGAGTAACGTATTGCTGAGTGAGAACAAGATCTTCGATCTTGCCATAATAGCAACTGTTCTGCCCCGCGCCGCGCGTTACTACCCAGCCGCCGACCGTCGAATACTCAAACGACTGCGGGAAATGACCGACGGTGTAAGCGTTGCCCGACTTGAAATTATCGGGATTGTTGAGATACGCTTCAAGCGCCGTTCCGAAAATACCGGGCTGCACGGTAACGGTTTCGTTGATTTCGTTGACGGAAATGATTTTGTTGAAGTTTTTGCCAAGGTCGAGCGTGATCGAGCGTTTTACCGTAGGTTCGACGCCGCGTGTTACGGACGAGCCGCCGCTGTAAACGTAAATCGCGATTTTGTGCTCGTCGCAGTATTTCACGATGTTTTCGATTTGTTCGGTCGTCGAGGGATACAGTACGAGGTCGGGCACGTTTTCGACAATACCTTCGCGAAGGCGCATAAGGTCGATCATCGTCTGACCGTATGCAACGCGAAGCCTTGTGTAATCGTCGTCCGCGCCGTCGCCCGCCACAAATGCAAGAAGCGCCTTGTGTTCTTCAATGGAAAGTTGCGACTTTATCTCGTATTTCACGGGAGAATCGCCGAAATTCTTCTTGCTGTTCAAAAACTCGGGCGTGAAGTCCAATTTTTTCATCATATAATTGAACATTCCTTCGCTCGGAACTTTATATTCTTTCGGATTGCCCCACTTGAAAATGCTGCGATAACTGCCGGCAGGGGCTTCCGTCGTGTACCAATCGAGTTTTATGCCGTTTTCGTAGGTTCTGGGATGACCTGCAATGGGGTCTTTAACGGTTCTCCAAGGAACTTTCGGATAAGAGTTTTTTGACATAATTTCACCTCATATAATTTCTATGATTCAATTATAATAGCGCGCGCAAAATAAAGTCAAGGTTTTTTCCGCATTTTGTCGGTCAAATAGCCGACATAAAAAGAACAAAAACAAAAGACTGTCGCAAGGACAGTCTTTTTGACATTTTATTGCGTTTTTACGTGTCATTTTGACAGTAAATCGGAAATTTCGATAATTTGGTCGAGAGTCAGCGTTTCGCCGCGCGCCTTTAAGTCGATATTCAGGCTTTCAAGGATTTTCGCCGCCTCGTCTTTTTGCACGGGATAAACCGCAGTCAGATTGTTCAAAAGCGTTTTTCTTCTCATCATAAACGCGCACTTGATTGTTTTGTTGACTTTTTTCTTATTGACGCCCGCATACTTATCGTATACGTCGATTCTCACGATGCTGCTGTCGACTTTCGGCACGGGATAAAACATGCTTTTGTCAACCTGTCCGACGATTTTCGCGTCGCCGTATAAGGAAATTGCCATTGTAATCGCGCCGTAATCTTCGGTTGCGGGTTTCGCGACGAATCGGTCGGCAACTTCTTTTTGTACCATAACAGTTATCGCCGACGGATGCACGCCTTCTTCCAGAAAACGCATTACGAGCGCGGTCGTGATATAATAAGGAATATTCGCAACGACTTTGAATTTTTCGCCGACGATTTCAAGAAGTTCCTTATCTTTCATTTTCAGAACGTCTTTGAAAATCACTTCGACGTTATCAAGCCCCGAAAGCGTTTCGTCCAGCACCGGCTTCAACGCGCGGTCAACCTCGAACGAATACACCTTTTTCGCTTTTTCGGCAATCGCGCGGGTGAGCGTGCCTGCGCCCGTTCCTATTTCGACGACGACGTCGTTTTCGTCCACGCCCGAAAGCTCCACGATTTTATCGAGGAGATTTTTGTCCGTGATGAAATTTTGCCCGAGATTATGATTGAACCGAAAACCGTTGTCGATTAAAATATCCTTAATCTTTCTCATTGTTCGTAACTTTGGACGTACGTCCTGACTCTGAACTCGACGCCCGCCTGTTTTGCGACGGCGCGGCATTTTTCGATTTCTTCGTTTCCGATGACGTCAACGACGGACATAACGGTGCGGATACCTTCTTTTTTGCAGTTTACCGCAAAACGAAGCATTTCGTAAAACCCTTCTTCGTTGAATTTGCAATGGCAGATTTTATTGTACTTTTCGGCGTCGGACGCATTCAGACTTATCGACACGGTGTCAATAAGTCCTTTGAGTTTCATCGCCGTATCGGGCCCCGAAATAAGTCCTGCCTGACCGTTCGTGTTAAGACGGGTTTTCATACCGTGTTCTTTGAGCCATTTTGCAACTTTCAGCAACACGTCGAAAGCGTACAGCGGCTCGCCGAAACCGCAAAACACGGCTTCTTTATACTTTGAAAGGTCGTACTTTTTCAGGTCTTCGATGACTTCGTCGGCGGTCGGTTCCTTGTCAAGCCACAGATAATAATCCAGCACTCCGTCGCCGGTATGCCTTATGCAAAATTCACAGTTATTACTGCATTTATTGGTAAGGTTTAAGTATATTTTGTTGTCGTAAACGTAAGTTAATGTGTTCATTTTATCTTCTTAAACAATCTTCTTGCATTGTTCGTTGTGATTTCTTCAATGTCGTTTATTGATAAATTTTTAATCGCCGCAAGTTTTTCGGCAACAAGGCGGACGTTCTTCGGAAGGTTTATCGTGCCGCGAAGGGGCGTCGGCGCAAGGTACGGGCTGTCCGTCTCGACAAGCAGTCTGTCAACGGGTATTTCCGCCGCAGCCTCCACCGAGTGCCTTGCGTTTTTATAGGTAATCGGCCCGTCGAAACCGAAGTACAAGTCGTATTTCAAAAGACTTTTTGCGTATTCCGCCGTGCCGCTGAAACAATGCACGGTCCCGCCGTATTCAAGGAGTTTTTTATTGTCCTTTAAGATGTCAAAAAAATCGCCGTACGCGTCCCTGACGTGAAAAACAAGCGGAAGGCGCAGAAAATGTGCGAGTTCCATTTGTTCGACAAGCACGGTTTTCTGGATTTCCCGCGGGGAATTTTCGTAATAATAATCAAGCCCGACTTCGCCGATTGCGACGACTTTTTCGTTTTCCGCCATCTTGCAAAACTCGTCGTATTGCGCGGTTGTCCTCCCCGACGCTTCCTGCGGATGAATCCCGACGGTCGCATACACGTCGCGGTTGTTTGTCGCAAGCGCGAAATTGCACACGCTCGACGCGTAATCGCTTGACGAAGTAACGACGCAATACAGCCCGTCTTTTGCCATATCGCTTATGACGCTTTCGGCAAGCGGATGCAGCCTTTCGTCGTCAAGATGGCAATGCGTGTCGATGAGCATTATCTGACGACAGCGCCGCTTGACACGGCGGATTCGGGCGAAACGAGCGTAACTTTCCCGTCTTGTCCGCACGCGCAAAGTATCATACCCTGACTGTCGATGCCGCGAAGTTTCACGGGTTTAAGGTTTGCAATTATGACCACTTCTTTGCCGATCATTTCTTCGGGCGTATAGAACTTTGCAATGCCGCTGACGATGCTTCGTTCGACGCCGCCGACGTCGACGGTAAGGTGCAGAAGTTTGTCCGCTTTTGGCACTTTTTCGCACGCGACGACTTTCGCGACTCTTAAATCGAGCCCCGCAAAATAGTCGATGTCTATTTCGGGTTTTTCTTCTTCCTTCACTTCGGGAGCAGCGGGTTTTTTCCTTGCCTCGTACATTTCGTGCGCCTTATCAACGACTTCTTTCACGTCAAGGCGTCTGAACAGAATTTCGGGATTTTCAACGACTTTCGTGCCGTTTTCAATGCCGCCGAAACGGACAATTCGGCCGTAGTCGCGCACAGTTGTGCCGAAATACGACGTTACTTTTGCCGCGGTGTCCGGCATAAACGGTTCCAACAGCGACGTGCCGATTACGATACTTTCTGCAAGGTTATACAAAACCGTTTTAAGCCTTGCGGTCTTGGACTCGTCCTTGGCGAGCGCCCACGGCATAGTTTCGTCGATATATTTGTTTGCGCGTTTGAAAATCACAAAGATTTCGGACAGCGCGTCGGATATTTTGAATTCGTTGATTTTTGCGCGCACTTTTTCGTATGCGCCCGTAACGGTTGCGATAAGGTCGTCGTCGACGTCTTCCTTCGCCCCTGCGTTTTCAAGGACTCCGCCGAAATACTTGTTGCTCATCGCGACGGTGCGGCTGACGAGATTGCCGTAAATGTTGGCAAGGTCGTTGTTGATTTTGTCGGTGATCCACTCCCAGTTGATGATACCGTCGGTTTCATACGGCATTTCGGCAAGCAGGAAATATCTTACCGCGTCGACGCCGAAAAATCCGACAAGGTCGTCGGCGTAAATAACGTTGCCTTTTGACTTGCTCATCTTTCCGCCGTCCTGCAAAAGCCACGGATGACCGAACACCTGTTTCGGCAGCGGAAGCCCCAGACTCATCAGGAAAATCGGCCAGTAAATGGTGTGGAATCTGACGATATCCTTGCCGATGACGTGCACGTCGGCGGGCCAGTATTTTTTGAACTTTTCGTCGCTGTTGCCGTCGACGTCGTAGCCGAGCCCCGTGATATAGTTCGTCAGCGCGTCAAGCCATACGTATACGACGTGTTTCGGATCGAAATCGACGGGAATACCCCACTTGAACGAAGTGCGGCTCACGCACAAATCCTGCAATCCGGGCTTAATGAAGTTGTTGACCATTTCGGTTTTTCTTTGCGCGGGCAGGATAAACTCCGGATGTTCGTCGTAATATTTTTTAAGGGCGTCGGCGTATTTCCCCATTTTGAAGAAATAGGCTTCTTCTTCCGCCATTTTCACTTCGCCGCCGCAGTCGGGACATTTGCCGTCCACAAGTTGCGTTTCCGTCCAGAACGACTCGCAAGGGGTGCAGTACCAACCCTTGTAAGAGCCTTTGTATATATCGCCGTTTTCGTACATTTTTCTGAACATTTTCTGCACCTGACGTTCGTGATCCTTGTCGGTGGTGCGAATGAATTTGTCGTACGAAATGTTCAAGAGTTTATAGATGTCTTTGATTTCCCCCGCAACCATATCGACGAAGGCTTGCGGAGTCATACCCGCCTTTTCGGCTTTTTCTTCGATTTTTTGACCGTGTTCGTCGGTGCCTGTCTGGAAGAACACGTCAAAACCTTCGCGACGTTTGAAGCGCGCGATTGCGTCGGACAACACGATTTCGTAACTGTTGCCTATATGAGGCTTCCCCGACGTGTACGCGATTGCGGTTGTGATATAATATTTCTGTTTTTCGGACATATGAGCCCTCCTTATAATAAGTTCCGGTACATTATACAATTTATAATGCGTTTTGTAAAGTATGCCAGACAAGATTAAAACGAACCTTGCCAAAATGTCGCAATTTCTGCGCTTTTTGTCAAATTCTCGCTTGAAGTACGTATAGTACGTCTGCGTTCGCCTTTACCAAAAATCATCGGAAATATCGGCGTTTTGGTTGCGGGCAAGTCCGACGGTGAAATTTTAGGCTAAGACAAGGCACGCGAACGGGTTAATACTTGATGTATAAGCCGTGAGCGTAACGATGTATTAGTCAAAAATTCGCCGTCAGACCACGGTTCGTTTTAATCTTGTCTGGCATAACTCCCCGTCTTCTTGCATACGATTAAACGTGAACGTCGTCTTTACTTTGATTTTTATCGTTGCCGTCGTGATAATTTCCGTGACTTCGCCCGATGAAGTTACGGCGTCTATGCTTATGGGCGCGACGAACGCGGTGTCGCTGTCGCTTAAAATGCTGGCGATTTACGCCGTGTGGACGTCGGTGCTGAAACTTATGGAAAAGACGGGCATTGACAAAAAACTCACGAAACTTTGCCGTCCGCTTACCCGTCGTCTTTTCAGAAACGAAAGCGAAAAAGCGGTCGATTTAATCACCCTGAACGTTGCGTCGAACGTGCTCGGACTCGGAAACGCGGCAACGCCTGCCGGCATCGACGCGATATATCTTATGGACGACAAATCGGGCGTCGCGACAAAAAATATGGTAATGCTCACGGTGATTGCGGCAACGTCTTTGCAACTACTTCCGCTTACCGTGTTAAGCCTTATGACGGAGTACGGAAGCACAGCCCCGTCCGCGATAATTCTGCCGTCGATAATATCGACGTTTTCGTCGACGGTAATCGGCGTTCTGCTTGTTGCGGTATTTATCAAATGAATTACGTTATTCCCGTAATTTTGGTTTTATTGGTGCTTTTTGCAGCGATAAAACGCGTAAACGTGTATGATGCCTTTGTCGAAGGCGGCAAAGAAAGTATGTCGCTCGTCAAAGACGTGTTCCCTTATCTTGCGGCGATTTTCATCCTTATCGAACTGTTTAAAACAAGCGGACTCACCGTATATCTCACAAAGATTTTTGAAAAACCTTTTGCCTTTTTCGGCATACCAAAAGAAGTGACGGAAGTCATGATTTTGCGTCCTTTCAGCGGCGCGGGAAGCGTCGCCCTTCTTGAAAACATTTTCAAAGATTACGGCGCGGACAGTTACGTCGGGAAGTGCGCCGCCGTCATCATCGGCAGCAGCGAAACGATATTTTACGTTTGCGCCGTTTACTTTTCAAAGGTGAAAGTCAAAAACCTGCGCTTTGCCATTCCCATTTCCCTTGTCGCGTCCTTTTTCGGCGCGGTCATCGGCTGCCTTTTCGTAAGGATATTATAAAATCCGCCTTGAATGCGGATTTTCATAACGTCGGATTTTTTTAATCTTGTTTGCTCGGAAGACACTCGATAAACACGGCTTCGGTGTCGGTCGTGATTCTGAATTTCCCTTCCGCAATAAAAGGCAGATAAAAATAATCGCCGCGGCGCACGTCTTTTTCATAGTTTTCGCCGACAATTTTCGCGTTGCCTTCAAGGCAGATATAAACCGCGGGCGCAAATTCCGTAATGAAATTACCGCCGTTTTTTATCGTATGGCGGATTTCCTGAAAGCACGGCGTATCGTCATATCCGATAAGGATTTCCTTTTTATAATTTTCGGTATCGACGACGACTTTCGGCGATACTTTTGCAAACTCTTTTGCGGCGGCGCCGTAAATATCGTAGTTTATCGCGTCAAGCGCGACGTCCTTTTGAAGCCCGATAAATTCTTCGTCGTAACTGATGTGATAATCGCCGCACCACCGCTCGGGCTGAATTGTAAAATCCGTGGGCTCCTGCACTTCGATAATCGTGCAACCCGCGCCGATTGCGTGAATCAGCCCCGCGCGTATGAGCCACAAATCCCCGACCTGCACGTCCACGCCGGAAAGCAAATTGCCCATAATGTCTTTTTCGGTTTCGCTGCGTTCTTCAAGTGCGCTCAACTCTTCTTTCGTGATTTTGTCCTTAAAACCGAAATAAAGTTTTGCGCCGGGACGAGTCGCGATGACAAGCCACGCTTCGGTTTTGCCGTATTCGGAATTAAAGTGTTTTTTTGAAAACTCTTTCGTGGGGTGCACCTGAAAAGGCAGCCTTGTCGCGCTGTCCAGAAACTTCACAAGACAGTCGTATTTGCGGTGTCCCAAAAGTTCCGCGCTATGCTCTTTTAACAGGTCGTCAAAGAAAACCCCCGTTCCTTTTACTTTGGACACGCCGTCGCGCGCGCCGAAGTATTTCGGATTGATCGCACGCACTTTGCTTGCTACCCATTCTTCGGGAAACATATTGTCGGTGCCGTCGTCGTATCCGTCGTCAAACAACGCTTTGAAGGGTTTACCGCCGTGATATATACGATAAACTCTGTTTCTTTCAAAAAATATCGGTTTTGTTACTATGTCTTTAATGTCGTTCATAACTTTATCGCACCAAAAAATTCTGTCGTTTTCGCGCCCTTTTCGTTGCCCTTTCGCATTGCCGAAACAATGTTTTCTTTTGTCGGTTTTTTGTTTTCGATTGCCGCAAGAAACGCCCCGAAAAACGCGTCGCCCGCGCCCGTCGTGTCAACGCTCCTGCATTTATATTCGCTTGGCACAACGCCCTTTTCGCCGTTGAAATAATATGCGCTGCCGTTCTTTCCAAGCGTCACGAGAATCAGTTTGTCTTTGTCGCACAGCGACTCCGCCGCAGCGTCGATCCCGGAAATTCCCGTGAAGTCAAGTAGTTCGTCTTCCGAAAATTTGACGATATCCGCACGTTTTACAAACGGCTCGTACGCCCTTTTTGCGGCGTCGAAATCACGGAAAATATCTTTTCTGAAATTCACGTCAAAACTGAGTTTCGCGCCGATTTCTTTCGTTTTGTCGGCAACTCTTTTTGCAAACGCGCGCCCTTTTTCTTCCGACAGCATAAGCGAGCCCAAATGCACGATATTAAGGTTTTCGTACTTTGCAAAGTCGATTTTGTCAAAGTCGATATTAAAATCGGCGGTGTCGTGACGATTGAACGCAAAATCCCTTTCGCCGTTCATAAGAGTCACGAAAGCAATCGTCGTGTTGCGTTTTTCGTCCGTCTGAATATCAAGGCTGTCAAGGTTTGCTTTTTCTGCTTCCGCCGTGACGAAGCGACCGATTACGTCGTTTCCGACGCGCCCGACGAACCCGACTGTCGCGCCGCTTTGCTTTGCGTTAACGGCAAGGTTGAACGGCGCGCCTCCGCAAAACGCCCTGAACGTCAATGCGCCGTCGTTTTTTTCGCCGATTAAATCCGCAAGTATTTCTCCGATCGATAAAATCATAATTTCACCTTAATTATTTCTGATTATAGTATCGCACTTTTTTCTTTCTTTGCCAACAGAAAATAATGAATTGTTACAAAACAATATTTTTATAAAAACAAACCGCCGTAAGGCGGTCAATTATTTTTTATCGGATATGGTTTTCAAAAACTCGTAAAGAGCGTCGCGCGACTTGTCCGAAAGATTGATTCGGTCGTCCTTCGCGCTTGCGATAACGCCGTCTTCGCCCTCTCTTCCGACAAGATAATCGATACTAACGCCAAAGAAATCCGCAATCGCCACAAGTTGCTCAATCGACGGCTGGGTTTTTCCGTTTTCCCAGTTGTTGTACGTGCCCTGACTTACGTTGAAAATCTTTGCGATTTCTCTTTGCGTCAGCCCTTTTTCGTTTCTTAATTCAGATAACTTAATCATAATCGTATTTCCTACTAATAATTATCAAGTTTTTTAATTAAATGTCTTGAATTATTAATATTTCTAATCTATAATGTTTAATATGATTAAGTTTTATAATCAAAAATCAAATAATTATCAATTTTCCTTATGCGAAATAAGGCGGCAACTTTTACAAATGCTTGCAACCGGCGATTATTACGTTTGCTTTTGCGACGGAAAAATGTTTGAAGCGAGCAAAAAATCTAACGACTTTGTTATTCTGACAAACCTGAAAAGCGGTGTCTATGCCGAAATCCCAGTCGATTCGTTAGTACGCGGTATTCGGCTTGGGCTGTTTTCATTAAAACAAAAATAAACCGCCTTTTTGGCGGTTTATTTTTATTACAAGTCGTAATTTTTACTCGTTGATAACGGTGATAAATCTTGCGGGCTTGTCGCCCATTGCCATCTGCGCGTGCGGAAGCGACGGATCGAAATACAAACTGTCGCCCTTATGCAGGTAAAACTCCTCGTCGCCGACAACCACTCTCAAAAGCCCTTCGAGAACGTAATTGAATTCCTGCCCGGCGTGACACACGAGCTCGGGCTTGTCTGTGGGGGAAATATCGACAAGCATAGGTTTCATCTGCTTGTTCTGAAAATCGGCGGCAAGCGACGTGAAAGAATACCCGGGGTACCTTTCGACGCGTTCGCCCTTATTTTCGTAAACTGCCGCGGCGTACTTTTTCGTGGGTTGTTTCCCCGTGAAGATAAAGGACGGCTCGATATCGACGATCGACGCGAATTTATAAACAAGCCATATCGGGGCTTCGTCCTCGCCGTTTTCAAATGCGATATATTCGTTTTCGGTCACGCCGAGTTTATCCGCCATTTCCGCCGTGGAAATATCGGAAAACGTCCTGAGTTCATACAGCCTGTCTTTGATATCTTTTGATTCAGCCATTATTTTTTTGCCGCTTCGTTAAGGCGCGCGATGAGTTCGTTTACGTCGACGTTGTGGACTTCTGCCGCCTCACCGACCGTTTCGCCGTGAGCGATTGCACAGCCCAGGCAATGCATACCAACGCTTGTGAGAACGTTTGCAACGGCTTCGATATTAACGTCGCCTTCGATGATGTCGCCAATTAAAGTATCGGGAGTAATAATCATTATATTCACCTCGTTAAAAAATTTTCAGATTATGCCGGCGCTTTTCAAGCCGAAATACGCGCCGACGATGACGGCGGCGATAATAACCACCGTGAGCGCAACCTTCCAGACGGAAATCGGCGTTTTGCCGCCCGCTCTTCCCGTCCTTCCGTTTACGAAATAGTTGTAAATTTTATCGCGGTATTTGAAACCGCTGCACCACAAAGGCACAAGGATATACTTGAAAGTGCTGTCGTTGAAACTCGTGTCGATGTGGAGGTAATCGACCACGTCGTAATGATACTGCGACAAAATCGCGCTTTTGATACGGGCGTTCATTTTTTCTTTTGCCGCGCCGTAAGCGTCGTTGACGCTCGTGTCGTATCTTTCGGACGAATGTCCCGCGATATATTCCGACGTGTACTCGACCGCGTTATCGGTATCGAACCCGCCGACCTTTTCAAATTCCTTTTGCGAAAGTTTCGGGCTGACCTCGATAAGAATGTCGTTGAAGAATTGCGAATACGTGCCGCTGACGACGAAGTATCTCGTGCGGGTTTCGGTATGGCGGTCTTTGCCGCTGCCGACGGTCACGGTATAATATTCGCCAAGGCGCCCGTTGTAAGTGCTGAAAGTATCGCTGTCAAAGCTGAACGTCGGCGAATATACGCTGTTCAGGTTTTCGGGCTTGAAACTCTTTTTCAGCTTAATCGGCGCATAAAGTTTCTTTTTTATCCATTTAAGTGCGTTTTGCGACGCTACTTCGCGTGTAATCCTGAACGGAAGAATCGCATCGGGAGCAAGCCCCGGGATATCGTCAACCTTTAAGACGTTGGTCGCGCCGCAGAACGGACATTTTGCCGACGTGTCGAAAACGCCGTGCATTTCGCACTTTGCGTGGCAGTTCGGGCATTGATAAGTAATGACTCCGTCTTCGTGGCGAAGTTTGCTTTCGTCAAAGCCGTCGACGTTGTGTTCGTTCTCGAAAACGTTGGCTTTCGCCTCGACGGTGTTATCGCAGTACGGGCATCTGAGTTTGCCCGACGCGATATCGAAGTACATATCCGCGCCGCAAGTTTTGCACTTTACGACGTCGGTCGAATCAACTTTTTTGTCAGCCTTTTTGCCTTGCATCGTGTGTCAATCAGTTAAGTTTTTTGCCGCATTCCGGGCAGAATTTTGCGTTTGCGCCGACTTTTGCGCCGCATTCGGGGCAGAATCTGCTTTCCGCCATTTTGTTGCCGCATTCCGGGCAGAATTTGCTGCCTGCTTTCACGTCCGCGCCGCATTTGGTGCATTTTACGGTGTTGGCTTTTGCTTCCGCGGGAGCGTCTTTTGCGCCCTTCAACGCTTCGCTGAAAACGCCTGCCATCGAAAGTCCCGCGCCGAGACCGATGCCTGCGCCTGCAAGCGAGCCGCCCGCGCCCTGATTGTTTGCCGCTTCACGCATAGCGTGCGCAGCCTGATACTGGGTGAACGTGCCCATCTTGTCGCCCAGAACGCCCATCGACGTGCGGGTATCCAAAGTCTTTTCGACTTCTTCGGGAAGCGAAAGATTTTCGATATAGAAATCAATAAGTTTGAAGCCGTATTCGGTGAATTTGTCGGCAAGTCTATCTTTCGTGGAACCGGACAGTTCGTCGTACTGCGTTGCAAGATCCAGCGCGGCAATGCCCGATTCGGCGATGACGTCGGTGACCGTCGACAAAATCATTTTCCTTAATTGGTCGGCGATGTTTTCGGTCAGGAATTGTTGGTTCGTGCCGGAAAGTTCGCGCATAAGTTTGACCGCGTCTTCAACCTTATAGCTGTAAATGCCGTAGCCTCTCAGACGGATAACGCCAAAGTCCTTATCTCTCATCATAATGGGATTGGAAGTGCCCCATTTCTGATTTGTGAATTGTTTGGTATTCACGAAATAGACTTCGCCGGTATACGGGGTTTCAAAGGCGTATTTCCAGCTGTACAACGCCGTAAGAACGGGCAGGTTTTCGGTGTCGAGTTTATATCTGCCGGGCGTGAAAACATCGGCGATTTTGCCTTCCACGACGAAGATGCAAACCTGCGATTCTCTGACGGTCAGTTGTGAGCCGCGCATAATCGCGTATCTGTCGGGGACGTCAAAACGATACAAAATGGTATTTTGAGTATCGTCTGTCCATTCGATAACCTTCAAGAGTTGTCTTTTTATAAAATTGAATGCCATAATAAGACTCCTTATTTTCGTTTTAATATATTATATCACAACGTTTCAGACTTTTCAATAATTTTCTATGCAATAAGCAACAATACCGGCAGCGTTATCGCGACAAGCAGACTCCCGACAACGACGATATTCGCGGCGGTTTTCGGGGACGTATTTGAAAGCTCGGCAAAGTTTAAGGTGATTGCCGCGGGCGGCATGCACGACAGAATATACGTTGAGATTTTCAACGTTTCGTCAACAGGCAGCGCGTACATTATCCCGAACGTTATAAGCGGCAACGCGATAAGTTTCAGAAAAATCGCGACGACTTGCCTGTAATCCATTAAATCCTTGAACTTAACGAAAGCCAGCCGCATACCAAGCACGGTCATTGCCGTGGGCGTGGACATTTTTGAGAAGAACTCCACAAAGTTCATGACGGGCTTCGGGAACGACGTGTTTGTGAAAAACAGCGGCAACGCAATCAACAGACACAGCGTCGTCGGATTTATCAGGAAGTTTTTGACGGAAACGTGTTTTCTGTCGCCGCTCATCATAAACATACCGAGAGTCCAACCGATAAGGTTCATCATGACGCTCATAACCGCACTGTAAACAATGGCTTCGGGATGGTCGGGAAGCAACGCCTGCAATATGGGAACGCCGAAAAATCCGACGTTTCCGAACGCCGCCGCAACGGTCGCCACGCGCGACGCCCCGTCGATTTTATAAGTTTTTATGTTGATAAGGAAGCCGATGCCCATTATCAGCACCTGCATAAACGTCGTAACAAGCAAAAGTATGCCGATGTTTATCAGGATTTCCCTGTTGCACTCCGCCTGCTGGAAACTGTATATCGACAGCGCGGGGCTGCACACGTACAAAAGGAACACCGCAAAACCTTTGATGTGTTCTTCTTTCAGCACGTTTGCCTTTGTCAGGAAAAAACCGGGCAGGCACAGCGCGACGAGCATAAGCGCGTTTAATCCCGTGATCTCAAAATTCATAGCCTTATTCTATCACAATCGTAAGAAATATTAAAGCGTTTCGGACATAAAATCAGCTCCCTTTCGGGAGCCGATTTTAATTTTGATTTATTCAGTTTTTGCTGAACACTCTGATTTCGAACGTTACGCCGTTCTGGACGAATGTTTCGTCTTCAACGAACTTGTACGCGCCGTCCGCCGCTGCGACGAAGTTGCCGTCGACAAGGTTGAATCTTTGTCCGGTGTACGTTTCGTCCGCCGCGATAAGTTCATATCTGCCCTTGAACACGCTTGCCGTGCCGTAAGTGATGCCGAGATGATCTTTCGCATTTTTAATCTTCTTGACTTCTTCTGCGGTCAGGCGGATAAGGTCTTTTGCAAGCCCTTGTTTTTCGGTGCCGTCCTTGTAGTAGACGGTGACTTCCGCGGTCGATTCAAGATAATCTTTGTCAATCACTTGGTCGTTATCGATAAGCAACACGACCTTGGTTGCGACCTTGGGCGTTACGACGACTTTGATGTCAAAGATTTGTTCGTACGCGCCGTTTACGTCGTACAACGCTTTCACGGTGATATTACGTTCCGTCTTGACGCCGAGTTCCGGCACGACGAACATCGTGAACGGAGTCTGCGCGGTGTTGGTTGCCGCGAACGTGTCGGTATAGAACTTGAAGTCGTCGACGTGGAACTGTTGCGTCTCGGAAGTAATCCTTGAATGTTTTACTTTGACGTAAAGTTCTTCCGCGTCGAAGATATTGATCGCATACCTGTTGTCTGCGGTGCTTACGCCTTTCACGTACTTGTCGTAAACGTAGCCGGTAACTTTGCCTTCGACGTATCTTGCGGTGTTGTCAGCCGCCGCCAATGACGCGTCAACGTACTTGCCTTCAACAAGCGCATATTGCTTCTTGTCTTTGTGCAAAGTCTCGTCGTACGGGATGAACGCGTCTCTTGTTTCGAGGACGTAGTCGCCCGTCGCGCTTAATACGAACGCGTCTTCGTACTGGTTGAATTTAAGGTCGCCGCCCGCAAGCGCGCTGAGCGATTCTTGCGTGATACCGACGTCGAGCCTGATTTTTTGTTTGCTGTTCACGACTTCCGTCTTTTCGACCAAGCCTGTCGTACGTTTGATTTCGTACTTATTGATGACCGCAACGATTCTTCCGCTTGCGCCGTTTTGCGGTTGTCTCATATCGTACTTGAAGTCGTCGTAGTTCCACTCGATCACGTCGACGGTTGTCGTCTTACCTGTGCCGAGTTTTACGGTGATTTCTTTAAGTCCGGTGTAACCCGTATCGGTTACCGTGAGAGCGTACTTGCCGTTATCCGTATTCGCGCCGCTTCCGCCAAAGAGTCCGCCAAGGCTGTCAAGCAAGCCTGCCGCAGTGCTTTCCGCCGCGACGTAGGCGTACGTGCCGCTTTGGAGCACTTTGCCGTTGAAGGATCTTGTGAACTCTCCGTTGCCGCCAAGCGTATGTTTGTTCCATTCCGCAAGTGCGGTTTCATCCGTAGGCGCTTTGCCCGGTTTGAACTCGTACGTGCTGCCGTCAAATCCGACGTATGAGAACTTGTCGCCGTTCTTCGTGAACGTTTCGCTTGCCTTAATGGACGGGAGTCCGAGGTTGCCGACGATATCGAAGTTTGCGGGCGTGAAGTCAAATGCCGTGCCGCCATTCAGAATTCCGAATTTGTCGTCGTTCGGCAAGCTTCCCGAAACGATATCGACGTTGTTGTACTTGACCTTTATGCTCTTCTGGATACGAGAGCTGTAACCGACCTGATACCAGAACAGTTTTTCAACCGTTGCACCTTCTTCGACGGTGTCTTCGTCAATCCAGTTGAACTTGCCGTCGACGGTGTAATCGGTGCCGTTGATATTGACGGTGCCGGGCTTATCCTTGTCGTAATCTCTGGACAGAACTTGCAATTCGCCGTCCCTTCTCATGATTACGATAATTCTGGGCAAGCCTGCCGAAATATTGTCTGTACCTGTCGGATCTTTGGTCGGATCAACCGTAATCTTGTTGGTTTCGACAAACGTCGTGCCGTCCGCCTTGAAGTAACCGAACAGACGCAGGAAGCCCGTGCTGTTGCTTACTTTGACTTTGACTTTCTGCACTTTGTAGTTAAGCGCATAGCCCCAGATTTCGCTTTCTTCGCCCGGAATGAGTTTTGCAGTCGACGTATCCCAGACGATGGGCGTTCCGCCGAGTTCCGCATAAGAGTCATTTTGACCTTTTTCGGATTTCGAATCGTATTCCGAAATACCATAGAAGTCTGCCGCGACTCTGTCAAGGAGACCTGCGGATTTCAATGCCGCCGTCGTGAGTTCGACAGGATCGAACGGGTTCGCGACGTTTATGGTCTTTCCGGAGTCTTCGTTGGGCCTCGTGCTGTTGGTGTTGTAGTCTCTTACCGCCGATACCGAGCGCAACGTCACGTTGCTGTCAAGGTTGATGACGATTTCCGCAGTGTCGTCGTTGTTGCCAACCGCCGTTATCGTGGTGCCGTCGTTTGTGGTGCGCTCCTTGTTAATCATCAGTGCGATTTGTTTAAGGACGCCCTTTCCGCTTGCAAGACGGTTCTTGTCGATTACGATTTCGACGTAACTCGGTCTTCCGTTTTCGGCTTCGTCAAGTTTCGGAAGCGGCAGCAATCTGCCAAGGATTTCTCTCAGAACGTCGCCGAACGATCCGCCGGGTTTAAGCATGTTTTTAAGAATGCCTGCCATTTCGCCGATCATATTCGACGCAAACGTTTGCAGATAGAACACGCATTTTCCGTGAGCGTTCACGCTCTTCACAACCGTGCCGTCTTTCAGCGTTACGTCCTGACCTTCGGTGTAAACCATCTGATACAACGCTTCTTCGCTGAACAATTCCGCGGCGGGAGCGTTCGTGTCGTACATACCGTAAAGCAGGTAGTAAAGATTTGCAAGAATGTTGTTAAGTCCTTTTCCGTTAAGGTCGACGCGGATTGTCGTAATCGCTTTGTCGCCGACAGGATTTCCTGCGACCGACTGGTTGTTCCACCAGTTGACCTGAACGCCTTTGACAAATCCGGATACCGTGTCTTTCAGACTCTTTTCGGTGGTTGCGCCGTCGCTTGCCATGGCGTTTGTTGCCGATGCCGAGCCAAGCCCTCCAAGGAGTCCCAGAATGTCAAGGTCCGCAACCTTCATCTTTCTCAATGCGCCGATTGCCAACGTGACGTCAAGCGTCTTCGTTATATCGATGTACAACTGGTTGTTGAACAGCCATGCGCCGATTTCACGGTTCTTATCATTGTTGATATAAGCCTGGAACTTGCCTGCGTAAGTCTTGACGCCGCCGGTCATGTGCTCAGATTTTTTGTCTGTACGCGACAATTCGATTGTTGCGTATTGTTTAGAGTTGTAACTTTCTCTACTGCTATCCGTATAGTAATGGTTTGTATTCTTTTTCCACGAGATGCTGATGTCGGGGTCGATACCCTTAATCACCGCGGTCAGGATATTCACAAGGCTGATGCCTTTCGCGTCGCTTAACACAAGTCCGGAGAACGCGTTTGCATTGGTGCCGTTGATTGCGTCAAGTACGCCGTTGCCTGTGCCGGCCTCGTTAATCTTGCCCGCCGTCGCGCCGAACCTGATGTACCTTGCCGACTTTTCTTTTCCGCTTGTAAGCACGAAGTTGTGGATTTTCAGGTTGACCGCGCTTTCGTCGCTCTTGTTGAAGCCGAGTTTAAGGTCGATTTCCAAGGATCTGTTGTACATTGCAGACGCATGGTTGATGGAAAGCGACAATGCTCTGTCGTTATTCATCTTCGGCAAAGGAATGACCGTTGCGGTTGCGCCTTCACCGATGGTGATGGTCTTGTAACCCGCAAGTTCGCCTGTGCCGTCCGCCACGTGCAACGTATCGCCGAGCAGACTCGTCAGAAGCCCTTCGATGAAGCCCCAGCCGATTTCGACGGTGAAGCCCACTTTGCCCGGAATAATGGTAAGTTTTGCTATGTCGCCCGATGCGGATGCAATCGCGACTTCGTTATCGCCGCTTGCAAGAGCGGTTGCCGACGCCGATACAAGTCCGCCGATAAGGCTCTGCAAACCGATGATCTTGACCTTGAACAAGGACAAGCCCGAAAGGTCTGCGTAAACGTCCGCGTCGCCTTTCTGTTTATACATCGTGAGCAACGAGCCGTAGTTCATGGGTTTCAGGTCAAGGAACAACTCGATATCGCTCCACCAGTCGACGTCGCCGCCCTGCAATGCTTTGACAAGGTTTGCAAGGTTCAGGGATACTCTCAGGTCAATGTCGCAACCGATTTCGCCACTTGACGGCAGGTTCAACTTGAAGTTGTTGATGCCTAAAAGCGATTTAAGCAGTACGCCGAGGTATTTCTCGAAGTCGCTCTGTTTGGTGATGTCGTCGACGCAGTTTTGTCTGATCTGTACGTTGAAGCCAAGCGCAACCGTTTCAAGACCGATTTCGCCTTTTTCAATGTCGTATACGGTGACGAATTCGTCTTTGTGGCTCGTTACGACTTCCGCATATCTTGTTTCGGCATGGCTTACTTTGGTGGAGTTGCCTGTGATTTCAAGATTCGTCGTGCGGAATCCGAAGTAGAGATTGTCGTTGACCTGCACCGCAAGGTCAAGTTGCGTGTCGGCGTAACCGTCGCCGTTCAGATCTTTTCTGGAATCGAACAGCAGGACTGCGTCGCCGAAGTCGGGAAGTTGAATATCAAGGTTCAACGCGCCCAGAATGGTTTCAAGCAGGCTGTTGATAAGGTCAGCGTTGATGCCGAAACCGAAGCGGTTGTTTGCAAGAAGCAACGAGATGTACGGTTTGTTGCCCGAAACTTCCTTATAACGTTTTTGTCCTGCGTGTTCTCCTGCGTTGTACGGCACGTATTTGCCGTCGATAAGGACGTATCCGCCGTTTTCGTCTTCTTCGTACGCAACGGGGAACAATACCTTGCCCCAGCTTGATCTGAACGCGCCCTTATTCACGTTGTAACGGGTTACGTTCTGATGCGCCTCGTTCGCTGCGTCGTATTCTTCAACGTTTCTTGCGTAGCGGGTTGCGCCTGCATGTACTTTTGCATTGTACTTCACGTATTTGCCGTCGACAAGCACGTATCCGCCGCTGTTGCTTTCCGTATAGACAAGCACGTATTTGCCGTCTGCCGCTTCGACGAAGTCCGAATACTCGATATGGTTCTTGTCGTAGTCTCCGACGTAGGAACTTGCAAGAGCAGCCGTCTCGCCGCCGCGTTTGTTGTCGTCGCCGACAAGGTACTGATCAAGCAGCGGCAACAATGCGTCGTTGATGGTGTTGCCAAGGTTCAGACCGCCAAGTTTGATCTTGGGAAGTCCCCAACCCGACAAATCAACGTAAACGCTTTGTCCGTCAAGGTACACGCCGAGTTTAAGTTCTCTTACGGGTTCTTCGCTGGTCGACTTGAAAATTTCAACAGAAAGTTTCATATTGTTGAAGTCCGCAAGGTCGATGTGCGCGCTTATCGCAGTGGCGTAAACGGCGTCGATCTTGTCGTCTTTTACGAGGACTTGCAACAATCTGTCGGGGAAGAGTTTCTTCTTCAATATGGTTTCAAGGATATCGACGACAGGACTGATATTAAAGCCTTCCGTCTTATTGGTCGCTTCGTAATACCATTCCGATTCAAAGTTGATATCCAGTTTCAGTTGTTTAATGTTCTTGAAGTTCGCGCGTTCCGCCTTCTTGATGAAGGTGTATTCGGTCATATCGAATCCGTCGGGAGCAGTCAGGTTGATGCCGCCGATTCTGAGTCCGATATAGAAGTCGCGTTCTCCTTCCGAAACGTAGTTGTCGTCGCCGAGAATCATTTCGATGCCGACTTCCAGGTTTCTGAGGTCGATATAGATTTCGCCCTTCATAAGGGACTGTTGTTCCGTAATATCCGTGCCGACCAAAGTATTCAGAAGTGCGCCGATGAAGTTTTCTCTTAAAACGACCGAGATCTTGCCGCCGCCCAGACGTACTTCGCCAAGGAGCGCGTTCAGAACGCCGAAGATCTTTTCAGGGATAAGCCCCGTGTTCTCGTTTGCGCTTGCGTATGCCGCGCTGGACGTCGCCGTTCCGAGGATTGCGTTCAAGTCAAGTCTTGCGACGTGTTTGCCCTTTCCGCGGTATCCGCTGTTGTCGATAAAGACCGACAAAATGCCGTCCGCCTCACCGATTGCGGTGATGACGATCTTGCTGCCGTCTTTGCGCGAATCTTCCGAGAACAACATCGTATCGGAATTGATCGTAATGCGGATTTCCGTGCCTTCAAGGTTCAGACCTGTGCCTGCGATAAGTCCGCCAAGCAGTTTCTTCACGTCGATTGCCGCCGCGATGTCGATGCTGAAATTGCCATTTCCGTCAAGTTCGGATTCGGGGAAGAGCACCTGATACAATACCCTTGCGCTGTTTTGGTTAAGTCCGAGAAGCGCCGCAAAGTATTTTTCCCACGGGACGAAGTTGTCGCCGGTGTCTTTTGCGAACGAATCCGCGTCAAGCGACAGGTTCAGATAAATCTTTCCGCTCTTACCGAAGTCAAGGCTGTCGACAAGGACGTCCATAATTTCCGATGCGGAGAGAATACGGTTAAGGTCGACGTCGGCAAATTGACGATAATTATTCGCGTTTGCGGGTCTGAACGAAATCGTGTTTTCGGCGTCAAGGAATTCAAGATAGCTGCCGTCGGTGTTGCCCGCGCCTTCTCTCTTTTCAAAGTCGAACCCGAAAATGTTCAATCCTACGTTGAGCGCAAGTTTGTGATCGTTGTAAACGTCAAGGATGCCGATATCCGCGCCGAAGATGAACGGATCTTTCGTTGCATGGACGCTTACGAGCAATGCGTCGAGAATGTCTTCAAGACCTGCTTTGTCCATAAGTCCGCCGATAAGACCGAGCATCGCTTTGCCCGTGATATTGACTTTTGCGTTGCTTGCCACGTCATAACCCGCAACGTTGTCGGCGATACCGTAGTTTCTGAGATCAGCCCAGACCGCCGAAATGCTGTAAACAGGCACTTTGACATACGACTTCGCGCCGCCTACGCCTGCGCCTTCGACGTACTTCTTCTCGGTTTCGTCGTAGTGATAAAGTTTGGGTGCGTTGTGGCTTTCCTTTGCCGGGTCGTATACGTTATATTCGTACTTGCAGGTTTCCGAATTGTATTCTTCGATATACCACTTGCTGTTGTCCGCCACTTTCACGAATTTGTAAACCGCTTTGAAGGAGCCTTCTGCGTTCTGCGTGTACGTGCCGTCGGCGTTTTGTACGTATTTGTCTTCTGCGTTAACGGCTTCTCCGTCCGCAATCTTTACGTAATTGCCAATGACTCTCTTGTAAAGCGCAGTCGCGGTTACGTCCGCATCGCCTGCCGCCAATACGTAATCTTCCCCGACCTTTACGTACAAGTCGGTAAGTTTCGCATAAGTCGTCGCCTGTTCGTGCGTGTATTTCGCCTTGTGGCTGAACTTTTCTGCGTTTTCCGCGCTGAGCAGCGTGTAGCCCGTAACCTTGTTTGCGCGGTCGCGTACGTACAAGTCTTTGCCGCTTTCCGTCTTATAGTCGACGATAGTGCCGGTGTAGTTTCTGTAAACCATTCTCAGCTCGTCTTTATCGTTCAACTGTGCGACGTGCACGAATTTTGCAGGCGCAGCGGAGTTAATGGCGTTTGCTTCGTAATATACGTAGGTGTACGGTTGTTGTTCGTCTTCAACCCACGCGTCGGACGAACCGAGCGCAACGGAAGTCGCCGAGCCTTCGCCCGTGAGAAGTCCGTTGATAAGGTCAAGCACGTTTACGCCCGTGATTTTGAGCATACCGAGGTTCTTGTTGTTACCCGCGTTTTGTTTCTGGAAGAAGTGCGATACGTCAACGTAAAGCGTGCCTTCCGAACTGATGTAGGTAAGAACCGCAAGCGGTACGATGCCCAACGTCTTGTCGACTCTCGTAAGGGAAATTCTGAGATCGACCGCGTTCAGCGCAAAGTTCTTGTCTTTCAGGCTGTATTTGATGCCGACCGCCGCTTCGATTGCGAAACGAATGTCGATATCTTCTTCGATGACAAGTTTGGTTTCAAGGTCGCCGACAACGCCGCTCAGAATGTTTGCAAGAGCGATGCCCGGTTGCTTGTCAATCTTGACCTGACCTTTCAGACCAAGCGCGACGCCGGTAACCTCGTCTGCTTCCGTAAAGGCTACGCCTGCGACTTCCGGCGAAGAAACAATGTCTTTCTTCGCGCCGAGTTTGGGCATATTGACGGCAAGTTTCAGGTGCGTCGAGTACGCGACGAGATCGAGTTCCACAAGACCGTTTCTGGTGCTTCGATAGAACATCGTCGTTTCGTCAACTGCGCCGAATTGTTTGACGTATTCTTTCTCACTGAACAGTTCGATATGATTTGTTACGGTGTTTTTGAAGAATACCATGCCGTAATATTGGCTTGTGCATCCTGCGTCGAAATAGTACTTGCCGTCCTTGCGGTAAATTTGTTCGTACGTGTTTTCGATACCGGCAAGGTTTATCGTAAGTCCGCTGAATGCGACATCTGTCGGCACTTCGGGCATTACTTTGTTGTAGTAGTCAATGTTTTTGTTCAGAACAATCGACAATACCGCGTCGATAAGGTTTGCGAAGTAGTCGTTCTGGAACGCGACTTTCAAAGCCTTTCCGCCAACGCTGATACCTTCAACGATTTTTTGTACGATACCGATAATCTGACTTGTTTCGACAGATGCGGTTGCTTCGTCCGACGAAAGCGCGGTGCCCGCACCCATTGCCGTCCTGATGATATCCATAAGGAATTCGCCGGTAACTTTGATGTTGGGCATTCCGAGTCCGTCAAGCATCAGATATACGTTGCCGTCCGCGACGTAGATACCGATAAGTTCGTCGCCGTCGGATTGTGCGTAAATCGAGATTTGCGCTTTTACGAGCGGCAACGCCTGTTCGATCGCCGCGAAAATATCCGACGAATCGAAGCCTTGTTGCAGTTTGTTGAGAAGCGCCGCAAAGGCGATTTCAAGTTTGACCGACGCACGGATACCCATGTTGCCGTTTCCGATTGCGCCGACCGACGATACGTTGGTGAGAACCGTCTTGCCTTCGCTGTCGAGAATGGATCTGCCCATCGCCATACCGTTGGTGAACATTGCGCCAAGGTCAAGGTCAAGCGACAAGGTGAGTGCTTCCAGTTTCGGCTCGAACCCGACTATCTTCTTTTTGGGCTTGCCGTTTGCGTCGACGATTTCGTTGCCGTTTTCATCTTTCTCCGTTCCAAAGAGAATTTCGATGAATTCGACGTAATCGTTGATATCGATTGCTTTGACTCGTTCTTCAACGCCCGTGTTGCCGATCTTGATATTCTCGACCGCAACGTTTATGCCCAGAAGTTCTGCGGCTTCCGCGTTGAGTTTAAGCGAAATATTGCTTTCGCGCTTAAACGTGCCGTTTTCGTCGATATAATATTTCTTTGTTTCGTTATCGTATGCGTACTTCGTGCCGCTGAACGTCTCGCCCGCCGGAATTTCGACGAATTTCTCGCCGAAGTTGACTTCGACAAGTGCTTTCAGGTCAAGACCGCCCAGGAGTTTTTGCGTGTTTTCGTCAAGACCGAGCGCCGCGATTCCCAACAGTTTTTGGATGAACAGCGTGCCGACTTCAACCGCGATGCGATTGCTGTCAATGATCAGCGCAGCCGCCGGCGAACCGAATTCGTCGTTTCCTACAACCTTGAAGTTGACTTCGGACGCAAGCGCGGACGAAGATCCGCTGCCGCCAAGCAGTTTTTTAAGGATTTCGACGCCGTTCGAGCCGCCAAGCAAATCGCTGAGTCTGAGCCCCGAAATGCGGATATTGTCAAATCCGAGCCCGTCGAGTTTCAGCAGGACGTTGCCGTCTTTGTAGTAAACGCCGATAAGGGTTTTTTCGCCTATCTTTTTGTTGCCTTCAAAGATCTGACCGACGATTTCGATTGCGGCAACCGAGTGGTCGACGTTCGTAAGGTTGAGTGCCAACGCAACGCGAAGCGACAATCTGACTTCCGCGCCGCCTTCGGGCACCGTGAGTTTCAGCCAGTTTTCGCCAAGCGTCACACCCGTGAGCACGCCGAGTTTATCGACGAATTTACCGAGGTCGAATCCTGTCGTCGCATTGGTGTTTTTGTCCATGAACTCCAAGCCGAGATTTACTTCAAGGCTCAGGTCGATTACCGTTTCTTTTGCGATAACATTTTTCACAAACCTCGTGCCGGTATAGTCTTCGTCTTTTGCGATTTTTTTGTATGCGCCGCGTTTGAATGTCCCGTTTTCATCTTTGTAGAACTCGCCGTTTTCACGCCTTGCGTACTTATCGCCTTCATATACTTCGTTCGCAACAATCGGGAAGTATGTTGCTGCCTCCGGATCTGCTACGAATTTGAGTGTGCCACTTGTATCAACTTCATATTTTATGCCTTCATTCTGTACTTCGAAAGGCACGATGGACTTCGTTCCGTCAATCAATCCGATATCGATTTTGCCGATGTTAAGGTTGAACCCGACGTGGCCGATTTTAAGCCCGATGCCGATACCGAACGAGTTGAAGTCAAAGCCGAATTTCAGTTCTTCGAAAATGCCGTTGACCTTCGTATATCTTGTGGTCAATGCTTCCGCGTATGCCGAATCATAGCCTTCGCAATCCGAAAGAATGCCGGCTTCCGAAAGTTTGACGTAAGACACGTCTGCTTCCGCCTTTGCAACGCGTTTATAAAGCGTCTTGCCGGCAAATTGCGCTTCGCTACCCTTTGCGATTTCGCCGTATTCGCCGTTTGCAAGCAATACGTACTTCTCGCCGTCGTAAACTTCGCCGTCAGCGAGCGCTACAAAGTCATACGCTTTCTTTACGTAAACTTCGCCGTCCGCGTTTTCGGGGAAGACGGGAGACGCCGTAACGATGGTGACTTCCACGCCGACTGCGCCGAACGCTTTAAGGCTTATCGTGCCTTTGTCAAAGCCGAGCAAGGTTTCAAGCAGCGTTTCGACAAGGCTTGTAGTTGCCTGAACCGCGATACCCGTCGTGTACACGCCGTTGAGTTTGATGAATTCGCCAACCCACAGTTGCAGCATTGCCGCTTCGTAAGGCATGCGTTCATCCGCACTTGCAGACGCGATTGCGCCGAAGAGTTCGGACACGGGCATCGAGAAGATACCGCGACTTGTATTGATATATTTAATATATAACGTACTGTTATACAGATAGATACCGCCTTTGACGGTTCCTTTGGAATCAAGCGACTCGATTGCGAGTTCGACGTGTTTCAGAAGTTCCGCAATGTCAATGTTTGCGGTATTGGACAACGCCTTTACAAGTTCCGCAACGTTTGCGCCGACCGTAACTTTTACGCGCGCTTCCGCCTCGAATTCGCCGATGCTGACAAGGAGCTTCGCAAGTTTGTTAAGGTCTCTCAGGTCTTTGCCGGTGAACGCGGGGGTGAATTTGTAAATCACGTCTTCGATATAAATCGTATTATCAGTGGTTGACGCCTCGGACACACGATACAGTTTGCCGGTGTAGCCGTCGTTTTCAAGCACGGGATAATACGCGCCTTCTTCCGCGACGAATTGATATTTGCCGGAAGCGTTGACGGTTGCGACTTTGTTTTCGCTGTCAAAGTCGAATCTGACGCCCTTGAACGTTGCAAGTTCGTCTTTGTCGATTTCGTAGTAGTTGCCTTGTTTATAAAGGACAACGGCGCCATCATAAAGCAGGTATTCTTTTTCTTCGTCTACTTTGTCTTTCGTTCTGTCATCGAGACGGAATTTTGTGCCCGTATAATCTCTGCCTGTAACAACGTACTTACCTGCCTTAAACGTGCCGGCGTCGTCCGTGACAAAGCCATTTCCGTTTTCTTTGTACTTCTTGTCGGCAGGATAGGTTTCGGTTTCTTCCGGAAGGATCGGGAAGTAAGTCTTTGCCGAATCACTGTCAACGAATTTGTACGTGCCGTTTGCGTTGTCAATCGTGAACGTGCCGTCCGTATTTTTCACGAATTTCGTGCCGACGAATTCTTTTTCCGCAAGGTAGTACGCGCCACGCTTGAACGTGCCGTTTACATCCTGTGCATAAGCCATTGCGCCGGTTTTGGAATACTTTTGACCTTCGTAGATTTCTTTTTCGAGAATCGGATAGTACTCAATCTTGCCGGTGCGGTTGGAGACGTCGATAATGTCTGCGACAAATTCAAGAATACTGCCGTTTGTGCCTTTCGTTCCGGAAAGAGTCAGCCCGAGTTCCATCGAGAGATAAATCTTTTCATCGCCGACGGTGTCGGATACTTTCGGGAATTCATTGCTGATAAGGACAATGTCGTGATCGGTTTCCGCTCCCGGAACAAGTTCTTTTCTGAACTTGCCGTTTTCGTCAACTTTTCCGTCCTTGTCGTATCTCGTGCCGGTGTAAACTTCCGAGGCGGGAATTTCGACAAGAGCCGTGCCTTCCTTATAGTAGCCTTCGATTTTCTGATTGCCAAGAGCTTTCGCGCCCGCTTTCTTCACAAAGTACGGGATAACTTCAATCGCTTCGCCCTGCATAATGAGGGTTGCGTCAAGTCCCAGACCGATGCTGAAATCGGGGGCTTTCGTCGTGTTCGGGTTGTTGAACACAAGGTCGATGCTTATGCCGTTTTCTTTCGTCCAGCCGATGCCGCTGTGTTTAACTTTGACGAAAAGTTTATCTTCCGCGACAGCATTGCCGTTCGCGTCGTAAACCTTCGTGCCCGTGACGAATCCTGCCGCTTTCACGACGTTTCTCGTCGCCTTGTCGGCGGAATCGTACACCGCAAGATAACTCGTGTGGGTGTATTTCACGAATCTGGCTGCCGCCACCTGTTCCGCGGTAAGCGCGACGTATTCGCCCGCGCCCAAAAGATAATACAACGTCTGGACTTCGCCGCCGGTGTAAACGACGTACTTTGTCGCGTCAACGGCGTCCGCTTTATAAAGTTTTCTGTAAACTTTTGCTTCCGCGTCGAAGAAGTATTGTTCGCTGCCCTGTTGCGACTCGAACGCCGCATTGTAACGGACGAAACGTTCTTCGACTTTTTCAGTGTAAAGGACGTTGTCGACCGAAGTTTTGCCGTCCGAAAGTTTTGCATAAGGGCTGCTGAGCGTGAACATTGCTTTCACGTCGTCGTTGAACCCGAACGTGTCGCCGAGAAGTTTCGCGACAACGTTTTCAAGCAATACGTTCATCAGGTTGGGAGCAAGAGCAAGGTCAAGTCCCGTATCGCTGATGCTTGCGCTTGAAAGCAGATTTTGCAAAATCTTGTTGACAAGCACGTAATCGGTTTTCTTGTTATCTTTTTCGCCGTCGCCTTCGCCCGTCGCAAGCGCGTTTGAACCGCTGCCCGACGTCTTTTTGATCTGGTCGATAATGTTTTTAAGCGACGCTTTGAAGTTGTCGCCGCCGACCGCAGAAAGCGAAACGTAAACGTAGCCGCCCTTCAAACTCACGAAAACGGGGTTGCCGTTAAGGTTGATCTTGATCAACGCTTCAACCATATTAAGGAGTTCGAGCGGATCGTATTTTGCCTTGCCCTCGCCGGCAGTGTATTCCGCGCCGAGTTTGCCCATTATGAGTTCGTAAAGAGCCTGACCTGCGGGCATAAGATACTTCGTCATTTTTTCGGATTTGACGTTAAGTACGACGTCGATACCGATCGAACCGTGCGTGTTTTTGATAATCGCGTCAGCCGTCAACGCTTTCAAAATACTGCCGACGGTTGCCATTGTTGCGTCTTTTTCGAAAGCCGCTGCCGACGCGACGTTGCTAAGAATTGCGTCAAGACTGTGCTTGCCGTCTGAGATGTCGTAATTCAATTCGACGCCGAATTGTACGCCGAGCGCGCTCTTCGTTGCGTCTTCTGTCTTTGTCCAGGTGTTGTCCTTAATGGTCGTGCCGAAGATATCTTGTTTTTGGGTGCTGAGATTTACCTTATTGACAAGAATACCAAGGTCAAGATACGAGCACGTCGCAACGACCGAAAGCAAAGGTTTGTTTTCGTCTTTCAGGTTCACCGCGACTTCTGCGGAGAGTCCCAGTCCGTTGATGATTTCGATAATGTCGTCGCCGACCTTGTCGCCGACAAGCGCTTCAAGCAGTCCTTTCACGGTTTCTTCCGCGATCTTCACCTGAATGCTCTTTGACGCAAGTTCCAGAAGGATTTCCGCTTCGTTTGTCGTGGCTCCGTCGTCGGACGCAAGAGCAGCGCCTGTGCCTTCGACTTTTCCGCCAAGGTATTCCACAACGCCGCTGACCGTCTTGCCGAGCAGACTTCCGAGCAGGTCAAAGTTTTCAACCTTGCTTCTTACGGGTGCGCTCTGGCTGAAGAATTGCGTTTCGACGTACAGGCAAGGAATATCTTTCCCCGTTGCGTCTTTTTCGGTTGTAAAGTACAAGCCGAGTATGGTCTTTTCTTTGCCGGTGGCTGCGTTTCTCACCTGCAACATAATGTCGGATTTACCGAAATCTTTCAGGTTAAGGTTCCCCGCGAGCCTTACGCGAAGGTCAAGGTCAAGTTCGCTCTGAATATCGAGATTGAGCGGGAATTCAAGGTCTTTGCCCGTTGCCTGCAAAATGCCGGAAACAAGTTTTCCGATGGGGAATTCGCCCTGTTTCAGACCAAGGTCAACGCCGATTTCGACGTCAAGCGCCATGGTTTCGATTTCGGAAAGTCCTTTGTAGTCGGCTTTGTTAAGGTTTTTGAGTACGTCGCTGTTTGCCGCAAGACCGATCTTCAATCCGCCAAGAGCAATGCCGAGTACCAAGGGGTCGATACCGACGCTGAGTTTCAGAAGGTACGGTTTTTTATCCGTAACTTTCGTATTAAGTTCGATAAAGCTGTTCGTTTCGTTGAGTTTCAGGTCAACGCCGTCGATGTCCGCAACGAGTTTCAGAATTGCGCCCAGCATGTTCTTGCTGAGAGAAATCGTCATACCCGACGCTTCGTCGTTTCTGTAAATGCTGATTTCTTTGACGATGTTGTTGACGATTGAAAGTATGCCTTCAACGCCGAGATCCGCCGATGCAAGTGCGCCCGTGGACGCGCCGCCCACCATACCCAGGACTTTATCTACGCCGATTTTGAGTTTGGTGTCTTTGATGGTCTTTTCGCCGTTGATGTTGATGTAAATCGTGCCTTCCGTGACGTAAAGTCCGACAACCGTCTTCTTCGCTTCCCACGGATAGCCGTCGGTGAGTTCAACCGCAAGGTCGCTCTTCATCAAAAGCGCCTTGACGATTTGCATCGTGTCTTTTGTGTTGCCGCTTAAAAGCGCGCCGAGGTTCACGTTGCCGGCGATTCTGAGACCGATTACGTCTTTGAATTCGTCCTGAACGTTGAACTTAATGAGCAACGATTTCAGGAAGTTTGCAAGCGCGCTGGGGACTTTTTCATTACCTTTGACGACGCCTGAAAGCAAGCCGCCGATCGCCCAGGTGTCGCCACCCGCCGCCGTCTTGATTGCGCCGATTTCGATGCCCGCTTCCACGTTGACGTATACGGTAAGGTCCGCAATATTCGTTGCGTCCGCTTGGGGGAGATTTTCGTTTTTCAGACCGTCGATGAACTGTTCAAAGGTTACTCCGTAGTTTTCCTTGAACGTTTTTTCGGAAAGTTGAATGTTGCCGAGTTTGATTGCGACGTTTGCGGCGGTGTTTGCGACTTGCTTATATTCGCCGTCTGCCGCTTCCTGATACGTGCCGTCGACAAGATTGTATCTCTTGCCGGTGTAGGTTTCGTCTGCCGCGATCTTTACGTAATGGACGCCGTGAGGATCGGTCTGACCGTTTCTCATGATGAAGATACCGATGCCGATACCGCTGAATTTTGTGCCGCCTTCGACCACGGACACGTCGCCGTCTTCGATCTGACCGATGACGATAGATGCGCCGAGTTCGGGCAATTTAAGTTTCATTTCCGTGGTTTTGCCCGTGGGTTCGCCGTTTTCGTCAAAGACTTGCTTCATCGTGTAGCCTTGCGTGAAGACTTCGTAAAGAGCGACTTCCTGTCTGGAAGCGTCCACTTTGACGTAGGTGGTAAGCCCGCTTGTCTTGTTGTACGCGGGGATAAAGCCTTTCGTAAATTCCATCACGTCCTTATCCATATCGAACATGAGAGTGTCCGCACGTTTGAATTCGGATTGATAGTACTTAGGCGCGCTCGCGTATATATCCTTATTAGAAGCGTCGATGAGCGTGAACTTTCTGCCGGAGTTTGCAAACTCTTTCAAAGTTCCGTCGGCGTTCTTTTCAAAGTATTTTTCGTCGATACCCGTAGCATTGTCTTTCAATACGTAGAAGAAACTGCCTTCTTTCGCTTTTACGAAGAAGTCGTTACCGACGTAATCGTTATTAAGCGTGAATTCGCCGTTTTCATAAACATATTTATCGACGTTTCTCTGATACAGGTCTTTTTGTCCGACGGGATTTTCCTTCGGATACGCGTTTTTAAGAACAATATAATCGGTGTTCGCGTCGTAAGCGTAGTATTTATAACTCGTTGCGCCCGCATTGTATTCGATATAATCGTTCATATCGCCGACAAGCACGCCGACAAGAAGCTTCATAACGCCCGTCATTACCTGAATCTGCAAGCCTTTGTTGCCAAGGAGAATTACGGGATTGAGTTCGGACAAGTCGATGTCCGCAGACGCCGTGCCGTCGCCCTTGTTGATAAGCCCTTCAAGGAGCCCGATAAGGTCGAATTTCAACGCGACGGGCTGAATAATCGTGCCGTCGTCCGTTTTGAGATACAGCGTCGTGGTTTTCTGGTCATAGTAAAGACCAAGGAATACTTTACCGTTCGATTTTTTCCTGATTTCGATGAGAATACGGGAATCGTTCTGGTCGGGTTTGCTGGAAATGTCGATATCCGCAACGATATTGAAGGTCAAACCGCCCTTGATTTCGTCCTTGATGTCGATTGTCGTGCCAAGCGCGAAGTTCGCGACAAGCGCGCCCAACAAATCTTCAAGAACGTAAGTTTCGTCGTCAAGCGCGACGTCGATTTCCGCGCCGAGTCCGAGATATACGTTGCCGCCGTTCAAGAGATCCTGATATTCGTCTTCCAGAATATTACGTTCGCCAAGTGCGGCAAGGTTGCGCTGACCGACCGTAAGCACGATGTGTCCGAGACCGAGTCCGAGACCGAGCGCCGCATTGTCGCCCTGCTGAATGCCTACGTTTGCTTTCAGCCAGAGTTTCGACAGGTTAAGTCCGTCGTATTCCAGAGAAATCGCGGTGCCGCTGTTTGAGAAATTAAGCCCTTTCACGATTTCCGTATCGACGCCCAGACCGTTAAGAAGCGCGGTGATAAGCGTATCCGCAATCGCAACTTCCAGTCTGTCGCGGTTTACGGAAATGCAGTTAATGTTTGCAAGAAGCAATCCTACGATATCGAACTTCGCCTTTTCTTCGGTTGCGGGAGCGTCGCCGCCTTCACCTTCGGTTGTATCGCCTTCGCCCGATGCGAGTGCGCTGCCGGTGCCCGAAACGTCTTTGCCGAAAAGTTTGAAGTTTCCGCCAAGGGCTTCCAAAATATTGATTTTATAATTTCTGAATTCGCCGTCGCTGCTGTTGAGATAAAGCATGCCGTCTTCAAGCAGCAATACGGCCGTTTTTGCGTTTTGTCCTTCGCCCGTCGTAATGTCGATGCGCGCGTCGACTGCGCCGAGGATCTTTGCAACGTCCGCGCCGTTCTTAATCGCGTTTACAAGCGCCATTACGTTAGCGTTGGCGTTGATTTTAAGGTTGAATTTCGCGTTGACGCCGTCGGGAGACTGCACTTTCAACGCAAGATTGTACAGCATCTTTCCGAGTGCGGAAAGGTCAAGTACGCTGTTTTCTCTGATGTTGAATTCAAGTTCGAGTTCCAGCCCGATACTTACCCACAGGTCAAAGTCGAATTCGCCGTCTTTGTAGGATAATTTGCCGGCGTTGATATATTCGCCGCCTTGTTCGGCGCTCTTGAATTCCTTTCCTTTGAGATATCCGTCAAGCGAAGGGTCGGGGTTGCCGTAGTTAAGGAACAAACCGACGTTCGCGCCGAGAATTTGTCCGCGCTCTTCTGTCGCCATATTGACGGCGACATCGATTTTCCAGCCTTCTTCGCCCTGAGGATAATCTTCACGGGTTTGGTAAATTTTAAGGTCAAGTTGGTCAATGGGAAGTTTCATTCCGAGTGTGCCCATAAGACCTGCGATTACGTCTTTCGTAAGGCTTGCGGAAATGCTTTCCACCGTGAGCGGAGTCGAGTCGCCCTTGACGATATTCAAGCAGCCGATAAGCGCCATAATGTCAAGGCTTGCCGTTTCTTCGACAGCAGCCGAATCGTCGTCGCCCGCCGCAAGACCGTAGTGCGTCACGACAAGTTCGCCGTTATCCATTGCGGTTTGAACCGCTTCGATAAGTCCTGCGTTAATGACGTCGCCCGACGCCGCGCCCGAACCTTTGCCGCCGATAATTTCCATTATGCTGGGGATTTCGGGGATTTTCGCCGCGATAAGGTCTTTCAGAATCTGATTAAGGTTGATATCGGGGATCATCGCTTTGCCGCCGCCGAGTCCGGACATATCGGCATAAAGCGCGTTGTCCGCGCCGATGTAGTAAAGACCGAGATAGGTCCTGTCGTTGCCTTTCTTATCTTTTCCGTTCAGTTCGATGACTGCACGGGTTTTCTTGTTATCTTTAAGGTTGATTTCCGCACGCAATTTGAGGTGGAGGCTGATTTGGAGCGGTTCGAGAATCTGAATAGCATCGGATTTTTTATAAATTTCCGTGCCGGTGATGCCTTCAAGGGCTTTGGCAATCGCGCCGCCAACGGCGCCGTCGATATTTTCGATGCTGTACTCTTGTTTTGCAATGTCGAGATTTATGTTAAGGTCGGCACTGAGCGTCGTGAAACTGTAATTCTTCCTGTCCGCTTTGACAAGTTCGGGCATGGAATTTTTGACTTCGTTTGCGAAGTCCGCCGATTTGGAAAGCCCGCCTACGCCAAGTTCCATCGTCTTGTCGACGCCGCCTTTCGTGCTGACGACGTTCAAAGCAAGTTTCTGGAAACGGTTGTTGCTGATATTCGCGACAAACGCCGTGTTAAGCGTCTTTTTGCCCGACAAAATATCGCCGACAAGGAAGTTGACGACGCCTTTGATAATGTCGGATTGTTTGCCCAGCAAGCCGTTGACGACGTTGCCGACTTGTTCAAGCAAGGTCTTATTCGTGAAAATCGCGTTGAGTTTCGTGGGCATCACGAGATCGACCGAACCGTCGGCGTTCGTTACGGAGTAACTGCCGCTTTCGGAAATAAGGGAAAGCATAATGTTGAACAGCGTGAGTTTATCGTCGCTTTTCGTGCCGAGAATGGTGGAAATAAGGTTTTTAACGCCTGCGTCGTTAATAAGGCTGCCAAGGTCGTAATCCGTCAACACTTCTTCGATTTTCAGTTGGTTGAGAATATCCTTGAAAAGCCCCACTACGTATGCGATATCCGAATCGGACACGTAGTAACGATGCACCGCCTTGCCCGTTGCATAGTCGTTGAAGTCGATATACATATCGCCGCCCTTTGCGTAAATGCCAAGGACAACCGTCGTAAGGTCGGCGCTTTCTTTCAGCACTTCAAAGGTCATCACGCTTTCGTTGACGGGATATTGCTTGTCATCGCGTCCGCCGAGCGTGTCGATGGAACCTTTGACTTTGACGGTGTATTTATCCGTCTTGCCTTCCTTTTCGACGTAAACGTACGGTGCGAACGAGAACGTTATGTACCTTGAATTCGGCTCGACCGTCTTTGCATTGATGATCGAGGTCAGCAACAGTTGTCTGGCAGCGTTACCGGACAATGCCGTCTTTACCGTTTCGGTCTGCTGTTGCGAACCGGTGTCGGGCTTAACGAACTGATTGAGGTTTGAATCCCCGCTCGTCGTTTGCCCACAACCTACGAGAAGAATCAGCGCAAGGGCGAGCACCGCCGCAAGCACTAACGCTTTCTTGTAAATCGAGTTGCGTTTCATAATAGCCTCCTTATGCGCATACATATGCGTGCGTGAAACGTGGCCTGCACAATTTCACATATATAGATAATTATATTCTACAAGAAAAAATGCCCGCCGTCAATACAATGTTGTTACTTTTTTCTACGAAAAATACCGAAAATCTTCCAAAAATTTTCCGACCACAATATGTTGTGTTTTCCGAGCGTTAAAAACCGCAAACGAAACCAAAATAATTTGCGACAGTTGTAAAAAACGTCAAATTTCGTCGCAAAACCCGACAAAAACAAAAATCCCGTACGCATTTTATGCGATTCCGTGCAACGCACCTTATGTCATTGCAATCGTTTGGTAATCACCATTCTTTCACAAGGTAGCCCTTCCGGGAGACCTTATGAAGCGATTTGCCTATGGCGCGATGAGCCTTCGGCAGTGATATTGCTTACGCAGTGATATTGTCTTCGACAGTGATATTGCGTTGCAGTGATATTTGCCCTGTGGGCAAGTTATGGATAAATCACCTTAACTTCGGCTAAAAGCCGAAATATAACTTTGACAAAGTCAAAATATAACTTGCGGAGCAAATATAACTTCGGCACAAGCCGAAATATAACTGCGCTGCATAGATTCTTTTCTGAACTCACGGAACATTATCCTTTTTATGCAGCGCACCATTATGTCAAATTGTCTGTCTTGTTGACACATTTTACGGCAAAAATAAGCCCGATCCGTGTCAATGGGACACTTTTCGAGCATTTTTCAATTATTCGGCAATCAAACCCTTATTTGTAGCCGAGTGCCTTTCTTACTTCCGTATCGTCGAAAAAGTAGTTTTCGTACAGGTCTTTTTTGTAAAGCGTCTTTATATCGGTCTTTGCAGTCAATCCCGCCTTTTTGAGCGACGATTTTGCCCTTAACGCAAGCACCCACCACAATTCTTCGGGGAATTCGTAAACCTTTACGTCGGGATACTTTTCGTTCAGCATCGCCTTGAACTTCGCGTTTTTGTCTGAAAGCGGATATATCACGCCGTTTTTGCCGTTTAATATCACGCTTAAAACGCTCTCAGCCGCGCTTTCGTCGCCGATTTCGGGATATCCCCCGTCAAAAGTCAAATAAAAATTCCTGAATTTCAACGCAGGTACGCCGCCGATTGTAAATATTTCTTTCGGAACCGGATACGCCAAAGGAATTTCCGCAACCGACACCGATATTTTGTCCGAAAAAGCAAGGATTGCGTTTTCGCAATCGGTCTGATTTTTCACAAACGGATGTTTTTCAAGATTTTGACCGGGATTGCGCCTGTTGAAGTAACAAATCGCGCTCGCAACGTAAACCGCGCGCTTCACGCCGCTTTCGACGGCTTTTTCGACAACGGTTTTCAGATTATCCTTGTTTTCGCCGAAATACGCGACGGCGTCGATTTTGTCGAAATCGAGGTTGTCGCCGACTTTCGAGACTTTCGGCGTTATTCCCGCTTTTTCGACGTTTTCCGAAAAGTTATCGGGCAGTTGATTTTCATAAACGAATAAGATATTTTCCATTTCAGCCTTTTTTGAATTTTTTGATTTTGTCGGGTTTCAGGTTTTTTTCGGCTGAGTTTTCGCGCATTACGTCGTGATAATCGTTTGCGGATATGACGTATTCTTCGTACGGCAAAAACTCTTCCTTATAAAAGAAATTGTGATAATCGGATTTTTTCACGCTTTCAAAATACTTCCACGGGGCGGGCGTCATACATTCGCCGCACCAGTATCCGCCGCAAAGCACGCCGTACGGCGTCATTTTGAAGGTATGACCGTTTGCACATTCCCACAGCGTTTTGCGCTTGAAATCCACGCCGCGGGTACTCACGTCAAAGCATTTTCCGCCGCGCGCCGCCGCATAAGTTTTCAGGTCGTTTTCGGTAAGATACGGCGAGCTTTCGCTCTCGTAAAACCCGGGCGGATCGCCGCCTTCCGTTTGGGTTATCGAAACGTCCGAAATTTTCAAAGGAAGTTCCCTTATTTTGTCGTATCCGCCGTAAAAAACGTTAACTCTGTCGTTCATTCCGTTTTCCTGCCAATAGTACGGCGAATTTGTCATTATCGACAGTTTTGACACGATAAACTTCTTAATAAGCGGTGATAAAGTGCCGAATATGCGATTTGAGTTTTTTATCAAATTTTCGGTAATATATCTTTCGACGCTGACTTTTTCAATGCCGAAAGCGTCTTGCAAAACTCTTCCGTCCTTTATCCACGCGCCGAATCCGCACCTTTTTACAAACCATCTCGGCTCGGCAATTTTGTCGGCGTTGAGTTTAAGTTTTCCCGCAGTATTCACGACGAAATCGCGATATATTTCGCGCTCGCCGCAGCCGACGTCGTAAATCGCGTTTTCTTTCACTTTCTTTTCGTTTTCGTCAACGCTTACGACAAGCCTGAATATCACTTCCGACAGTTCTTCCGCCGTGATAAACTCGGCGGGCGCGTCAAGCGGATTTTTGAAAATCATCGCGCCGTCAAGCATGCGTTTTACAAAAGTTTCGTCCGCGACGGGGGCAGTACGGAGCACGTAAAAACCTTTTATTCCGCTTTCGACAAGGTATCTTTCGCCGCGAAGTTTCGACACGCTCGCAAGGTCGTAATACGCGGGCATTGCGGGGTGTCCGACCGCCGCGTACGGCCGTTTCATCGTTCTTCCGCCGTATATGCCCGTTGTCGACAGCTCGATAATCTTTGCGTCCGAGCCCGTTTCGATAACGGCGTCGACAAGGTTTTTCGTATAAAAATAATTGACCTTTTCCGCAAAATCGGGAAAATGCTCGCTTTCGGGCATGCCGACGAAATCAAGGTTCAATATATAATCGGCTGCCGCGACAAGTTCCTTCGCTTCCTGAAAATCAAGCGGCGAGAAATCGCTGACAATGACGTTTTCGCCGTAATTTCGGATAAGTGCGTCGACGCGGTCGCTTTCACGCACGCGCACGGGCGCAATCACGCGCATATTTCCGTCTTTTATAAGTTTTTCGGCGACGAGATACGCAAGGCTCGTATGCATACCCGTCACAAGCGCAGTTTTTCTCATAGGGATATTTTACCACATCGCACGGCGCCTTTCAACCGTTGTCGCAAAATTCCGTAAAAAAGAAGCGCGGATTTTCCAAACAAAAAACCCGTCCGAAGACGGGTTTCGATTTTGAAATGAAAATTAACGTTTGCTGAACTGCGGAGCCTTTCTTGCTTTTTTAAGGCCGTATTTCTTACGTTCTTTCGCACGCGGATCACGGGTAAGGTAACCTTCCTTTTTAAGCGCGCTGCGAAGTTCGGGTTCTGCAACGATAAGAGCGCGGGCGATGCCGTGACGGATTGCGCCTGCCTGACCGGTGTAGCCGCCGCCGCACACGTTTACGAAAACGTCGTATTTGTCAAGCGTGTTCGTGAGAACAAGGGGTTGACGGACGATAAGTTTCATCGTGTCCTGCGGGAAGTATTCGGTAATATCGCGTTTATTGATTACGATTGCGCCTTCTCCGCCGGGGATAAGACGAACGCGGGCGATGGCCTTTTTACGACGGCCGGTGCCCCAATATTGAACTTTTTTCTTTGCGGTTTTTTTAGTTGCCATAATTACACCTCATTAGAACTTCAACTCAACGGGCTGTTGTGCCTGATGATTATGCTCGTTGCCGGCATACACGTGGAGTTTTTTAATCATCGTACGGCCGATAGCGTTTTTGGGAAGCATACCCTTGACGGCTTTGTATACGACGAATTCGGGTTTTTCGGCCATAAGTTTCTTGTATTGAACTTCTTTGAGACCGCCGATGTAACCCGTATGATAACGGTAGTATTTCTTTTCAAGTTTTTTACCGGTGAGGCGAACCTTATCGGCATTGATGATAATGACGTAATCGCCCGTATCGACGTTGGGAGTGAACGTGGGTTTATTTTTACCGCGAAGAACCATCGCGACCTGACTTGCAAGACGACCGAGAACCATATCGGTAGCGTCGACCACATACCACTTTCTTTCGACTTCCGCGGGCTTTGCCATATAAGTTTTCATAATGGTAAAGACCTCCTAACAATTAAAATGTAAGCGTTTTGGGCGTACAATAATTACAAGGGGCTAACTTTATAACCAATGTACAATCCTAAATTTGACTTATATATAATATCCAAGAAAAAAACTGTTGTCAAGCATAAAACGTCATTTTCGACGTCAAAAGATTGTTTTTTCGGCAAATTTAACGTTTTCCGGCCGAAATTATTTGTATTTCACCGAATAAAGCGTGAGCCCTTTTGCGGGAAGAGTTTTGCCCGCGCGCACCCTATCGCCGGATTTTATTATGTCTTCGACGTCGTTTGCGGCGATTTTCCCTTTGCCGACGTCAACGAGCGTGCCTGCGATAATCCGCACCATATTGTACAAAAATCCGTTGCCCGTAACTCTGATTTCGACGTCTTCGCCGTTTTTTATTATTTCGACTTTTTCAACCGTCCTTACGGTGTCCTTTACGCTGCTTCCCGACGCCTCGAAACACCTGAAATCGTGCGTGCCTTCGATAAACCTCGCGGCTTTTTCCATTTTTTCAAAATCAAGGGGGACGCATATATTTTCCGCCGTGGCGTTTTTCAGCGGATTGAGATGCGGCGACAGATAAAGTTTATAAACGTACGTTTTTTCTTTTGCCTGAAACCTTGCGTGAAAATCGGGCGATACTTCCTCGCAACTCAAAACCCTGACGTCTTCCGGGAGCATAGTGTTTATCGCAAAAGGAATTTTTTCGGAAGGAATCGACGTTTCCGCGTCGAAGTGCGCGACTTGTCCGAGAGCATGCACCCCGGCGTCCGTCCTGCCACTGCCCGTAACGGCGGTTTTTGCGCCGAACAGTTTTGAAAAGGCGTTTTCCAGCACGCTTTGAACGCTCGTTCCGTTTTTCTGAGTCTGCCAGCCGCAGTAATTCGTGCCGAGATACGATACGGTGATTTTATAGCGTTTCATCAGAACAATCCCCCGAAAACGTACTTGTCGACAATGACCAGCGCAAGGTATCCGCCGACGACAAGTATGCCGACGATATCCGAGCCTTTGATTTTCTGCACCTTGTATTTCGTGCGGTTTTCGGTTGCGTTGTAACACCTTGCGTCCAGCGCGAACGCAAGCTCGTCGGCACGCCTGAACGCGTTGACGAAAAGCGGAATAAGCACGGGCAAAAGCGCCTTCGCGCGCTGATGCAGATGCCCAGTGTCGAACGTTGCGCCCCTTGCCTTCTGCGCGTTCATAATCTTTTGCGTTTCTTCCATAAGAGTCGGGATAAACCTTAACGCAATCGACATGATTACGGCGATATCGTGCACGGGAATTTTGACGTATTTCAGCGGCGTCATAAGGCTTTCAAGCCCGTCCGTAAGTTCCGTAGGAGTTGTCGTAAGAGTAAGGAAAGTTGTGCCGATAACCAAAAAAGTGAGCCTTAAAGCCATCATTATGGCATAATTAAGTCCGTAATCGGTAATTGTGAATATCCACCAGTGCGCGATGATTTTGCCCGTCTTTACGAAAAACAGGTTGAGCAGCGCGGTGATTACAAGTATCACCGTAATACGCTTCACCGATTTCAGAATCTTCGTGATCGGCACTTTCGAAACAAGCGAAAACGCCAGAATAAATATGAGCGTTACGGCGTATCCGAAGTAACTCGAAATAAAGAAAATCGCCGCGATATATAAAATCATCAGAAGAATTTTGACGCGGGCGTCCATGCGGTGCACGACGGAATCGGAAGGATAATATTGTCCGAAAGTCAGATCTTTCATCTTTTCTCCCTCCACTTTACGACGGCTTCCACAAAGTCGTTTGCCGTAACGATGTCGTCCGAAAGTTCGACGCCGCGCGCTTTCAGCTCGTTTTTGAGTTTTATCGCGGTCGGAATATCCAGCCCGATTTCTTCAAGTTCTTCCGCGTGTTTGAAAAGTTCTTTCGGCGTGCCGTGAAAACGCAATTTTCCGTGTTCGAGCACGGCGATTTTGTTTGCGACCTCACTTATTTCGTCCATATTGTGCGACACCATTATTATGGTTTTTACGGTGGTTTCTTTCAATTTCGCGATAAGGTCGAACATTTCGATGCGGCCGACGGGATCGAGCCCTGCCGTAGGCTCGTCCAGAACGAGGATTTGCGGGCGCATTGCGATAACGCCGGCGATTGCGACGCGGCGTTTTTGTCCGCCCGACAGTTCAAACGGCGAACGTTCTTTGAATTGTTCGTAATCGAGCCCCACCGTTTCGACGGCTTCTTTCACCCTTTCCGCGATTTCGTCCTTTTTGAGTCCCAGATTTTTCGGGCCGAACGACACGTCTTTTTCCACGGTTTCGTCAAAAAGTTGATATTCGGGATACTGGAAAACCATGCCGACTTCCGCGCGGAGTTTTTTGAGGTCGGGCTTGTTGTGCAACTCGATCCCGTCGACGGTAATTTTACCCGACGTGAGTTTTATAAGCCCGTTAAGGTGCTGAATGAAAGTGGATTTTCCGCTGCCCGTCGCGCCGATGATTCCCAAAAAATCGCCGCCTTCGACCGTGAGCGAAATATTGTCAAGCGCCTTATGCTCGAACGGGGTTTTGGGGGAATATACGTATGACAGATTTTCAATTACTATCGACATATCGCATCAATCAGATCAGCCGCGTGCAACACGTCGGCTTCTCCGACAGCCCCCCTTTCTTTCAATTTGACGTAAATTTGGTTTATCAACGGAAGAGTGAGTTTATATTGCGAAACGTCCTGCTTAAACAGTTCTTTTGGCGAATCTTCAAAAACTTTGCTGCCGTCTTTCATGACGATTACCCTGTCGCAATCCACGATTTCATCCATGTGATGGGTGATATGCACGACGGTAATTCCTTCTTCCTTATTGAGTTTTTTCACGACGTTCATGACGTCGCGACGACCTGCGGGATCGAGCATCGACGTGGACTCGTCAAGCACGATAACGCGCGGTTTCATTGCAAGAATCCCCGCAATCGCGATACGCTGTTTTTGTCCGCCGCTCATATTGTGCGGCGTCGCGCGGCGATATTCCAGCATGTTTACGGCGGTCAGCGCGTCGGTGATGCGACGGCCGATTTCTTCACGCGGGACTCCCAGGTTTTCGGGACCGAAAGCCACGTCGTCTTCAACGATGCTCGCAACCATCTGGTTGTCGGGATTCTGAAACACGACGCCGACGTTTTTCCTGATTTCGTAAATATCTTTGTCGTCTTTCGTGTTATGACCGAAAACGAAAACGTTGCCCGAACGCGGCAGAAGAAGCCCGTTAAGATGTTTCGCAAGCGTGGATTTTCCGCTGCCGTTTGCGCCGACCAATGCCAAAAACTCCCCTTCGTTTACCGAAAAGGAGACGTTTTTCAAAGCGTCGACGGGCTTCGAATCGTACGACTTATAGCGATAGCTTACGTTTTCGACCTTAATGATTTCCATAAAACCTCAATCGGAAATATTGTAGCATAACGCGGCGATTTTGGCAAAGATATTGACGGCAATAAAAAATATTGTATAAATACAATGGTTTGTGTAACGAATAAGGTTGACAATTTAAGAGCGAAATTTTATAATTACGCTTGCATAATTAATTTATTTATCTATATATCGTAAAATTTATACGTTATAAACAAACGGAGGTTCAAATGAGTACAAAAATGACCATTGACGGTAACACCGCGGCCGCTCATATCGCTTACGCTTTAAGCGAAGTTGCCGCAATCTACCCCATCACGCCGTCCTCGCCTATGGCAGAAAACGCCGACGAGTGGGCAACTGCGGGCAGAAAAAACATTTTCGGTCAGAAGGTTCGCATCGCCGAGATGCAATCCGAAGCGGGCGCAGCGGGCGCCGTACACGGCAGTCTTTCGGCAGGTGCGCTGACCACCACTTTCACGGCAAGCCAGGGCTTACTGTTGATGATTCCCAATATGTACAAAATCGCCGGCGAATTATTGCCCTCGGTTTTCCACGTAAGCGCACGTGCGCTTGCTTATCACGCGCTTAACATTTTCGGCGACCACAGCGACGTTATGGCGTGCCGTCAGACGGGCTTTGCAATGCTTGCAAGTTGCAGCGTTCAGGAAGTCATGGATCTGGCTCTCGTCGCACACCTTTCAACCCTTCGCGCAAGCGTACCTTTTTTGCACTTCTTCGACGGCTTCCGCACCTCGCACGAAGTTTCGAAAATCGAAATGATCGACTACGAAGACATCAAGAAAATCGTCGATATGAAGGATATCGAAAAGTTCAAAAAACGCGCTCTGAACCCCGAGCATCCGCAACTTAACGGCACCGCTCAGAACCCCGATATTTACTTCCAGGGACGCGAAGCCGGCAACAAATACTACGACGCCGTTCCCGAAATCGTGGAAGAAATGATGAAAAAGGTCGAGGGTATCACTGGCCGTAAATACAACCTGTTCGATTACTACGGCGCAAAAGACGCCGAAAAGGTCATCGTCATTATGGGCAGCGGCGCGGAAGCAGCCGAAGAAACCGTCGATTACCTTAACGCGAAAGGACAAAAAGTCGGTCTTATCAAAGTTCGTCTTTACCGCCCGTTCCGCGCGGACAAACTCGTTGCGGCACTTCCCAAAACCTGCAAATACATCTCCGTCATGGACAGGACGAAAGAAAGCGGCAGCCTTGGCGAGCCTTTGTACCTCGACGTCGTCGCGGCACTTGCAGAACAAGGCGTTACCGGCGTGAAAGTTCTCGGCGGTCGTTACGGTCTGGGCAGCAAGGAATTCAATCCTTCGATGATCAACGCCATCTATGAAAATATGGGCGGCGAAAACAAAAACCACTTCACGGTCGGTATCAACGACGACGTGACTCATTCTTCGCTGAAAGTCGTTGAAAAAATCGACGCTTCCCCGAAGGACGCAATCCGTTGCAAGTTCTACGGACTCGGCTCCGACGGCACGGTCGGCAGCAACAAAAACAGCATCAAGATTATCGGTAACTACACCGAAAAATACGCTCAGGCATACTTCGCATACGACAGCAAAAAGTCGGGCGGCCTGACGGTATCGCACCTGCGTTTCGGCGACACTCCCATCAAATCGTCCTATCTTATCGACACGGCGGATTTCGTGGCTTGCCACAATCCTTCCTACGTCACGAAGTACGATATGGTCAGCGACCTTAAAGACGGCGGCACCTTCCTTCTGAACAGCATCTGGAAGCCCGAAGAAATGGACGCTATGCTCCCCGCCGAAATGAAGCGCACCATCGCAAGAAAACACATTAAGTTCTATACCATCGACGCAATCGACATCGTCACCAAAATCGGTCTCGGCAACCGTATCAGCACCACGATGCAGTCGGCGTTCTTCTATCTTGCAGGCGTAATGCCCTATGAAGAAGCCAACAAACATATGAAAGAATTCGTCGTCAAGTCTTTCAGCAAGAAAGGCGAAGCGGTCGTAAACATGAACTTTGCGGCAATCGACGACGCGGTTTCCGGACTTGTCGAGGTTAAATATCCCGAAAGCTGGAAAGACGCAACCACCGGCGCGGAAGTCAAACCCGTCACCGACGATCCTTACTACAAGGCTTTTGTCGAACCTATGCTCGCACAAAAAGGCGACAGCCTTCCCGTTTCCGAAATCGAAGCCGACGGCCACGTTCCCACCGCAACCACTCGTTTTGAAAAACGCGGCGTTGCAGTCAACGTCCCCGCTTGGATCAGCGAAAACTGCATTCAGTGCAACCAGTGCGCGTTCGTTTGCCCGCATGCGGCAATCCGCCCCGTGCTTCAACCCGCGGAAGTTCTTGAAAACGCTCCCGAAACCTTCGTTACGAAGGACGCGACGGGCTTCAAGGGCTTCAAATACAGAATGCAGGTTTCCGCCCTTGACTGTACCGGTTGCGGAAGCTGCGCGAACGTTTGCCCCGCAAAGGTAAAAGCCCTTACAATGATTCCCTTGGAAGACGCTTTGAAGAACGGCGAAGAAAAGAACTGGGATTACTCGGTCGATCTTCCCGACACCCCCGCGGACTTCAACGTCAACACCGTCAAAGGCAGCCAGTTCAAACAACCTTTGTTCGAGTTCTCGGGCGCATGCGCAGGCTGCGGCGAAACTCCTTATATCAAGGTCATCACCCAACTTTTCGGCGACAGAATGGTCATCGCAAACGCAACGGGTTGCTCGTCAATCTACGGCGGAAGCGCGCCTACCTGCCCGTATTCGAAGAACAAGAAAGGTCACGGCCCCGCTTGGTCGAACAGCTTGTTTGAAGACAATGCGGAATTCGGCTACGGCATCAACCTTGCTTACAAATACAGACGTAACGAACTGAAAGACCTCGTTGCACAACTCGCCCTCGTCCTTAAAGACAACGCGGATTGCAAGGAAGCCTGCGACAACTGGATCAACAATATGAACGACGCCGAAGGCAGCAAACGCACCGCGGCGGAACTCGTGAAAGTCATCACCGCGCAAAAAGGTGCAAACGCAGACGCGGACGCTCTTATCGAAGAAATCCTTAAACGCGAAGATTGCCTTATCAAGAAATCCGTTTGGATCTTCGGCGGCGACGGCTGGGCATACGACATCGGCTACGGCGGACTCGACCACGTTATCGCGTCGGGCGAAGACGTAAATATCCTCGTTCTCGACACCGAAGTTTACAGCAACACCGGCGGACAGGCAAGCAAATCCACCCCGACGGGCTCGGTCGCAAAATTCGCGGCAGGCGGCAAACTCACAAAGAAGAAAGACCTTGGCAAAATCGCCATGACTTACGAATACGTTTACGTCGCAGAATGCTCCATGGGCGCGGACAAAGCGCAATTCGTCAAGGCAATTTCCGAGGCAGAAGCGTATCACGGACCTTCCCTTATCATTTGCTACGCGCCGTGCATCAACCACGGTATCAATATGAGCAAATCGCAAAACGAGGAAAAACTTGCGGTTGAAAGCGGATATTGGCAGCTTTATCGCTACAACCCCTCGCTCATCGAAAAAGGACAAAATCCGTTCAGCCTCGACAGCAAGAAACCGACCGGCGATTATCAGGCGTTCCTTATGGGCGAAAACCGCTACGCACAGCTTGCAAAGGCGAAACCCGAAGTCGCGAAAGAACTCTTCGCAAGGAACGAAAAAGAAGCGCGTATCCGTTACGAAGAATACAGCGAAATGGCAAAACACGAATAATTGCATCAACAAAGAACCCTCGCTTGTGCGAGGGTTTTTTATTGCGCTGGTGAATTATACTTTCAAGTGCAACACTTAAAAATAAAAAGACAGTTCATACAAAACTGCGATATAATGTAGCTACCAAACAAACAAATAAGGAGTAATGCATGAACTGTTATAATCAAATTACCATAGAAGAGCGTTGTTAACGCCCTTGAATGCAAATAAGTTTATTTTTTGTTTTTTAGATATTTATCGTTCCGTCCGTGCAAATAACCTTACACCACCTCGGCACGCTGTCTTTCCAATAAGGGCCTTTAGATATAAAATTCCATTGCGCTATCGTTCCGTTAAAAGTAATACTCTTAAGTCCGATGCAATTATAGAAGGCAAACCTATCGACGTTTGTCACGCTGTTCGGGATGGTTATGCTCGTAAGCCCGGTGCAATAAGAGAAGGCAGAATCACCGATGCTCGTCACGCTATCGGGGATGGTTATGCTCGTAAGTCTGGTGCAATCATAGAAGACATAATCGCCGATGCTTGTCACGCTGTCGGGGATGGTTACACTCGTAAGTCCTTTACAACCACGGAAGGCAGAATCGCCTATGCTCGTCACACTGTCCGGAATTGTTATGGTAGTCAATCCCCAGCAACCAGAGAAGGCAGCCCAGCCGATGCTCGTCACGCTGTCAGGGATTGTCACGCCCGTAAGTCCTGTGCAACTCCAGAAGGCACAAGAAGGGATTGCCGTTACTCCATCCGGGATTGTAATGGATGTGGCAAGTACATTGTTTATATACAACTTCTTGTTGCTTGATCCATTTCCCATCAACTGGTTCAATCCTGCTATCTTGCACCATGCCGCTATATCCGTGATATATATGTCTTGAAGTTTGTTGCAACCCTCGAAGGCATAAGCGCTGATGCTCGTCACGCTGCCCCCGATTGTTACGCTCGTAAGACTTTTGCAACCTTGGAAGGTATACTTTTCAATGCTCGTCACGCTGCCTCCGATTGTCACGCTCGTAAGCCCGGTGCAACCATCGAAGGCCCCATCTCCGATGCCCGTCACGCTATCGGGGATTGTCACGCTCGTAAGCTCGGTGCAACCATAGAAGGCACCAAAACCGATGCTCGTCACGGTTTTTGCGTTGTATTCGGACGGAATAATAATTTTTTTATCGGTGCAAGTGCCGATTCCCGTCACAGCATAGCCGGTCCCGTCGCTGATCAAAGAATAATTAAGACCTTCACTTTGGTTAGGACCTTCACTTTGACGACGAACTTTATCACAAGCGGCAAAAATGCAAGTCATAATGACTGCCATCGTCAAAATAACTAAAATGCTAAAAATACGGTGCTTTTGGGTTTTCATCTTCTTCCTCGCGATTTGTATTGCAGGAATTTTCAAATAATCAGGTAAAAATATAACAAGTGCATCCCCGCTGATTTTTGCGATAAACCCACATGCTCAATTTGGAAAAAAGCTATGTACGCGAAAAATGCACCTGTTACCGAAGTAAAAGGTCTTTTCTCCAAATCGATTAAGTTTATCGCACCTTTATAATACGACAGGACTTGCGTTTTGTCAATTATATGTATAATTTACATAATTATACAAGTCGCGTTGGCAATTGTCCCATACAATAAAAACAGCACATCAAACGATGCGCGTTAAAAATAAGGGGACCTCTCGGGATACTGAGTACCCGTGGGGAAAAGGAGCACACAAGCAAAAGAGTGAGCATTATTGCCTGCAATAATGTGATTTCAAAAGAGCAGTGTGCAACGTAGGGATCCTCTTCAACGCAGTATGATGCTGCGTGAATTGTCGAAGTTTTCCTGCACTGCTTTGAACGCATCGGACAATCGTTTCCCGTCAACAAAACAGTGGTTCACGGTAATGTTCAGCGTCATAACGTACCGTCCGTTTTCTTCGCGGTATTTATCCCAACCGATTCTCGGGCACGACGACGACTCGATATTATTGTCGGGCAACGGGTGTATAAGACTTTCAACCGAAATCCACGGCAGACACGTCATATAATAATCGTCGTAATCCGAGGAGTCGTTGTATTCCGCCGTAAACGTCGTTTGTTTCTTTTTCTCATCGATAATACGGCGGGTGGTGTCGTAAAACTCCTTATAGTCGTTCGTCATCTTAAAGCCGGCATTGACAAACTTTCCGCTGTCGGTCATAACAGTGAAGGTCGGATTGATTACGTCGTAAAGGCGGATTTCGTTTTTGACTTCGCGCATACGCATTTCCGGCACGAAATTCAACGCTGTCGTCAGAAGAAACAGCACGTTTGCAAAGAAACTCGTGCCGCTTTCCTTCGACGTTTTCACGACTTCCGTGACGTCGACTTTGACGTTCATTCCGTAACACGGATTTGAAAACTTTCTGAACCAATCGTATTGCGACGGATTGTCGAGTTCGTAACTTTTAAAAACTTTATACATATTCCTTAATTGCATAAACGCCGCTTTATCGCGGCGTTTAGTATTGTTATCTTACTCTTATGCGGGTTGCGGGGACGTTTCCTTCCAGAATATCGCGGATTGAAAACTTGCTGTTGGCAATGATGACTTCCGTGCCTTTTTCGACGGGGGCTTTGATGTATTCCAGTTTCGCGCCCGCTCCGTTTGCGCCCTTTCTGGACGCGCCGTGGCAGAACTTTCTGTACTCTTCGATATTTTTCAAAAGCTCTTCCGTGTTCTTCCCGTTGATTTCTCTGACAAGGGAATTTTCGTCGGAAATATCGGTGTAAATGCCGTTGACGCTTGTCAGGATCAGCAACCGTTTGGCGTTGACAAGACACGCGATCTGGCTTGCGGTTTCGTCGTTATCGACGCATTCCACCGCTCTTTTCTTTTCGTTCATAAGCGCGCGGATTTCCATTTTGCGGTTTTCCTCATAGCACACGGCGTCGTTGTAATTTATGATGGGAATCGCGTCTTCTTCGGGGCAACGCAAAAGCACTTTTTTAAGATATTCTCTTTTTTCGGCGTCGTTGAAGTGTTGGTGTTCCACAAGAATCTGGCGCAGGCTGAAACGGCTGTCGACGAACTGACGATACCACCCCATAAGCACGGATTGACCTTGCGCGGAATAGTCGGTTTTGTTGTCTTCGTCGCTGCCGGTGAGTTCCCGTCCGGTGCGTTTGATGAAGTCGAGCCTGCCGATTTCCGTCGCGCCCGACGTAACCCATATGATACCGGGGCGAAGTTCGCGTGAAATGCGCGCGATTGTCGAGTAATTTATGTCGCCGTACGCCTTATCGATAAGCGCAAGGCTTCCCACCTTGCCGACAAGGTCGATGTCGAATTTTGCCATTTTATCCTCCGTAATACGAGGTTATTTCTTTCAAAATAACTTCTGTCAAGTCTTTCTTTCTGACGGCGTCGGCGTTCACGTACACGTCGTAGCCGTATTTATATTTGTATCTGCTGTGATTTGCGACGTCTTTCAAAATTTTCACGCCGTGCTTTTGAAGAGTCGTGAAACTTTCGCCCAAAAAAACGATAAGCGCGGTGTCTTCCAGCGCCTTTATATGCGTGAGTTTCAGGTCGGTGAAGTCCGCCGCCGCAACCATGCTTTCAAATTCCACGGCGTCCTTTACGGCGATGTTGACGTACTTTTCGTACAGTTTGTTGCCGCCTTCCTTTAAGACGACTTCCTTCGACGCGCGGTTTGCGTAATATAAGGTAAGATCGGGAATGGATAAATAATACAGCGAAAGACAGTCGGCAAGTTCCCTTGCGACGTTTTCGGTCAGTTTATTGTCAAATCCGGTGATTAAAATATTCCTTTTCATACCTTTATGATATTATAACCGCAATTTTTACTTTTCGCAACTAAATCAAGCGGCGCATTGTTTTTCGCACGAAAATGCCATTTCGCCCGTGTGCGACACCGTGAGAACGACGTTTCCGCACTTGTCGGTGCGGTGGATTTTTTGTATGCCGTTTGCTTTAAGGCGGACAAGCGCTTCCTGTTCGGGATGACCGTAAGAGTTCCCGTCGCCGACCGAAATCACGGCGTATTCGCACTTGACGTGCTTCAAAAACTCTTCGGACGACGAAGTACGACTTCCGTGGTGCGCGACTTTCAACACGTCGCAATCAACGTACGGGTAAGTTTCGCAATAATACTCTTCGTTGCTCTCGTTACTGTCGCCCGTGAACACAAGCTTCTTTCCCGCATATTCGAGGATACCTATCGGCGACACGGCGTTTATTTGTTCGCCGTTATTCAAATGCCGTCTATCCCACTCTTCCTGCGACAAACAATAAAAAGTGAAGGTGTAATCTTGTCCCCGTATTTCGTATTTTCCGATATTGAGCGTGATATTGCAATTCGGCTCCGACAACGCCGCAATGAAAAATTCGGCATAAACGAGAGTGTCGATTTTATCATCGTCGGTAAACTTATCAAGCTTGTTTTTTTCGACGAGCTCTTTGACCGTGCCTTTTTTATTGCCGAATTCAAACGATTTTTCATAACTTGATTCGATATTCGGCATATAAACATTGTTCACTTGGAATTCGAAAAACACTTCGTCAAGATACGAAATGTGGTCGGTATCGCTGTGCGTCGCCATAACGCGGTCGATTTTGCCGTCGGGATTGAGTACTTTCAAATCGCTTATCGCGGACGTTTGATACTTACTGCTTCCTCCTTGGCTGCCGCAGTCGATAAGCATATCCGTGCCGTCGGGGAACGCAATGTAAATGCAGTCGCCCTGTCCGACGTCGATATAATGCACGACAAGTTGTCCGCTTTCCGGCATCGGCCCTCTGAACCACTCGGGCTTCACGAGATAAAGCGCGCCGACGATAATCGCGGCGGTTACCACAATCGCGACGATTGCTATAAGCAGTTTCGGATTTTTCTTATGCAGTTTTTTCGCGGCATTCACCGCGCCCTCTACCGCGATTTGCTCGTTCGTCTTTTTTGCGGTTTTCGCCTTGGTGTTTTTGGTGTTTTTTGGTTTCTTATTTGCCATTTTGTTGCAACAAACACACTTTATATGATTATTTTGTGATGATTAAAGTATGTTTTAAGTTATTTTTTGCAAAATGCCACCGCGGTTGCGGTGGCATTTGTATCGTCTTTTATCAGTCGGAGTCGACAAGGTCGCCGTATTGTTCCAGTTTATTCTTTTTGGGAATAGGTTTGCTGTCGCCGTGTTTGACAAACATCATCAATACGATTGCGATGATAATGCAGACCGCGCTGTACAGGAACAACATTTCGTTTTTGCTGTTATCCATAATAAGGCCAGCGATGAACGGGGTGATTGCCTGCGCGGACATCGTTGCGGTGTAATAGTATCCGGTGTATTGTCCGACGGTTTCCGCAGTGGAAAGTTCGGTAACCATCGGGAACGTGTTGACGTTTGCAATGATAAGACCGAAGCCCGCGATAAGATAAAACAGCGCAAACAGTACTGCGGGGACAATCGCTTTTTCGCCGGCGTGGACAAAGAAGAAAATAAGGAAGAAGGAAATGACCGCAAGAGCAAAGCCCAGCATTATGGATTTTCTTCTGCCGATTTTCGCCGCGAGCGCGCCGACGGGAATAAACGCGATTGCGGAAATGCCCATACTCACGCCCGAGATAATGGACGCCACGCCTGCCGACAGGTTAAGCGTTTTGGTGGTGTAGACCGAAAGGTTTGACGAGATTGCGTTGTATCCCATAAACCACATGAATATCGACGCGAGAATAAGCCAGAACGATTTGAGTTTGCCCTTTTCTTCTTCGGTTTTTTCGTTCCACCAGACTTTCGGGGATTTGTGTTGTTTTCTGACACGCTTTGCTTCCAGCTCTTTCGCTTCTTCTTCGTTGCCTTCGCCTTCTGCGATAAGTTCTTCCGCAAAGGTTGCTTTTGCGTCTTCTTCGCCCTCGTCAAAGTCGTCGATGCCGTATTCTTTGCAGATTTCCTGACATTTCGCGACAAGTTTCTTTTCCTTAACGAAAGCAAGGAAGCCGCCAAGGAGCAGCAGCATACCCGCCGCCACCGAAGCGAAGATAATCGTATAAGTATTGACCGTCAGCGGGAACATAAGCGCGACGGTGTAAATAATAAACGCAATCGCGCCGCCTGCACCGCCGCAAAGATTGATAATCGCGTTTGCCTGCGAGCGCAAGGGTTTGGGCGTGACGTCGGGCATAAGCGCGACCGCCGGGCTTCTGAACGTTGCCATCGCGATAAGGACAAGCAGCAAAATCACCATATAAATCGCAAGGCTGGATTTACCTTCCGACGTTTTCGTAATGTTTTCGTGAATTTCGTCGGAAATATAGTTGTTCATACCCGCCGCGACGTATTTGTTGTAATGGTCGTTGTTTTCCTTTATGCTTTGATAAGATTTGCCGCTCGGAGCATTCCCGACAAGAACGACTTTGCCGTCTTCCTTTTTGGTTTCGATTTCAACGCCGTCGTAAGTATACGTCGTGCCGCCGAGCCCTAAAAAGCCGGATTTTGCTTTGAGTTTGTTGTCGAAACGGATGCTAATGAACGCGTCGCGATCAATCGCTTTGCCGTCTATTTTGTTTTGTTTAAGGTAATCGAGGTCGCAATAATTCGCCGAGCCTGTCTTTCCCGCAGCGGCGTCGTCATACCATCTGCCAAGCAGGTCGCTCATGAAAGCGTCGTCGTTACGCAACGCTTCGATTTCGGCTTTTTTCGCCATACCTTTTTCCTGCTGTTTCATCGTGGCGATGGGCACGAAAACCATCAATACGACGGAAGCAATCGTGCCGATGACGATAAACGGCGTGCGTCGTCCCCATTTTTTAACAAGTTTTCCGTTGGCTTTGTCCGAAATTTTGCCGAAAAGCGGCAACATAAACAATGACAAAAGGTTGTCAAGCCCCATAATGAAGCCGCGCATTGCGTTGGACAACCCGTATGCGTGTTCCAGAAGAAGTGGCACGACAAAGTCGTATGCCGTCCAGAACAGCATGATAATCGCAAATGCAAACCCTACTTTGAAAGTTTGCGGATAATCGAGTTTCAAAGTTTTTTGCCCGTCGGCTTCAACCGCTTCGGGTGATTTTTTCTTTCTCATAACTTCTCCCATATAAAAAATATATATACGTATTATAACATATGAAAATAAACTATGTAAATAAATTTGATTTATTTTGATTTATCTTTCAAAAAAATAATAATCTCCATTTGAATAACCCGCGTGTTTTCGCCTTTTTGGACAAAAAAAGAAGTCGGAAAAATCCGACTTCCTTTTTTAGGGTGTTAGGTATTTTATTCCGCTTTCACGGTGTTATTTTTTGAAGTAACGGTTGTAAAGTCCCTGGAAGGCTTTGCCGTGACGGGCTTCGTCGCGCGCCATTTCGTGAACGGTGTCGTGGATTGCGTCAAGGTTTTGCTTTTTCGCCATGCCCGCAAGTTCGGTTTTGCCTGCGGTTGCGCCGTTTTCCGCCGCGATGCGAAGTTCCAGATTCTTTTTGGTGCTGTCGGTGACGACTTCGCCCAGAAGTTCCGCAAATTTTGCGGCGTGTTCCGCTTCTTCCCAAGCGGCTTTTTCGTAATACAGACCGATTTCGGGATAACCTTCGCGGTGAGCGACGCGCGCCATCGCAAGATACATACCTACTTCGCAGCATTCGCCGTTAAAGTTGTCGACAAGACCTTTTTTGATTTCGGGATCGACGTCTTTTGCAACGCCTACGACGTGTTCTGCCGCCCAGGTCATTTCCGCGTCGGTTTCTTCAACCTTGAATTTTGAGCCGGGAACGCCACATACGGGGCATTTCTCGGGCGCAGTTTCCGCTATTACAGAATATCCGCAAACAGGACATACAAATTTTTTCATTTTAAGTTCCTCCGAATTGTTTTATTTTTAATTTGTTTTATTATTACATTCGTCGCAGGTACCCGTATATACGACGTAAAAGTCGTCGGCTTTCACGGGACACGCCGAAAGTATTTTAAGTTTAAGGTTTCCGTCGATATCCATATCGAGGATTTTTTTGCATTTCGTGCATACGAAGTGCGCGTGATTGTGTGCAAATCCGTCCCAACGCTCCTCGGGGAAGTCGCCCTGTATACGCATTATTTCGCCCGCCGCTTCAAGTTGTTTCAGATTTCTGTAAACCGTGGCGAGACCGACGTCGGGGATTTCCTTTTTCACGTTTTCGTAAATCCAGTTCACCGACGGATGCGAGCGCGTACTCCTTAAAACTTTTAATATTGTTTCGCGTTGTTTGGAATAGTTCATTTTTGCCTCAAAACGATAATCACTATCATTATTGTAACACATTTTTCGGATATGTCAACAAAAATGATAGTGATTATCAATTTTTTTGAAAAATTTTTATTTTTTCTTCAAGATAACGAACGCGCCTCCGGGAACGTCCACGACGTCTTTATATTCCTTATTATTATAAAGGCTTGTATATTCTTTATTTATAAAAAGAGTTTTGTCGTCCGCGCCCGCGTTTACGGCAATGAGAATTTCGTCGTCGCCTCCCACGCGCTCGTATGCGACAAGCCCGTTTTCGTCACGCATATTGAACCCGCCCGAAAAAATCGCGCGGTTTTCACGGCGGATACGTCCGAGTTTTCTGTAATGATTAAGGATTTCTTTGTCTTCACTGCCCCACGGATAAGGACGGCGGTTTATCGGGTCGTCAAACCCTTGAAGCCCCGCTTCGTCGCCGTAGAATATCGACGGGATCCCGGGGAGCGTGAACTGCAACACAGACGCGAGATACAGTTTTTTCTTTGCCTTTTCGTATTCGCTGTCGGGAAGTTTGTATCCGAGCTTGTGCGTTTTCGACCAACCGTGCGCGCGTACGTCCGACAATGCGTTGATAATCCTTACCGTGTCGTGCGTGCCCAAACTGTTCATCAGACAATATACCGTTTCTTTCGGATAATTTTCAAGAATGGATTGTACGGTGTCTTTGAAAAACTTTTCGTCGCCGTCGCGGACGTATGCGATAATCGCGTTCATAAACGGATAATTCATCGTGCCGTCCAGCTGATCGCCGAGAAGATACGGCCGAAGTTCGCCGTAACTTACTTTCGTCGACGCGTCTTCCCAGACTTCGCCGATGACGAGAGCGTCCTTGTTCACCGATTTGATTCTTTTGATAAGCAGATTTACGAAATCAATCGGCAGTTCGTCCACAACGTCGAGTCGCCACCCGTCCGCGCCGAGTTTCTGCCACTTTTCGACGACGCCGTTTTTACCGAACACGAGAGCGCGGTAATCCTTGTTGCTTTTGTTAAGGTCGGGCACGTTGTCGCAGCCCCACCAGCAAGCGTATTCGTCGGGGAATTTTTTGAAATAATACCAGTCGTAATAAGGCGACGATTTGCTTTGATACGCCCCGAGCGAGTCGTACGTGCCGAATTTGTTGAAGTATAAACTGTCCGCCCCGCTGTGGTTGAAAACGCCGTCAAGGATAATTTTCATATTTTTTTCGTGCGCGGCATCCAGAAGGCGTTTGAAGTCGTCTTCCGTCCCCAGAAGTTCGTCGACTTTCAGATAATCGCCGGTGTCGTAGCGGTGATTCGAGTACGCCTTGAAAATCGGCGAAAGATAAATTATGCCGACGCCAAGTTCTTCAAGGTAATCGAGCTTTTCGCGAATGCCGTTGAAGTTTCCGCCGAAAAAGTCGTCTGCGTAATATTTCCCGTCTGCGCTCACGACCTCGGGACTTTCCGAAAAACTTTCGTGCAGGCGGTATTTCCTTTTCGTTTTTACGCCGTCCGCGCGATTAAACCTGTCGACGAAAATATGATAAATAATATTGCCTTTTGCAAAATCGGGGGTTTTATAAGTCGATTTGTATACTGTCAACTGCCATTCCGGAAGATTTTCGCCGCATACGCTTTCCCCGTTTTCACCGCGACCGTAATACCATACGCCGTCGCGATTTCTCATTTCAAAGCGATAATAGTAAATCCCCGCCGCGTCGAAAACGTAGTCGGCGGTATAAACCGAAAACCCGTTTTCGGATTTTTCAAAGCGCATTTCGACGGGCGTCGACACGTCGCCGAGCCTTATGAATACGAACATTTTATCGACGCTTACCCACGACGCAATCGGAAAATGCAGGGAAAGTTTTTCCCCGCATTTTACCGCGCCGTATGGCGATTTACATTCGATTTTCCTTGAATTGAAATTCATCTTAAAGTTTATGAATGGGTTTTACCGTCCAGATTCTGTCGGCGTATTCTTTGACCGCGCGGTCAGCCGAGAAGAATCCCGCGTTCGCGATATTCATAAGCGACATTTGCGTAAACGCCTTTTTGTTAAGATAAGTGTCGTTGACGCGTTTTTGCGCTTTCACGTAACTGTCAAAGTCGGCAAGGCACATATACGGATCGGCGATACTGCCGTTTCCGAGAATAAGGTTGTCGGCAATCGCGTTGAACTGAACGTCGCCGACGCCGCGACGCATACCGTCGATAACGCGTTTGATGCGCGCGTCGTTCATATAATACGCCGTGCTGTCGTAGCCTTTGTTGTAAAGGTCATGCACCTCGTCCGACGACATTCCGAAAATGAACATATTTTCGTCGCCGACCGCGTCGTGAATTTCGACGTTTGCGCCGTCCATCGTGCCGATTGTTACCGCGCCGTTGATCATAAACTTCATATTGCCCGTGCCCGACGCTTCTTTGCCGGCGATACTGATTTGTTCGGAAATTTCCGCAGCGGGCATCATAATTTCGGCAAGCGACACGCGATAGTTTTCCATAAATACCACTTTGAGTTTATCGTTTATCGACTTATCGTTATTGATGACTTCGCCGAGTTGCCAGATAAATCTGATGATTTGCTTCGCCATATAATAACTGCTTGCCGCCTTTGCGCCGAAGACGAAAGTGCGCGGGCAGATATCCAGATTCGGATTATCCTTTAAGTCGTAATAGGTATTAAGGATATTCATCGCATTCAGAAGCTGACGTTTATACTCGTGCAGACGTTTGGACTGAATGTCGAAAATCGAATCGGGATTGACGACGACGTTGTTGTTCGCCTTGATATAATCGGCAAGTCTTTCCTTGTTTTCGCGTTTGACTTTTTGCAATCTTTCAAGGACTGCCGCGTCCGACTTGTAATTTTCAAACTTTTTAAGGTTGGACGCGTCTTTTATCCAGCTTGTGCCGATAGTGTCGCACAAAAGCGCCGAAAGCCCTGGGTTCGCCTGCTGCACCCAGCGACGATGCGTGATACCGTTCGTAACGTTGGTGAATTTCGACGGGTGCTGCTCGTAATAATCCTTGAAAATGTCGTGTTTCAGTATTTCGCTGTGCAACGCCGAAACGCCGTTTATCGTATGCGCCGCGACAAGACACAACGTCGCCATTTTAATCTGACCGTGTTCCAGAATCGCGTTTGCGGCAACCTTATTGTTGTCGCCGGGATATTCCGCCCAGAGTTCTTCGCAATAGCGGCGGTTGATTTCGCACACGATCTGGTAAATGCGCGGAAGCAATGACTGGAACAACTGTTGCGGCCACTTTTCAAGCGCTTCCGCCATGACGGTGTGGTTGGTGTAACTTATCGTATCCGTCGTGATTTGCCACGCCTTTTCCCAGCTGTACCCGTAGTCGTCCAGAAGGATACGCATAAGTTCGGGTATGCAAAGCGTGGGGTGCGTGTCGTTGATATGAATCGCGGCGTGATCGGCAAGGTTGTCAAGCGACGGGTTCGTCTGCAAATGACGTTTGATAATGGATTGTATCGACGCCGAAACGAAGAAATATTGCTGTTTAAGTCTTAACGACTTGCCCTCGATATGGTCGTCCGCGGGGTACAAAACCTTGGAAATGCTTTCCGCCATCATACGGCTTTCCATTGCTTTGACGTATTCGCCCTTGCTGAAAAGTGCCATATCGAAGTCGGCGGACGCCTTTGACGACCAAAGTCTCAGACGGTTGACGGTATCGCTTTGAATACCGCTGATGTTCATATCGTACGGCACGGCAAGCACGGTGTTGTAATCGCGATGATTGATTATGAGCTTGCCGTCGCGCCATTCCTGATCGACAACGCCGCCGAAACGCACCTCGAAAGTGTCTTCGACGCGGGGTTGCAGCCAGACCGAGCCGTTTGTCAGCCATTCGTCGGGAAGCTCGATTTGTTCCCCGTCGACGATGCGCTGTTTGAAAATGCCGTAATCGTACATTATCGAAAAGCCCGTCGCGATATAACCAAGCGACGTAAGGCTGTCGAGATACGCCGCGGCAAGTCTTCCGAGACCGCCGTTTCCGAGCCCTGCGTCGGGCTCGATTGCGTAAAGAGTGTCGATATCGAAGCCCAGATCTTTGACGGCTTTCACCATCTTTTTGTCAATACCCATATTGAAAAGATAGTTTCTCAAAGAGCGTCCGAGAAGGAACTCCATCGACATATAGTAAACGTGTTTTGCGTTGATTTCGCGCGCGGTGCGCTTGAAGTCCACCCTTGAATTCGTGAGCATATCGCGTACGACAATGCACACGGCTTTGTACATTTGGGTGTTGCTTGCCTCCTCGGGCTTTACTCCGAAAAACCTCTGGACAGCGTCCGTAATGCGGTTTTTCAAGTCCGCGGAAGTAATTTTTGAATAGTCCATAAAATTAAAGTCTCCTGATGTATGCCAATAAAATTTTTGATTATTTTGTTATTTCCTTGTAGATGTCAAGGTATTCTTTCGCGGAGCGTTTCCAACTGAAATCGCACTTCATCGCGTTACTTTGCACTTTCTTCCACAGGTTTTTGTCAAAATAGGTGCCGAGAGTACGCCATACCGCGTCAAGCATATCGTATGCCTGATACGCCTTGAAAGTGAAGCCGTTGCCCTTTTGCGTGACGGGATTGAACGCTTCCACCGTGTCTTTTAATCCGCCCGTTTCGCGGACGATGGGAACCGCGCCGTAACGCATTGCGATCATTTGTCCCAAACCGCACGGCTCGAACTTGCTGGGCATAAGGAACATATCCGCCGCCCCGTACAACTTGGACGCAAGCTCCTGGCTGAAATTGATAATGGCGCGCATTTTCGTGTTGTACGTTTTTTCGGCGTTTTTCAGAATCGTTTCGTATTTCCAGTCGCCTTTGCCGAGCACGACAAGTTGAATGTCGGCTTGCAGCATTTCGTCAAGGACGGTTGCGACAAGGTCGATACCCTTTTGTTCGGTCAGGCGCGAGATAAGCACCATAAGCGGACGGTCGGGGGAATAATTGAAGCCCATAAGTTCGCACAACGCTTTCTTGTTTTCGGCGCGTTTCGCAACGGTTTTCAAGGTGTAATTCGCGACAAGGTTTTTGTCGGTTGCGGGGTTGAAAACGTCGACGTCGATGCCGTTCACCACGCCGCGGATTTTGTAATCGCGCGCGTTAAGTATGCCCGAAAGCCCGTACGCATAATACGGATCCTTGATTTCTTCGGCATAAGTTTTCGACACCGTGGTAACGATATTCGCGCGTTCGATACCCGCTTTCATATAGTTGACGTCGTCGTCGCACTCCACTATGCTGCGCCAGTTTTCGGGAATGCCCAGAATGTCGCCGGCAAGGTATTTGTCGTATTTGCCCTGAAACTCGATATTATGAATGGTGAACACCGTTTTCGTGTTGCGAAGCCCTTCGACGTTTCTGTAAAAGATGTCCAGAAACACGGGAACGAGCGCGGTATGCCAGTCGTTTGCGTGAATGACGTCGGGATAGAACCCCGTTACCGAGCACGCTTCGAGAACCGCTTTGCTGAAAAACGCAAACCTTTCGCCGTCGTCGAAATGGCCGTAAAGCCCTTTCCTTTTGAAGTAGTATTCGTTGTCGATAAAGTAATAAACGACGTTGTCCACCGTATATTCGAACACGCCGAGATACTGTCTGCGCCAGCTGAGATCGACGTAGGTCGAGCCGACAAAGCGCATTGTCTGGCGGTATTCCTGCGGGATTTCCTCATAAAGGGGGATAATCACGCGGCAATCGTTTTTCATCGAAGCAACCGTTTTGGGCAGTGCGCCCATCACGTCGCCGAGACCGCCCGTCTTCACGAACGGACGCGCTTCGGAAGCAACATATAAAATTTTCATACTTCGTTCTCCTTATTGTCACTGCGCCGAAAGACGCAAAAATGTTAAACTATCTTGTTTTTGACGATTACGACGGGATACGTTTCATAGCCCGCAAGATGTCTTTCGGGTTGAACGATGACGTTTTTGTCGGTAATCGTATATTTAATGCTTGCTTTTTCGCCGATTACGCCCTTTTCCATGACGATGGAGTTTTCGACGACCGCGCCCTTTTCAACGTGAACTCCGCGGAAAAGGATGCTGTTTTTAACGGTGCCGTCGATGACGCAACCGTCCGCGATAAGGCTGTTTTCAACCTTGGCGTTGTCAAGATAACGGGTAGGAACGCTGTCCTTGACCTTCGTGAAAATCGTGCCTTCGCCATAGAAAACGTCGTTTCTGGTTTCGGCGTCCAGCAGTTCCATACTGTGCTTATAGTATCCCGGGATATCGTCGATAATCGCGGCGTAGCTTGTGATTTCGTGGCTGTAAATTTTCAGCGTGTCGATTTGTTTCAAAAGAACGTCTTTTTCAAAGTCCTGCAATCCCCTTGCATAAGCGTTTTCGACAAGGTTAATAAGCAGGTCTTTTTTGATGACGTAAATCTGCGTGTTGACGAGTTCCGCCGATTTGCTGGCGATGACCGCAAAGCGGATATCGGTTACCCTGCCCGATTTGTCGGACGTGATGATTTGTTTTCTCGGGTTGATTTCGTCGGTTCTTTTCGTCAGCATTGTAACGTCCGCGCCGCGGGCGATATGTTCGTCGACGATTTCCTCGACGTCGATATTGCAGATAACGTTGGCGTTTCCGAGCACAACGTATTCCAGTTTCTTTTGCGACATCATGTAGCCTTTCAGCGTGTAAATCGCTTCCACCTTTCCTTTGTAAACGTCGCGAAGGGTGTTGAACGCAAACGGCGGGAACAACGTAAGTCCGCTGTTTTTGCGGTTAAGGTCCCAGTCGCGTCCCATGCGAAGGTGGTCCATAAGGCTGTTGTAGTTGTTGCGCGTGACGATACCGATCGTGCTGATGCCGCTGTTGACAAGGTTTGACAACGCAAAGTCGATCATACGATACCTGCCGCCGTACGGAAGGCTCGCGCTGGTGCGCTTGATTGTAAGTTCGTTCATGTGGATTTCGCTGTCGCTTGCGATTAAAATTCCCATTGCGTTATTAATCATTGTTTTCACCTCCGAACATTTCGCCGGCCTTGATGACCGCGCCGGCTTTTACGGTAACCTCGGGACCGACAACCGCGATTTCCCATTCGCCTGCCGCGTGCGGCGTATTGATTTCGCCGACGTGCGCGCCCTTGCCGACTTTTGCGTCCCAGCCGACGATTGCGTATTCAACGACGGCGTCGTCCTCGACAACCGCGCCGGGCATAAGGATACTGTCGACGATACGGCAGTTTTTACCGAGCGTGCAGCCGTACGATATGACCGAATTTTTGACTTCGCCCTGTACGAAAGTACCTTCCGACACGACGCTGTTTTTAATCACTGCGTCGGAAGACACGAACTGCGGGGGCTCTGCGCTGTTTCGCGCGAAAATGCGCCATTCCTTATCGTCAAGATTAAGCCCGCTTGCGGGGTTCAGAATATCCATATTCGCTTCCCACAAACTTGAAATCGTACCGACGTCTTTCCAGTAATCGTTGAATTCGTAAGCGATCATTTTTTGTCCGTCAGAAAGCATCTTCGGGATAATGTTTTTGCCAAAGTCGTTCTGGCTTTCGCGGTCGGCTTCGTCTTCGACAAGGTATTTTCTCAAAACTTCCCAGGTGAAAACGTAAATACCCATCGACGCCTTGTTGGATTTGGGCTTTTTGGGTTTTTCTTCGAAGTCGATAATTTCGCCTTTTTTATTGGTCTGCATAATGCCGAAACGCGACGCTTCTTCCATCGGGACGGTGCGGACCGCGATCGTGCAGTCGGCGCCCGTTTTCTTATGATGGTCCATCATCTTGTGGTAATCCATCTTGTAAATGTGGTCGCCCGACAAAATAATCACGTATTCGGGATTAAATCTGTCGATAAACTCGATATTCTGATAAATCGCGTTGGCGGTTCCCTTGTACCACTCGCCCGCTTTCGCGCGCATAAACGGCGGAAGGACGTAAACGCCGCCCGTGATCCTGTCCAGATCCCACGGCTGCCCGTTTCCTATGTACTCGTGAAGTTCAAAGGGTTGATACTGCGTAAGCACACCGACCGTATCGATGCCGGAGTTCGCGCAATTCGACAAAGGAAAGTCGATAATTCTGTACTTCGCTCCGAAAGGTACGGCAGGTTTTGCAACCTCGCCGGTGAGAAGGCCGAGTCTTGTACCCTGACCTCCTGCAAGCAGCATCGCGACACATTCTTTTCTTGTCTGACGCATATTATTTCCTCCTAATTGTTTTCGGGTTTATATATGGTAATCGAGTTACCGGGAATATTCACCGCGATTGCGAAAGGCAACCCGTGCATACTCTTCTTTTCGGCTTTGTATTCCGCCTTATAACTGCTGTTTCCGCCGTACTTTTTCATCGTCGACGAGAAAACGCATTTATACGACGTAAGTTCCGGCACGCCCATAAGATATCTCTTTCTCGGCACAGGCGAGAAGTTCAGTACGACCAGGACGTAATCGCCCGATTTGTCGTAACGAAGATACGATATCACGTTTTGAGTGTTGTCGTCGACGGATACCCACCTGAAACCTTCCCATCTGTTGTCCTGCGACCAGAGCGCGGGCGTCGATTTGTAAAAAGCGTTAAGGTCTTTCGTGTATTCAAGCATTCCTTTATGACGCGGATAAGCAAGAAGCAACCAATCGAGCCCCTGATCGAAACGCCATTCGATAAACTGTCCGAATTCGCCGCCCATGAACAAAAGTTTTTTGCCGGGGTGCGTCATCATAAAGCCCAGATACGTTTTCAGCCCTTCGAATTTGTCCTCGTAACTTACGGGGATTTTGTCGATAAGACTGTGCTTTCCGTGCACGACTTCGTCGTGAGAAAGCGGCAATATATAGTTTTCGCTGTATGCGTACGTCAGCGCGAACGTCAGTTTGTTGTGCACTTCCTTCCTGAAAAACGGATCGGTCTCGATATAAGACAAGGTATCGTTCATCCAACCCATATTCCACTTGAAATTGAAGCCCAGCCCGCCGATGTCGGGCGGCATCGTTATCATCGGATACGCCGTGCTTTCTTCCGCAACCGTGAAAAATCCCTTGTGCGCGGAAAGCAACGCGACGTTCATCTTCTGCAAAAACTCTTTCGCTTCGAGATTGTAATTTCCGCCGAATTTGTTTGGCAGCCATTCCCCGTCCTTTCTGCAATAATCGAGATAAAGCATGCTCGCGACGGCGTCCACGCGGATTCCGTCGATATGATAATTCGTTGCCCAGAAGTTGGCGGCGGATATCAGGAAACTTCTGACTTCGGGCTTGCCGTAGTCGTAAACCTTCGTGCCCCACTCGTAATGTTCGCCCTTTCTCGGGTCGGAATATTCGTAACAAGGCGTGCCGTCGAACAAAGCAAGCCCGTGCTCGTCCTTCGGGAAATGCGCGATAACCCAGTCCAGAATAACGCCGATGCCCGCCTTATGGAATTTGTCCACAAGATACATAAAGTCGTGCGGCGTGCCGTACCTTGACGTCGGCGCGAAAAGCCCCGTTACCTGATACCCCCAACTGCCGTCGAAAGGATATTCCGTCACGGGCATGAATTCAACGTGGGTGTAATTCATTTTTTTGACGTATTCGACAAGCTCGTCCGCAAGGTCGACGTAACTATATACGTTGCCGTCGTCGTGGCGTTTCCAACTCCCGAGGTGAACCTCGTAAATGTTCATCGGGCTTTCGTAAATATTCTTTTCTTTGCGGGATTTCAACCACGCGGCGTCCTTCCATTTATAGCCGGACAAATCGTAAAGTTTCGACGCAGTTTGGGGCGTCGTCTCGAAATGCAGACCGTACGGATCGGCCTTTAAGACGGTTTTACCTTTTCTTGAAGTAACGGCGTATTTATAAGCGTCGTAAACTTTAAGTCCTTCGACAAAGACTTCCCATATTCCGCCGTCGTCTTTTTGCATCGGAGTCGCGCCGACTTCCCAGCCGTTGAAATCGCCGACCAGGGATACGTCGCGGGCATTTGGCGCCCATACTCTGAAAATCCAGCCCTTTTTGCCGTCGATTACGGCTTTTTTCGGGCAAAACAACTTGTCGGCTTCGATATTCGTGCCTTCGTGAAACAGGTATTTCGGATACTCTTCAAAATTCTTTTGCATTTTGCATTAAGGTTTTCCTTTTAATCGTTCGTCTTATTATAACAAATATTAAAAATAAATACAATACCTTACGCGCGCATTCCGGCAATATTTTTCAATAAAAAACCGCGATTTTTTGCTTTAATCGCGGTAAGAAAACTCGGTTTTGACAAGGAAATCCGGGACGTCGCCCGAAAACAGCCCGAATACTGTGCCGCCGCTGCCGCTCATCGACACGGCGTCCGCGCCGGTTTTCAGGATTTTTTCATACGCTTTTTTGACGTCGGGATTTATCCTGACGGCAGGAAGAAACAGGTCGTTTTTCAGCATGTTTTTAACGTTCGCGTTACCTTTTGAAAACTCCTTAATCAAATTTTTTGTGCTGGCTCCGCCACAGAGTTTCATGTCGTCGTACATCTTGAAACAAGCAGTCGTATCGACTTCGTTTTCTGCAAGAAAACCTACTTTATATGGCAGTTTTATGTCAATAAAGTCAACTTTATCGCCGATTCCGCGCACGCGCTTAATTCCGTCGAAGTACATCGACGGCGCGTCCGAACCGACCTTCAACAAAAACTCCGGCGTGATAAAATCGTGATTTATGCCCAGCATTTTTTCAATGCCGCGCACCACCGCGACGCCGTCCGCGCACGAGCCGCCCAAGCCGCCCGCCAAAGGAATCCGCTTTGTGATTTCGACGGTGAATCCGCGCGTTTTGAACGTATCTTGCATAAGTTTTGCGGCGCGGTACGCGCTGTTTTTTTCGTCGGCGATTTCGCCATCCTGAACGCACACAATTTTGTCGTCCGCCCTGTAAGTGATTTTTACGTCGTCAAAAAGGTCTATCGTCGCCACGAGCATATCAAGAAGGTGAAAGCCGCCGCTTTCACCTGTTATATCAAGGGTCAGATTTATTTTTCCTTTTGCTCGTTCGAATATTTCCATATTTATATGATAGCACGAACGAGCATTGCTTTCAACTAAAACTCGAAACTTATCTCGCGGAAATAAAAGAGTTTTTGCCCTTCCTTGAACGGGGCGCGGGCGTCGGGGTTTTGCGACTGAATATCGTCCGGCCGCGCCGACAACGCTTTCGCCGCGTCCCAAAGGGTGTCGCCCTCGTCGGCAACGAATACGCTGACCGCCGATTTGTTGACTTCGATTTTCTCGCCTACTTCCGCTTCCGCGATGTATTCCGCATCGACGCGCTTCACGCTTTCGGTCATAAACCCGAGTTCCGCCGTTACTTCGATTTCCCTTTCGCGTTTCAGTTTTGCCTGCGCCTTGATTACCGCGCCGCGCGCCGATACGTCGTCGGTTGCGTTTCCAGATTCGCTGAGAAACGGCAATGAATACGGCACTTCGAGAGATACCGACGAAAGTCCGTTTTCGTCGCGGTACAGCACGTTTGCCGAAAAAACGCCCTCGATGACGATTTTGCCGTTTTCGGCGGTCGCTTTCGCAATGCCGTTCCCCGCGCTCGTTACGCCGATAACTTCGAGGACTGCGGGCAAATCGTTTGACAACGCGGCAATTCCGGAAAGTTCGTCTTTGAAAAACGCGAATCCGCCGTACACGCCCGTCGATACGCTTGCCCTTGTGATATTTATTTCGTTTTCGATGCAGAACACGTCTTTCACGATTTTTTCGTCGGTGACGTCGTACGCCTTTACGCACGCTTCGTTTTCGACTTCGACGCGGATAACGTTGGAGCCCTCGATGCCGGCAATTACTACCCTGGCGTTTTTCACGACGACTTCCGTCGAAAGTTTTTGCCCGATTTCGACGCCGTCCGCCGCAAACTCTTCGGAATACGGAATATGAAAATCTTTGACGTACACCTTATCGTTTGCAAGGTAAGTTACGGTAACGTCGCTTGCGCCCGACAAAAGCACGTTGCCCATGCCGGCAGTCGCGGCGTCAACGTAAGTTCCCGCACGCGTCAGAAGTATTTTCGCGACGTCGGTTTTCGTGTCGTATTCGTCGGTCACGATAAACGGCGCGTTCATCGACGTTATGAACCGCTGGCACTTCATCGCGGTGTTTTCGACGTACACGTCGTCGTCTGCTCCCACAAGACATTTTTTGTCGTTTTCGGCAACGCGATACAGCGTGATTTTCACGACGGCGTTAAGTCGTATTCCGCCGCTTATCGACGTGTCAACGTCAATAACGGCAATTTGTGCATACAATCTGCCTGATAAACTATCGTTTTGGATAACTTCCGTAAAGTCTGCAAAATAATCGAGCCCGCGTGTTTCGCCGTCCCCGTTAAGATACAGCACCTTGAAATTGACGCGTCCGAAAACACGCGCCGCACCGTTTTGATTATCCAGCGAGATTATCTTCCCGTCTGCCGAAACGTCAAGGATTTTAGTCACGACGCCGCTTTCGCTCTCGCTTACCGACGTTCTTACCGCCGCTTCTTTTTCGGCGGTTTTCACGACGGTGTCCATTTTGATTTCATTAAAATCGAAGTTCATTTCTGCCCCCATAAGTTTAAATACGTTTAGGCCGTCCGCCTAATCAATATATAATATATCGACGGGAGCGAAATTATGCCAACAGTTAATACGAACTTAGGTTTTCGGTTTGCTTTCCTTTTCGTTTTTTCCGCGCGGGAAGAATCTTACGTTTTTCATCATGACGTCTGCGTACGTCAACGTCAGTATTTTCGTATGGGCGTCTTCGGTTTTCACGGTGAATACGTTGGGGTACAAATCTTCGATCACGCCGTCGACGCGGATAAACCTGTTTCTTCCACGATTTATAAGAAGTTTCAGGTCGATTCCTTTCAGGTTTTTCACACGCTCCACGGCGACGGATATATTGTTTGTCGCTTCTCTCATAAGAAAAGTATTGCCGTTTTTTGATAAAATAAGCCCGCCGCGTTTTGCTTTCGCGATGCGCGTCGGGCATAATATCTTTTATTTTGTTTTATTTCGGATTAAACGTCGTCTTCCTCGTCTTCTTCGTCTTCGTCGTCGTCTTCGTCTTCCTCGTCGTCGAAATCGTCGTCGGGAATATCGTCGCCTTCGCCGTAATCGTACTTGGTTTCGTCGTCGTCGAAGCTGTCTTCGTCTTCAAGGTCGTCGTCTTTCTTCTTCTCGTCGTGTTCAAGCTCGGACAGCATGATTTCGTCGGTCTCGTCCATTTGTTCGACCGTGTCGTCTTCGACGTACTCGCGCCAGCTTTCGTCGTTATCGTCGTTGTCGTCGTCTTCCTTTTCTTCGGCATCGGCTGCCTTTGACTTCATTTCTTCGCGGCAGGTCGCGCACATATCTTCACCGTCGTCGATGGGGTTGATTTTGCAGATGGGGCAAATTCTTTCTTCGGTATCGAGAATGTCCTCGTCGTCTTCGATAAGGCTCATACCGCCGATTTTAAGTTCCGCCTTGCAAACGTCGCACAAATCTTCGTCGTCTTTTATCCAGTTAAGTTCACACCTTGGGCATTTTTTGTAAGCCATAAAGCACCTCACTTAATATTGCTTGTTTTTTTCGTTGCTATTATAATCATAATACGATTATTTGTAAACTGTTTTATGTTACAATTTTGCGACTTATGTAAAATAATATAAAAGTATTTTTATTTATTACATTATTATACGCGCGCGACAAAAACCGTTACCGGAATATTCCTTATTTTCGGCGGTTTTAAAGGAAAAATAAAAACAACCGCAGAAAGCGGTTGCTGAAACGGCGGGCGACGGAATGAGTTATATTGCCTACGGCGCGCACTGCGCTTTTGAAATCACATTATTGCAAGCAATAATGCTCACTCTTTTGCTTGTGTGCGCCTTTTTCTCCACGCAAGTACAAAAGTATCTTGCGTGGGTTTTATGATATGGTTCCCTTCCGGGAGATTGCCACAGCACCGCAAAGCGGTGCTTCGCAATGACATAAATTTATCCGCAACTTGCCCGAAGGGCAAATATCACGCCGCGCGGCGCATTGCGCCAAAGGCATATCATTGCGAAAGCAATTTCACTGCCGAAGGCAATTTCACCGCGCAACAATTATGTTTTTTGGGGACCCCGCGGGATACTGTGTACCCGTGGGGAAAAGGCGCAAACAAGCAAAAGACAAACAAACAAATGCAATGCGTTTGTTTGGTCAAAAGCACAGTTTGCGACTAGGCGCCTTCCAATATCATCTTGTCCGCCACAAGCGCGATAAATTCCCCGTTCGTGGGCTTATCGTTTGCGGTGTAAACCTTGATGCCGAAAATGCTGTTGATATTTTCGATTTTGCCGCGATTCCAGGCGACTTCGATTGCGTGTCGTATCGCGCGCTCGACCTTGCTGCTGCTCGTGTCGAACTTATCGGCAATCGACGGATACAGTTTTTTGGTGATGTTGTTGATGATATCGGGCGTATCGACCGCCATTTTGATTGCTTCCCTTAAAAACTGATAGCCTTTGATATGGGCGGGAATGCCGACGGAAATAAATATGTTTGCGATTCTTTCGTCCAGCGACCTGTTCACGCGGGAAGACACTTTGTGCGTTTCTTCACGCGGCGCAACGACGGCAGCGGCGGGCGCAAGCATTTCGCGCATATATTCGGCAAGTTGATCGTAATTCACGGGCTTTGCCATAAAGTAACTTGCTCCGAGGCGCAACGATTTCGTAACGAATCCGTCGGTTGCAAGCCCCGATACCATTATCGTTTTCGGTTTTTCGTCAAAAGCGGAAAGCGCGCTCAACACGCCGAATCCGTCCAGTTCGGGCATAACGATATCGAGAAGTAAAAAGTCGGGCTTGTGTTTTTCGACAAGTTTTATCGCTTCAACCCCGTCGGGCGCAAGTCCAACCACCTTGAAATCGGTACTGTCCGTGAAATAATTTCGCATTTCTTCTGCGAAAGAGACGTTATCGTCCGCTATAACGATTGTGTGCATTTAAGTTACCCCCTGAAATGTAATTATTCGACGGAAACCAAAATAATATTTCGTTTTCCGTGTTGCAATGCGATTATAACAAATAAAACAAGTAAAAACTCAATGATTTTCACTTGCTTTTGTCGATTTTTGTCTAATTTTGTCGAATTAAAAATTAAAAAGAAACCGCCCCTTACGGGACGGCTTGGTTTTTTATTTCTTTTCCGACTCGAAAACCGCCTTGTAGTCGTCCGCGGTCATTTTGCCGACAACCATATCTTTGGTTTCGGGCTTTACGATATCGCCGGTTTGCAATTTAACGCGATACGTATATTCTTTCGTGCCGTCAAGGAAGTACATATAATCGCCTAAGATTACGGGCGCGAACCAGGACGAAGAAAGGTTGAATTCCGCAACGCGTTCTTCGTTACGAAGATCTTCCGTATCGTATTTATAACGGAAAAGCGCTTTTGCGCTCGACGCGTCGGTATAGAAGACGTAGCCGTCCCTGACGTCGCGGATTGTAATCTGACGTTGAAGTTGGCTTTCGGGTTTGGTCGCGGTTGCGGGGACGTTCTGCGGTTCTTTGCCCTGTTCGACTTTTTTAAGATAAGGGGCGGAAGATACGGTGACGAACGCCGACTTTTCGTCGATGCCCTTTACCGCCGCAACGTTGGACGAAGACGCGTCTTTCATCAGAAGCACTTCGTTCTTGCTGTCGAACGAGAAGTCCGTGCCGAACGTATATGCGCAAAGCTGAACCTTGGAATCCTTATCGGTCTTGGTGTAATAGACGGTGATTTTGTCGCCTTTCACGACGTAGTCTTTCACGGACACGGTCGCGTTGTAAAGATAGCTGTCCGCGTCGCCGCCGAAAGAGTTGTCGGTGATGACGTCCTTAATCGTGCCGTCCGCATAAATGACCGAAAGGGTGTTGAATTTCTTCCAGCTGTCGCTGTCTGCCGCATTCGATACCATAAGCGCCATGCCGGAGAGCGCGCCGTTTGCGACGATGGGTTGCAACGACGAAACGTTGCTGCGTACTTCGACATAGTTTTTCTTGTTGTTGATTTTGCCCAGCGACTTTTTGTTGAGGTCGATTTTTTTGAGCGCGCCGCCGTCAAGGACGAGAAGCGAGTTGTCCGTAACGAAGAAGTCGGCGGAACGATTTGCGATCGTATATAACAATTCCGTCTTTTTGCCGTCAAGACTCACGCGGAAAAAGTCAAGGTATTTCTTATTGACTTCGCCGCTCTTGGTTTTGTCGGTGTTGGGGGATGCAAAGTAAATCCAGTTGCCCCTGACGTAAATGCCGGATTTCGTGCTGGTCGAATAAATGTTTTTGTTGACAAGCGCGACGCGACTTCCCTCGATGATGTTGCCGTTTTCGTCAAGTTCCGCACGGTACAGGCAGGACTTTTCCTGTTTGCCGAATTTGTTTTCGGCGTCCGCCCCGACGTATGCGTTGACGAAATAAACGTAATTACCCTGTTTCACGACGAAACTGCCGTTGTTTTCAACGGGGCTCGAAGCGTATTTGTTGCCGTCGGCAACGCCGCTTGCCTTATAAGTTTTGCCGTTGCACGCCACAAGACCTACCGTAAGGACGAGAACAAGTGCTATAACGGCGATTATTTTTTTGTTCATGACAATCTCCTTGAATATAAATTCATAGATAAAAATATTATATAGTAAACAATAAATTATGGCAAACGAAAATAAACAAATTTTAACGATATGGGGTTTCAATGTATAAAAAATTTGGCGAATTTTACAAGATTGACAACGGCGGAGTCCCTAAAATTCCGCAAAACGCGAAAATCGCCGCGCCGACGCCACGCGAAGTCGACACCGTGAAAAGCCCTTTTTCGGCGGCGGCGTATCGTGAATTTATGGAAAAACACAAAGCCTTGTCGGCAAAAATCGATTCCGCGAAAAACTCCGAAAAACGTTGACTTTTGCCATGCGATGTGATACATTAACCTTGTTCAAGGGGAGTAGTAACTCTTTGAGTGGCAATGTTGACACTCTGACCAGACGGTCCGGTTTGCCTTAATTCACGAGACTTTGGACGGCAATTCGCCGTGACAAGGTCTTTTTTATTTATGAAAAACAACGGAGGGAACAATGACTGAAATTCTTGCAATAACGCGCACGGGCGATATCTGCCTTACCGTGTTCTTGTTTCTCGTGGGGCTTGTCCTTATCATCAAAGGCGGCGACTGGTTTGTGGATTCCGCAAGCAAGATTGCCGAAATGTCGGGTGTGCCGCAATTCATCATCGGCGCGACGGTCGTGAGCATCGGCACGACTTTGCCCGAACTTATCACGTCGTCCATTGCCGCAGGAGAAGGCAACGCGGCAATTGCAATCGGCAACGCCGTCGGCAGCGTGAATGCGAACATCGGGCTTATTATGGCGGTGTCGCTTTTGTTTTTACCGCACGCCTTTGATAAGAAAGCATATCTCTTTAAGGGCATAACAATGATTTTATCCATCGTTATTTTGTTCTTAATGTGCCTGAAAGGTTATTTGAACGCATATTTGTCAATTATTCTTCTGGTTGTATTCGTCGTATTTATGGCGGAAAACATCATCGTCGGAAAAAAGGAAGCGACAAAGAATAAACTTGTCGACAACGGCACGAATCCCGCTTCTGTGAACGCGAACGGCAACCCCGCCGAGTCCGGAAACGCAACCGACGAAAGCACAAACACGGATGCCTTGGCCGCCAAAAAACAAAAGACGAAAGACATCGCAAAAAGCATTATCTTCTTTATTCTCGGCACGGCGTTTATCGTCGGCGGCGCGCAACATCTCGTAACTTTCGGCAGCAAACTCGCGGGATATATGGGCGTCCCCGAAAGAATCGTCGCAATCACCCTTGTCGCAATCGGCACGTCGCTGCCCGAACTTGTCACGACGATTACGTCGATTATCAAGAAAAAACACGACTTGTCCATCGGCAATATTATCGGCGCGAACGTCATCGACCTTTGTTTAATCCTGCCGGTTTGTGCAATGATTTCGGGCGGCAGACTTCCCGTCGAATTCAACTCGCTTTACATAGATATGCCCTTCTGCATAGGCTTCACACTGCTTGCGATTCTGCCCGCGGTTATCACCAAAAAGTTCTCGCGCGTGCAAGGCGGCGTTATCCTTGCAACTTACGTCGCCTATATGACGGTATCGATCGTCCTGTAACAACTTTTCTTTTCAAAAACAAAGCACCGATTTCTCGGTGCTTTTTGTTTTTCATTCGGTATATTTTGTTTATTCGGTGTATTTTGCGCGGATTTCGTCCACGTCGAGTTGCGTTAATCCGTATTCTTTCAAAAGGTAGTTTTCAAAACTGCCGTATTTTTTGAAAATCGCGTCGCGCGCGGCGTCAAGGTAACTTTTGTCGACGATGAAAAGCGGCTCGTAACTGTTTTTTATGAACGGGTGCACGATTTTCGGGATTTTGTCGAACATTACTTTTCTGATGTTGTCCCGTATTTTCAGACTTTTAAGGTAGTCTTTCACGATTTCGTCGTAGGACACGCCCAAAACCGCAAGAAGAAGTGCGCTGCCACACCCCGCGCGGTCTTTTCCCGCCGTGCAGTGTTGCAAAAACGGCACTTCGCCGCGCTTTACCGCAAGCAGCATATTTTTGTATCCGTCGTTTCCGAAAGGCAGGTACGAATAAAACTCGCACACGTCCGCGGGCTTGATTTTTATGAACATTCTTTCCATTCCGCCCGTCTGCAACTTGAAAACTTTGCCCTTTGTGATGTCGTTGGGATAATGTAAATGCTTTGCGCCGATGCGCTCGTAAATATATTCTTTGTTTTTGTCCACCTCGTCGCGGTCGCGGTAATCGAAAACTTCCAAAAGACCGAGGGTTTTCAAAAACGCGATATCGTTGTCGTTTGCAAAATCCAAAAGACCGCTTCTGAAAAACAGTCCGCTTTTGACTTTTCTTCCGTCCGCCGTGGGGATTCCGCCAAGCTCTCTGAAATTGAATACGTTGTCCATAAAATACTCCGTATTCAAGTATATCAAACGGCTGGCGGAAAATCAACGGCTATAATATTTTTTTATTACGTTTATAAATTTCTCGGTCGAGTACGAGCCTTCGCGGTTGATACGCCTCATATAAATCACGCTGTCGGGATCGCCGAATCTTGCGCTCGTTACGCCCTCGTTGCAAGTCAAAGTGATTTTATATCCGAGCTTTTTCAAGGTATCTTTTGCAAGGGCGGAATATTTTCCGAAAGGATATGCGTAAACCGCCGTGTCGTAGCCCGCGTATTCCTTGATTTTGTCGTGCAGTTTCATCGTGTCGGCGGTGAATATTTTCACATATTCGTCGTCCGATTCGTACGGTTTTTGCGCGATTCCGTAACGCGGCTTGAACTTGTGCATTCCGAAACTGTGATTGCCGAAATATATCACGCCGTCCTTTGCCGCGTCCGCCATTTCGTCCCAGGTAATGTGCGAATAGTTGGGGTTTTTGGAGTCGCCCGACGTAGTCGTATGTTCCGAATATGCCCCGACCACGTTGATGACCGCCGTGAATTTGTGCTTTTTCAGAATCGGCACGGCGTAATATAAATTGTTGTAATGCCCGTCGTCGAAAGTAATAAGCACGGGTTTTTCCGGAAGCATACCGCGCCCTTCCGAAAACGCGATGATTTCAGCGGGAGTTACCGAAACGAACCCTTCGTTTTTAAGCGCGACAAGGTCGTTTTCAAGTTGTTTTTCGCTGACGATATATCTTCCTTTGCTTCCGTTCAAAACGCTGTGATACATTATCGTTACGATTTTCGTTTCGAGAACTTCCGCGCGCGCGACGCGCGCGTTACAATTTATTATTCCCGTCGCCGACAACGAAAAAACCGCAAAAATCGCCGCGGAAATTATGACTTTTATGAACTTCTTCATACGCCTATTATGCGTAACGGCGCGATATTTATTTTGGGTTAGAAAAGGATAAAAAAATCGCGGTAAAAGCAAGGTGGCTCGGAAGAATCCGAGCCACCTCACTAATTATATGATAAGGGGGAAAATTATGAGCGATTTAATATCAAATGTAATTTCACTTGATTTATGGCATCATAATACAATGATATTTTTGACTTGTCAAGTGGTTTTATACAACTTTTTACAAAATTTTTTTATTTTTTTTCTTTTGTCGGTTAATCGACCGAAATTGATACGTTTTTTTGCGATTTTTATCAATTCATTATACAAATATTGATATATGTCTATATAAAATTTTACATATTTTAACGATTGTCAAAATTTTCCAGCGCATACTCCGCAGCAAACTGCCCCGCGACCGCGCCGTCCGACGACGCCGTGACAATCTGGCGCAGGTTTTTTTCGCGCACGTCGCCTGCGGCAAAAATCCCCTTGACGCTCGTCTGCATTTTATCGTCGGTAACTATATAACCCTTGTCGTCTTTTTTGATTTCCGACGGTATAAAGCCCGTTTCGGGTTCTGCGCCGAGCGCGACGAATACGCCGTCGGTTTCAAGCGTTTTCACGCCTCCGTCCTTAAATTTCACGTCGACGGATTCAAGTTTTTCGTTGCCGTGAAACACGCCTATCACGCCGTTTAACACAAACTCGATTTTTTCGTTGTTTTTTGCCCGTTCCACCAGGATTTTTTCGGCGCGGAAACCTTCGCGCCTGTGCACGATATAAACCTTGTTCGCAATCGTCGCAAGGTACAGCGCGTCCTTGAAGGCGGTGTTGCCGCCGCCCGCGACGACGACGGTTTTCCCCTTAAAGAAATTCCCGTCGCAAACCGCGCAGTACGACACGCCGCGCCCGATAAAATCTTTTTCGTTTTCGACGCCGGTTTTTCTGTCGTAAGTGCCGACCGCCAGAATCAGACTTTTGTATTTTACGTCGCCGCCTTTAAGAACTGCTTTGCTTTCGTCGGAGAAAACGCCCGTAACTTCGTCAAAGATAAACTCCGCGCCGTACTTTTCGGCTTGTGCGAAGGATTTAATCATAAGGTCGCTTCCGGAAATCCCGTCGGTGCCCATATAGTTTTCAAGGTCGTTTGCAAGATTTGCCTTGCCGCCCGGCGCAGACTTTTCGACAATGCCGACTTTTGCGCCCGCGCGCGCCGCATATATACCCGCCGTCAGCCCCGCAGGACCCGCGCCTATTATCAATACGTCGTATTCTTTCATACTGCCTCCGTTTTTATTATATCACAATCCGCCGCCGCCGTTCAAGTATAGAAACGCAAATACGGGCAAGAATTATGTCGAGGTGAACAATGAAAAAAATCGTTATCCTGACTCTTCTTCTGATGATTTCCCTTTCGGGCTGCGTCGATACAAAAAATCGCAAACAGGACTGCGTACGGATACATATTCGCGCGAACAGCAATTCCGAAATCGACCAGAGCGTGAAGCTTGATGTGCGCGACGCCGTCGTAAATTACCTTACGCCGCTGCTTTCGGATTGCAAGTCGTCGGACGACGCGAAAGAAGTGATAAGAAACAATCTTTGCGCCCTGAAAAAGACGTCGGACGACGTCCTTCTTGACAAAGGTTTTTCTTACCGCGCGACCGTGCGGCTCTCTGCGGAAAAGTTTCCTTTCAGGAAATACGACGACGTATCTTTCCCCGCGGGCGTTTACGACGCGCTTATCGTGGAACTTGGCGAAGGGACGGGAAATAATTGGTGGTGCGTGTGTTTTCCGCCGTTGTGTTTCGTCCCCGACGACGGTAGCGAAAACTTTCGATACAAATCGAAAATCGTTGAAATAATCAAAAAATTCAGAGGTGAAGATGAATAAAAACTCGCAAAAAATCTTGTGCGCTTTCGTACTGTTCGTGACAATGCTCACGGCGGTTCTGGCGTTTTCGGGCGTAATGACGAAAGACGACGCCGTGACCGAAGCGGTCGTGCTGAAACAAGGCTCGACGGGCAATCAGGTGAAAACCGTACAAACGAAACTCAAACGCTGGGGCTATTATACGGGCGCGGTCGACGGCATATACGGCGCGGCGACAACGAAAGCGGTGAAATATTTCCAAAGCAAAAACGGGTTGACCGCGGACGGTATCGTCGGCAAAAAAACCGCCGCCGCAATGGGAATCAGTCTGTCTACCGGCAACGCGACAGGCTCGTCAAGCGGATACTCGTCGTCGGACGAATACCTTCTTGCAAAATGCGTGTACGCCGAAGCGCGCGGCGAACCTTACGTCGGACAAGTCGCGGTTGCGGCAGTCGTGTTGAACCGCGTAAAAAGCGCGTCTTTCCCCAACACTATCGCCGGCGTGATTTATCAGCCGTGGGCGTTTACCGCAGTCAACGACGGACAAATCAATCTTTCGCCCAACGCCACCGCAATCAAAGCCGCAAAGGACGCCCTGAACGGCTGGGATCCCACAAACGGCTGTCTGTATTATTACAATCCGTCAACCGCCACGTCAAAGTGGATCTGGTCCAGAACGGTGATGCTTTCCATCGGCAAGCACAACTTTGCCAAATGAGGTGCGTATGAATAAAAAAGTAATAATAGCGGTAAGCGTGATGATGGTCGCAATGGCGGCGGGGGTGATAACTCTCGGCGTACTTTTCGGAAGAGAAAAGAAAGCGCGCGCCGAAACCGAAAACGTGCTGGAAGCGCATTACCAGCAATCTTATTATACTCTGCTGGACGAAACGAACGATTTGGAAATCAAATTCGCAAAACTGACGGTCGCACGGGGAAAAACCACAAGACTTTCTCTTTTGTCGGACGCCGTGAAGTCCGGGGAACTTGCCGTTTGCGCGTTATCCGCCCTTTCGGGCTCGGACGTGAGCATCGAAAACACAATGCGATTTCTGAACCAGACGGGCGACTTTTCGGCGTATCTCAAAGACAAACTGGAATCGGGCGGAGAGATTACGGCGGAAGAAAACACGGCAATCGGGAAAATCCACGAAATGCTGAAAACGCTGTCGCAGGAACTTAACAAAGTCAAGGACAAAATATCCGAAGGATACCTTTTCGTAAACGGCGTAAATGACAAATCGGACGTTTTATCCGACGTTTTCGCCACATTAAACGACCCGTCTGTCGAATACCCGCAACTTATCTATGACGGACCTTTCAGCGACGGCAGAAACGATAAGGCAATAAAAGGTCTTCCCGAAAACGAAGTAACAAAAGAGCAAGCAACCGCCGTCGTCACGGATATTTTCGGCGACAAAATTCAAAATCTGAGCTTTCTCGGTCAGTGGGGCGGCGACATCGAAACGTACAATTTCGACTGCACGCTTTCGGGCGTGAGAACGACTTTGCAGGTCAGTAAGCGCGGCGGAACGCTCCTTAACGTGAGCGGCAGCCGCGACGTTACAAACCCCGTATTGTCGGTTGAAGATTGCGTCGAAAAGGCAAAAGTTTTCCTTGAAAAATGCGGTTTTCACGACATGCGGGACGTGTGGAGCGCAAACGACGACAGCACCGTTTATATCAATTTTGCGCCCGTGCTGTCGGACGGCTCGATACTTTATCCCGACCTTGTGAAGGTGAAAATTGCCGCGGATAACGGCGACGTCCTTGGAATGGACGCGGTAAATTATGCCTTCAACCACGTTGAAAGAAAAACGCAGACGCCCGCGGTTTCCCGCGAGTCCGCAAAGGCGAAAGTCGGCTTTGAAAACGCGTCGGACGGCAGACTTTGCGTCATTCCGTACAAGACAAATTCCGAAAAGCTCTGTTACGAATTCATCGTGGAATCGGGCGGAATATATTATATTTATATCGACGCTCTGACAGGCGAAGAAATCAATATTCTGTACGTCATCTCGACCACGGGCGGCGACAAACTAATATAAAAAGCATAAAAAAATCGTACGGGGCAGCCCGTACGTTTTTTTTGTTTTGTGTCTTGTTAGCGACGTCTTGCCATAATCTTGACAAGCCTTGACAAAGATATTACGCCCGCCATAAACGGTATGAGCATTGTTGACGCAACGTCGGTGATAATTTTCACGTAGTTTGAGAAATCCGGCGTGTTCACGAAGAAATACGGGTTTACCAGAGTGTAAAGGAAATACGCGACGGCTGCAGGCGTCAGAGTTTCCAAAGCGGCAATTGTCGGGATGTAGTCCTTGCGGATATTGTATTTTACGCCGTATTCGCTGCGTTTGTACTTTGTGATTTTTTTGCGGTTCGCGCTTAAAATCAGCATAAGGAATACGTTGGGGAGATTCAGTATCGTGCAAGCCGAGGCGATAAGTTCCGCCCCCGTGTCGATTTTTCTGCGGCGCACGCATCCGAGCGACATAAACGAACTCGACGCGCATACCCACGCCAGAAATACCAGCAGGTCAAAATAAATCCAGACATACCCGACGATTGTTTTAAGCAGTTCGTCGTTTGCGACGCTCGGCAACGCGTTGACGAACGACAACGACATTTTGTGCAGCGGATAAAACCACGCAAACATAAACGCCGTGAAAAATACGTATGTGAAAATCGCAAACGCCATACCCGATTTTACGGTGTGATTGACCTTTCCGATTTGTGCCGCTTCCGCCTTTTCTTCGGGTTTCGGGGCGGGTTTTTCAACAGGTTTAGGTGCAGGCGCAATGGGCGGCGCGATATTGATTTTTTGCTCGGGCTCGGGCATTTTTACCTGCACGGGCGCAACGGGCTGCATCGGCATCGGCGGCTCGGGACGTGCTGTTTCGTTCACGTTTTCCGCGCTGATTCGCTCGATTTCAAGTTGTCTTGCTTTTTCCGCCTGTTTCTTTTCAACAAGTTTTTTCAATAAAAGTTTTGCCTGCGACTTCGTGATGACGACGCCCTTAATGCAATAAAGACGGGTGCCGCAATCGACGCAGGAAAACACGACTTGTCCGTCCTGCAAAGTCATCTGTGCCCCGCACTCTGGACAAACGACAATTTTATCCATAAAACCTCCTTTAAGGTGTTTTTTTATAACTTAAACTATCTTTTTTGTTCAATACAAGAACAAAAGCATACGTTGGATTTTGTTACAAGGTTCCCGTTTTGCACATCTCGTTTTATGTCATTGCGAGCATAGCGTGGCAATCTCCCGGAAGGGTTACGATATTATTGAAACAAGGTTCGCTTCCGCGGGATTCTCACGTCGCTTCGCTCCTCAGAATGACACAAAAAACTTTCTCTAAAAAGTCAGAATCTAACTCTCTAAAAAGTCAGAATTTTGATGAGATTGTGGTTTTCTCGGCGGGTTCTGAAAAATCCAGTGTACTAATGCGTACACGATTTTTCGGGTTCCGCCGAAAAAGCAGAATATCGCAAAATTATGACTTTTTATCGTATCTCGCCGCCGCCAAGGCAGATAGGCGAATCAACCTCATACATCACCGCATATTGTCCTGCCGCCACGGCGCGTTGCGGACGGTCGAAGTACAAATGCACGTCGTCGCCGTCGATTACCGCAGTTGCGTTTTCAAGGGGCTGACGATGACGGATACGGGCAAGCACCCGAAACTCCTTCTCGTCGGGTTTTTTTGTGATAAAGTTGAAGCCGCGCGTCGTGAGTTCCTTTGTGAACAGCAGATCGCACTCTCCCTGATTGACGTAAAGGATATTGTTTTCCACGTCTTTTTTGACGACGTACCACGGCTCACCGTTGCCCGCGCCGCCAAGACCGAATCCTTTTCTTTGTCCGACGGTGTAATAAAACACGCCGCTGTGCGTGCCGACGGTTTTGCCGTCAAGGGTTTTGATATCCCCTTCCTGCATGGGAATATATTTTTTTAAGAATTCGCGGAAGTTGCGTTCCCCGATAAAACAAACGCCCGTGCTGTCCTTCTTTTCGGCGGTGGAAAGTCCGTTTTCTTCGGCGATTTTCCTGACTTCGGGTTTCAAAAGGTTTCCGACGGGGAAGATGACGTTTTCGATTTGTTTTTCCGAAACCTGATTCAAAAAGTACGTCTGGCACTTGTTCTCGTCCTTTGCGCGGGCAAGATAGGTGCGGCCGTCCTTTTTCAGCACGTTGCAGTAATGCCCCGTCGCGATAAAGTCGGCGTCAAGGTCTTTGGCGTACTTTGCAAACGGGCCGAATTTGATTTCCCTGTTGCACAGGACGTCGGGATTCGGCGTGAGCCCGCGTTTATAGTAATCGACAAACTGCCTGAAAACGTTATCCCAGTATTCCTTGGACAAATCGACGGTGTAATAAGGTATGTCGAGTTTCCCCGCGACGGCGCGCACGTCGTCGTAGTCGTCAAGAGCGGTACAGCAACCGCTTTCGTCTTCTTCAACCCAGTTTCTCATGAACAGCCCGATGACGTCGTAGCCCTGCTGTTTCAGGAGAAGCGCGGCAACACTGCTGTCGACGCCGCCGCTCATACCAAGCACAACTCTTTTCTTACTCACCGCACAACTCCGTCGAAAGATATTTCATACCGCCGTCGGGAAGGATAACGACGATGTTGCCCTTTTCCCCGTGCGACGCAAGGTTTTTTGCAGCCTGAATCGCCGCGCCCGACGAAATGCCGACGAAAATGCCTTCTTCTTTCGCAAGGTTTCTGGCGCATTCAATGGCGTCTTCGTCCGACACGTCCTCGACCGCGTCCAGAACGTCGGGATCAAGGATTTTCGGCACGAAGTTTGCGCCGATGCCCTGAATTTTATGAGGTCCCGCTTTCCCGCGCGTGAGCAAGGGGCTTCCTTTCGGCTCAACCCCGCAAATAAGCGTGGAAGTTTTATAGGTGTCGATATATTTTTTAATGCCCATTATCGTGCCGCCGGAGCCTATGCCCGCGACAATCCAGCTGACGTTGTTAAGGTCTGCGAAGATTTCCTTTGCGGTGTGCATAAAGTGCGCCGCGGGATTTGCGGGATTTGTGAACTGCGACGGGATAAAAGCGTGGCCGTAACGGGCTTTGAGCCTTTCCGCCATTTCGATACTGCCGCGCATTCCTTCCGACTTTGGCGTAAGGACGATTTCCGCGCCGTACGCTTTCAGAACTTTTATTCTTTCGACGCTCATATTTTCGGGCATTGTGAGAATAAGTTTCATTTTAAGAGCGGCGCATACCATGGCAAGTCCTATGCCGGTATTGCCGGAAGTCGGCTCGATAATAACGGTGTCTTTGTCGATTGCGCCCGACGACGTCGCTTCCAGAATCATGTTATAAGCGGCGCGGTCTTTCACGCTGCCCGACGGATTGAAATATTCCAGCTTTCCGAAGACGTTCACGTCGTCGTAACTTATACTGTTGAGTTTCACAAGCGGGGTTTTCCCGATTGTTTCCAGAATATTGTCGTATAACATACAATTCACCTCGTAAAATATTGTAAACCGCGGCGGAAAAATAGTCAAGCGGCGAAAGTGCGCGCGCTTCATTTTTCAAAATTAAAACCCCGCATAAGCGGGGTTAAAAGTCGTTTTACGAAAGATTACGCTTCGGGAGTTACGGGAATATCGAGATTCGCCTCAATGTCCGCAGCCGCCTTTCTTTCAGCGATTTCCTTCACCATTTCGCGCTGACGCTTTTCGGTAAGGTTGTAGAAGAAGATGGGGATAATGCAGGCGATGAAGCTCACGACGCCCGACAAGACAAGCATCATCCACAACTTGTTAAGTCCCGCGACGTCCATATTGCCGACAGGGTCGGTCGGGGAAATGTTGCTCATTCCGTATGCGAGAACGCCGATGAACGCGCCGATTGCCATACCGATTTTGTTCATAAGGGTTTGCATTGCAAAGCAGATACCTTCGCCGCGCTCGCCCGTCTTCCATTCAAGATAGTCAACCGTATCGCCGATCATAGCGTAGGTCATAATGTTGGAAATACCCTGCGGGATACCGATAAGGATAAGGCAGATTGCCGCGACGTAAATGCCGCCCGCGCGAAGTGCGCCTGCACTGAAATCCCACATAAAGAACAAGATTATCATTGCGACCGCGCCGATTATGTGCGAGCCGATGAACGTCCATTTTTTGCCGAATTTGTTGGTAAGCCACGGGCAAAGCACCGAAGCCACAAGACCGCCCGGCACGACCAGCATCGTCAGAAGGCTGTACGCGCTTTCGTTTTGCAAAGCGTATTTACAGAAATACAAGCCGCCCGTATACGTATAAACCATTCTCGCGCCGCCAAGGATACCCGAAAGAACAAGGAGCATCAAAGGTTTGTTTTTGAACAGCAACCCGATGTTGTGTCCGAGCGTCGGGGGATTGTCGTCTTCCGACGCACCGAATCTTTCTTTGGTGTTTTTGAAACCATAGAAGAACATCGGCATCGCAAGCACGACAAGCACTATCGCCGCGATGAAGTAAGTATAACGCAAGGTTTTCTGGTTTGCGTCCGCACATTCCGTCCTTAAAAGACCGCTTGCGGAGCGGAAATTCTGCTTATAATATTCTTCCTTGACTTCGACGCTCTTGATATCGCCGTTTTTCTTGAATTTGATATTAAGATATTTCGGGCTGTCCTTTTCGTCGTAGATAACCGTTCTGCCGTATTTGAAGCCTGCCGCTTTCGCCGCTTCGGTAAGGTTGCCTTCCTTGATATCGCCGCCGTTGAAGTATGCTTTTTGCATTTCCGTATCGAAGACGTAAACGTTTTTCGAACTGTCGTTGACGTCGTTGATCTGGTAAACGATGACGGGGGTTTGCACCGCAAGTTCGTTATACTTGTATTCCGCAGTGACGGCGGACGTAATGATCGGCACGAAAACGGTAACGATACCTGCGCCGAGCGTGCACGCAAGACGCGCGACCGTCAGCATTTTTCCGCGGGAGTCGGTGTTGTTGGTCATTGCGGAAGAAAGTCCCCAGTAAGGAACGTCCGCAACCGTATACACGACCGACCAGATAACGTAAATCACCGAAAGAGCCGCAAAGCCGCCGCCCGTTTTCGGGTACCAGGGCAGGAAACACAAAATGGTAACGACGCCGATGGGAATCGCCATCCATTTGAGATAAGGACGGCACTTGCCCCACTTCGTACGGGTTCTGTCGACGATGCTGCCCATAATGGGATCGTTGAAAGCGTCGAAGATACGCGTGCCGAGCATGAGCCAGGCAACAGCCATAACGCCCGACATAACGCCGATTTTCGTGTTAAGATCAAAGCCCAGCGCGTCCGTCATGAAGACGGTAAGATAACTGCCGATAATCGTACAAATGAAGTTTTGTCCGAAACCGGCAACGGAATAAGCAATCGCTTCTTTCGGCTGCATTCCCTCGCCCGGCGTGGTGCCGAAAAGCTTATGAAGGAAAGCGTCGACTTTTGGATTTTTACTCATAATCTCTCCTTATGGAATTTCAAAAGATAATAGGTATTATATCATTCGCCGCCATGTTTTTCAAGCGTTTAAGGGAAAGACAACCCGCGTTTTATCTTTTTTTTGTAAATAATGATAAAACTTTTCCGGTTTTTTCAAAAAAATCTCTTAACAATTTTGCAATTTTAATCTATTTTTAATATTAAGAGTTATTATTTTAAAATCATAAAGTAGAGGGCGCTTCTTATGTTGAGACTTGAAGAAATTAAAAAGGATTTTAAGACGGACAACAACGTCGTGAACGTTTTGAAAGGCATCACGATCCAATTCCGCAAAAAAGAATTCGTGGCGATACTCGGCCATTCCGGCTGCGGCAAAACAACCCTTCTGAACATAATCGGCGGGCTGGACAAATGCACGTCGGGCAACGTCATCATCGACGGCCGCTCCACGAAAGAATACAACGACCTTGACTGGAACGATTATCGCAACAAGCGTATCGGTTTCGTCTTCCAGAGTTACAATTTGATTCCGCACCTGACGGTTCAGAAAAACGTGGAACTTTCGATGACGCTTGCAGGCGTATCAAAAGAAGAACGCCATGCCCGCGCGCTTGAAGCGCTTGACAAAGTCGGGCTGAAAGCGCACGCCAGAAAACATCCGTCGCAACTTTCGGGCGGACAAATGCAACGCGTCGCGATTGCCCGCGCCATTGTCAACAATCCCGAAATCATTCTTGCGGACGAACCGACGGGCGCGCTCGACAGCGAAAGCGGCGTCGAGGTTATGGAACTGCTGAAAGAAATTTCAAAAGATCACCTTATCGTCATGGTCACGCACAACTCGCAACTTGCCGACGAATACGCAACCCGTATTCTCAATATGTCGGACGGCGTCATCGTAGGCGACACGAACGAGTACACCCTTGACGAGTGTCTTAGCGACGAGGCGGCAGACCTTGCCGCAAAAACCGCCGCCGAAGAAAAAGCGCTTTCCGACATCGAACAGACGGGCGCGAAAAACGCCAAGCGCGAACTGAAACGCATTGAAAAGAAAAAGCGCAAAAAAGCGTCGATGTCGCCGCTCACCGCGTTTTCGCTGTCTTTCACAAACCTGATAAGCAAAAAAGGCCGCACGTTTCTGACGTCGTTTGCGGGGAGCATCGGTATCATCGGCATAATGCTTGTTCTTGCGCTTTCGACGGGCGCAAGGTCGTTCATTTCAAAAATGGAAGAAAACGCGCTGTCGCAATACCCCATCGAAATCAGTGAAAGCAACACGGACTTGTCGGCGATCCTGTCCCTTCTGACAACGGACACGGCAAAGCGCGAAAAATATCCGTCGGGCGACACGATTTATACGCAGCAAGTCATCGGCAATATTCTGGAAAATTACAACTTACTGACTTCAAAGAACGATTTGGCACGATTAAAGTCGTATATTGACGACAACTTTGACGAAACGATCGGTTACGTCAAGTACAACTACGGCACTGATTTCGACGTTTACTGCGACTACACTCACGCGAAAGGCGACGAAGACAAGTATATGAAAGTGCAGCCTTTCGTTGACGCGATTGCGGATATTCCCGTGCTCTCCGGCTTCAAGGATCAGCTTGAAATGTTCTCGTCCTATCTCACCGTGTGGGACGAAATGACCGACAACACAACGCTTCTGAACCAGCAGTACGAACTTCTGGGCAATTCCAAATGGCCGACGAATTACGACGAAGTCGTGCTTGTCGTCGACCGCAAAAACCAAATTAACGACTATACGCTCTTTGCGCTCGGGCTTAAATCGAAAGAAGATATCGGCAGCGCGTTGGGCGGCTCGACCGGCGGCGAAAACAGTTTCAGCAACTCGACATTTTCGATAAGCGATATTATCGGTGAAAACGGCAAAGAGCCCCTGCAATACCAAATCGCCACGGGTTGCGACTATTATCACAAAAACACCGAAACGGGAAAATGGGAAAAAATTTCCGCAAGGGACGATCAACGCGCAAAAACCTTTATCGACGGCGAAACCGACGGCAGAAAAAACACCGTGAACGTGAAAGTCGTGGGCGTGGTACGTCCCCGCGAAGACGCAAACGTTACGTCGATAAACGGCAACATCGGCTACACCGCCGCCCTGTCCAGATACCTTTCGGAGCGCGCGTCGGAACATCCGCTTGTCAAGGCGTTGAACAACGACGAGGTCGGTATCAGCGAAATCGATCCGAGCACTGACTTCGATTCGCTTATGTTGAAACTCGGCGTGTCCGACGTCGACAAGCCCAAGAAAATCAAAATTTATGCAAGTTCTTTCGACTCGAAAGAGAAAATCCTTGCTTTCCTTGACAACTACAACGCGACTCTTCAAGCAAACGGCGAAACTCCCGTAAAATACAGCGACAACCTGTCGATGATAATGGCATACGTGGAGTCGATGACCGCAACCATAACGGGCGTTCTCATAGGTTTTGCCGCGATATCCCTGATTGTTTCGTCGATAATGATTGCAATCATAATATATACGTCGGTCATTGAAAGGAAGAAAGAAATCGGCGTATTAAGAAGTATCGGCGCAAGGAAACTCGACGTGTCGGGCGTATTCATTGCGGAATCGGGCATTATCGGCTGTCTGTCGGGCGTGCTGGGCATCGCGATATCGTATATACTGATTTTGCCGATAAACGCGGTCATTGCAAAGCTGTTCAGCGTACAGCACCTTGCGACGCTTTCCTGGTGGCAGCCGCTTATGATGTTCGGTATCAGCGTCGTATTGGCGGTGCTTGCGGGATTTGTACCGGCGCATATGGCGGCAAACAAGGATCCTGTCGAGTGCCTGCGCTCCGAATAACCGACGATTCCACAAGGACGGAAAAATTCCGTCCTTTTTTTTGGCAATTTTTCCGATAAGTTTTAATAAAGTTGCCCTATCCGCCCGTTTTGTGCTATAATCCGTCATAGACGTATCCGTAGCTCAGTTGGATAGAGCACCGGCCTCCGACGCCGGGTGTCGAGGGTTCGACTCCCCCCGGGTACACCAAAAAACAACCGCAACCGCGGTTGTTTTTGTTTACGGGGGAGTCCGTGCGTTTTAATAAAAACGCACACTGCTTTGCAGTCGAACCCTCCGGCTGTCCGCAACGTGCCGAAGGCACACATCGCGCCGCAGGCACATCGCTTTTGCGTGCAAGATTCTTTTGTTTTTTCGCCAAGGAAAAACCGTCCGAAATACGGACGGTTTTTTGTTGTTTGGATTTATTGTTTTTTGTTGAAAAATGCCTTGTTGATATTATTGTTTTTTGTTGAACAGTGCTTTGATTGCGGAAATTAACTCGGCAAACGATTTCTTCTTCACAACAAACCAGAATATTGCAAACCCGACAATTCCGACGCCTGCAATGCTTCCGATCACGATGCCCGCAATCTGTCCGCCGGACAGTCCTTTTTTATCGGGAGCGGGTGCGATTTCGCCGTCAATCGTGCCGCCGCCCGGTGCTTTGTCCTGATATACGGCGGTAAGGACCATTCCGTCTTTTACCTCAAAGGTATATTCCTTTTGGGTGCTGACGATATTTCCGCTTGCGTCCTGCCAGCCAACGAACTCTTTGCCTTCTGCCGGCTCATTCGCTGTTACGGTTACGCTTTCGCCTTCCTTATAGAAATTGCTTTCGCCGTTTATTACCACGTTATGCGTGCCGATTTTGGCAATTTTAAGTTCGGTGATTTCGTTGCCGTCTTTATCAAAGTGCTTTCCGCAAACCTTACAATCTTTATGTTCTTTAACGCCAAATTCTGTGGTTGTTGGAGACACTTCTGGTATCAAGTCGCCGTATGTATGCTCGGTAAAATCAATATCGACTTCCTTTACTTGCGCCGCAAACGCCGTGTTTGTAAACGTAGCGGTATATTTCATTTTGCCTTTTTCTTTGCAGGTTGCCGCTTTGATTTCCTCTGCCGTTGCAGTTACCGTTTCGCTTTCGATATGAGTGTTGTCGTGCTTGCAAACTCTTTCCGCTTTGCAAGTATTATCACTCGTCCAAGTGTATTTAACTTCGCCATAGTTATGGCCGGGTATATCGCCGTATTCCTCGCCGCAGACTTCACAAACCGCTTTGTTTTCGCAAGTTGCCGTTCCGCCGGAGCAGTTTTCCGTTTCGGAATGGCTGCCCGTCGTACAAGTGCGGGTATGCGTTCCGTCGCCGTTGCTTACCCACGCGCCATAGTTATGAACGCCGGTTGCGGGGATAGTCAAGTCCACAATCTCTTTTCGGGTTATCGGGTCGCAATGTTTTCCGCACAAATTGCAATCTCTATGTGCCTTTACGCCGGTATCTTTGCAAGTTGCAGGCACTTCTGCAACCAAATCACCCAATTCGTGACCGTCCGGATTGACGGGGATAACAAAATCGGTAATTACCGTATTGCTTGCGTCGTAATTCTTGTCGCAAATGCTGCAATGTTTGTATCCTTTTCTGCCCGGGGCTTGACAAGTTGCGTACTGTTCTTCTACCCAACGACCAAAGCTGTGCCCGTAGTATGGGCTGATGGGAGTTTTCAACGCTTCTTCGGTTGTTTCGTTTTTATCCGCGTCAAAGTATTTTCCGCACACTGTGCATTTGTAGTGTGCTTTCATACCGCCTGCAATACAAGTTGCGGGGTTTTCATCAATAAGCGTGCCAAATGTATGAACGCCGGTTGCGGGGATAGTCAACGCTGTTTCGGTTGTTTCGTTTTTGTCCGCGTCAAAGTATTTTCTGCAATCCGAGCAATAATAATGCGCTTTCATACCGTCATCGATACAAGTTGCGGGGGTTTCTTCAATAAGCGCGCCAAAATTATGGCTTATGGCAATGGTAACGGTTACGTCAGCGCTTGCCAGATAGTTTTCGTTTTCCGCGTATCTTATTTGGTATTCGCCTGCGGCAAGCCCTGTAATCTTATTTGACGTGCACTTTGTATAATCCGCGTCGCCGACTTTTCTGTATTCCATCGCGATGGTAACGCCGTCGATTGTGCCGCTGCCGTCCCTGCACGAAATCGGGTTGGCGATAAGTCCGACGGGGACGTTTGTTTGCGCTGCCTTGTTGATCACGAATTCTTTGGTGAAACTGCCCTCGTATGCGCCCTTACCCGTGACGGTAACAACGTAAGTGCCGGCGCCAACGGGTTTGCCGCTAAAATCGAGCATGTCGATCGAGCCCGCTTTTACCGCATAACTTACTTCGAAGTCGGTGTCCCTGACAAGCGTTCCGCCAAAGGTCGGCTCTTGCGCCGTTTCGTTGAACACTTTTTCAAGGTCGGTAACAGGCACAAGTTCGTCGGTTATTGCCACCGTGGTCGTTTTTTCAACTTCATAGTTAGAGGTTGCGGTAATCGAGCTGACCGGGATGTGCAGATCTGTCTCTTCTGCGCGCGCAGTGTTCGCAGGGCTTGCAATCGCTATTCCAAGCATAAAGACAAGGCACATTGTAAGACCAAGTACAAGTACAAGCATAAGTATCTTAGATTTATTCGCCTTTGTGTGTGTCATAATATTATCTCCTTGTTTGGATTTTTGGGGGATATTTTGCATAAAACGCGACTTTACGTCGCAAATTGTTGCATTAAGTTGTCAATTTACGATAAAGCGATCCGCGTCGGCGTCAGTCCCGAACATGAAATACTTTGCCCCGATTGCTTTCATGGAATAGGCAAGCCGGGCTGAAAGAACTCACAAAAACGGAAAGAATGGTTTTCGACCTGTGTCTTAACGGCAAGTCCGCAAAGGAAATCGCCGACGTCCTTAATATCCGCGAAAGCACGCTTAAATTCCACAACCATAACATTTTGGAAAAACTCGGCGTGTCGTCGCGCAAACATATGCTGCGCTACGCAACCCTGCTCAGGCAGGAAACGCAGGAGCAGTAATTCGGAACAAACTCGCTAAAACATCTCGTTTTATTGCATAAAAAAGACAGTCTGCGGGTTGTCTTTTTTGTTTTTGTTTTTTGTCCTGTTCTTGCAATAATAGGCTTTCATCGCGTAATTTTAACCAATAAACAGCATTTTTTGCCGTTTAAGACTTTCATAAAATTATCGTTTTTCTCTGCCGTACGGCAGCACTTTGCATGCTGTTTTTCGGGCTTTATTACAGCAGCAGCGTTTTATCTTCGCCCATGCCGAGCATTCCGTCAAGGACGTATTTCTTGCCGTCTTCGTCACGGATATACCCTTCGAGTTCGCCGTATGCGACGTAATAATCTATGTTTACGACAAGCGCGTGCATAATCATCGGATTCATATTGTATACCTTGAATTTAAGGTTTACCATATCGTGCTCGTCCTTGACAATCCATTCCGAATAATCCTTAAAGTCCTTGCTTTCGGGGTTTCTCGTGAACGTTATCGGCGGAAGAATGCTTGTTTTCCCTTCAAGCCAGAGTATGTTTTCGTTATACTTTTCCTGATCGATGGATTGATTTCTGGTGAGATTGAACGCAAGCCATTTTTCTGCGCCGTCGACGTTGCATTTACCCATCGTCGTTACCCAGTCGTAATGGGCGCGGCGGGGATAATAGCCCCTGTGATCGTCGACGATTGCCGCGGAATCTTCGTCCGTCAGCATTTCTTCGCCGTTAATGACAAGCCTGCCTTCCGCCTTAAAGAAGTCTTTCTGACTGTACAGCGGGCGGTTTTTGCCAAAAGGAATGCTTGCTACGCAAGGTTTTGACAAACGCGTCAGCGTGAAGTCGTACTCGATTGTCGCTTCGCCGTAGTTTTCTTTGATTGCCGCGACGATCGTTTTGTCTTTTTGAGGAACGGTGATCAGACATTTGCCCGTATGTTGTCCTTTAAGATGGCATTTGCCGTCCTGGAAGTCGTTGACATATCTGACGTGCGACACGGGTGTTTTCCCTTCCGCAACGGCACCGTTAATAAGGTTCGGCGCGATAACGGTGTCCTTTGATTTTAAGTTGGTATCCCAGCAATAAACCTTTTTCGTACGCTTGTCGTAAAACACGTTCAGCGTTTTTCCGAATATACCCATATCGCAAACCACCGCAAGCAGCACACCGTTTTTCAGATGGACTTCCGTCGCTTCCCACAGCGTGAGTTTAAGCCTGTTGAAGCAATTTGGCAAACTTGTGGGGTTTTTGAGTTTCACAAGGTCCATTTTTTCAAATTCCTTGTCGAAAGTTCCAAACGCGCAAATGCCGTTTTCGTCAACCATGCTTTCGGGCGTCGGTACGGCGCGTCTTTTTTCGTCGATAAATTTTGAATAATCTCCCATAATTTTCTCCTTAATCTGCGTTTTGCAAACCGCGGACACTCCCGCGGGTTTTGCCTATATTATTATATCATTGAAAAATCGAGAATTCAACGAATATGAAAAAATTTTCCCCGACGAATATCGGGTTTTGTATGGTTTTTCCGTCGTGTTTTTAGGATAAGACAAGGCACACGAGCGGCTTAATACTTTACCGTATAAGCCGTGAGCGTAACGCAGTATTAGTCAAAAATACGACGGAAAAAAAGGACTTGCTTTTGCAAGTCCCCTTTTCTCTTTTTATTACAGCTTGTTGCCGCAGTTATTGCAGTATGCGCTGTCGGCGGAATTATTTTCGCCGCAGTTGTCGCAGGTCTTTGCAAGCGGCTTTCCGCACGCCTTGCAGAACTTCGCGTCAACGTCGTTCAACGCGTCGCATTCGCACCTGACGCCGCTTTCGGTTTTTGCCGCTTTCACGACGTTTTGTATTGCCGGCGCGATTTCCGAACTTGCCTCGTTAATGACGGGCACACTTTCGTTTTTGGAATACGTGGCGATTTCGCGGCGGAACGCAAAGGCGAGAAGCCCTGCCCCGATACCCAGCATGGGAAGCCCTATAAACGCCAGGAAAAAGAGTTTGGGCATTCCTTTGTCGGGATTACCGACCGTTATAAAAAAGTCGATAAACGCCGCCAGTGTCAGCACCGCCCCGACAATCACCAGGACAAATCCCGCGATCTTCAACTTTTTTTTCAGTTGTTCGTGTTTTTTAAAATTGTTTTCGTTTTGCATAATGACTCCGAAAGTTGTTTTATTGATTATATAATATCATAAGTTTCTTGGTTTTACAATACTAATTTTTGAGATTTTCCTGCGGTTGTTTTTTCTTTCAAAAAACCCGATAAAAAAACCTTCGGTTGCCCGAAGGTTTTTGATTGTTTTGTCTTAGTCTTTTACGCCAAGCGATTTTTTGAGTTCTTTCACAGTCTTTTCCCAGACTTTCTTATTCCTTGAAATCGAGTTGTCTTTGTTTGCTGCGATTGCGTTCTGAGCGGCAATCTGATAACGTGCCTCGGTATTTTTGGATTTAAGATCTTGGACAATGACGTCACGGAGCTTTTTGTTTTTGTCGTTTTCGTCGTCTTCGCGGCCGTAGTAAACAATGTAGTCAAGTGGGATAAGGTCGTCCTTAACGTCCGCAACGGTCGTGTCGTAAGGAATGTAACTTACGAACATAAAGTGAATGCCGTAGTCGGTGACGCACCAGCCGTACGAACCGAGACCGTTATTTACAAGTTCCCTTCCCTTTTTCGAAAATTCTTCGACGTAAGTTTTATCGTCTTCGTGGGGCGAGATAAGGTATCCGTTGCCGTTGCCGGTAATTGCGTTATTGCTGCTCGTATTATACATACCGGTGTCGTCGTTTACCATATAAACGTACTGCGCCGCGATTTCGCGCTTTGCCTCAAACGAAGTTGCCGCGTCGAGTTTCGCCGTGAGTTCGTTGATTACGTCCATTACGTTGTACTTCTTGATATTGCCTTCGCCATCGACCTCGTAAGGACGGGCGTTGCATTTTTCTTTCGTGCAGTACTTGTTGGGGTCCTTGTTGTCTTTTTGTGCTTTTTCGCACTCTTCGCAGACTTCGTCGGGATCGTAATCGGGATTCGACTTCATAACCTCGATTTTGTTTGCAAGTTGTGCGCGATACTTTTCGACGATTGTCTTGTCGGGTTGTCCCGCCGTGAAGTTTTTAAGTTCGGTCGACTGGTCTTTGCTGAACTTAAAGAGAATGTTGAAAACGTAGCCGTAGCCGTGTTCCGACGTCGGATGATAAACGGTGTTTGTCAAGGACGACGAGATTGCCGACTTGTAATTCGCTTTCGTTTCGATGCTGAATTTTTCCTTGTTGAGAGAAACGTATCTGTCGTATTCGCTCTTAATTGCGGCGTCGTCGGGGTTGAAATCCTTGCCGAGTTCTCTCTTATACTTCGAGATAAGCTGGGTTTCGTACGCGCTGTTAAGGTAATAATCGTAGGACTTGTAGTTGTCTGCAAGTTGTTTTTTGAGTTCGTTCAACGCCTTGTCGACGTATTCGACCTTACCTTCGACCTTGTTGAGTTCTTCCCATTCTTTTGCGGTGAACAAATCTTTTTTCGCCTTTTCAAAGAATTTGATTTCGGCGTCTTCGGGCTTTAACTCCGCATTGTAATCGACTTCCGCTTCCGCCTTGTCGGGACGTGTGGGACGCGCGGCGATTTTGTCGGTTTCGTCGACTTTATCGTCGTCTTTCGTATCGTCTGTCGTGTCGTCGGTGGAGTTTGCCTCTTTCCAGAGTTCCTCAAAAACCTGTTTGTACCACTTTGCCATGGATTCGTTCGCGCTCTTTACCGCTTCGTTTTTCTCAACGGCGTTCAAAAGGTCGGCAACCGCGGTGGTGTTTGCGACGCCCTGTTTTTTTGCGATTTCGTCACGGACGTAAAGGATAAGCAACTTGCGCTGGGCAAGCGAATCCAATATGGATGACGCCGCTTCGTCGACGGTGTATCCGTAATAGTAAACGTAATAGTAGGCAAGTGAGTTGAACGACTCGTTAAACTCGCCCTTCGTGACGGTGGACGTAAGCCCTGCGTATTTCACGGTGGCAAGCGATTGGTTGTAGTCGCGCTCCTCGTTCTTCGTGATAACGTCGCAACCCGCAAACACGGTAATCGCGATAATCGTCACAAGTATAACTGCCAAGAATTTCTTAATATTCATCATAGACTCCTTGCGGAATTATATATAATAATAAAAACCGTACACCATATTATATAAGATTACCTTAAATTAGGCAAACGTTTTTATATATTTTCCTTTTTATCGTTTTTTTGTTTTTCACGCGGGAAATTTCACGATTTTTGCGTGATCAGCAAAAAGTTTATCATCTTTTCGACAACCTGTTCGACCGTCAGCCCCTTTGTGTTGAACAACAGTTGCGGGGGTACGGTCGCCGTCAGCACGACGTCTTCGGTAAGTTTTGCCACGGCGGAAAGCAGGTTTTGCTCCTTAAAAACGTTCGCGTCGCGGAACACGAATGCCGCGCCTTTTTTCGTCGCGACGATTTTTTCGACGTCGTATTCGCCAGCAAGGCTTTTCAAAAGCGCGATGTCGATAAGGTTTTTAAGCGGCGCGGACACAGGGCCGTATACGTCGGACAGCGCCGCGATAAGTTCGTCCCTTTCTTTCACGCTCGTAACTTCCGAAATGCGCTTGTATACCCTGATTTTGTCGCCGTCGCCCACGTAGTCTTCGGGGACGTATGCGTCGACGTCGATTTTGATAAGCACGTTGTTTTCTTTCTTTACGCCGCCGTTTTTGATTTCTTCCACGGTTTCTTTCAGAATCTTGCTGTACAGTTCATAGCCGACCTTTTCGATATGGCCGTGCTGTTCCGCGCCGAGGAAGGTTCCCGCGCCTCTTATTTCAAGGTCGCGCAGCGATATTTTGAATCCGCTGCCGAAGTCGCTGTATTCGGTAAGCGCGGTAAGGCGTTTTACGGCGTCGTCGGTCAGGACTTTGTTAAGCCGCGTCGTGAAATATGCGTGGGCAAGCGCGCCGCTTCTGCCGACTCTGCCCCTTAACTGATACAAAGTCGAAAGCCCGAATCTGTCGGCGTCGATGACGAAAAGCGTGTTCGCGTCGGGAAGGTCGATGCCGTTTTCGATAATCGTCGTTGCGATAAGCACGTCCGCTTCCCTTTGATAAAACGACGTCATTCGTTTGTCAAGTTCGCCCGCGCCCATCTGACCGTGCGCCACCATAACCCTTGCTTTGCCGTCAACGAGTTTCCTGACCTTTTCGGCAAACGCCTCGATAGTTTCGACGTAGTTGTAAAGAATAAACACCTGTCCGCCGCGGCTCACTTCGCGCATGACGGCGTCTTTTAACAGCCCGTCGCTGTATTCGACAACGTAGTTTTGCACGGGCAAACGGTTTTTAGGCGGGGTTTCCAGAAGACTTATGTCGCGGACTCCGCTCAGCGCAAGATTCAAAGTTCTCGGGATCGGCGTTGCGGTAAGCGTTAAAACGTTGACGTCCTTTTTCACCGTTTTCAGTTTTTCTTTGTGCTCCACTCCGAAACGCTGTTCTTCGTCAAGGATTAAAAGCCCGAGATCGTGGAACGCGACGTCTTTCGACAGTATGCGGTGCGTGCCGACGACGATACTTACCACGCCGTCTTCGATTTCTTTGAGCGAGCGGTCGATTTCCTTGTCCGATTGAAGCCTTGATAAAAGTACCGTCTTTATCCCGAATCCCTGCAACCTTGCGTTTAAGGTGTTGAAATGCTGTTTTGCAAGGATTGTCGTCGGGGCAAGAATCGCAACCTGCTTGTTGTCCATGACCGTTTTGAACGCCGCGCGGAACGACACTTCCGTTTTGCCGTAGCCGACGTCGCCGCAGACAAGCCTGTCCATCACGCGCCCTTTTTCCATATCGTCCTTGATTTCGCGGACGGCGCGATCCTGGTCGTCGGTCAGGTCGTATTCGAAATTTTCCTCAAATTCGCGCTGCCACGGCGTATCGGGGGAGTATTTATATCCTTTTTGCTTTTCGCGTTCCTGATAAAGTTTCAGCAGATCGAAGGCAAGTTTACGTATCGACGCCTTCGCTTTTTCTTTGGTCTTTTTGAATTCGTCGCCGCCGAGTTTATTGAGTTTCGGCGTTTCTCCGCCCGAAAACTTCGTCAGCATATCCATCTGGTCGATGGGCACGAAAAGTTTTCCTCCGTCGCGGTAACGAAGCACGACGTAATCGCGCGTTATCCCGTTGACGGTGATGCGGTCGGAGCCTTCGCAAACGCCGATTCCGTATTGCTCGTGAACAACGTAATCTCCCGTTTTTAACTGGATAAATCCCGTTTTTGGCTTACTTAACTCTGTTTTCTGTCCGATTTTGCCAAAAAGTTCGTCCATTCCGAGGACGACGAGTTTTGCCTGATGATATATAAATCCGACGCGTATCGGGGCTTTTGTCGCAATGATTTTACTGCGCGAAAAATCTTCGTCGCACTCTGCGTAAATATCGTTTTCTTTGAGCGATTTCGACACGTTTTTCGCGCGGTTTTCGTCGCCGCAGCAAAGCATGACTTTGTAGCCCGTCGCATTGAAATTTTTGACGTCGGTGAAAAGCACGTTGCGGTCAAGATAATACTTTGCGGGCTGCTGCGATTTGAGCGTATATACGGCGCTTGACTCAAACACGGGATTGAGCGCGGTCAACTGCTGGAACGCAAGCCGCTTCATCACCCTTATATACGTCAGCGCGTATGCGCGCGTTAAAATCGACTCCTTATGAATCGGCAGTACTTCGCCGCTTTCGACAAGGCTTTTTACCCTTGACGAGTGTTCCTTTTCGATAAGTTCCAACTTGTCGTACAAAAGTTTCGGCTCGTCCACGATAATCGTCGCGTCGCGCGGAAGATAATCGAAAATCACGCTTCTTTCGTCAATAAACGGTGTTATCCACACAAGGTTTCTGTCGGTCGGATTAAGTTCGAGCCTGCCGATGACGTCGTCGATTACGTCGTTCGCTCCGCCGTTCGTCGTGCGGTGTTTTTTGATTTTTCCGATGATTTTGTCGGCTTCGTCGCGGGTGATGAGTACGTCGGTTGCCGGCGACAGCGTGACGTGTTCGATTTCTTTCACGCTTTCCATCGTCTCCGGGCGGAAAAATTTTATGCTTTCGACAAGGTCGTCAAAGTAACTTATCCTTATCGGGTATTCGCTTGCAAGGGGATATACGTCCAGAACGTCGCCGCGCAATGAAAACTCGCCGCGGTCGGACATGCTTTCGACGCGGGTATAACCCATCGACACAAGTTTGTTCGCGACTTTTTCGGGCGCGTACTCTTCTTCTTTCATAAGGGTAACGTGCGCCGCCCTGAACGCATCGACGTTGGGATAATACTGCAAAAGCGCCTCGGCGGGGATAACCGCGATTTCCGCTTTGTTTTGTATGAGGCGCGTCAACGCCTCGATTCTTCTTCCCGTGAGTCCGACCGAGCCCGCTTTTCTGTTCAAGAGTACGTCGTCCTTGTCGGGGATAAACACGACGCGGTCGTTCACGTACGCTTTCAGACGAGTGTATGCGGTTTCGGCGGCAAGTCTATCCGGCACAATCAGCAGTTTAACGCCCGGAATTGCGCTTGTAACGTGGTTTTTTGCTCCTTGGACAAGCGAAAACGCCGTGGTGGCTTTGCCACCCCGTACTGCGTCGAGAAGGTTTTTGAAGTCGCCTTTTAAGTTTTCTAGTCTCAAAAAGTCGTACATTTCGTTTTTATATTTTTCGTCATTCGGGCTTAAATCCGTTGACGTTTCTCATAAGTTTGTCAAAGTCGCCGTCTTTCAAAAACGACAAAAGTTCGTTTGCGACAAAGTCGGTCGAGGCGTCGACAAGCGTTTTGTTTTCGCCCTTGACTTTCGACAACACGACGTTGTAAAGGGGCACGTTGCCGTGGTCGAATCCCGTGCCGATGCGGATGCGCTTGAAAGCAGTGTTGCCGTTTAAGCATTCCACGATATTCCGCATGCCGTTGTGAGTGCCCGCGCTTCCCGCGTTCCTTGCGCGGATCGTGCCGATTGCGATGTCGATATCGTCATAAATCACGATTATGCCGTCCGCCGTTTCCTTATACTTCCCCATAAGCTCCCTGACCGACTCGCCGGAAAGGTTCATATACGTTTCGGGTTTTGCAAGGACGACGCGTTTCCCGTTCACGTTCGTAACGGCGGTTTTTGCCTTGCACTCGGTATGCGAAAACCTGACGCCCAGCTCTTTCGCGAGTTTGCTCACGACGTCGAAACCCATATTGTGATATGTGTTTTTATAGGAAAGTCCTTTGTTGCCAAGACCGATAATAATCATTTTTCACCTTGTATGTCGCTGTCTTTTTTGCGTTTTTTTCTGAAATATTCCGAAAGGAGTGCGGCGCATTCGTCTTTCAAGATGCCCCCTTCGACGTGGAGTCTGTGATTGAACCGCTTGTCCGTCGGAAGGTCGTAAAGGGTGCCGCAGCAGCCGGCTTTTTGGTCGTACGCGCCGAAGTAAACCGCTTTCAGCCTGCTGTTTATAAGCGCGCCCGCGCACATCGCGCACGGTTCGAGCGTCACGTACATTTCGCAGTCCGAAAGATACCACCCGAGTTTTTCGTTGGCGTTTTTAAGCGCGACGATTTCCGCGTGCGAAATTGCCGAATTGTCCCGTTCTTTTCTGTTGTTGCCTTCCGCGACGATCTCGCCGTTCAGGACGATGACCGCGCCGATGGGGACTTCGTCGAAAGTTTCCGCCTGTTTTGCGAGCTCGATTGCGCGGCGCATAAACTTTTCATCCATATTTCTTCACCGATTTTTGCAAGTATTTTCGGCGTGTTTTCAAGGATTTTCGCAAATTCCGCCGTGTAATCGCGTGAAATCGGGTGCATAAGATAGTCTTCACCGAGTTCCGCCGTTATCGAAAATCCAAAGCCGTTTTTCAAAAACCAGTCCTTGTAGCCACCCGCGCTGCCGTCGCTTGTCACGGCGGGAAGTCCGGTTGCGGCTGCAATCATTTTAACATAATTTTTATAACATTTCAATTTTTTATAGCCATAATAGATAAGATTTCCCTTCGTATGCAGACACATCGCCGCTTTGAAGCCGAATTTTTCAGTCAATTTCTTAATGGCAAGCGTTTCGGGCTCGGAAAACGGACGCTCGCCGACGTAGTTTTCGGGCGCGGGATAAAACACGTTGCTTTCGCCTTTTCCGAAGTCCGCGTCGAAGTTTACGTTGAGGTCTACCGCCCGCCCGTTTGCTTTCCATTTTGAAAAATCCGTTGAATTATTATTCACCCGTTTCAAAAATTCGCGCGACGAAAACTCCGCCCCGTCAAGCGAATATTTCACAAGCATCGCGCCGTCCGGGTTTACAAGCGGCACGAAACATATCGCCGGCAAACTTTCGTCGTAATTATCGTAAAGCCGCATCACGACGTCGGCGGTAACGCACTCTCTTGCGTGAATCCCGCCGAATATGAGCGAGTGCGGATTTCCCCGTCCTTTAACAAATGCGAAAATTTCGCGCGAAAACACGCTTTGTCCGATTGAAAAATAATTTTTTCTTGTTTTAAGGTCGTTCAATAAATCGTCGTACGCGTAAATCATACGACATAATATGAAAAAACTTTTTCGTTTGACCTGATTTGAAGTAATAATAAAAGTTATTTATGGTACGGCAGATTGTTCATTATCGAAAACGCGCGGTAAATCTGCTCCGACAAAATCACGCGCATAAGTTGATGGGGATAAGTCGCTTTCCCGAAAGAAATTTTGAAATCGGCGCGGTTTTTCACTTTGTCGCTCACGCCGTTGCTGCCGCCGATGACGAAAGTTATCTCGGAAACGCCCTCTGTCATTTTGACACTCATTAACCGCGAAATCTCCACGGAATCCAGCATTTTCCCGTCAATCGCTGTCAATATGACATACCCCTTGACACATTCGAGTATTTTCTCGCCTTCCTTTTCGACAGACTGCAATACTTCCGCCGCGCTTTGGTTTTTCACGGGGGATTCCGCGCACTCGATAACCTTGAACTCCGCAAACCTTGAAATTCTTTTTGCGTATTCGTTTATCGCGTCCGTAAAATACTTTTCTTTTATCTTGCCCACGCACACGACGTTGATTTTCATCTTATAACCCCCCATACAAAGGTAAATATCGTAATAAGCGCATTCAGCGTTATCGCAAAATACAGCGGCGCGTTGTCAAGCCGTGCGGTCTCTTCCTTGCAAAACGCGACTTCCTTGCCTTTTTCGATCCTTTTGTCGCTCTCGATAACCGACGTCTTCAAAAACAGTACGAACATCAAAAACGCAACGAGTATGAAAAGTATCGTGGCGATTATTCCGCCTTTGGTCGTGCCAAGCAGAAAACCGTACGCCTTGTTCAGAAAGTCGAAGCCTTTTCCCGTTTGTCGTCCGTAATCGCGCATCACCGCAACGAAATTGTTGACAAAATGGCAAAACATCGCGGGATATATACTTTTCGTGACGTACACGAGCGCGCCCGTGATAAGCCCGAAGAAGAACGTGTAAAACACCTGCGTGACGTTCGTATGCATCAGCGCGAACATCAGTGCCGAAAGAATTATCGCAAAAGTCGGAAACCGCGCGTTTTCGTTTGCGCCGTAACAAAGTCCGCGGTTTGTGAACTCTTCAAACGTCGCGGGAAGAATCGCCGTGAGCGCGATATCCGCAAACAGTACGCCGATGTTGTCGTAAACAAGCGGTTTTGAAACCGAGGGAGTGTAGCCGATAACCGAAATAAGATTGTACCAGACGTTTGACAAACACGTCACCATAAAGGTTGCGAAAATCGAAATCAGGAAAATATAAACCCAACTTTTCCCGGCGGGCAAAGAGTCGTACTTGAACTCCGCCGCGATTGTTTTTAAGGCGTGCTTGTCCCGGGATATTTTAAGATATATTACGTATAGTAAAAGCGGCACGACGCCCATAAATCCGACTTGCACGACGACGCTCCACACGGCGTCGGAACCGAGCACGGAAAACCCCGACAAAACCCCATCAGACACCATAATACGAAAGATTGCGATAAGGAGCATCGAGAACGCGTATATGCCGTTTTTTACGAATCGCTTTGTCATCAATTCAAAAATCCGCTGACCAGCGAGATAATCCAGATTACCGCGAGAATGACATAAACAAGCTTGATATTCGACGGGAAAAAGTCCTCGCGCGACATCTCGGTCATTTCGTCGTCTTCGGGCGTAATATCGCGGATTATGGTGTTTATCTTATTATAAGCAGCCTTTAATCCGCCTTTTTTGAAAATTCCGCACAAATCCCTAAATGCCGCCGCAAAGTCGTTTTTGCTTTCTTTTGCTTTAACGGACAAGGTCTTTTCGGTGGAATAAACGCCGTCCTTGTTTTCGTAAACGTCGATGACTTCGGCGTTATCCGGCAAAATTTCAACGCGTTTCGGCGCGCTTACTTTCGTGAACTTTTTCAGAAGATATACGACGAGCGTGCCGCCTAAAAGTATCGCCACAATCCAGATGAGATACCAAGCCCACGCGGGCACTTGTTCCAAATACGACTCGTATGCCTGATACGGAATCTCTAACGTCAGGCTTAAAAAGTTGTTGAAGAAATGCAGAAAAATCCCCGCCCACAGCGACTTCGACACAAGCACGACGTAGGCAAGCACCGCGCCCAATAAAAACTGATGTACTGTTTGATATGCATTGCCGTGCATAAGCGAAAACATACCCGCGGTGATAAGTATCGCATAGGAGTAATCGCGCTTTCTCGACGCCGCGTTCAGGACGACGCCGCGCATCAGAAACTCTTCGGCAAACGCAGGAAACACCGCAAGCAGCAGCACTCCTAAAAAATACGCGCCCGCCGATACGGTCGTATCAGGAATGTTAATTCCGCCGTTATCAAAGCCTATTCTTTGCAGTATGTCCAAAAATATGTTCGACACGGGCAAAAACGCCATAATACAGCATACCGACAACAGCGAAAGTATGCCGATTTGTTTCAGCCCGATTTTTTTGTTGAGTTTCGTCGCGGACACGACGTCGACGTTTTTACGCTTTGCGTAAACGAGCATCGAGCCTATGAACGCAACGGGGTTGATAAGATACTGACACCACGCCGCCGCTCCGCTCATTCCGCTTGTGAAACGGAAAGAAAATTCGTAAATAAGACTCAGGACGTAAAAGGTCGCAAACGCAACGAGAAACGCGTTGCCCGTATTTGAAAATTTGAAATTCTTATTTTTCATCGGCTTCGATAAGTTCTCCGCATTTATTCTGATATGCAAGTTCGACGCGGACTTTGTCCGAAAACCCGTTTGCGTCAAGGGCGGACAATACCGTCGAAAAAGCAAGTTCCGGGCAGTTGTTTTCCTCGGACATATGCCCGAGAATCAGCGTTTTCAGCCCGCTGTGTGCAAGGACGGTCGCGACGTTTGCGGCGCAATCGTTGGAAATATGCCCGTTTGCGCCCGAAATACGCGTTTTGAGCCGTTGCGCGTACGAGCCTTTCTTCAGCATTTCCACGTCGTGATTCGCTTCCAGCAATACTACCTGACTACCCTTCAAATTACTTAAAATTCCTTCGGTTATATGACCGATGTCGGTTGCGACGGAAACCCTTGCGCCGCCGGACACGAACGTATACGCAAGCGGATATACCGTGTCGTGCGGTATCCTGAACGGATAAACCGCAATATCGCCGATTTCAAACCCCGCGTCGAAAAAATCTACGTTTTCAAACGGAATCGGCCCTATGCGGCGCGCGATATGCGGCATAACCCGCTCGTGCGCGTACACCTTGACGCCGGCGTTTGAAAGTGCGGAAAGTCCCGAAATATGGTCGTCGTGCTCGTGCGTGACGACAACTCCCGACAAATCCGTAATCCCCACGCCGATTGTCTTCAACGCGTCTGAAATTCTTTTCAAGTTTACCCCTGCGTCCACAAGGATATGCGTCGTTTCCGACGAGATATAAGTGCAGTTCCCGTGACTGCCGCTGGCGATCGACATTATTCTCAGTGACATATTAACCTCGTTTAATATTGTATCACGGTTTTTTTTGCTTTACAAGCGATATTATGTTATACTATATCGGTAAAAAGGTGAAGTATGATAATCGACACGATAAAAATCGAAAACGCGGTCAGGGAAATTTTTGAAAACATCGGAACGCACCTTGACGAAAAGGTATATTGCCGTCTGAAAGCGGCAAAAGGCGCAAACGAACGCGAAAGTTTCGCGCTGAAAGTCCTGACCGAAAACGCCGAAATCGCGCAGGATACAAACTCGCCGGTATGTCAGGACACGGGGCTTGCCGTCGTATTCCTGGAAATCGGGCAGGACGTCGCGCTTTCCGGGAAATACGTCGAAGACGCCGTAAACGACGGCGTAAGACAAGCGTATGAAAACTTCCGCAAATCGTCCGTGCATCCGCTTTCCCGCAAAAACTCGGGCGACAACACCCCCGCGATTATCCACACGCGCGTCGTGAAAGGCGACAAAGTGAAAGTTTCCTGCATGATGAAAGGATTCGGCAGCGAGAATATGTCGCGGCTTTTTATGTTAACTCCTGCGGACGGCGTCGAGGGCGTGGTCGAAAAGGTTGTGGAAACGGTGAAAGACGCAGGCAGTTGCCCGTGTCCGCCCGTAATTTTGGGCGTCGGCGTCGGCGGCACGATGGAAAAGGCGGCGATTATGAGCAAGCACGCCCTTTTGAACGACTTGGACAAGGAAAACCCCGACGAATATCTTTCTTCCCTTGAAAAGGAAATGCTTGAAAAAATCAACGCTCTGGGCATCGGCGCGGAAGGTTTCCGCGGCGACGTTACCGCCCTTCGCGTGTTTATCGAAACGGAAAACACCCACATTGCGGGACTGCCCGTCGCGGTCACCGTACAATGCCATTGCTCGCGCCACGGCGAAAGAATGATCGAGGGATAAATGATTAAGGTCGATACAAGCGATATTGAAATACTGAAAACGCTGAATGCGGGCGATATCGTGTCGATAAGCGGCACGATTTACACGGCGCGCGACGCCGCTCACAAAAAGATTTTCGCCCTTATGAAAGACAATATGCCCTTGCCTTTCCCCCTTCGGAATTCGTTTGTCTATTACACGGGCGCGACGCCCGCAAAAGACGGCGAACCATACGGCAGTTGCGGCCCCACGACGTCGAAACGCATGGACGTTTATACGCCCGATATGCTGGACGCGGGACTTAAAGGTATAATAGGTAAAGGCGCGCGCACGCGCGCGGTAATCGACGCGATAAAACGAAACGGCGCGGTTTACTTCGTCGCAATCGGCGGAGCGGGCGCGTTTTATAAATCGGCGATTAAGTCGGCGGAAGTCATCGCTTTTCCGGAACTTTTGTCGGAAGCGGTAACGAAACTCGAAGTCGAAGGGTTCGAATGCGTCGTCGGCGTGGACTCAAAAGGAAACGATATTTTTAAAAATAATTGTTCCGACAGATAATAATACGAAGGAGATAAAAGAATGAACGGAATTGAGAAAGAATATAAGGAAAAAACAGGAGGCGACCTAATCCCATTATATATGGTAATGGGCAATTCGATTTTCGCTGAAAAATTCGGACAAAGTACGATTGCGTTGTATTCTTATTGCATCGAACACAATAAGACGTGGGAAGAAGTCCTTGAATGGGAAGAAATCCCCGGCGTAGAATATTAAACGAACAAAACGAAAAAACGCAAACAAAAATCCCGCGGGCTCCGCGGGATTTTTCTTTGTCTTTTGTTAAATCAGATCGCTTAAATCGTCGTCGTTATCGAACTTGGGCTTCCTTGGAATGAAGCAAAGCGCGAAAATCAAAAATACCACCGACACCATCGCAAGACGCCATACGAAGCTGCCCTTCGCAATCGGGTTCAAAGGAACGTTAAGCGCTTTGAATGCGGGAACGGTTGCACAGATAACTGCGCCCGCCACCGTCAATACGAACAGAATAAGCGCTGAAATCCAGATGTGGTATCCATGACCGTTGCAAAGCCCCACGAATTCCACGATAAGCGTCGCAAGAGCAATCGCGCATACCACGGTGTAAAGGAACAGCGGAACTTGTGCGATAAGGTTGCTTGTATTGAAGTTCATCCAGCCGGCAATGATATCAGGCTCGCCGGGGGCAAGCGCAAGGCTTGTGATTTTAAGTTGTGCCGCGAAGTGGTTGAGAATGACAAACGCAAAGAATCCAAGGGTGATAACGAAAAGGATTGCCGCAAACGCGCGGTTTTTGGCTTTCGTTTTCTTGATTGCATTTTCTGCGGAAAGGTCATCCCCGACAAACTCGGGCTTTTTATCGCGGCGTTTCGCCGCGCGCGCCGCTTTTTTATCAAGGGGTTGATCCTTGACTTCGGGCAGCGGTTGTTGCTGTTTGGGTTTATTGTCGATTTGCAAAACGGGTTGGTTTTGCGTTGCGTACGGCACGAACGCCACAGGCACTACGACGGGGTTAAGTTGAACCTGACCGCGGGGTGCGATTATGGGTTGAAGACCGCCTGCCACGGGACGCATCACCGCATATTCGACAGGATTTGCAACCTCGGGCGGGACTTTTTGCGCGTTTTGCGGAGCGGGAGCAGCCGCCGCGGGTTTCCCTTGCGGAATGGGCGTTGCTTCGGACTTTTGAATTCTGAGTTCCGAAAAATCTTCGTCCTTCATTTCCGCGCGGGCGTTTTTAATGGTTTCTTCCGCGTTCACGGGCAAAGATTCGGCAACTACTTTTTTGTTTTTTCTTTTCATTATATAACCTCCGCTTAAAACTCGACAGTTTCCTGAATTCTGTGTTTAGGACAAATTATGTTGCAGACGAATGCGAACACAAGGTTTGCGCCGCCGATAATAATCAGCATTATCGAAGGCCAACCGCAATCGCGCGAAAGCAGATTGCCCAGATTTTTGATCTGAGAGAAGAATTTCATCTCATAAAACGCCGCGACGACAAAGCACAGGAACGCTATGACCGCGCAAAGGGTAAATCCCATTCTCTTCCCCGTGGAAATCGCGATTATCGACAAAATGAAATTGACGATTATCGCAACGTAGGCGACGGCGATAAGATACGGCGCGAAAACAACGTCGAACTTTGCAAATTCGTGCGTTTTGAGCATCACGTCGAACATATCGGCAAAGTATTTAAGGCTGATATATTTTTCCGCCCCCGCAATGGGATATTTCGCCGCGAACGACAACCCGAACAGAATTATCGACAGCGTGGCGATGATAAGCATAAGAACGCCCGACACACGTGCCGACGCGCGTTTTTCCGTCTTTCTTGCGGCAACGGTCTGTTGTTCCGCCGCGGACTGCGCGACGGTTTCTTCTTCCTCACCCGCGGACAGGTAAGGAACGATCGCAACGGGATTTACCGTGGGTTGAAGTTGGATTTTTTCGCTGGGCCTTATGATAGGATACGGTTTGTTGACCGGCAACGGAGCGTAAAATACGACTTTTTCGTTTTTAACGTTTTCTGTTTTTTTATCCATAATTCCCCCGTTATTTTTTTGCGTTATTACGACGCATTCTTTCATAATCCGCCTTGGACGCATACTGCCACAAGGGCTGTTCCTGCGTGACGTACGGAACGATTGCAAGGGGCTGTACTATGGGCGAATTTTGCATAAATCCGTCGCCCGAATAAGCATAGCCGCCTGCGTAACCGGCTTGTCCGCCGCCCCTTACGGGTTTGCTGTCGGCAGACTTTTTACCGTTTATAAACTCAGGCTTTTTGTCCGCTTTCACCGGGAATACGGGCTCGACCACGGGAGTGTGCGGTACGTCGGGCACCTCGACGGCGTCTTCGAACGAAGGAATACGTTGCTTGCTTGCAAGGTACAGACTTCTGTTCTTATCTCTGCCGCAACGACGGCACTTTTCGTCGGAAATGCTGTTGCGCTTGCCGCATACCGGGCAAACGTACGTGGAATTTTTCAATTCTTCTTCGGAAAGTTTGTCAAATTCGCCGTTGAACTTTTCGGCATAAGAGTGGATGAGAGGCAAAACCGCTTGCAGTCTTTCGATGCTTTCCACCTCGAACTCTTTTTCGAAATCGCCGGGCATTTCGCTGCCGCAAGCCGTGCAATATAAGGCGTCTTCGGCGTTTTCGCTGCCGCATACGGGACATTGAACCGTCTTGGGCTTTCTCAGAAGCACCGCGCCGCAATGTTTGCAAAAGCGCGTCCCGGGCGCATTCGGCGTTTCGCAAGCCGAACAGATAAGCGCGTCTTCGGGGTTGAACAGGCCTTGTCCGCAAACGGGGCAGAACGAGTCGCCCTGATGGACTACTGAACCGCAAGTTTTACATACTGCCATAATTTATCTCCTTAAACAATGGTCGAAATCACGAAAAAACCGTACGTGGTTTCAAGATACTTCTTAACTATTATAAACTAAAATAGTTTACATATCAACGCTTTTCGTAAAAAAGTTGACGGCGTTTTCCTTTTTTTGTCTTATTTGTTGAAGCTGTCTTTCAGCCCCACGACTTCGTTGAACACGGGCGCGGATTTGTCGAAATTGCTTACCGCCATATAATAGCCCTGTCTCATAAACTGGAAGCGGTCGTACGCCTTTGCGTTTTCGACGATGAATTTTTCGGCTTTCGCGCGGACAACCGTCTTCGAGTTCTTGTTGACGCGCTCCATAAGGTCGCCTTCGACGTCGTTGATAAGATAATCAAAACGATTTACCGTTACGTCGACGCAGTCGTTTGCGTTCACCCAGTGTATTACGCCCTTGACCTTGATGCCCGCGTTCGCGCCGCCCGATTTGCTGTCTTCGATATACTTGCAGCGCACTTCTTTGACGTTGCCGTTTTCGTCGACGTCGCAACCGGCGTATTCGACGATGTACGAGCCTTTGAGCCTTACCATTCCGCCGGGTTTTAAGCGGAAATATTTTGCGGGGGGATTCAGCGAAAAGTCGCTTTCTTCGATGAAAAGTTCGCGACTGAAAGTCGCGGTGTGAGTACCCGCGCCTTCTTTGTTGGGATTGTTTTCGATTTCGACGGTTTCCGTCGCCTCTTCGGGATAGTTTTCGATAACGAGTTTCAACGGTTTCAGAACCGCCATTGCGCGCGTTGCGTTTTCGTTAAGGTTTTCGCGGACGCAGTGTTCCAGAAGCGCGATATCGACGACGCTGTTTGCCTTTGCCACGCCGATGCGAGAGCAGAAATCGCGGATGGCTTCCGCGGGATATCCCCTTTCGCGCATACCGCTTAACGTCGGCATACGAGGATCGTTCCACCCCTCGACCACGCCGTCTTCGACAAGCTGACGAAGATAACGCTTGCTCATAATCGTGTGGGTAAGGTTGAGCCTTGCAAACTCGATTTGCCTCGGGCGGGGATTAAATCCGCACTTTTCGACAACCCAGTCGTACAAGGGACGGTGATCCTCAAATTCAAGACTGCAACAGCTGTGCGTGATACCCTCGATCGCGTCTTCCAAAGGATGCGCGAAGTCGTACATGGGATAAATCACCCACTTTGTGCCTTGTCTGTGGTGCGGCGCTTTCACGATACGGTAAATGACGGGATCGCGCATGTTGATATTGTTCGCCGCCATGTCGATTTTCGCGCGGAGAACCTTTTCGCCGTCGTCGTATTTTCCCGCGCGCATTTCCCTGAAAAGTCGCAGGTTTTCTTCCACGCTTCTGTCGCGGTACGGGCTGTTTACGCCGGGCTCGGTAAGCGTGCCGCGGGTTTTGCTGATTTCTTCCGCGGACAAATCGCAGACGTACGCAAGCCCTTTTTCGATAAGCCCTTCCGCAAGCGAATACATTTTTTCAAAGTAATCGGACGCATAATAAAGCGCGTCCCATTCAAAACCCAGCCACCTTATGTCTTCTTGAATGCTGTTGACGTATTCGACGTCTTCTTTCGACGGGTTGGTGTCGTCGAAACGCAGATTGCACGTGCCGTGATATTTTTCCTTAATGCCGAAATTTATGCAGACGGCTTTTGCGTGGCCGATATGCAGATACCCGTTCGGTTCGGGCGGGAAACGCGTCGCTATGAACGTATGCTTGCCGCTTTTAAGGTCGGCGTCAATGATGTCTTCAATAAAGTTGGTTGGTTTTGCAAATTCTTCCATATATGCTCCTTAATGGAAAAATCGACGCTTTATACGCCGATTTTATTCGGTTAATTATCGATTTGGTGATTTCCGCCGCAAGACGACGGGAAAACTACGTCCCGCGCGGCAACAACCATCAAATCTCCTTGTTTTTTGAATCCGAATTTTCCAAGCCTGTCGTCGGGTGCAATAAGAATATTGACTTCGCTCATCGACAGTTTGAAAAGAATCGTCCTGAAAAAGAAGTCGGAAACCGACGGATCTTCCGCCTTGTCCTTTGCGACGTCGAAAGATACGATAAGAATCCCTTCGTCGCGAAGCACCATTTTGCATACGCCCACGCCCTCGTCGTCGTCGAAAAGCACCGCGTTGATACCGCTCGTGTTTGCGCCCGTTACCCCCGCGCGGTCGTAAATTCTCATCAATTCATCGTCGTCGTCAACGTAATTTACGGTCAGCATATCGTCTTTTCTTCTCCCTTTTCCGATTTTTATTTATTATATAAATATTTTATATTAAAGTCAAACAATCTTGCGGGAAATTAACGCCCCGCGGCAATTTCGTTTTTCAAAACGCTTTTCATTTTTTCGGCGTTGTGCTATTATGTTGTTATTAAAATAATACGGAGCAAATTTATGATTACCGGTAAAAAAATCGTTCTGACCGGCGCAAACAGCGGTATCGGTCTCGAAACATTGAAACTTCTTGTGCAAGGCAACAACAAAATCCTTGCCGTCGACCTTAAAACGGACGTCATTTCCACGTTCGACCAAAGCAAGGTCTTCCCCATGCAATGCGACGTCGGCAACAAGGAAGGCGTCGACAAAATCTTTGAGGTCGCAAAAGAAAAACTCGGCACAATCGACATTTTTTATGCAAACGCCGGCTTCCCTTATTACGAACAGTACAACTACGCCGACTGGGATCGCGTCAACAGAATGTTTCAGGTCAATACGATTTCGCCGATGTATACCTATGGCAAATACCTTGATTTCTTAAAAGGCCGTGACGGACACTTCTGCATCACCGTTTCCGCAATCGGTCAGATGGCTATGCCCGGCTACTGCGTGTATTCGGCGTCGAAGTTCGGCACGCAAGGCTTCCAGCAAGGTCTTCGTCTGGAACTTCCCGAAAACGTGACGATGACCTGCCTGTATCCCGTCGCAACGAATACGAACTTCTTCAAAACCGCAAATCCCAAGGAGTTCAAGAAACCCTTCCCCGTACAAAGCCCCGCCCACGTGGCAAAGAAAATGGTAAAGGGTATCGAACGCAAGAAGAAATACGTTTACCCCTGCGGACTGTTCACCTTCGCAAGATTCCTGTTTGCGATCTGCCCGCCGATTAAGACGATTTACTGGAAGATGGAAACCAAAAAACTTAAAGATTTCATCAAAAACAACAAGTAATAAAAGTAATAATCCGTTAAAAACGCCCCGCTTTTGCGGGGCTTTTTTGTGCCTTCGGCATTACGGGTTTTTATAAACCCTTTTCACCCTTTCCGAAACGCCCGTCAGAATCTCGTACGGCAGAGTATCCGCGCGGTTTGCGACGTCCGTGACCGTTATCTCGTCGCCGAAAACGACAACTTCGTCCATAATTTTCACGTCTGCGTCGCCAGCGTCGACGGCAACGCTGTCCATCGAAACTTTTCCGACGATTTTCAGAAATTGCCCGTTGCAGAAAATCATTCCCTTGTTCGACAACGCCCGCGGGAGTCCGTCGGCGTAACCTGTCGATATTATCGCGACGCGCATATCTTTTTTCGCCCGATACCCGCGCGAGTACCCGATAAAGTCGCCCTTTTTCACCGTGTTTATCGCAATTACCGCCGCGCGAAAAGTCATCACTGGCAAAAGCGGCGTTTTGTCGCCCGGGACGGGGTTTACGCCGTACAGTGCGATTCCGATTCTCGCGCCGTCGAAAAATCTACCGTACTTTATGAGCGCCGCGCTGTTTTCGGCATAAAATGGGACGTCCTTTTCGTTTTTGACGACAAGTTCCGCTTCCATAAAGTTTTTTATCTGCGCTTCGGTGATGCGGCGGTCGGTTGCGTCGTCGCCGTCTGCCGACGAAAGATGAGTGAACACCCCGAGAACCCGCAGGTTTTTCACGGCGGACGCCGTTTCTCCGATTGTCGAAAATCCGAGCCTGTTCATTCCCGTATTGATTTTTACGAAAACTTCCGCGTCGTACTTTTTCGCAAGACGAAGGGTGTGTTCGTCGTACACGAGCGGACGGGCGGCAATTTCGCGGGCAAGCCCGAAGTCCTCGCAAAAGCCGAGTATCGCAATTTCGCCGTTTATCCCGTTTTTCCTTAAACTTTCCGCCTCGTACACCGACGCCACGGCAAATTTTTTGCAACCGCACTCTTCAAGGGTTTTCGCGACTTCCGTCGCGCCGTGTCCGTACGCGTTCGCTTTCACGACGGCAAACACGTCGTCGCATTTTCCTTTTATCGTTTCAAAATTTTTTTTCAGCCGAGATAAATCGACTTCCGCGCGGCATCTGTCCACCCTTTTCCCCCGACGATTTTTTTCAATATATGACGAGACTCGTTCAAACGTGATTTCGCGCCTTGACTACCGCCCCCAAAAAGGGTAAAATATCGGTATGATTAAAATCGTTGACAGCGGATACGGCGTCAGGCTTTCTTTTGACGAAACGGAAGTTTTCAATCATACGTCGCTCGTTCCGTTTATAAAATCGGTAAAGGCCGAAAAAAAGTTCGGCGTGAAAAACGGGAAACTGACCGCGCGGTTCGACGTCGACGGGGAGTACGCGCTTTCGGACGTGAAAACCAAGTCGTGTTCGGTAAAGTCCGCGCATATCGACTTTTCGGGATACGACGGGGATTTTGTGAAAATATCCGTCGTCGAAGAAGAAAACCGTCTTGCGCTGCATTTTTCAAACGCGACGTTTTCCGCCGCAAAACTCACCTTTCTCGTGCCGCCGACTTTCCCGGTGAAATTCTGCGGTAAAGAGATTTCAAAAGGTACGACAGACAACCTTGTCGAAAAAAAGACGGGCGTTTTGTCGGCAATTTTTAAGAAACCGAAAGACACCTTAGAATACGAAAAATCGTGCGCGCTTTCCCTTTCGGACGGCAGAAGATACGAGTTTGAAACAGCCTCTCTCGTGACGCTCGATTTCAACAAAAAAGCCGCTGTTTCGCTGTATTTCGAGCAACTGCCCGAAACGATATATTTTTACAAATTATGACAAAAAACGGGGTTTATTATGGAAATTAAAAACATAAAGTTCATTTATGGCGGGAAAATCGCCGATAACGCCGTCGATATAACCGTTGAAAACGGAAAAATTTCAAAGGTTTCAAAGACGCGCGAAAAATCTGCGCCGCGATATGTTACGCTGCCCTACGTCGATATTCACACACACGGCGCGGTGACTCACGACGTCACGGAACTTAGCGAAAACGCATTGTCGGAAATCGGAAATTACCTTCTTTCAAACGGTATCGGGGCATACCTTCCGACCTTTGTCGCAACCCCGCTTACCGCGCTTGACAAAACCTTTGAAAAACTGAGAAAATTGTCGCCGTCGGGCGCGGAAATTCTGGGCGCTCATATCGAAGGTCCGTACATAAGCATTGCGAAAAAAGGCGCGCAACCCGTTGAAAACATAATGACTTCCTTTGACGAAAAGGACGCGGATTTTTTCAGAAAAAACGCGGACGTTCTTAAAATCGTAACGCTGTGTCCTGCAACGAAAAACGCGGTCGCACTCGTAAAAGCAATCGTTGGAAACGGCATAAAGGCACAGGCGGGACACGACGACAGTATCGACGACCAGATTATCGCCTGCAAAAACGCCGGGCTTGACGGAGCGACTCATATTTACTGCGCGTCAAGCGGATTCCGCCGCGTCGACGGCAAAATCACGAAACATCTCGGGCTGAACGAGTGCGCGATGTTCTTTGACGATATTTATACGGAAGTCATCGCCGACGACGTGCATATTAGCGAAAACCTTTTCAAATTCATTTATAAGTGCAAAGGATATGAAAAAATCATACTTGTGTCGGACGCCCTTGCCCCGTGCGGCGCGCCTGTCGGCGAATATATCCTTGGCGAAAACACGCCCGTAATTGCCGACGGCACCGCGGCGTATCTCAAAGACAAATCCGCCCTTGCGGGAAGCACGACGAACATCGCGAAAATGGTTGAAATTATCATCCGCTACGGCGTGCCGCTTGAAAAGGCGGTTTATTGCGCGACCGAATCGCCGAGAAAGTATTTGGGGCTTGAAATCCCCGCCCTTTCCGTTGGATATGACGCGTCGTTCAACGTCGTCGACGAGCGCGGAAAAGTCACGGAAGTTTATTCAAAAGGCAAAAAAGTCCTGTAACGGGACAATTTTTTCCGATAATTTTGCAAAAAAATCGTCCGTTTTTGTCGTTTTCTTGAAAAAGAGTATTTACACCGCCCGCTTTTTAATGTACAATTAAAATGCAATAATGTTTTTGCAAATTCCGGCACTTCATGCACTTTTTCAGGGAGGAACTTATGAAAATCGTTATTCTGGACGGTTTTACCGAAAACCCCGGCGACCTTTCGTGGGACGGGTTCAGAAACCTCGGCGAGCTTACCGTGTACGACAGAACGCCCGACGACTTCGACACCGTTGTCAAACGCATCGGCAATAATCAGGCGGTCATCGTGAACAAGGTGAAAATCACAAAGGAAATTCTGGACGCCTGCCCGAATATCGAATATATCGGGGTGCTTGCAACCGGCTTCAACGTCGTCGATACCGTCGCCGCAGCCGAGCGCGGTATCCCAGTCTGCAACGTTCCTACCTATGGCACGGCGGCAGTCGCGCAGTTCACTTTCGCGCTTATTCTGGAATGCTGCCATCACGTCGGACACCACAGCGACGCCGTAAAACAAGGCCGCTGGACAAATTCAAAAGACTTTTGTTTCTGGGACTATCCGCTTACCGAGCTGAAAGGAAAGACTCTGGGGCTTGTCGGATACGGCAGAATCGGGCGCACCGTCGGCACGATCGCAAACGCGTTCGGAATGCACGTCATCGTTTACGACAAAATAATGTCGTTGGACAGCGAAATCGCCGAATACGCCGACCTTGCGGAATTGTACTCCCGCGCGGATATCGTGTCGCTGCACTGCCCGCTCACGAAAGACAACGAAAAAATGCTTGACAAAAACGCCTTCGATATGATGAAAGACGGCGTAATCGTCATCAATACTTCGCGCGGCGGACTCATCGACGAACAAGCGCTTAAAGACGCGCTCGACTCGGGCAAAGTTTCGTTTGCAGCCGTCGACGTCGTGTCGGAAGAGCCGATAAAACCCGACAATCCGCTTCTTCGCGCGGACAACTGCATCATCACGCCGCATATCGCCTGGGCGTCGAAGGAATCCCGAAAACGCCTTATGGACACCGCGGTTATGAACCTTTTGTCCTATCTTGACGGAGAGCCGATAAACGTCGTGAATTTCAGATAACAAAAAATTCATATAATAAAAAACCTTTTTACCCCGCGCCAGCGGGGTTTTTTATTGACAATTTTTAATGCGCGGCGTAAAATAAGTTATACAAATCATACTTTTCATACTTTTGAGGTAATTATGAAATCGCAAAAAGACGGCAAATTCGCCTGGACGGTAAAAGTCGGCGAGAAAGGACAAATCGTCATTCCAAAGGAAGCGCGCGACGTTTTCGGCATTGCGCCCGGCGACACGCTCATTCTCTTCGGAGATCCCGCGCGCGGTATCGCCATTCCGCCGAAACAATACGTTTCAGGTTACGTCGACAAGGTGTTTAATAACGACAATGAAAACTCTTGAAATTGAAAACCTTACAAAGGTTTATCCCGCATTTACCCTTGACGACGTGAGTTTTTCCGTCGAGAGCGGCCGCATTATGGGATTTATCGGCAGAAACGGCGCGGGAAAGTCCACCACTCTCAAATGTATTCTGGGTTTTGTCCATAAAGACGGCGGCACGGTAAAATTTTTCGGAAAGGACTTTTCGGAAAACGAAAAGGAAATCAAAAGCCGCGTCGGCTACGTTTCGGGCGGCGCGGATTATTACGTCACGAAAAAACTGAAAACGATAACCGCCGTCACGAAAAGGTTTTACGAAAACTTTGACGACGCAGCGTATCGCGGCTATCTTGAAAAATTCAACCTGGACGAAAACAAAACCGTAAAGGCGTTGTCGCAAGGAATGAAAGTCAAGTATTCGCTGGCGCTTGCCCTGTCGCACAACGCCGACCTTTTGATTCTGGACGAGCCGACGTCGGGGCTCGATCCCGTCTCGCGCGAGGACCTTCTGGACGTGTTTTTGTCGCTTAAAGACGACGGGAAAACCATACTCTTTTCAACGCACGTAACGTCCGATCTCGACAAGTGCGCCGACGACATTACCTACATCAGAAACGGCAAGATTTTCGCAAGCGAACCCGCCAATACGTTCAAGGAAAAATACAAACTCGCAATCGTTAAAAAGGACGCTTTCACGGACGATATCGCAGCGTGCTCGCACGGCGTGAGACGGCTGAAAGACGGGTTAAGCGTGTTGATTTCTGCCGATAAAGCCGCTGTTTTGAACATTGAAACAACCGACGCATCGCTTGAAGACATTATGGTGCATCTTGAAAAGGAGGAATTATGAAAAATCTTGTTTACAAGGAATTCCGCCTTGCGGCGCATCCGACGAACTACATTTTTTTGTCGTTTGCCTTCATGCTGCTTATTCCGAATTATCCTTATCTCGTGTCGTTTTTTTACACCACTCTCGGCATATTCTTTATGTGTCTTTCGTCGCGTGAAAATCACGACTTGGAATACAGCCTTAACCTGCCCGTAAGAAAGCGCGATTTGGTGGGCGCAAGAATACTCACCGTCTGCATTTTCGAACTTCTGACGATTGTCGCGACGATTCCCTTTGCCGTCCTTCGCTGCACTGTTCTGAACACATCCTTAAATCAGGCGGGCTCGATGCCGTCGCTTGCTTTTTACGGAATCGCGTTTTTGTATTTCGGCATATTCAATCTGTCGTTTTTCACGGCGTATTATAAAAGTCCCGAAAAAATCGGCAGACATTTTGCCTTGTCGAGCGCACTCGGATTTTTAATCGTCGCAATCGACGTCGTGCTTTCGCACGCGCCCGTCGTAAAAGACGTGTTTCTGACGACGGACGGCTCTCACCTTGCGGCAAAACTCGTAATTTTGTTTGCGGGGATACTTTCGGGCGCAGGACTCACCGCGCTTTCGTATAAAAAAGGCGCGAATAGTTTTGAAAAATACGATTTGTAACGTTTTTTCGGACGCAAAAAAACCGCCGTTGTACGGCGGTTTTTCAATGCGTTTTTGTTTGTTTTTTATTATTTGATTACTTCAAGTCCGCCCATAAACGGCCTTAAAACCTCAGGCACCGTTACCGAGCCGTCGGCGTTCTGATATTGTTCCACAAGCGCGGGAAGGATGCGACTTGTCGCAAGTCCGCTGCCGTTTAAGGTATGCACGAAACGGGTTTTGCCGGTTGCGGCATCGCGGAAACGGGTGTTGTTTCTTCTTGCCTGATAGTCGCGCGCATTCGAAACGCTTGAAACTTCCTTGAAAATGCCCATCGACGGAATCCAGACCTCGATATCGGTCGTGCGCGCCATCGACGCCGAGCAGTCGCCCGCTGCAAGTTTCGATATGCGGTGATAAAGCCCCAGCTTTTCGACGAGTCCACTTGCCTTGTTCACAAGTTCTTCAAAGGCTTCGTCGCTGTGATCGGGGTGGGTATATTGCACCATTTCGACCTTGTTGAACTGATGTCCGCGGATCATGCCGCGTTCTTCGCTTCGATAACTGCCCGCTTCCTTTCTGAAACACGGGGTGTATGCGAACATTTTCATCGGGAGTTTGCTTTCGTCGATGATTTCGCCCGAGTAAATATTCACGAGAGCGGTCTCCGCAGTCGGCAGCATAAAGCGGTTTTTCTTTCGGTCTTCGTCGACGTCGAGCCAATACACTTCGTCCGAGAACTTAGGGAATTGTCCCGCGCCGAATCCGCAGTTATAGCCGAGTTGCAACGGCGGAAGAATAAATTCGTAACCGTCTTTCAAGTGCTCCGAAATAAAGAAATTCAGAAGCGCCCATTCCAGCCTTGCGCCGACGCCGCGGTACATCCAGAATCCGCCGCCCGACAGTTTCACGCCGCGTTCGTAGTCGATGAGATTCAGGCTTGTGCAAAGGTCGACGTGGTTTTTGGGCTCAAAGTCGAATTCGGGCATTTTGCCGATGACTTTTTGTACGGCGTTGTTTTCCTTGCCGCCCGCAACGAGGTCGTCGTCGGGAAGGTTGGGAAGACACGCGACGAAATTGAAGATTTTTTCCTGCAAATCGTCGATTTTCTTGTCGTCTTCGGAGATTTCTTCGCCGATTTTTCTCATTTCGTCAAAGATTGCGTCAACGGGTTTGCCCTCTTTTTTCAAGCGGGGAATGTCCGCCGACACCTTGTTTTTTCTTGCTTTCAGACTTTCGACGTCGGAAATAAGCGCGCGTCTTTCGGCGTCCCACGAGAGAAGCTCCGAAAAGTCGACGTCGCATTCTTTCTTTTTCAAAGACGCTTTCACCGCGTCGGGATTGCTGCGAATCAGGTTAATGTCAATCATATCTTTCTCCTATATTACGAAGTTGATAAGGCGATGGGGAATTACGATAACTTTTTTCACGGTCGCGCCGTCGAGAAGGGCTTTGACCTCATCGGAATCCATCGCTATTTTTTGGATTTCGTCTTTGTCCGCGCCGGACGGTACGACGATTTTCGCTTTCACGCGGCTGTTGATCTGCACCGCGAGTTCGAGTTCGTCCTTAATAAGGGCTTTTTCGTTGACTTTCGGGAATTCGGTATTGAAAATCGTGGTTTTGTTGCCCAAAATTTCCCAAAGTTCTTCCGTGAAATGCGGTGCGAACGGCGCAAGCACCTTCACAAGGTCTTCGACGCACTCCTTAAAGACGGCGTTTTTGTCGGACACTTTGTTTTCGTAATCGGTAAGCGCGTTCGTGAATTCCATAATACGCGCGATCGCCGTGTTGAACGCAAAGTTTTCGGTGTCGGCGGTGACGCATTTTATCGTGTTGTTTCTGACGTATTCGATATTCTTTTCGGCAGCGGTCAAAGGATTATTGTTGTACGAGAACGTGCGACTGTGGCACACGAGCCTTTCAACCCTGTCCATGAAACGCTGGATGCTTTCAAGCCCTTTATCGTTCCACGGTCCGCCTTCGACATAGGAAAAACCGAACATAAGGTAAAGTCGGAAAGCGTCGCTGCCGTACTTTTCGATGAGAGTGTCGGGCGAAATTACGTTGCCGCGGGACTTGCTCATTTTTTGTCCGTCGGGCCCTAAAATCGTGCCCTGATGCACAAGCGACTTGAACGGTTCGTCAAAGTCGAGATATCCCATGTCGCGCAACGCTTTTGTGAAAAATCTTGCATACAAAAGGTGCATGCACGCGTGTTCCGCGCCGCCGATGTATTTATCGACGGGAAGCATTTTGTCGACTTTTTCGCGGCTGAACGCTTCCTTGTCGTTTTTCGGATCGACGTATCTCAGATAATACCAGCTGCTGCATACGAAGGTGTCGAGCGTGTCGGGATCGCGTTTTGCGTCCGCGCCGCATACGGGGCATTTCACGTTCATAAATTCGTCGCACTTTTTCAGCGGGCTTTCGCCGTCGGGCGTGAAGTTGACGTTGTAAGGAAGTTCCACGGGCAAATCCTTTTCGGGGACGGGCACCGCGCCGCAGTGCGGACAATGGATAACGGGAATGGGCGCGCCCCAATAACGCTGACGCGAGATAAGCCAGTCGCGCAGACGATAGTTAGTTTTGAGTTCCCCTTTCCCTTCTTTTTCAAGTTTTTTGATGACGGCGACGCGTCCTTCTTCGGTGGTCATACCGTCAAATTCGCCGCTGTTGCACATTATGCCGTAGTCGGTATAAGGCAGATCGTCGGGCGAGCCGTCCTTGCTCCTTATTACTCTTTCGATGGGCAAGCCGTGCTTTTTCGCGAAAACGTAGTCGCGGTCGTCGTGCGCCGCAACGCCCATAACCGCGCCCGTGCCGTAACTTGCAAGGACGTAATCGGCAACGAGAATGGGGACTTCCCTGCCGTTAATCGGGTTGATGGCGTAACTTCCCGTGAACACGCCCGTCTTTTCGCGCGAGGACGAAAGACGTTCAATCTCGTTAATTTTGCTGCACTGCAATTTATAGTCTTCGACAATCTGTTTGTTCTCTTTGGTGACGACCTTATCGACAAGCGGGCTTTCGGGCGCGAGAACGACGTACGTGATACCGAAAATCGTGTCGGCGCGCGTCGTGAACACGCGGAAACTGACGTCCTTGTCTTTCACTTGGAACTCGATTTCGCCGCCCGTGGATTTACCGATCCAGTGTTTTTGCATAAGTTTGGTTTTTTCGGGCCAGTCGAGTTTGTCGATGTCGTTCAAAAGTTCTTCGGCGTATTTCGTGATGCGGAAGAACCATTGCGTCAGATTTTTACGGACAACCGTCGTGCCGCATCTTTCGCAGCAACCGTCGACGACCTGTTCGTTCGCAAGAACGGTCTGGCAGGACGGGCACCAGTTGACCGGCGCTTCCTTTCTGTACGCCAGGTCGTGTTTATACATTTGCAAAAACAGCCATTGCGTCCATTTATAATACTTCGGATCGCACGTGACGACCTCGTAATCCCAATCGTACGTCGCGCCGATGTTTTTAAGCTGTTTTTCCATCGTCGCGATGTTTTTCAGGGTGCTGTCTTTGGGATGAATACCCGTTTTTATCGCGTAGTTTTCGGCAGGCAGACCGAACGCGTCGAATCCCATCGGCTGGAACACTTCGTAGCCCTGCATACGCTTGAAGCGCGCGAAACTGTCCGACGGCCCGTAGTTGAACCAGTGTCCGACGTGCAACTTTGCGCCCGACGGATAAGAAAACATTTCAAGGACGTAATACTTCTTGTCGATTCTCGACGGATCGAACTTATAGGTTTTTTCCTCTTCCCATTTTTTATTCCATTTTGCTTCGACTTCGAGCATGTTCATATAGGAAATACCTCGTTTGAAAAAATATATAATAGATTATAACAAAGTAAATATAATAAGTAAACAAAAATCGAAAGGATTTTTCATTTTCAAAACCAAACGCCCCCGAAATCTCGGGAGCGTCTTGATTTTCATTGTTTCGGATTTTGAAAAAATTATACGTTGAAGCGGAACAAAACCACGTCGTCGGGCTGCATTACGTAGTCCTTTCCTTCGCTTCTCACCTTGCCTTTTTCTTTGGCGGCGTTGAAACTGCCAAGTTCCAAAAGCGTAGGATAATCTACTATTTCCGCACGGATAAACCCCTTTTCAAAGTCGGAATGGATTTTTCCTGCCGCTTGCGGCGCTTTCGTTCCGCGCTCGATCGTCCACGCCCTGACTTCCTTTTCGCCGGCGGTCAGATAACTGATAAGACCAAGGAGTTTATAGCACGCCGTGATAAGTTTCGGAAGCGCGCCTTCTTCGATTCCCAAATCGTCAAGGAAGGCTTTTCTTTCGTCGTCGGAAAGGCTTGCAAGTTCTTCCTCGATCTTTGCGGAAATCACGACGACCTCGCTGCCTTCCGCCTTTGCGTATTCTTCGACGGCTTTCGTATATTCGTTTCCGCCGGTCTGGTCTTCGGACACGTTCGCGCAGTAAATGACGGGTTTGTCGGTGAGCAGGAAGAAGGATTTCACAAGTTCCTTTTCATCGTCGGACAGTTCCATCGTCCTTACGGGTTTGCCGCTTTCGAGCCATTTATAAATGCGGGTTAAAAGATTTGCCTCTTCGATAAACTTTTTGTCGCCGCCCTTTGCCATAGATTGCGCTTTTGCGATGCGGCGTTCTACCGTTTCCATATCGGCGAAAATAAGTTCCAGATTTATGGTTTCGATATCGTCGACGGGATCGACCTTACCGGAAACGTGCGTTACGTTTTCATCGTCGAAGCACCTTACGACGTGCACGATCGCGTCCACTTCCCTGATGTGCGACAGGAATTTATTGCCAAGACCTTCGCCTTTCGACGCGCCCTTGACAAGCCCCGCGATATCCACGAATTCCACGGTTGCGGGGGTGATTTTTTTGCTGTTGTAAAGCGCCGCGAGTTTTTCAATCCTTTCATCCGGCACCGCGACGACGCCCACGTTCGGCTCTATCGTGCAAAAAGGATAATTCGCGCTCATCGCGCCTGCGTTTGTAATTGCGTTGAACAACGTGCTTTTCCCGACGTTGGGAAGCCCGACTACGCCTAATTTCATATCACACCTCTTGTTTTTGTCGAAAATATAATACAACATTTTTATTTTGTAGTAAAGAGAAAGGCGGCACTTTGGTTTACAAAATATAATTGCTATGATAAAATAACTTAAACTATTTAAGCATAAAAGCAAATAAAAAGGCAACTTATGGATTACAAACACGAGATTTCGCAACTTATCAACATCGACGGCGTCGACCGGCAGGACGTCGAATCCCTTATTGCGGTGCCCAAAGAAAGCGGCAACGGCGACTATTCCTTGCCGTGCTTCCGTTTCGCAAGGGTGTTAAGGAAAGCCCCCGACAAAATCGCCGAAGACCTTGCAAGCGATATCGTCGCAAAACTCAAACGCATAAACCGCATTCACGAAAGGATTTCCGCCGTGCGAGAGTCGGTAAAAAGCAAATCTTCTTTGCCCTTCCTTTTGCCCGAAAACGAAAAGGACGCTTTCCGCGCGGAGTTTTCCTCGCTCGGAAAGCCGTTTGAAAAACTTTTTGACGACGTCAGTCAGTCCGAGCCGAAAAAACGCGCCGACGCTTTCTTTTATCTTGCGTCGCTTGCGAAATTTGTCGATAAGGTCGAGGCGAAAAACGGATATCTCAATTTTTACCTTAACAAAAGCGCGTACAACAAAATAATTCTGGACAAAGTCGCCGCGGAAGGCGACAAGTACGGCGCGTCCGACGTCGGCGCGGGTAAAACCGTCTGCATCGACTATTCTTCCATAAACATCGCAAAGCCTTTCCATATCGGCCATCTTATGACGACGGTCATCGGCGCGGCGCTTTATCGCACGTTCAACTTTCTGGGCTACCGCGCGGTCGGCATAAATCACCTTGGCGACTGGGGCACGCAGTTCGGCAAACTTATCGTCGCATACAAACTCTGGGGCGACAAAGACGACATCGAAAAACGCGGTATCCGCGCCCTGCTCGATATTTACGTCCGCTTCCACAAAGAGGCCGAAAAGGACGACTCGCTGAACGACGAGGCAAGACATTACTTCAAACTTATCGAGGACGGCGACAAAGACGCGCTTGCCCTGTTCAACTGGTTCAAAGACATCACGATGAAGGAAGTAAACAGGACGTACAAACGTCTGAAAGTCACCTTCGACAGTTACGCCGGCGAAAGCTTTTACAACGACAAAATGCAGCCCGTCATCGACGAACTTAACGCAAAAGGATTGCTCAAAGACAGCGAGGGCGCAAAGGTTGTGGATTTGTCCGCATACAATATGCCGCCGTGCTTGATCTTAAAGGCGGACGGCGCGACGCTTTACGCCACGCGCGACCTTGCCGCGGCGTTTTATCGCAAGAAAACTTACGACTTTTATAAATGCCTGTACGTTGTGGCTTATCAGCAGAATCTGCACTTTAAGCAGTTGTTTAAGGTCGTTGAACTTATGGGTTACGACTGGTACAAGGATTTGGAGCACGTCGCTTTCGGCATGGTTTCGATGGAAGACGGCGCAATGAGCACCCGCGAAGGAAAGGTCGTGTTTTTGGAAGACGTCCTCAACAAAACCGTGGAAAAAGCCCGCGCAATTCTGGATGAAAAATCGAAAGGTCTTGACGACAAAGCGACGGTTGCCGAAGATATCGGCGTTGGCGCGGTGGTGTTCTCCGCACTTTACAACAACCGCATAAAAGACGTCGTTTTCAGTTACGACCGCGTGCTGTCGTTCGAGGGCGAAACGGGACCGTACGTACAATATACTCACGCGCGCTGCACAAGCGTTTTAAGCCGTGCGGAAATTACAAAGGACGTCGATTACTCCGCCCTTGACAATGCGGAAGCGAACGCCGTCGTGAAAGCGATCGCGGCATTCCCCGACGCAGTCAAAGACGCCGCCGAAAAGTACGAGCCGTGCTATATCTCGCGCGCGGTGATGGCGGTATGTCAGGCATACAACAAGTTCTACTTCGAGCACCGCATTATCGACGCGGCAGAACCGCAAAGAAACGCAATGCTCCTGCTCACAAAAGCGACGAAACAAGTCATCAAAACGGGCTTGACGCTTCTGGGCATCGCCGCCCCCGACAAGATGTAACTCGGGCGTTACAATGAAATAAATTCGCCGCCGGCGAATTTGTGAAATCCGTTTTCCAACCGACTGAAATCGCCCCGACGATGAAATTTGCCTTCCGGCAAGTTGCTGTTACCTTATTAAAATAACCCCTCCGCAAGTCGCAGAGGGGTTCGATTTATGCTATGTTTTCATGCCTCACTAATTGAAATCGTCCCGTCCGTGCAAACAACTTCCGTCGCCGGCACGTTGGTTTTCCAATTTGTTCCTTTTGAAACAGCAGTCCATTGTTCCATAGTTCCGTTGAAAGTAATGCTCGTGAGTCCGGTGCACTCATAGAAGGCATAAGCGCTGATGCTCGTCACGCTGTCGGGGATTGTTATGCTCGAAAACCCGGTGCAATACGCGAAGGCCCAATCGCCGATGCTCGTCACGCTTCCGTCCGTAGGAATATCACTTGTTTTACAACCTAAAATCAGTGTTTTTGTTTCGGTTTCTATTATACAGTTTCCTTCACTGTGATATTTGGAGTTTCCTTCAACAACAATAATGCTCGTAAGCTCGCTGCAACCTGAGAAGGCAGATTCGCCTATGCTCGTCACGCTGTCGGGGATTGTTATGCTCGAAAGCCCGGTGCAATACGCGAAGGCAGCAACATCGATACTCGTCACGCTGTCGGGGATTGTTATGCTCGTAAGTCCGGTGTAAAGAGCGAAGGCATACTCGCCGATGCTCGTCACGCTTCCGTCCGTAGGAATGACACTTGTTTTACAACCTAAAATCAGTGTTTTTGTTTCGGTTTCTATTATACAGTTTCCTTCACTGTGATATTTGGAGTTTCCTTCAACAACAATAATGCTTGTAAGCCCGCTGCAACCATTGAAGGCACCAAAGCCCATGCTCGTCACGCTATCGGGGATTGTCACGCTCGTAAGACTGTTGCAAAATAAGAAGGCTCCTTCTCCGATGCTCGTCACACTGTTCGGGATTGTCACTCTATTAAGTCCGCTGCAAAAACGGAAGGCATAATCGCCGATGCTCGTCACACTGTCGGGGATTGTCACACTCGCAAGCCCGGTGCAACCCTTGAATGCCTCATTGTCTATGCTCGTCACGGGTTTTGAATTATATTCTGACGGAATAATAAGTTCTTTATCGGTGCAAGAGCCGATACCCGTCACTGTATAGCCGGTTTCGTCGCTGTTCAAAGAATATTCAAGACCTTCGCTTGCACGTTCGGTTCCGCAACGGGTGCATACGCCGCCTTGATAATCATGTCCCAAGGCTTTTCCATATTTTGCGTTACATTTTTCGCACACCGCTTGTTCGGTGCAAGTTGCGGTTCCGCCATGGCAATTTTCCGTTTCGGTATGTTCGCTGTTGAAAGAACAAACCCTTGTATGCGTATCTTCACCTTCATTTTTTATCCATTCTCCGAAGTTGTGAGCATCTGGATTTATTGCAATCGTCAAATCGTCAAGCGTTGTTTCCGTTTTGTGTTCGTCATCCTTAAATACTTTGTTACAAACCGAGCATTTGTAATGCGCTTCCGTGCCCGTTGTCGAGCAAGTAGGTTCTATCTTTGAAATCAAATCGCCGCATTTATGACCGAGAGCACTGCCGTACTTTTCGTTGCATCTTTCGCATGTCGCTTGTTCAGTGCAAGTTGCAGTGCCGCCCGTGTGGCCGAGTGCGGGAATTTCTTCATACGTCGTATGGTCACACCCTTCGCGTTTGCAGGTTACGTATGCTTTCCAACCTTTTTCGGTGCAAGTCGCTTCTTGTCCGTTGTGAGTTTCCAAATCGTGCCCGAGTGCGTCGATTTCTTGATAGGTCGTATAAGTACAACCGTCACGTTTGCAAGTGTCATACGCATGCCAACCTTTTTCGGTGCATGTTGCGGGCTGTCCAGCATGGTGTTCTAAGTCATGTCCCAAGGTGTTGCCGTATTTTTCACCACAAACAGAGCAAGTCGCTTGTTCAGTGCAAGTTGCCTTGCCGCCGGTATGACCGAGTGCGGGAATTTCTTCATACGTTGTATGATCGCACCCTTCGCGTTTGCAGGTTACGTATGCTTTCCAACCTTTTTCGGTGCACGTTGCAGGTTGCCCGGCATGGTGTTCTAAATCATGGTCAAGTGCGGGGATTTCAGTTTGTTCTTGCAATATTTTTCCGCATTTTGAACAATGTTTGCCTTCGGTAAGTCCTTTTTCCGTGCAAGTCGGCGCGACTGCATTGTCTATCACTTCAACGTGTTCGCAAACGTCTTCTTCCCATTTAACATACACGTCGATATTTTTCGTAATTCCCGTTGCTTTCAAGGATTCAAGAGTGGTGCTTATCGTCAACTGCGCGTCAAGGAAGTATCCCGCGATATGAAAGCCGTCTTTCGTGATAGTAGGGATTGCCTTGGTTATATCCCATACAATATCGCCTTGCCCGTTGTTCGGGTGTATGGTGACCTTGTAGTCGGCTACAATATCGGTGCCGGTTTTATCCGTGCCGGCTTTATCGCAGGCAACGAAAGCGCACGATAAAAGGATTGCCATCGTCAAGACGGCAAGAATACTAATGATTTGTTTTTTGTTGGATTTCATAACAAACCTCGCAAAAATTTATTGCAGGGCGTCAAAAAAAGCAAAAAATATAACAAGTGCATCCCCGCTGATTCTGCGACAAATCTACATACTACACCCAGTGCAAAGACTATGTAATGCGAATAATGCACCTGTTACCAAAGTAAAAGGCTCTTTGCACTATGCTTATTAAGATTTGTCGCACGTTAATAATATCATTTTTCCTGCAATATGTCAATATTTTGCGGATTTGACCGATTTCGCTTTATAAAACAAAACCCTGCGGTGCAGGGTTTTGTTTTTGTTTTAGGGATAAATGATAAGGAAAATTATGTTTTATTAAATGACTTATGTTTTATTAAATGACTTCGGAGTAGCCGTTGTTGTAGGTGAGTTTATAGCCGCCTTCAACCGATTCAACGGTGATAAAGCCTTTTTCTTTGCCCTTTTCGTACTTAATTTTGAATTTTCCGTCCACGTCGCCTTTGATGATTTTATATTCGGTTTCTTCGGGGACGTTTTCGATTTCCATTTTGAAGGATACTTCGGTTTTGCCGTTTTCGTCTTCGACTTCAAGCTTGAATTCGCGTGCTTTCTCGCCGTTTTCGTAGATTTCGTATTCGTATTCGACTTCCTGAGCGCCGTTTTCAACTTCTACGGATTGTTTAATCTTGACGTAGTTCAAGGGATTCTCCCTGCTTTTGGTGGTGAATTCGATGGAAGTTTCTTTTTCGTTGCCTTCGGTTTCGATTTCCTTTTTGCCCGTTACGTCAAACTTTTGGTCGCCGAATACCATCACGCCGGACAAAGTTGTGGACACTTCGGTTTCTTCCTCGCCGTCGTCGATTTCGGTTTCGGTGACGGTGTTGACTTCCTTATAATACATTTTTGCGGTGATGCCGGTGTTGCCGACGGTGACCGTCATGACGAAAGGATAATCTTTATAAAGCCCTTCGACGTCTTCGTTCTTTTCAACGGTTTGCGTGATGCCGCCGCCCGCAAGAATGTCGTCAAACATATTCAGACAGTCTTTGATGCCGCTTACGTCCGCGTCGGTTATGACACCGGGGCGGGTTGTTTCCGCCGCGCCGGTTGCGCCGCTTTCGGTCTGAGCAAGATATTCCGCACCGGTCAGCGCGGAAAGCGCGTATACGTCGTTTGCGTTGACTTTGACTTTCGCCGCGTTACCGCCGCCGCCTTTGACGTCGCACGCCGTGAGTGCAGCCGTCATCGTTCCGACAAGAGCGAGCGCACATACAATTGATATTATTTTCTTTTTCATAAGGGGTTACCTCCTGTTTATTCTACTTAATATACGGACAAGCCCTTAAAAAATTCTAACGTTTTTGAAAAATTTTTAATCTTCTTGTTCAAAAAGTTCTTCCTTGACGATTTCCAGAAGGTCGGACAGGATCTCTCCGTAGGAGTCGTCGCCGTCGGGATTTTTGATGTCGTCGACACATTCAAGAAGGTCTTTCTTTTTTTCGACAAGGTCATCGTAAAACTCGGCGATTTCGTCGTTGGCGACCTCGTAGTAATTCACCTTATAGTCAGCGCAATAAACCTTGATTGCTTCAAGCGCGGCTTTTTCCGCGTCGTTTTGGTCAAGCTTTTTCACCTTGCGCTCGCTTTCTGAAAGCCCCTCTTTATCAAGCATACCAAGAAGATTTTCGATTTTCCCGATTTTTTTCTCGATTGCAAGCAGGAATTTCGCCTTGAACTCGTCAATCATCTGCTTTTCGTACTCGCCGACGTTGTTGTTGTCGTAATAATCCTCGATGGCGTCGATTTCCTTATCGCTTAAAATCATCGCGGAAACGTCCTTGTTTTTGTTTTTGAACAGGTTGTTGACGACCTCTAAGGCGTGACGCTGTTTTTCGTCGATGCGTTTGCCCGTTTTTTTGTCGGCGACGGAAATTCTGACTTTGCCCTTATCCTTCACAAGCCCCGCCTCGTCCATTTTTTCAATAAGATAAGTTGCCGCCTCGTCGATATTTTTGCCGACAAGGTTTTCCTGATAAAGCAAAACAACGCCGTCTTTGTTCATACCTTTTTGCGCGGTAACGACGTCACCGCCGGACACGTCGAGCCTTACGGACGGGTTGACGTCGATAAACACGACGTAGTCCGACGCGTACGAAACGCCGGGGGTTTTCCCGGGTTTGTCGGGCTTGGACGTTTTTGCGATAATCGGCGCAAGCACCGCAATCATCGCGATAAGCGCAACGGACAAGACTGCCGTCGCCCACTTGAATCCGTTTGACGATTTTGCGGCGGGCGCGTTTTTCTTTTCAAACTGCGAAAAATCGACGTCTTTCCTGATTCTCTCTCTGACGTCGGGGGACTTTTCGTATAATTCGTTTATAATCTTGTTTTTATTTTTCATTATAAACCTCGCCGTAAAACGTTTTGACTTTTTTGATAATCTTGTTATATTTCCAGTTTATCGTGGATATGGGTTCGCCAAGCATTTTTGCGACCTCGACTCGGCGGTATCCGTAAATCGTCGTGAGTTCCAGTATGCGGAATTCGTCGTCGCTTAAATTCTGCCTTGCGTGTTCGAGAAGCGGAAGATCCGAAACGGTCACGTCGCTTGTCGCGATTTCGACGTCGTCGATATTTGCGCCCGCCGCCCGTGTCTTACGCCGCGCCTCGTCCAGCGCCTTGTTCTTCGCGATTTGCAAAAGGTACGAAAGCGGGTTTTGCTCATCGTCGATTTTCGCAACCGAATTCAGAAAAGCGACGTACGTTTCCTGCATTGCGTCCTCGACAAGATGGCTGTCCTTCAATACGCCGCGTATCACGTAATACACCGACGCCCTTGTCAAATCGTAAATCTCGTCAAAATACTCGGTTTTGCCTTTTTTAAGTTGTCTGATAGCGCGCGCTACCTTTTCTTTCAACATGACTCTACTTTATATACGGATTATCTCTTGAAAATTTCCAACTTTTTTTCAAAATAATCTTAAAAATGCAAACGGGGACTCCGAAAAGCCCCCGCATTTTCGTTTTTTTGCCGTTTATCCGAAGATATACGTCCTTGCTTCCCACGGACGGGTAACAAAGCCGTTGTTTACCACTTTGTTGTCCTTGTAGTTTCCGATAAGTAACTTGCCCTTTTCAAGGTCGAAGCCTTCGGGCGCCTTGAATCTGACCGCCTTGTCCGAGAAATTCAGCACGACAAGCATACGTTTCCCTTCGTAATTCCTTTCGTAAACCCACAGGTTTTTGCTGTTTTTATAATGCAACTTGTAGTCGCCGTAGATTATAATCGGGTTTTCTTTTCTTATCCTGATAAGTTCGCGATAGTAGTTAAGAACGCTGTTTTCGTCGTCAATCTGGCTTTCGACGTTGATATCCTTATAGTTTTTGTTGATATGGAACCAGGCGCGGTCTGCCGTCGTGAACCCGGCGCACTTGCCGTCCGTCCATTGTACGGGGGTGCGGGCATTGTCGCGGCTGCCGTATGCAAGCATTTTCATCGCGAGCTTTTCGGGAAGACCGAGTTTTTTCATTATGTCGTGCGTGCAGAACGCCGCAACGTCCACGTAATCGCGAATGTTTTTAAGGTATATGCTGGTCATTCCGATTTCCTGTCCCTGATACACAAACGGCGTGCCCGACAGGAAGAAATACGAGTTTGCAAGCACTTTCGCCGACAAGTCGTGATATCTCTTTTCGTCGCCGAAACGGGAAACCGAACGGGGTTGGTCGTGGTTTTCCATATAGTTTGCGTTCCACGCGACGCCGTACATTTTGTCCTGCCACGTCGACATGACTTTTTTAAGTTTTTTGAGTTTGAATCCCGTGTGCACGCAGGCGTTGCCAATGCAGTCCGCTTCCATATGCTGGAAATGGAACATCATATTAAGGTCTTGTTTGTCGCCTTCTTTTATGAATTCGAGGGCGATATCGGGCGTCATTCCGGGGGCTTCGCCAACGGTCATGCAGTCGTATTTGCCCCAGCCTTCGTTTTTGAACTGTTGCAGATATTCGTGGAGGTGCGGTCCCCTGTTATAATGCGTAACGCCGCGCATGACGGGTGAAAGCGGATTGCCGTTCGGCAGCCCTTCTTCCTTGCTGATATAAGTGATGACGTCTTCGCGGAAACCGTCCACGCCCATATCGAGCCAGTATTTGTAAATATCGATGACTTCCTGTCTTACTTTCGGGTTATCGTGATTCAGGTCGGGCTGTCCGACGGCGAACAGGTGCAGATAATATTCTTTCCTTTCGTCGTCCCACGTCCAGGCGGGGCCGGGGAACGATGACGTCCAGTTGTTGGGATAACCTTTCCCGTCCTTTCCCGTGCCTTTGCGCCAGAAATAATAATCCTTATACGGGTTGTCGTCGCCGCCCATGCGGGACTTTTGGAACCATTCGTGTTCGGTCGACGTGTGGTTGACGACAAGGTCCATTATGACTTTTATGCCCCTTTCCTTGCATCCTTTCAACACCGCCTTGAAGTCGTCAAGCGTGCCGTATTCGGGCGCGATGTTGCGATAATCGGCGATGTCGTAACCGAAGTCGCATTGCGGACTTTTGTAAACGGGCGAAAACCAGATGGCGTCAATACCCAGCCATTTCAGATAATCAAGCTTTTCCAGCACGCCTTTCAGGTCGCCGATGCCGTCGCCGTTGCCGTCCTTGAAACTTCTGGGCCAGATCTGGTAAACGGTCATTTCCTTGTACCAACACTTTTTGATATCCATAATTTTACCTCTTTTTAAGGATAGTTTTTTATAAATATATATTATCAAATAAAGCGGCGGCTTTCAACAAATTGCACAAAAAAAACCGCGTCCCCCGACAAAAAAGTTGTGTTTTTTTTATAATATGATATAATCGTTATGGTTTTCTTAACGCTCCTTGGCGAGGTAGCCCGTCGGAGAAGGTAGAAAAGTGCAAAAGCGTAAAAACTTGTTTTTATATTTCTTGCTTGCTTTGGTCACCATCGTCTGGGGCTTGGGCTTTGTATTCACGAAACAGGTGTTGCCGTATGTTTCGCCGTCGCTTCTGAACGTGTTGCGTTTTTCCGTCGCCGCGCTCATAACTTTCATCTTATTTTTCAAACAGATAGTTAAACTTAATATAAAGCAGTGTTTAAGTGGCGTTTTGGCAGGAACGTTTATTGTTTTCAGCTTTGGCTGTCAGACTTATTCAATGGTTTACACGTCCGCGACAAACACGTCTTTGATGACGGGGCTTTACGTCGTGATGGTACCGTTTTTTATTTGGGCGGCGCACAAAAAACGTCCGCCGATCCGCGCATTCGTCGCGGGATTTCTGGGCTTCGCAAGCATTGCGTGTCTGGCTTTCGGCGGCTTGTCGAAACTGAACTTCGGCGACCTTCTCGCGTTTTTCTGCGCTGTGGGGTTTGCCGTCCATTATCTTGTCCTTGACAAAGCGACGAAGTCCACGCCAGCAGGCGCGCTGACCTTTGTACAAATGCTGACCGCCGCCGTTTTGTTTTTCGTCGTCGGATTTATCATCGACGGCAAAGCAATGCTGAATTGTTCTTTCCCGAAATCCATTATCCTTCCGCTTTTCACCCTGTGCGTGTTGAATACGGCGTTTGCTTATATCGTTCAGACGCGCGCGCAAAAGACAATCGACGCGTCGAAAGTTTCGCTCGTTTTGTCGTTTGAAAGCACGCTGGGCGCGGTGTTTGCGGTGATTCTGGGCGGCGACAAGTTCACCTGGTATCTCGCCCTTTCGATAATCGGAATGACGGCAGCTATCCTTATTGCCGAGTGGCCACAGAAAAAACAAACGTCGTCTCTTCCCGACGTCGAAACGAATAATTACGACTTTTCCGCAATATCCTCTTCTGACGACCAAATAAATTTACCATAATTATTGACTTTTGATTTTCAAGGTAGTATTATTCCTTTCGAAAAAAATGTTTGGAGGTTTTTTATGCAAGACTTCGCAAAAAATTATATCAAATCATACGAAGGGCTCGGCAGATGGGTCAAGTTCCTTCTCAATTTCCTTTGGGCAATCCCCACGAATCTTTATCGCCTTTCGAAAAGCATCGTGAAAAAAGATACGATCGGCGCGGTTCTTTCCGTCATTCTTCTTATCTTCTGCGGCTGGTGGGTTATCGCGGTCATCGACTTCGTAACAATCGCCCTTCAAGACAAGATTTATTGGTTCGACTTCAACGAAATGAAACTGTACGCCCTTGAAGACAGCACGGATTCGGCCGACGACAATTCTTCGTCCGACGACAAACCATCGTCCGACGACAACAACTCGAACGCCGACAAAATCGACTGAGAAAATCAAATCAAAAAGAAAAGACTTGCAACAGACGGTTGCAAGTCTTTTTTTATTACGTTTTTCTATTTATTGTCCGCGGGCCTCTTGCGATTGTCTTTGCTGCGACTTCGTTTGTTCGATACTGATATTCGATACGTTTACGAACGTTCTTTTTACGTTCATAATTTTCCTTTATTAAAAAAACCGCGGTTAAGCGGTTTTTGGTCAATCTGAGGTACTGCCGCGTTTTTCGCGGAAATTAGTTTGCTTTTTCTTTGCGCGTTCGATTTTCTTGTCGGAAGTCCTGCTTGAAATCTTGTTGAATTCCAAAAGGTTTTTACTGAACTTCCATTTGCCGTCTTCGATTTTCGACGGAGTTATTCTATACGTCAGGTCTTCGCGCTTCGGATACAGCATGAAACTTACTTCCGCGGGCTCTTCAAAAGACAGCGTGCCCGTCGAGTCACCATACGTCGGCAGTCGGAAATCCTTGACGATAACCTTCTTTACGACCTTGCTTTTTTCCGCGTCGAATTCCAGCGTGAAGTGAACGTCGTACGAGGTTTCTTCGCCGCCGACAGGTTTTAAGATCACCTTGCCCGTCTTTTCGCTTTCGCCACCCTTATGCAATACAAGAAGATAATAGTCGAATTTATCGGCGTAATTATACGTTTTTCCGTCGTACGAATTGTAAAACATACGGTCAACTCCGTACACCCCGTAAACTTCTTTCTCTGCGCCGGTATTGAATATGCAGCCCGTAAAAGTCAGCGCGGTTGTTACAATAAGTATCGCGACAAGCGCGACAGAAATCACCTTTTTCATGCTTTTATTGTATATGTTTTGACCGTTTTTGGCAACTATTCTCCCCTTTTTGCACGTTTTTCGCCCCGTTGCACGGTCTTTCACGAATTTTTTATTCCTTTTTTCTTATTTTTGTTTGACAAACATTCAATTATAAGATAAACTAATTAAGCATTTGATTTTTATGCAAACGGCGCGGGGTAGAGCAGTCGGTAGCTCATCGGGCTCATAACCCGAAGGTCGTGTGGTTCAAGTCCCACCCCCGCAACCAACTTGGCGGCGTAGCTTAGATGGTTATAGCGGCCGGTTCATACCCGGCAGGTCGTTGGTTCGAATCCGACCGCCGCTACCAAATGTAAATCATTTTACGCGATAATGCCAAACGGCATAGATTGATTTTCGGGCGTTTATAAACTTGTTTTGATAAACGGACGAAAAACAAGCGGAAGCGCGCAAGCGCTATCGGGTAAAATCATATACATCCCCACAGGCGGAAAGACACGCAGTGGCTTACCGTCGCAGGGAAACATCCCCACAGGCGGAAAGACACGCAGTGGCTTACCGACGACGGGATAAATAACAAACAACACGTTCCTTGAAAACTGAGCTATCCTTTAACGTTACGAAAGGTTTGTTTCTTTACGCCGTTCTCGCGTAAACGCAAACGTCGAAACAAAACATATTTGTGAAACAAATCGCCTAATTTCGTGGCCCCTTGGTCAAGTGGTTAAGACATCGCCCTTTCACGGCGGTAACATGGGTTCGAACCCCGTAGGGGTCACCACAAGTTGGGGGTATAGCTCAGCTGGGAGAGCACGTGCCTTACAAGCACGGGGTCACAGGTTCGAGCCCTGTTGTCCCCACCACATTAAAAAACGCGCAACATTATGTGTTGTGCTTTTTTTATGTGTCGGGAAATAACATCGGGCTCGAATAAGGCGGTTTCTCCGCCTTTGCGCACTCCGTGCGCCCCTGTGCCCGGTCACACTGCACGCTCGCTTCGAAATGCAAGCATTTCCGCTTCGCTGTTGACGAGCCCTGTTGTCCCACGTCATAAACTGCGCTTTTGACCAAACAAACTCATTTCAATCGTATGTTTGTCTTATGCTTGTTTATTCCTTTTCCCCACGGGTACACAGTATCCCGCGGGGTCCCCATATTTTAAAAAAGCGCATCAGGATGATGTGCTGTTTTTGTTGTATGCCAGACAAAAACAAACGTTTTTATGACATCGGCACACCGAACAACGCAAAGAAAAAGGCTTGCCGTGTGGCAAGCCTTTTTGTAGTCTGGAATTGCGGAAACGTTATTTCTTCCTTTCGGGTTTTTCGGGAGTCACGTTGTAGTCCTTATAGTAGTTTTTGGGTGCACATTCAAAGGAGTTATCGTCTTTCAGCAAGATTTGCGTGCAGCCGCGTTGTGCGTGGTCTCTGACGCTGACGTAGGCGAGGTAGTCGATGGACATGCCGTACGTCAGACGTATCGAGCGATCCGCGCCCTTCGGCGTGTAGTTTACGGAGAAGTTGTTGTAGTGGTCGTGACCGCAGAAGACGCCCTGCATATCGTTTTCAAGCCCTGCCTCAAACAGTTCGTCCGTACGCATTCCGCAGAAGACGCCGTAGGTGCGTTGACCGTTTTTGGTTTTGTTGTTTTCGCCCATCGTACCGTAGATAAACTCGGTCGTGCCGCGGTCGGATACAAATTTATCGCCGACGTTCGGTGTTTTACCGTCGCCGAGTTTGTCGATAACGTTCGCCCAGGCGTCGCGGTATTCGCGCAGCGGAATGTGGAAGAACACAAGGTTGTTGACGGCTTTATTGCCGTTTGCTTTTCTCAACTTCGCCATTTCGCCGGTATACCAATCGACCTGGCACTGGTGGATATTGTCATATTTCCACGCCGCGCCGAAGTAGTCGCCGTCGATGTAGCTGTGGCTGTCGAACGTTACGAGCGCCTGATTGATGCTGCCGTCCGGATTTTTGACCACGAACATATTGTTGCCGAAGCCCATTGCGTCGTCGCCGATATAGTCCTTTTCGTCGCAAACGCCCGCGTCGAACAAACAATACTTAAAGTTTCTTTCCTTATAATAGTTGCAGATGTCCACGCGCGAATAACGGCTGTAATACTCGGTGTCGTGGTTGCCAAACGCGAACGTCCAGTACACGCCGAGGGTTTCCATCATTTCCGCGAAAATCATCGTGGCGTTTTTGTTGTTGAACGTGCCCGACTGGAAAGGTACGGGATACGCGATGTCGCCCGTGACCACGACGAAGTCGGGTTTTTCCTTTTGTATCATCGTCGCGACGGCGTTCATTGCCCACGCGTCCTTTTTGTGCGAAAACGCGCCGCCGCCGATATGGACGTCGGTGAACTGCAACACCTTGAAGTCGCGCCCGTCCTCTTTTTCAAACACGTAATAGCCGAGTTCCTTGTCGAAAGTAGGCACAATCTGCTTGTGCTCCTCGGTATATTCGACTTTATCAAAGCTCTGCCCTTGCTTGATAAGCGACTTCGTGCCGACAGCCGAACTTATCGCGCAACCGCCAAAGAATATCGCAAGGACAAGCACGACGCTTGCCGTGATAATCAGCGCTTTTATCGTACGCTTTTTCTTTTCTTCGGGCGAAAGGACCTTTTTCTCTTTCTTTCTCTTTTCACGCGTGCCGAATTCGGTTGTTTCCACGCTGAAAGAAACGTCGTTCGTTTCGTCGAATTTCTTCTTTCTCATATTTTCACCTCAGTTGTTTTGTTCTTCGGCGTTTTCGCCGTTATTTTCAATGATAAATTTAATTTCCGCGCCTGTTTTTTCGCGAACTTTTCGGGAAATGTCGGAAAATACGTTTTCGTCGCCGTTTTTCACGATGACGACGCCGATTTTTGCGCCGTAACCGTAATCGTGAAGTTGAGTCCTCACAACGGTCACGCCGACCTTTTCGCACTCTTTGTATATCGCTTCTTTCTCGTCGTTTGCGCCGTCGCCCGACACAACCGCCTTTACGTTGTCCCTGACTGCCTTTATCGCAAATACGATAACCGCAATGCTTATGACGATGCCGACAATCGCGTCCGCGGCGTAGTCGACGCGAGCAGACACCGCAAAGGATACCACCGAAGTCACCGTTATGCCGACGTCCATAAAACTGTCAATCGCCAAGGCTTTGAGCGCAGGCGACTTCATCTTCTTGTCGGCAAAATAGTAGGTAAGCCCAAGTCCGAGTTTTACCGGCACGGTCACCGATATCAATATGCAACTTTTTACACCGAACCATACCGGCTCGGGCATCGCCATACGGTTAAGCGACCTTATCAGAAACATCCCGCCGACCACGACCGAAGTCGCCGCGACGATAAACCCCGCAAGATACTCCGTCCTGCCGTAGCCGTACGGCGCCTTTTCGCTGCGCGGGATAAGAAGCGTGCAAAACGCTACCCCTGCCACTATCGCCGTCAAAATGTCAAAAAAGTTGTTGATCGCGTCAAGCATTATGCAAAGACTGTTGCTTGAAAGCCCGACGTACATTTTGATGAGCGCAAGCGCGACGTTTACCACCACGCCGATTGCAACGATTATCAACGATTTCTTAACGCGCTGTTTCATTTTTTACGATATTTGCTCCGCCGCGACTTTGTGTTTTGCGGTGACTTTGTTCGTGATTTCGCTTACGATAAGTAGCGCCGCCACAAACGCAAGCAGTAAGTACGGCACAAACGAAAAACCGACCTTTTGCGCGACGAATCCGAACGTGAGTTGCACCGCCCAGCCGATTGCGTAAGAGCCGCCCATCTGTATGCCCGTAATATCCGCGGAATACTTCGTACCGAACCTGAACGGTACGGCGTGTATCGTTGACGGGAACACCGGACCAAAGCCCGTGCCGATGAGCAGAAGCCCCACAAGCGAATGCTTCCCGATGGGCAACGCAAACACTATCATTCCGATTGTCATGACGACAATTCCCAACCGAATAAGGACTTTATCGTCAAATTTATAAGAGATAAACCCGCTGATTACCCTTCCTGCCATAATTCCGCCGAAATACAGCGACACCCAGCGAGCGGCGTCTGCGGGCGATACGCCCTTTGTGTTGACGGCGTAACTTGCGCCCCACGTGCCGATCAGAAATTCCATCGCTGTGTAAATGCCAAGCGACAAAACCGCCCACGCCACGCCCTTGATTTTCAATATTTCAAAAATTGCAGGCTTCTTCTTTTTCGGCTTTTCGCCGTCTTCTTCCGCCTGTTCTTTCGTCGTATTTTCGTCTTCTTCTTCGCTTTCGTCGGGCACCGCCCCGTCAAGCGTTTCAACCGTCACGGAGTGTTCGTACTTCTTAAAAAGCGGCAACGAAAAAAGCGAAGCCGCGAATATCGCGAACTGTATGCACGACACGCATCTGTATCCGCCGCGCCAGTTGTTGTTCCTATCCAGAAACGCGCCCATAATTATCGGGCTTAACGTAACTCCCACGCCCCAGAACGCGTGCAACCAGTTCATATGCCGCGCCTTATAATGCGTCGAAACGTAGTTGTTGAGCCCCGTGTCGATTGCACCCGCGCCAAACCCCATAAGTATGGAACCGCAAATCGCCATCGCGATATGCACCGAAAAACCGATGACAAGCATGCCGACGGCGGTAAGCAAAATCGACACCACCGTCACTTTGCCCGTACCGAATTTTCTGATGAGCGGCCCTGCAATAAAACTTACGCCGCCCGAGCCGACCGCGGTGATTATCATATATATGCTTGCGAAACTTTCGTTCACGTTGAAGTCAACGTGCATGACCGGCCACGCCGCTCCGAAAAGCGAATCGGGAAGCCCCAGCGATATGAAAATAAGATAAATTAACGCAAGCAATAAAAACATACGGTCGATTTCGAATCCTCTTACATCTGTCTATTATAATATGCAATTACAAAAAAGGCAACTTTATTGCCCGCACGCGTCAAAAGAAAAAGAGCGTCCGCTTTGGACGCCCCTTCTCAATAATGGGAGAAAATTATGTTATGAAACTTTATGGCTTAATCATAACCGCGCAAGTTAAAGATTACTTTAATCCGAAGTTAAGATTTAGTTAAAAAATAAACTTCTCATAAAAAGTCAGAATCTTCACTCTCCCTAAACCGACGAAAAATTGATGAGATATATTCTCCCCTAAAAAGTCAGAATCTTCACTCTCCCTAAAACGACGAGAATTTGCAAATATAATAATTCTCTTAAAAAGTCAGAATTTTGATGAGATTTTGACGTTTCTTGGCAAGTTCTTACGAGGGCGCGTACTTAGGCGTACGTAACCGAGTAAGGTTTTGCTAAAAACTCAAAAGGTCGCAAAATTATGACTTTTTACTAGTAAGGGCGCGCATAGAATTGAGAGTAGCCAACACCGCCACACCCACGTCCGCAAACACCGCAAGCCACATACTCGCTATGCCCAGCGCGCCGAGAATAAGCACAACGGCTTTGACAAGCAATATGAACACGATGTTTTCGTATGCGAGTTTAAGGGTTTTTTTGCTGATTTTCCGCGCCGAAACAAGCCCTGTAAGGTTGTCGTGCATAAGCACCATATCCGACGCTTCGACCGCGCTGTCGCTGCCTACGCCGCCCATTGAAACGCCGACGTCTGCGCGCATAAGAACGGGGGCGTCGTTGACGCCGTCGCCGACGTACACAACCTTGTCTTTTTTGCCCTTATTTTCCATGATTGCTTCCATTTCGACGACTTTGTCCGCGGGGAGAAGACCGAATTTGAAATTGTCGATGCCGACTTCTTCGGCAACCGCACGTGCGTATTTTTCGTTATCGCCCGTAAGCATGACGGTTTTTGCGCCCTGCGCTTTCAGTTCTTTTATGACTTCTTTCGCGTCGTCGCGGACGGTATCCGCAATCAGAATCGCGCCGAGATATTGACCGTCTTTTGCGACGTACACCACGCTTCCGACTTCTTCGACGGGGATAATCGCAACGCCGTTTTCGACAAGCAATCTGCCGCTGCCGCAAAGTATGCGCCCTTCGGGTCCCGTCGCTTCCATACCGCGTCCCGAGCGTTCCGTGATTTGATATTCGGAACTGTCGACGGACTTTCCGTACGCTTTGTAAATGCTTTTTGCGATGGGGTGCAGACTGCCGCTTTCGGCGATGCACGCAACGCGCAGGATTTCGTCGCGGTTTTCCGCGGGGATAACCTTTTTGACGTCGAAAGTACCTTTCGTCAATGTGCCGGTTTTGTCAAACACGAATATATTTGCCTTGTCGATAAGTTCCAGATAACTCGTTCCCTTGAAAAGTATACCCTTTCTGGACGCGCAGCCGATACCGCCGAAAAACGACATCGGAACGCTGATGACAAGCGCGCACGGACAACTGATGACAAGGAACGTAAGCGCGCGATTGAGCCACGAGATCCAGACCGCGCCGCTTCTCATATCGATGACGAGCGGGGGCAGAATCGCAAGTACAACCGCCGTGATAACGACCGCGGGGGTGTAATATCTTGCAAATCTTGTGATAAAGTTTTCGGCTTTCGCTTTCTTTGCGGAAGCGTTTTCCACCATGTCGAGAATTTTTGCGACGGTGCTGTCGTAAAACTCTTTCTCGGCGCGGATATACAAAACGCTGGAAAGGTTGATGGCGCCGCTTAAAACGATGCTGTTTTCAGACACGGTTTGCGGCACGCTTTCGCCGGTGAGCGCGGACGTATCGAGACTGCCGCTGCCCTTTATCACCACACCGTCGACGGGGATTTTTTCGCCGGCTTTCACGACGATAACGTCGCCGATTTTAACTTCTTCGGGTGCGACTTCGGTTTCCTGTCCGTCCTTAAATATTACAGCCTTATCGGGGCGGATATCCATAAGAGACGCAATGGATTTCCTGCTCTTTCCGACGGCGTAATCCTGAAACAGTTCGCCAAGCTGATAAAAAAGCATGACCGCCGCGGCTTCGGGATATTCACCGATTGCAAACGCGCCGACCGTCGCCACGCACATTAAAAAGTTTTCGTCGAAGACCTGCCCGTGCACGATGTTTCTCGCGGCGCGATACAGCACGTCGTAGCCTATCGCGAAGTACACGACAAGATACGTCGCAAGTCCCACGTACCACGGCATACCGACGGTCTTGCCGACGGCGTAAAGCACGATAAACGCGGCAAGGCACACACAAAAACGTATGAGCCTTATCTGGTTTTTTGATAACTTTTTCTTATCTTTATCTTTCATTTTTGTATTATAAACCCAAGATTACGCAATCCGGTTCGACTTTCTTTGCACAATGCACGATTTCTTTTGCGATTCTTTCGTAATCTTCTTCGTCACATTCGAATTGCAGACGCTGTCCGAAGAAATTCAGGCTTGCGCTTTTAACGCCGTTGATTTTTTGCACGTCGCGTTCGATTTTCGCGGCGCAGTTTGCACAGTCGATGTCTTTAATGGTTACCGTCTTTTTCATGTTTATTACCTCTTTGATTTTTTACTCTTTTACGTGGTCGATTGCAAGTTCCAGAATCTTCACGACGTGGTTGTCCGCAAGCGAATAAAACACTTCTTTGCCGCTTCTTCTCGCCTTCACGAGTTTGTTGTGGCGAAGAATCCTGAGTTGATGCGATACCGCGCTGACCGTCATGTTAAGTACCGCCGCGACGTCGCATACGCACAGTTCGTTTTTTGAAAGCGTCGCAAGGATATTGACGCGGGTGCTGTCGCCGAAGATTTTGAAAAGTTCCGCAACGTCAAACAATAAATCGGCGTCGGAAAGGCTTGCTTTGACTTTCTGCACCGTTTCGTCGTGCGCGTGCACTTCTTCGCAAAATTCGTTTTGTTCGATTTTTGTTTCTTTCATTTTTCTTTTTCCTTTTTTGTCAAACATTTGAATAACTGTTCAACTGTTTGTAATTATAAAACCCCTTTTTTCGTTTGTCAAGGGGTTTTCAAAAAGTTTTTTCAATGTTTTCCTAAAAACCCCTACGCAAAATACTTCTTAACCCGCCCTTGGTTTTTTTATTTTGACAAAATCGTCGTTTTGTGTAATAATATTCCATATACGTTTAAGGAGGAAATTTGATGGACGAAAGAGTTGTTTTGTGTCCGATTTGCGACACCGAGCTGGTAAATTCCGACTCGAATAAATATTTGTATTGCCCGAAATGCAAAAAACTGGTGGATAATTCCTTTTATGAAAACGCGCAACCGGCAAAAGCCGAACCCGTAAATGCACAACGGGACGAAAGCCAAAGTAAAGACGAGATCCCCGTCGTATCAAAGTCCGAGTTCGTTTTTAACGAGGAAAAGTTCACGGCGTATTCGGGAAAATACGAGAAAACGGCAAAAGCATTGCTCGGCGTATCGATAACCGCGCTTTTAGTTTACGTTTACCCCTTTATCTCTACTTTAGTCTCCTTAATTTATAATCCTCGCCCTTCCGTTATCCTGTCTTTTCTTTGTTTTGCCTGCTCGATTACCTTGGTGGTATTTTCGAGTTTTATATACAAAAAGCGGAAAACCTTTGAAAAATCGGATATCGAAAAAACCGCCAAGCGTTATATCGTCGGGATTGTGTTTTCGGCAATTGCCGTCGCCGTGCTGACGTATTATATAATCGATTCACTTTTTTTGCTTAGATTTCTATCATTTTTCGGTTTTGATAGACAAATGATTATTATTTCTCTCATCACTTCATTGTCCTTTTTCGTGCCGATGTTTTCGCTTTGCTTGGCACTCCTGATAGTTTTTTCAATCAACCTGAAAAAATTACGAGAATTTATCCCACCTCGCGAAAAAGAACAATCCACAGACGATAATTAATATCCAAACCTTTGCATTCAAAACGGACGGCAATGTGCCGTCCGTTTTCGCTATCTGTTTTTGTTTTTCGTTGCTTTTTATACCGATAAAGAAACTACTGTTAAGTTGTTCGCCATACAAATAACCTAACTGTTTATAAGGTGGATTCGTGTTTTTTGCCGATATGTCTGAGTTTTTCGATAAACCTGTCTTCCGCGGTCATATCGAGCATTCCGTCCCATTTTTTGACGGCAAGGTATATGAAGTATATCGCGGCGGTCACAACCCAACTTATCGGGTAAATCATAAACAATACCGTGAGATTGTGCGTCATAAGCACCGCCGTGTAAAGCCAGATTATCCTTGTCAAGAGTATGCCGACAAACGTGATTATAAACGCCGTCAGCGACTTTGAAAGCCCTTTCAGCGTGCCCGAGAAAACTTCGCACATGCCGAAAATCACGTAAAACGGGCAGATGTGCAGAATGATGTCCGAGCCTACGCTCACGACGTCCGCTTCCTTATTGAATATGCGAACGACGTCGCCCCTTAAAATCAGCACGGGGACAATGATTACGACCGCCGTAACGACGCTCATAATAAGCGCGGTGTAAAAGCCTTTCTTCACGCGGTCCATGCGCTTTGCGCCGGCGTTTTGTCCGACGAAACTGTTCATCGCCATGCCGTAGGAACAAATGGGCGCATAGGTGAAATCGTCCACTTTCATCGCGGCAACCCAGCCCGCCATAACGACCGAGCCGAAGGTGTTCAGACTTGACTGGATAAGCAGGTTTCCGACGCTGTACATGCTTGACTGCAACCCTGCGGGAAGACCGACTTTGAATATGTTTTTGAGAATCGGCTTGTCAATCTTAAAATGCCGAAACGACAGTTTATAGTTATGTTTTGTCAGAAGAAGCCTTAATGTGACCAAAATCGCCGATACGTATTGCGAAATAAGCGTCGCCCACGCCGCGCCCGCAACGCCCATGCCGAGCGTCTTTACGAACACTACGTCCAGCACGATATTCAAGCAGCACGCAAACAGCAAATACAAAAACGGCCGCTTGCTGTCGCCGACCGCGAGTATCACGCCCGATCCCATATTATATACGAGCGCGCCGAGCACGCCCAAAAAATAAATCTGCAAATATTCGCGACTCAGCGCCATTACGTTTTCGGGGGTGTGAACGAGTTTTAATATGGGCTCCGCAAGGAAGTATCCGCCGATTGTCAGCACTATGCCCGAAACAATCGCCAAAAACGCACAGGTCTGCACGGATTTTTTGAGTTTTTCATCGTCCTTTGCGCCGTAGTATTGCGCGACGACAACGCCCGCGCCCACGGATATTCCCAAAAACAGCGACACGAAAACGTTGATGATACTGTTGTTGCTGCCGACCGCCGCAAGCGCTTCGTGCCCGACAAACCGCCCTACGACGATGGAGTCGACCGCGTTATACAACCGCTGTATGACGTTGGACAAAAGTATCGGCAGCGCAAACGCCAGAATTTGTTTCCAGATGACGCCTTCCGTCATATCGCGCTGACCTTTCTTTTTCGGCAAAACCTCCGCGTTGTCGGTCGCGGCAATCTTTGCGGCGATGCCTGACGTTTCTGCGTTTTCGACGCTTACTATTTCGTTTTCTGCGCTTGTCGTATGCCCTTCTTCGGTTTTTTCCCGTTCGCTTTCGGGCGGCACGACAAGTTGCTCGTTTTCGTTTTCCATAGCGACAAAAATATAATCTCAAACTTTATTATTGTCAATCGTTTTTCAAAAGGAAATTCGACATTTTATTAAAAATAAAAACGCACTTTCGCGCGCCTTATTTTTTGCGTCTCTTTTTTATCAGCGTCGCCCCGATAAATGCGACGAGTCCCCCTGCCGCAACGCTTCCGACGACAATCCCCGCGATATCCGATTTTGAAAGGATTTTTTCTTTTTACGGTTCGGGGACGGCGGTCTTTTGCAAAATCGCCTGCTGCTTTACGTGGCACCTGTCGCACTCCCTCTCTTTCAGACCTTCTTCGTCGTTGGTGGCTTCTTTTACGACCGTCCACGCGCGGAAATAATGCTTCGGCGTGCGCTTTTCGCCGCAAAGATTGCATTCTTCGTCGCAATCGTCGCTGTATTCGTGCGGGCATTTTCCCGTTTCGGCGTACGAAACGGCGCGCGCTTTCATTGAAAACATCGTCGCCGATATCAGCGCGCACACGATTGCCAAAAATATTATTTTGATTGTTGTTTCTTTCGTTTTCACGGCGGATTTATCTCTTTTTCTTTCCTCTGACTTTTTTGTCGAGTTTTTCAGACCACTTTCTGACCTTGTCCGCGTCGTATTTTTTAGGAATACGTTTTGCGACCGTCATCGCGTTAAGCCCGCGCACCGCGTATTTCACGGCGCGGCAGACAAGCGAGAAGTTTTTGAAAAGGATTCCGATTTTTTTAAGGATTGTCAAAAAAGACAACCCTTTTGCGTTTTCGTCGGTGCTGAGAAGCGCCATGTCGTCGTCGGTGACAAGTCCGCTTGAAAACGCCCAATTAACGTCTTTATCTGGCAGGTTGAGCGCCCAGCGTTTCAGGACGTCCACGAAAACGTACAAAAAACCGAACTGCTTATAAAATTTGAGTTGATATGGATACAGACTCTTTGCCGAAAAGTCGCAGTCCGTCCCGATTGTTTCGGCAAGCATTCTGCCCGCTTTCATCGCGCTTTCGATACCGCTGCCCATCATGGGCATCGTCATATACGCGCTGTCGCCGACGATTGCGTACCCGTCTGCGACAAGCACGCCCGCGGGATAGCGCAACGAAATATCAACGCGCCGCTCCACGATCGGCTCCCCGGTGTTAAAGTCGTGGTTTTTAAGAAGGCTTGCTTTCGCCCTTTCGAGTTCTTCGTCGGAAAGGCTTCCGATGCGCCCGACAAGCACGTCCGCAACGTTGTCCTGCGACAGATTGCACCAGCTGATGCCGACACCCCCAAGGTGTTTTATGTAAAGCGTGCACGGCGGATTCGGTAGATTTTTGTTGAGGTCGGCGCGATAATATCCCCGAAACGCGCAAAATTTGTCGTCGGACGCGGGCTCCGGAATGCCAAACTTTTTCGGGACTTCCCTGCGGAATTTCGAGTTGTAACCCGACGCGTCGATGACCATATCCGCGCGGACGTCTTTGCCGTTTACCCTGACTCCCGCGACTTTATCGCCGTCCGTGATCAGGCTTTCGACAGGGCTTTCAAAATGCAGTTCGACGCCTTCGCATTCTTTCAAAAGGTATTCAAGAAGATATCGTCTGTCGATTGCGATTTCTTCAAGCGGCGGCGTCATCGGCACTTTGAGCGTCGACTTTTCGTCTGGCGACACGAATTTCCATTTGTTTTTCTGGACGCAGTCGGAAACGGGAATCGGAGTTAACCCCGCTTCTTCGAAAACGGCGCGCCTTATGTCGTCGCGCCAGGGATGCGCCGCGTTTTCGCGGCTTTCCGCCTCGTACACAACCACGTCGTGCCCGAAATTTTTAAGATGCTTTGCCGCGACAAGTCCGCCTTGTCCCGCGCCGATTACGATAATTTTCCCCATATTTTCCCTTTTTCCTTTCTCTTTTTTTTATTTGAAATCTTTCAGCATTTGCAGATAATCAAGCGTTTTGAACCCGAGATGTCGATAAAGTTTCGCCGCGCGCTCGTTTTCCGCCGTGTATTCAAGCCTTATTCTCTTGTATCCTTCCGAAACGTACTTGCCTTCAAGGTACATTAACGCAAGCGTGCCGAGTCCTTTTCCGCGCGCCTTTTCCGAAAGATACAATTCTTCAAACCATGCAACCATGCCGCCCGCTTCCTGCGAAAACGTTTTCGCAACGAGAGCGTATCCGACGTTTTCGCCGTCGCTTTCAATCATATAGCCGTCCGAAAACGGGTTGCCTTCGACAAGCGTTTCAAAGGTCAGCGTCAGGTATTCTTCGGGAACGTCGTGCGTGACGGCGTCCGACGTATAAAACTCTTTTGCGAACTTTATATAATCCGCCCTGTCCGCCGACTCGATTCTTCTTATCATTTTTTCAACATACCGCCTTATTGTTTATTATGTTATTTATAAATATCAATAGTAATAATATAACCTTTGCGCCGTCCGTTGTCAAGGCGTGAATTTTGTGTTATTCTTGAATCAGGTCAAACGCGCGACAATCACGCCGTCGCGCGGGAAGGAGAAACTATGGGTATCGACGAATTCGATTATAAGGAGCCTGCCTGCGCGACGTGCGGCGGCAAAGAGTTTTATTATCCCGAAACCGAAACTCACGGGACGATTCCCGTCGAACGCATTATCGAAAAGGAAGACGAGTTTTTGTCACGAAACGATCTTGCGTCCGCCGAAAAACTTTTGAGATACTGGCTTGACGAGGCAAAAGCCTTGAACGATAAACGGGGCGAACTCGTCGTGACGAGCGAACTTACCGGGGTGTTCAGAAAAACGGGAAACAAGGACGACAGCGAGAAATATTGCGCCGAGATTTTGCGGCTGATTGACGAGACGGATATGGCGGAAACGACAAGCGGCGCAACGTTTTTGCTGAACGTCGCAACCAACAAAAAAGCCTTTGGCGACGCGAAAGGCGCGCTTAAAATTTACGACGAAGTAAACAAAGTTTTTTCAAAAAACCTTGACGCGGATAATGCGCTATTCGGCGGTTTATACAACAATTCCGCACTGTCATATGCCGATTTGGGCGATTACGACACCGCAATATCGTATTTTGAAAAGGCACTTGAAATTGCGAGAAAGAGCGGAAATAAGTTGGACGAAGCGGTGACGTACACAAACCTTTCGACAACTTTTCTGAGAAAAGATCCCCTTGACGACGAAAACGTCGACAAGGCTCTTGACAACGCCCTGTCGTGCTTAAACGACGAAGGCGTAACGCGCGACGGATATTACGCCTTTGTGTGCGAAAAATGCGCGTCCGCCTTTTCCGACGCCGGTAGATTTATCGACGCACAAGACCTTTCGGCGCGAGCAAGGAGTATTTATGAAAGGCGTTGAGTTGTCGGAAAAATATTTTGAAAAATTCGGAATGCCGATGCTTGAAAAAGACTTCGCTTTTCTTTTGCCGACGCTGTCCGCAGGGCTTGTCGGTCAAGGTAGCGAATGTCTGTTTTTCGACGACGACGTTTCAAAAGATCACGACTTCGAGCCGGGATTCTGCATTTTTTTAAGCGACGCGGATTACGATAAATACGGGTTCGACTTAACCCGCGCGTACAACAAACTTCCCGACGAATTTTTGGGGGTTTCCCGTCTGAAATTTTCGCCCGCGGGCGGCAGTCGTCACGGCGTTTTTTCGTGCAAAGACTTTTACGAAAGTATTATCGGCAGAAGTTCCGCGCCAAAAATAACTTTCGACTGGCTGAAAATCCCGCCATACGCCCTACGCACCGCCGTATCGGGCAAGATGTTTATAAATAACTGCGCCGAGTTTTCAAGGATTCGCGAAGTTTTGCAAAAAGGCTTCCCCGAGGACGTTCGTCTGAAAAAAATCGCGGCGCACGCGCTTTCTATGAGCCAATCCGGACAATACAACTACCCCCGCCTTATCGCAAGAAAAGAGACAGGCGCGGCGCAACTTGCGATTTTCGAATTTGTAAAAAGCGCGATTTCGTGCGTGTATTTGCTGAACAACGTTTACGAGCCTTTTTACAAATGGGCATACCGCGGCATGCGGGAACTCACCATTCTGTCCGACGTCGAAACGGCGTTATCGTTCCTTACCGAATGCGGAAATTCGACAAGCGAGACAAAACTCAAAAACGAAATTATTGCTGACGTTTCGGACAAAATCATTGCCGAGTTCCGCGCGCAAAACATATCCGACGAAGACGGGCAAAATCTTGACAAACACGCGTTAAGTATCAACGATAAAATCAAAGACGTGAGTCTCAGAAATTCGTCGATTTTCCTCGGACTGTAACGCCGAAAAATTTTTTGCTTAAAACAAAAAACCGCCGTTTCGGCGGTTTTTGCGTTTTATCGTCAAAAATATGACGGTAAAGTTATTTTTCGTTTAATAAATACGTTGTGAACATACTCACGAGAAGTTTCACCTTATCGTGCAACGATACGTCGTCAAAGCCGACGTTGCCGCGCATTGTGAGCCTTTGCGACAAGCTGATAAGCGACTGCGTCGCCGCAAAATAAAAGTCCTGAAAACTGCCGATATCCCTGACCGTATTGTCGGATAGTCCCGTCTTGTACGCGTCCTCAAACATTTTGTAAATTTCAAGCAGAATTGCGTCGTATTCCTTTCTCTCTTCCCGCGTCGCGTCTTCCGTCATCAGAAACGAATCGAGCGACAGCAAAAACTTTGAAAACGACTTTTCGTTCACGACAAGCCACGAAAAATATTTCGTAAGCACGACGATCTGGTCATATCCGCTTTCCGACAGATTTTTTTCATAAACGACGCGCAATTTATCGCGTTTGTCCTGCCATATTGACACGGCGCATTCCATAATCAACGCATTCCTGTTTCCGAAGTAGCGATACACCGACGCCACGCCGAAATCGGCTTCTTTTGCAACGTCCGCCATCGAAACGCCCGTGATCCCGCGTTCCAAAAATACTTCTTTTGCCTTTTCAAGCACGTAATTTTTGTTTCTTTCTTTCGCTCCCATAATTCCTCCTTTTTCATAAAAAACTTGTTGATAGTTTGCCTATCAAAATGAATTTTTTTTCTTAATTTTATTTTTTAAACCCTAAATTTACCTAAATTCCGCCGTGTAAAAGGGGTTTTTTGAATTTTTTTATGATTTTCGGATTACGATTTTTCCGCTGAGGTTGCGAAAAAAGAAAAGATATTATAAAATACGATTGAGGTACCTATGAATATCAACGACCAAATTTTTTATAAGGCGGAACTCCTGACCAAAGGTATGCGCGCAAGCGACAACGCAAAAGCCATATTATATAAGGAATTTCCCGACTTTTTCACAAAAGGAATAATGCACAGCCTGAACGTAAGGTTTTCGGAAACGAATTGCAACGTCAGTATCGCCGACGACTTCGCGCACGAATCGCCCTATCTTCTGGACGAAAAGGACGGCAATTTTTTTATAACGGACGGAAAAAACAGTTTCCCCGTTTCGTTTTTCGGCGCGCTCCCACACACCGGCACGGTCGTGGACGACTTTGCAAGACTTCACTCCAAGGGCTGCGTTACGATATGGCCGAACAGTAATTGCTGTTATGACAGGGAAAACGAAAAATGCAGGTTTTGCAGTATCGTGAAAGAGCGCGAAACGCCGCTTGACCCCGACGTCCTTGCAGATTCCATAAAAAAACTTTTTGAACTGTCAAAAGACAATATGCTCAACTTTTCGGGCGGTACTTATAAAAACCCGGACGTCATGGCGGATTACTGGATTGACCTTGTCAAAAAAATCCGTGCGTTTTCGGACGCGAAAATCGCAATCGAGTTTGCCCCGCCGTCCGACCTTGAAAAAATCGCAGCGCTGAAAAATGCGGGCGCGGACGTCGCGATAATGAATCTGGAAGTCGCAAACGACGAATTAAGGAAAAAGATTTGCCCGGGAAAATCGAAAATATCGTACGAGCATTATTACAAGGCGTTTGAAAAAGCGGTGGGAGTTTTCGGATGGGGACAGGTATCTTCCGTGCTGATTGCGGGAATCCAGCCGAAAGAAGACATTATGGCGGAATGTGAAAAGATGGCAAAAATCGGCGTGTTCCCGACGGTTATGCCCATTCGTCCGCTTGACAACGCGCCCGTCGACATTTCGACAAGGTGCAAAACGCAGGATCTTATCGAAATCGCGACGCATTTGTCAGGCCTTCTCGTGAAATACAATCTAGACTTCAAAAAACAGGAAGGCTGCACGAAATGCGGCGGCTGCTCCATCGAAAACGATTGTTATCGCAAACAACTTCAATCGAATAATTAAAACACACTTGCGTTTTTACTGTCGGTATAACTGTCATTTTGACATTTATACCGACTTTTTTGCGTTTTTGAGCCGGCTTTTCACGCTCTTGTGTGTCATACTGACACAATTTTGATATTATTATACTTTTTTATCTCTTTGTAAAAAAGTTGTTTACATTAAAAATGCACTATGGTATAATTTTGGTATAAAAATTTTTAGGGTGACACTTATGTCAAAATATATTATGGCCTACGACGTAGGCACGACAGGCATCAAAACTTGTATTTTCGAAATCGATAAAGACTTCAAAATTCTGGCGTCCGCAACAGAAAGCTACAAGCTTTACGTTTACGACGACGGCGGCGCGGAACAAGATCCCGACGAATGGTGGGCGGCAATGTGCTCCACAACGCGCGTCGTACTTGAAAAATCCGGCATTTCCCCCGACAAAATCGCAGGCGTTTCTTTCTGCTCGCAGGCGCAGGGGCTTGTCCTTGTCGACAAAGACGGCGTCGCAATCCGCAGAGCCTTTTCTTATATGGATCAGCGCGCGAGAAAGGAAATCAAGGAAGGCATTTCCTATGGGCTTCAAATCGCAGGCGCAAATATTTTCAAACTTATCCCCGCGCTTATGATAACGGGCGCGGCACCCGTCAGCGTCAAAGACCCCGTATGGAAATATAACTGGGTGAAAAATAACGAACCCGAAAACTTTAAGCGCGTTTACAAATGGTTGGACGTAAAAGAGTATCTCATCTGCCGTCTGACCGGCGAATTCGTCATGACGTACGACAGCGCGTTCGGCACGCTTTTGCTTGACCTTAAAAACAAGTGCATCAGCAAAAAAATGTGCAAAATGTGCGGCGTGAATTACGACCACCTGCCAAAACTTATCGCGTCGTCCGACTGCGCGGGCGAAATCACCGAAAAAGCCGCGAAAGAACTTGGGCTTGTCAAAGGCATCAAAGTCTTCGGCGGCGGTATGGACGCTTCTCTTATCGGCGTCGGCGCTGGCAGCACGGAACTTGGCGAAACGCATATTTACAGCGGCACTTCGGGCTGGGTTTCGACCGTTACCGATAAATCCGCCGTTGACGTAACCACAATGATCGCGGCGACAGTCGCGGCGCAACCCGGCAAATTCAACTACTTTGCGGAACTTGAAACCTCGGGCAAGTGTCTGGAATGGGTGAAAGACCATATCGCCCTGGACGAAGTCGGCATTTACATTCAGAAAAAGCACGTCGCGGAAGATTTTGAATCCAAATATCTCAACCTGTATCAATATATGACAACCGTCGTCGACGATATCCCCGCAGGCTCGGGCGGCGTAATTTTCACGCCCTGGCTGCACGGCAACCGTTGCCCGTTTGAGGATCCGAACGCACGCGGTATGTTCTTCAATATTTCGCTTGACACCGGAAAAACCGAACTTATCCGCGCGGTGCTGGAAGGCGTATGCTATCACAAACGCTGGATGCTGGAAGCAAGCGAAAGGAAAGTCAAAACGTCAGACGTCATTCGTTTTGTCGGTGGCGGCGCGCTGAACGACTTTACCTGCCAGCTCCTTGCCGATATCACGGGACACACTATCGAAACGGTTGACAGTCCGCAAAACGTGGGCGCGGTCGGCGCGGCGGTATGCGTTGCAATCGGGCTTAACCTTATTCCTTCGTTTGACAAAGTTAAGGACTTTATCCCCGCAAAAAAGACGTTTAAGCCCAATTTGAAGCTGAAAGCGGAAGTTTACGATAAGGGCTTTGAAGTGTTCAAAAACCTTTATAAGGCGAACAAACAGAACTTCGCGCTGCTTAACGGCAACCACAAATAAGAGTTATATCGCACAAGACGGACGCAACCCTGCGTCCGTTTTTATTTGCTTTTTCACATTGTGCGCCTTCCGGGAGATTGCCACGTCACTACGCTCCTCGCAATGACAAAAATAATTCCGCAACGTGCCAACGGCACACATCGCGCCGAAGGTGCATCGCTTTTGCCGGAGGCAAAAACATCGTATCATCGCTTATTATTATGTTTTTATCATATATTATTATTTTTATTATTATATAAGCAAAAAAATTTTTGAAAATGCTTGTTTTTTGCTTTACAAAACCTTTTTTATATGGTATTATCCATTCATAACACTTTATTACGCTAAATTACTAACGCGTTAAACCGAGGTAAAAATATGAAAAAGAAAATCACCGTTATTGTTTCGATTATTTCAATAGTTTTCGTGATGGCGTTTGCGCTTGCAGCCTGCAACAAGGAAACAAAACCCGGCTACACCGCGCTCTCGGCGCAGGCAGACGTTTTCAAGGAACTCAACTCCAAAACCGCCGACGTTGGCATAATGGACTACACTATGGCGAACTATCTTTTAAGCGTCGACTCCGCAATGGCGAAAAATCTGACGATCGCCGACGTGGAATTTGAAAAGGAATACTACGGCATCGCTTTCAGAAAGGCAGCCGACGGCAAATACAACGCGCTCACCGACCTTGTCAATAAGACGCTTTCCGAACTTAAAGACGCCGACTACAAAACAATCGCCGACAAATACGGCATTTCCGCGGCAACGCTCGACCTTGTCTACTCCAAACCCACGAGCGAAGCGGACAATACGGAACTTGACTATATTAAAAGCAAAGGCAAAATCGTCATCGGATTCACCTTGAACGCGCCCATGGCTCTCGGCGAAGGCAACAAAACGACAGGCGGTTTCGACACCGACCTTGCAAAAGCGGTCTTTGCAAAAATCAGCGAGAAAGTCGAAAAAACTATCGCGGTTGAATTCAAACTTATCGATTGGGGTAAGAAGGAGTCCGAAATGGAAGCAAAAACCATCGACTGCGTATGGAACGGTCTGACCGTAACGCCGGCTCGCGCCGCACAATGGTCGATAACGATGAACTACCTTGAAAACAAACAATGCGCCGTCGTCAGAAAAGCCGACAAGGATAAATACAACTCCTACGACGCTTTGAAAAAAGCGCGCATCGTGGCGGAAGACGGCTCGGCAGGCGAAGACGCCGCAAAAGAAATTCTCGGCATAAAATAATTAAACAAAAAAATACTTTTTCGATTTCGCCGTGCAAACGGCGAAATCTACCTTTTTTACGGACTTATAAATATGGTTTTATCGGCAGCAACAATTTCATTTTCGGAAGTGACGAGGCAACTTTTCACGGGGTTCGGGACGACGTGTCTTTTGTTTATTCTGACGCTTGTCCTGTCCGTGCCTTTGGGGCTTATCGTCTGCTTCGGCTCGATGTCGAAGTTCAAACCGCTTCAATATCTTTCAAAACTTATCGTATGGATTATCCGCGGCACGCCGCTTATGCTTCAAATCATCGTGGTATTTTACGTGCCGGGGCTTTTGTTCGATTATCCGATGCAATCGCGATTCACGGCGGTACTTGTGGCGTTTGTGATAAACTACGCCTGCTACTTTTCGGAAATTTATCGCGGCGGGATCCAGTCGATACCGCGCGGGCAAACGGAAGCGGCGGCGGTGCTGGGTATGAAAAAATCGCAGGCATTCTTTTACGTTACCCTGCCGCAGGTCGTGAAGCGCATTATGCCCCCGATGTCCAACGAAATAATCACGCTTGTCAAGGACACGTCGCTTGCGCGCGTCATCGGCGTTGTGGAACTCATCAAATTCAGCGAGCAAATCGTCAACAATTACGTCGTGTTGTGGCCGCTTTTCTATGCGGGCGTATTTTATCTCGTATTCAGCGGACTGCTCACCCTTCTTTTCCGCTACATCGAAAAGAAGCTGGACTATTATAAGGTATAAAAAATGGCAATTCTGGAAGTTATAAATTTGAAAAAATCGTTCGGCGCGCAGGAAGTGCTGAAAGGCATAAATTTTGAAATGGACAAAGGCGAAGTCGTGGTAATTATCGGCTCCTCGGGCAGCGGAAAGACGACGCTCCTTCGATGCTTGAACTTTTTGGAGACCGCCGACGACGGGCAAATTATCGTTGACGGCGAAACTCTTTTCGACGGCGCAAGCGACAAAAACGAAAAATACAACGAACTTCGGAAAAAACGGCTGCACTTCGGACTTGTGTTCCAGCAGTTCAATTTGTTCCCGCATATGAACGTTTTGAAGAACGTGAAAATATCTGCGGAACTACTGGCAAAAGACAAGATAAAACAGCAAATTAAGGAGTTAAAACAACAGAAAGTGCGCGGTAAAGCGTTGAGTTTGCAAAAAAAGCAACTTAAAGAAGCCGAGTTTTCGGCAATCGACGCCCGCGCGAAAGAGACTCTTTCAAAGGTCGGGCTTCTGGACAGGTGCGCGGCGTATCCTTGCGAACTTTCGGGCGGACAACAGCAGCGCGTCGCAATCGCAAGAGCCCTTGCGCTCTCCCCCGATATCTTGTGCTTTGACGAGCCGACGTCCGCGCTCGATCCCGAACTTACGGGCGAAGTCCTGAAAGTCATAAAGGGGCTTAAAGGCGACAGCACAATGATTATCGTAACGCACGAAATGGACTTTGCAAGAAAGGTTGCCGACCGCGTCGTGTTTATGGCGGACGGCGAAGTCGCCGAATATGGCACGCCCGACGAAATCTTCGACAATCCCAAAACCGAAAAACTGAAAGCGTTTTTGTTGAACTCCACATCGACGTTTGAATAAATTATAAGCGCTTTTGCTTTTCATTTTTGAAAATATTTGTATAATAACGTTTATGAACAACGTTGAAAATCACAAGAAAAACAAAGAAATCGCGACGCTTGGGATAACGCTTGCCCTTGTCGTCGTGTTGCAGGCTCTTGCGGAAATCATACAAAAATTCGGGCTGCCGATAAGTTTTGCGCTGGGGCTTATTCCCGTCTTCGTCTGCGGACAGGTTTACGGCGTGAAATTCGGCGCGATCTCGGGCGGCGTATTCGGGCTTGTAAGTTTGTTTATCGCGCTTATTTATTCGGGCAGTATTCCCATGTACGCGGTTGCGATAAACCCGCTCGTATCGGTGCTTCCGCGCATATTGTGCGGCACTGTCTGCGCGCTCGTATACAAAGGACTGAGCAAGGCGGCGGCGAAATCGACAAAACCGCGCACCGAAAAACAAAACCGCGCCGTGAACTTTGCAATCGGCTGTTTTTCAACGATTTGCGGCGTTATCACCAACACGATATTGTTCCTTTCAATGTTTCTGGCGTTCGCGCACGGCAAAAACTACGACGGACTTGTCATAAATTTCAAGTGGCTTTTGTCAAGCGTGGTTGCAATCAACACCGTTGTCGAACTTTGCCTGTTTGCGGTAATCGTGCCGTCGATAACCGTGGTTTTGAATATTATAGAAAACAAACGTCAAGATGAAAACGGGGAAATTTAGCGATATTTTGCCTTTTCGACAGAACCCGAAAATTCGTGTACGCTAAGTACACTGGAATTTTCAGAACCTGCCGAGAAAAACACAATCTCATCTAAATTTCCCCGTTTTCGGGGGATTTTAACTCTCGGAAGATTTTTCAAATTAAAAACCCTCGCGATTTTGCGAGGGTTTTTTAGGTTTTATTCTTTCTCGTCGTTTGCGGTTTGTTCGTTTGCGGCTTGTTCGTCCGATGGCGGGTTTTGTTCGTTTTTTGGGGTATTTTGTTCCGTTTCGGTCGGCGCGTCCGTTTTCTTTTTGCGGCCTATCAGCTTTTCAAGTTTCGGGAAAAGCGGGGTGTAGTCGAAAACTTTGTCAAGCCCTTTCCCGATTACCGCGATTATCGGGGCGTTTATCAACGTCGTGACAATCGTCCCAAGCCCCAGACTATGATAACTAGTCGTGGCGATATTTTTCCAGTCAAAGGTACTCGCGTCCCTGAATATCGTAAGAGCAAGCACCACGGACAGCACCAGAAAAGACAAGTCGAAAACGAGTTTCACCCTGTTTATTTTCAGGGAATATCTGTCGGACAGTTCCGCAACGAAAAGTTCGTGCACTTGAAGCGGCATATACGTCCTGAAAAAGCACGCCACGCCCGCCGCCGTCATCACGTCGCCCGCGATAAGCATAATCCATTTTAAGTACGCTTCCGTGAGCACGACGTTTTTGAAAACCAGCATCCACATGTCCATCACGTAGCCGTATATCACCGCCACCGCAAACGCCAGCAGGTATCGCCAGTTCACCCGTTGCACGACGGCGCACATTATAAGGAGAATCGCGCCCTGCACAAGATATTCGACCGTGCCCACCGACACTGCCCACAACGGTCTTATCGCCTCGTACACGATAAACGTCGGCGCGGCAATCATCGAAACTCCGAGATCGGCTTTCTTGCTCATCGTCACGCCAAGCGCGACAAGGAATATGCCCAGCACCCACATAAGTTCCGCGGTCTTCGGGATTTTTTTAAGCGGTTTTTTCATTAGTTCACCTTGAATTTTCTCACGATATATTATCACCGCGGGTGAAAAGTTGCAAGCGTTTTTCAAAGAAATATGCGCCCTTTCGGACGCATACTTTGTTTTTTTGAGATGGGGCGCGGTTATTGCCACGTTCCGTTGTTGTAATTATAGGTTTTGTTTGTCGCCGCCGCAACCGTCGAGTTGTCCGCATTTACAAACACCAGCGATTTGGTAACGCCGCATATATCGTTGAAAGTAAATACGATATATATTCCGTTCCTTACCATAGTTCCTTCGCCTTCCGCCGAGTGAACTCCGCTTATCGTGGCGTTTGCCCCGACTGAAACCGCGCCCGCGTTATCCGACGTTACGTTTCCGCCGAGTGCGCCGTTGACGTTCATCGTGCCGTTTACAATAAGTTTCGCGTCGCCGCGGCTTGCTCCCGGATACGGGTAAGTCGAAATATCGGTGAACGATTTATCGTACATAACGAGTTTTCCGTTAAGGTTATATATGCCGCCGCTTTCAACGGTAATCGTTGCTCCCGGCAATGCTTTGAACATATAGCTTTGCGTAAACGTTGCGCCGTTTTTGAGCGTAATGTCGGTACGACCGTCAATCGGGAAGAAAACTTTTTCTGATGTCATATTTACGGTCTTCTTTATCACTTTTACGCTTAATGACGTATATCCGTCTTTAATCTCGTCAAACAAATCAAACCTTACTCTGTCACCGCTCATCGATTTTATGATTTTGCTGTTGTTCCCGACAAGTCTGAACAATCCGCTTGAAGCGTTGCTTGCATCGGAAGAAATAAAAGTAAGATACGCCTCGTTAATTTGTGCGGGTACTTTTACGAGCCCTCCGAGCTGTTCCAGTTTTCCGGTTGCTATCTTTGCGTAACCTTGCAATTTGCTCCCTTTGTTTATTGTTATTCTTGATTGAATTGATCTTAATTCATATTGGCTGAACGGGAATTGTGTAGGATTGTCGATTTTAAGATTTCCGGAAATGGCAAGCGACGCTCCGTCAATTTTATCGTTGCCGATGTACCTTACCGCGGATTGCGTTCCGCCCATCCAACCCGAAAGATACAGGTTTTCAATCACGGTCGTGTTGTTTGCGGAAATTTCGCCGTTCCCTTTGATATATCCGTACACTTCAAGCGTTGCGTTGTTGAGCGTAATCGTGCCGCCTAAACTTATTTCGCAATAGTTGCCCGAGACCGCGTTTTGTTTTTGCCCTGCTGCTATTGTTCCCGTTTGTGCGCCGACGATAAGTTTTCCGTTGACGATAACTTCAACGCCTTCGGGGATAACGAGCGTCTTATAAAGTTTCGCGGTTCCCGTAAGCGCGGCGGTTGCCTTGAAGTTGGCACTTCCGTCTTCGCCCGCGCCGATATGACCGACGGTGTCGTTCTCGTTAAACGGCAGAAGAAGCGTTACTCCCGTTTTGACGGTTTTGAATTTTACGTCGTTGTAAAGCACGCCTGCAATTTCTTGCGTTGCAAACGCCGTGTCGTTCAAAACGAAAATCGTTTGTCCGCTTGCCGCGACGTCAAGTGCGTCTTCGATTGTGTAATAGTTGTTGCCGACTTTCACGCCCTTGACCTTTACGTAAACGACGTTGTCGGACAAAGCGAAGTTGTCCGCCGTAAGCGTCGCGGTTGTTTTGTGCGTGCCTGCCGCAGAAAACATATTCTTGTCAAACGTCAGGATGTAAGGCTCCGTTACTTCGATGTTATTGTACCTCACGGTTGTGCCGATTTCGTGCGACGCGCCGTCATAATTGAACTCGAAAAGATTTTCCGCGAGCGCTACCGTCGCCTTTTGAAGAACGAGCGTTACCTTCGTTTCAAAATCTTCGTAGTTTTCGGGGTCCATATTGTACTTCGCCGCATACTCCGTCTTTGTGCAAACGGGGGTTTCGCCCGCATCAGCCCAGACAAATCCTTCTGCGAGCGCGTAATTTCCAAGCGTTTTGTCGGGAGCGTACGTGCCGGAAAGAGAAAGCGCGGGAGCCGCCGTGTATCTTGCCTTATTGATGACGATTGTTTTTTCGTTATTCGTCAGGATATAGTTGTCGTCCGCCACGGTTACCGTATAAGTGCCAGCGTTTTTGAACTCGCATACCGTACCGTCTTTTGTGAATATAAGGCTTGCGGTTTTGCCGTCGTAAGTTGCCGTGGGCAAAGTCTGTCCCACGGGGCTATAAACGTAGTTTTCCGCAATAGTCCAGGCGACTTCGGCAGTCTTTTTGTTTATCGTGAGTTTGCCGGTGACAAAAGTTACCTTGTAATTATCGCTTGCGGTAATTCCCGAAACGGAAATATCGTATTCGCCCACATCCGTGCCTGCGCCGCTGTAACCCGCTTCGCCCGAAAGCGTTTCGCCCTCTACAAGCCCCGTGACGGTGTACTCAAACTTGGGCGTTTCGCCGTAAGTTATCGTGACGTCGTTAACCTTTACTGTGACCGCTTTCTTGTTTATCGTAAGCGTAACGCTTCCTTTTTCTTCCGCGAGGGTGTCGTTGTCAACAACCTTAAAGTATATCTTGTACGTGCCTGCGTTTGTATATTCGGGCGAAGAATTAAGCGTGCAACCGTCTGCGGTCGTGCCGTACGTTATCGTGTAGTTTTTGCTTTCGTCGGTCTTTTTGACCAAAACGCCGTGCGGCTGCCCGTCGTACGTCAGCGTAACGTCCGCGAAATCTATTGCGAAGGTGACCTCTACAAACTCAACGCTCATTTCGTACGAAATCACGTAGCAACCGGCGTTCGTAACGACAAGGTTGGATTTGTCGAAATCGTCTGCGTTATATGTGCCTGCGACGTCCTTTGTTATCGTGACGTATCCCGTGACGGTATCGCCCGTAACAAGTCCGATTTTTTCCAGGTGTTCTGCCTCGACCTTGTATGTTTTCCCGACCGCAACGGTCGCCGTATTTTTGAGTTTTATCGTAAGATCCTTTGTGCCGACGGTGAACGTTCTGCCGGTTGCGGTGATTGCATAGTTTTTGTTTGCTTCGGCGTTTTCGGTAACCTTAACGCTTGCGGTATATTTGCCGGGTTTTGCGCCGACCGTATAGTTGGTTTCAAGCGTGTATGAAAGGCTGTCTCCGGCAAGCACTCCGTCGACTGTTGCAGACAAAACGGGCACTTCATCGCCGTATATGATGTCGTTAACTTTATCTATCGTGATTGTCGCCGCTTTTTTATTGACCTTGAATTCGACCGTGTTCACGGTGATATTGTAAAACTTCGTCTTTTCGCCCGAAAGGGTTACGGACGCCGTATACGTACCCACGTCGAGTTTTTCTGCAAATTCCGTTTCGGTTCTCGTGAAGTCACTTTCCTTGTCCGAAAGTTTCAACCCATCGAATTTATAAGTTATTATTGGCAAAGCTTCGCCGTACGTGAGTTCGGTTTTGTCCAGCGAAACGGTTACCATAAGGTTCGCCATATTAATCGTAATCGTGCCGACGGTTGTGAGTTTTATATCGTAATTCTTTTCGGGATACTTTGCGCGTAAGTCCGAAATATCCACGTTTTCGATATTGTACGTGCCGACGTTATTTGCAACGTTGCCCGTTATCGAGGTCTTCCCTAAGTGCAATTCGTATTTGCCGCTTTCAATCGTATACGTTTCTTCGCCGATTTTTGCGGTAAGGCTCGGCAAACTATCGCCGTATGTCAACTTGTCGCTCTTTGGCGTAACGGTGGCGGAAACTTCCGCTTTATTTATCGTTACCGTGATTTTTCCCGACGTGTACGGGTTGTAGTTGTCGCCCCTGTACACTCTTACAAAGTAATCGTATTCGCCGCAGTCGAGCGCCGACAAATCGACGTTTTGAAGCGGGAATGTTGCGCCGTCGGTGCCGTATGTTACGACGTCGTCCGCACGAAGTCCGCTTATTCCGATTTTGGCGGTTTTATCGCCGTACGTCATTGTGACGCCCGTTACCGTAATGCCCGAAATGTCCGCGCGGGATACGATAAGCGTTTCGTCTGCCGAAAAGTCTTTTTCGACAGAGCCGCAGTTTTTCACTGACGCGACGATTCTCACTTTTGCGAAATATTCGCCCGCCG